>Ga0210119_1000016_pt1 | contig 37839 bp, 33 predicted proteins | sample China_Bullhead_C_2_FD_184859 | JGI IMG/M metagenome (GOLD analysis project Ga0210119, IMG submission 184859) | Wetland microbial communities from San Francisco Bay, California, USA, that impact long-term carbon sequestration -... | ecosystem: Environmental > Aquatic > Marine > Wetlands ... | reverse complement strand
TGTCATACAAAATCTGATTCAACATATCCAACGTACATCTTGATATTTTAAGAACCATTCACGACTGTAAATTTATAGCATTTATCACAACTACATAAATAAAAAGGCAGGGCCATTTCTGACCCTGCCCGAATAAACATTTAAACTATAAAGTATTAGCTCCCTTTGACACTCTGTTTAACGGGCGTTGTATCTGCCGCCTTCTTCTTAGGCGGGGTCTTTACTTCCTTAAGAGCTTCCTTGGTTTGGGAAATCTGCACGTCAACCGTGGCCCCTTTGGAAATAGAGATATATTCTTTATAAAATATTTCCCCTTTTCCCCTGGAATTTTCCCCTATCTCAATATTATTGCCCTCAAGTTTTCCATTAAATTCACCGTCTACAAATATTTTACCCCCTGCCTTTACTTCTCCTCCATTGAACTTGCCGGATATTTTCACATCCTTCCCTGCGGTGATGTTTCCACCACGCAGTTCACCTTCAATATCAACACTGCCTTCTTTTGTTTCTATATTTCCCTTGCAGACTCCTTTTATTAGGATGTTTGACTCTTGTTTTGAAGTTATATTACCTTCAACATCTCCGCTCAATTCCAAATCACAGGTAACATTAATATCTCCTGTCAGCTTGCTGCCTTTTAAGATTTTGTTCACACTTGAACTTCTGACAGCTGTTTCCGACGGTCTCACAGGAACATTTTTCGGCACATCTTCCGTCAATTCGTTTTTTTCATGCTCTTTATTCCCACTGCCGATTGTTTCAATTTTTTCTTCGTATGAGCTCCCTTTATTAAACATTCTGACCCTCCATCTTTATAGTAGGTGTTAATGATCTGAATCCTGACGAGTCGGCTTGAGCCTGTATGTTGAAATCCCTGGTCCAGCCAAAATCACTGGCTATAGCAGTAGAAAAAACAGCGAAAAACGCTATTAGGGAAATTAGGGAAATTTTAAATAGTTTCATTGTGTCCTCCTTAGGTTTTTTGATGGCTCAACAATATTTGCAAAACCCATGCCTCTTTGATAAGGAGAAAAATAATAATAGGAATTTACAATAAGCAATCCTCACATAGATCAAATAACTGGTTGATACGAAAAGAATAAATTGGTGCGTAAGAGTACGCCTTAAGCCGTTATATTAGACATTTTTTAAAAGTATTTTTCTTTTAAGGCAATAAATGCAGACAATGAATTATGTCTATTGGAAACAGCGTTTACTCAATGATTTTAGAGTGGCAGCGAAGTAAAGATTTCTTGCCACAATCTATAGTTTTGTCATACAAGATTTGATTCAATATGTGCACTGGCAATAGTAACTTTTAGGACGGGTGCTGCTGACTCTGGGTTGATAGACAGTTGTCGTAAGACGATTATGTCCCTTTACGTGATAATAAAATGTTTTGTTTATAATAAATTAAAAGGCCATATGGACCCCAACAGTTAGCTTATGACTGAAGATTTCAGCTTCTACCGTTCCCCCTGGATAACTAAACTCAGGATAGGCAGCACTCAGAAAGCGGTAACTAAAATCCAATGTCATTATTTCACGTATCACATATCCCACACCTGCCCCTATCTGATAAGCAAAGAGCGTATCATCAAATTCATCGTTAATTGGTACCCAATTTACATCTGCCTCAACCCTTGAAAAACCAGCCCCTGCTGTCAGATAAGGTGTAAAAGAACTGCCGGAATTAAAATCATAATAGCCGTTAAACATGAAGTTCTGTTGGCTAGTTTCTATAAAATAACCGCTTGGAATGAAAATTCCATCTACACTTTCAAATTCATTATGTCTGTATGAAACTTCACCTTCAAGCCTTACCGGCTCCATTATATTTCCAAAAGCTAAACCAAAACTATATCCTGCACCATACTCAAATTTTTGCGACCCAGAGAAGCCAAGTTCATTATATTTAATGTCTGAATTCGAAACAAAGGTTACTCCGGTATTTACATCATCATACCAGTCAGTTGCTCCAAGGCATAAAGCCGGTAAAGCTAAAAAGAAACCGATTAAACCGAACACAATTTTCTTCGTCTTTTTCATCTCATTTATCTAATGAATTTTCGTGAATTGAACCCATAATACTTAATCCTCACGAAAGTTCGGACTATAATGATTTACTGTTGTAAATCCAGAAATCACATAACCTAATTATACAAATTATCTGATATTATAAATTATGATAAGGGAAAAACAATCAGGCAAAAGGAGTATTTTAGTGATTATTTATTTTTCAGGCTTGGTGTAAATTTAGTTCTCTAGTTGTATTTAATTTCAAAAGTATAGATATCTTGCCACAATCTACAGTTTTGTCTTACAAATTTTGACTTAACAAAAGTGTCCATTTTTACTGGACCACGTCACATTCTTCAAGTTGACTCCATATGTACATTGTACATCTTGATACTTTAGGAATGGTTCATGAGTTTAAGCGGAACAATGTATTTTTAGGGATTAGGTGGGTCCGTATCCTTTTTCTCTAAGCACATAAATTGAACTGAAGCCCTTGGGAGATTGCCAAATATTTTAGGTGGTGATACGGATGTTTTTACAACACGGATATTTTTATTTTGACTTAAACAATATTCAGTCGCCTCTTGGAGAGTCCCAGCTTTTAGATTGTCCAAGTTAGCAAAATTAGTTTTAGCCTGATGGGTAACCAAATATGTATCTGGGCCACCTGAAACAACACCTGATTTTGTTGTACAACCAGCCAAAACGAGAAGTGAAATCATTAATAGGAAGAGTTTTTTCATGGGTGCCTCACATTTATTGAGAATATAAATCCACATGTCTTGCCACAATCTAAACTTTTTCGGATCGAAAATAAAGTTAAGAATCTACATGGCCACTGTACATCTTCACAATTCAAGAATCATTCACGAGTTTAAATTGATCAGCAGCAATTGATAGTTTTGCTGCTCTTAAATTTATGGCCTTTTATGCCCTGCATATGACATGAAAAACCCCCGATAAAAAAGGGGTAAAGGATAGGTCTTTTCTACTTGACACTGTGAGACATATCAGCAGCTATATGGTGTTTTAAAAAAGCAGAGTCATCATTTTAGCCCTGCTCACTATCAATTGAAAAAAATGGATTACAAAGTATTGTTGTAGACCTTCCCGTCCTTCATGATCATGACCAAATTCTTGTCCGGGTCGTCGGCCATGAGATTAATATTTTCCATCAGAGCTGCCATGTGCCTATTCACATCCCCTTGATCCATCTATCGATGAAATTCGTCACGCCCGGAGTGATATTAAAGCCGAGCATCCATTCAGAACCCAATCGCCTAGCAACGCGGATTCGACAAAACCCCGGAAAAAGATTTAGTGAACTCTTTTATTCTTTCGCCACGTTGTTTCTTCCGAAAAGAAGTTAACAGTTGGACAACGTTCCTTCTCAAGTCCCCTCACCGGTCGCCATATATTCCAGCGTAATGGTTACTGTTCGGTTGAAGGCCCGGGCTTCGGGTGTCGCATTATTATAAAGCGGTTCATAGGGACCTACCCCATGATGGCGAATACGGTTCGCAGCCTCTTCGCCGAAGATGGCCCCCAACAGCCTGTATACTGACAAGGCCCGGCGTTCTGAAAGTTTGATGTTATATTCTTCCTTGCCTATGTTGTCGGTATGTCCGACGATCTCGGCCGTCGCCTGCGTCAGTTCCTTTATCCGGGAAACGATCTTGGTGACGATCTCTTCATTGCCTACGGAGATTGCATCGCTGTCAAAATCGAAGAGGATCAATGCATACTTCTCCTGGATTCGGTAATCCTGTTTTTGGGCCAACCGCTGACTGGTCTGGATAAAGTTGACGGTAACCGGCATTGCGGTCATGATGAGTTGCTGGCCTTTGCTGTCCTCAATTGCCATCCTGACCGTAATGTAGCCTGCTGCAACCAGTTCGTTAAGTTTATCCGATTCGAGGGGGAGCTGTATCTCGGCAGGAGGTTCTGCCTGGCCTGAAATGGTGGCGACAATGCCGCTTCGGTTTTCAGCCGTCGCGGTCCAATTGGCAATTCCGTGTAACGCCTTAATCGTCGGCTGAAAGGTCAGGGTATCGGAGTCGATCTTGGTGACAAAATACGTACTTCGAATCGGAGCGAGAATTTCCGGCACATCCGATAGTATTTCGACCCGCCGATTTTCCGCCTTACCTTCCTCAGTCCTTTGGCTGCTCGGCTTATCCGGGAGATTTTGCTCCTCAGCCCGAATTCGTTCCGGTGCTATTCCCCAAATTGACAGGAAATAGTCCCTGACCGCACTGGCACGCCTTAAAGAGAGCTTTTCATTGCCCTTTTCCGGGCCTGAATTTGTGTTGCACCCCATGAGAATAATCGTTGCTTCTGGGTGGTCGATAAGACGCTTGCCGATGATGTTCAACACCTGGTAATATTTTTCCATTGTGTCGCCGAAACTCGTTTCATCGAAAGATGCTGTCTCATCCCGGCTGGCAAGGCGTATATAACGGGTGGGAATATCGAAGGATCCCTCATCGAAATAGATGTATCCGAGCATCGGCGAAGAGTCGATGGTCTTGATCTCTTCAATGGTGAGCTTCGCCGGAGAAACCCCAAGACTGCCGGTGGTCCGTTGGAAGATCACCTTTACCGGCTCGGCGCTCATCTCGACGGTTTGTCCCTTATCGTCCGTCACCTCCATGGTGACCATGAGATCTCCCCCTCTGGCCATATTAACGATATCGTCGGTCTTGAGGGGAAGGTAAATTTCGACGGCCGGAGAACCATTGCCACTCTCGCTGGCCACGGTGCCGAGGGAATTGGCAACCGTCAGTTTCCAATGGTCGATATTGTAGGCCGTATCCACTGTCGGGCGCAGGGTCAGGGTGGACGCATACATTTGTCGTACGACCGAGGCCTCCGATGCGGTTTTCCCGCCTAATGCATCGAAATTTTGAACCTCGTCAATTGTCAACGTCGTTGGGGAAACGGTGAGACTTCCCTTGGTGGGAAAGAGATAACGGACGATATAGTAATGTTCTACCTTGGAAGCGACGCTTTCGAAGATGGGCACAAGATTGGCCGCAGTGGTCGCCTTCCAGGTTTCGCCGTCATTTCCTTCGGCAAAGGCTGTCAAAAATTTATCTTTTTCCGGTTTGGGCATGTAGTCAATTCCATAGGCGTGAAAACGGCCAAGTCCTTCTGTTGCCTCCATCACCATCTGCGCATTTACAGTGCTGTTAATGTCTTCACCGTCGGACATCACCACCATGAACCTGGGCTCATTCTCCGGCATTTCCTGCATGAGCTGAAGCCCTGCATACATAGCTTCGTAGAGGACGGTCGTGTCGGTCATGGATTTCTCATAGGCGTCGATGACAAAATTTTTCAGGTCGACAATATTCTTGGATTCGAAGCTCCGGACCCGGAGGTCTCGTCCTCCCATTGTCACCTTCTCTTTTTTACTGAAGACAACGATTTGCATCCGGTCGATAGGCCTGAGCATTTTAAAGAATACGTCAACCCCAGTCAGGAGCGGCTCCACTGCCTTGCTAAGGAACATGGAATAGGAGTTGTCAAGCACCAGAACGAAATTACGGGGAACCTCAAGGGTCTCCGAAATCGGCTGGGCCGAAAGTATCTGAGCTGTTCTCTCTCCTGAAGAAATGATAAAGTCTTGGGCTATCAAACCAAGAAAAGGGTCATTATTGGCGTCGGTTACGGAGAGCAGGACTTTATCATCACTCAAAATCTGTTCCACGGTCACGGTGTTTCCGGATATAACGGTCTTGATCTGCAGCGCAGCATCAGCAGAAGCAAAAACCTGAACCGTAAACAGCAGGCACACTAATACGACGAAAATACCTCCTATTCGCTTCTCCATTCTTTTCTCCTTGTTGGTTGATCCGCTGCAACTCAAGTCTTTTACAGAAAGGTTGTTATGAATTAAATCTGAGTCCCTATGAAATTTGTTTTCGTGGGAAAAAAGCAATTATCATGCCACAGTAATATTATTCTATTTTACTCAAAGGAATTGATGTTTAACTATCTATTCACATTAAAATTCTTATTCTCGGACAAAGAATAAATTGGAAGGAATTGCAAAAAAGGACTAATAAATTTTAATCCTGATGTAAACCCTTTTTACATTAGAGAATCTAAAACTTGATAGGAAATTTATTTTAATATTTATTGGCGTGAAATTTAATTACCAATAAATTCACGGATGGAATAGGGCGAGAATTAGTTCTCATTGAATCTTGAAACTTCAAATTACTTGCCACAATCTAAAGTTTCGTCATTCAAAATTTGACTCAATATATCCTCTGTACATCTTCACACTTTAAGAAAGTATTCACGAGTTTTGATTTAAAGCAGCCATCGCAAGTTTTCATCTACCGTCAACTTATAGCTTTTTTATCCTGCAAGGCATTACGACAAAGACTTGTTAGGGTTTTTCCTGACGCGGTTTCCCCGCCCTCTTTTTTTTCTGATCCTCTCTTTCACGAATCAGGGCGTAGGCTACGTAGTACTTATAGATGTTGCTGACATACTGCACAGTCTCACGCCCAATTATCTTGGCAGCTGCAATCTCGGCATTGTAGAACCAGACATTGGGATCGAGTCCCATCTCAGCAGTTTTTTGACGTATTTTAATTGCATTGCCAGGCCCGGCATTATAGGTGGCAAAGGAAAAGAGCAATTTATTGGCTTCGCTCATCGGTTCATCCTTATAATACTGGTCAAAGATAAACCTTAGATATTTGATGCCAGCGTGGATATTATTTTCCAGTTTTTCTATATTGGATACATTGACATTAGGATCGGCTGCTGTTGACGGCAGCACCTGCATGATCCCTACCGCACCTGCTTTACTCTTCATTGAGTTATCAAGCATTGATTCCTGATAAGCCTGAGCTGTAATCATTAGATAATCAAAATTATACTCCCCGGCATACCTTTCAAAAATCTCTACAGTATCGTTGAATTTTTTAAGCTCTTTCTCTGAAACCGCATTCTTAACATAGTTTATGTTTTGTAGGTATTTCGTGAAGAGCAGGTTGCCGGTGAGGGTGCCTTTCCTATTTGCCTTTACAAATTCATTGATAACAGTTTTCAACTTCGGACTGTTTTTACGAAAAGCCCAGGCAATCTCTCCTCCGGTTCTTAGGGCAATATCGGCATGTATTTTAATGCTGGGGAAAATTTTCTGCCAAAACTGAGCCTTATGATTGTCAACGATAATCATTGGAATAAGGCCGGCATTGAGCATTTCTAAAAGGTCCTCATCCTCAAGATTCTCGTCGGCCAGGGTCAACTCTACCGCTTCTTTCCCGGTTTTTTTAAAGCTCTTGTTCAAATCGAGCAGGCTTTCATAATAGCTGCTGGATTTGCGCACAAAAACCTCTTTGCCTGCAAGATCATCTAAGTTGTTAATTGGAAGACTTGCGGGACCGGTAATCAGGACTTCCTTGACCCCGGATAACAAAGGTTCTGAGAAGTCAACACTTTTCAGGCGTTCAGGGGTTATAGTCAGGTTGGAGGCAGCAATATCGCCATAACCCTTTAATAGGCCAGGGATCAGTTTATCTCTGGCTACAGGGATGAAAACTATATGTGTTTTTAACGTTTTTGCCTGTGTCTTTTTGTTCACAAATTCCTCAAAAGCCTTCATCCAGTCGTGTGTTATACCCATTTGTTTCCCACGATCGATGCAATAAAAGGTTTTGCTGTTTGCAACAAGAACACGGATTTCCCGGTGCTTGACCATCTCGTCAAAATCAACCCTGTTCGCTTCTCGGATTGTGTACTTTGGTGGTGCTGATTCTTCAGCTGCGGCAAAACGAACTGGAAATCCTGCGAGCATAGTAACTACGAGGGGGAAAAGGGCTATAATAAACAGCCGGGCGAACCAGAGTGTGTCTCTTGTTTTCGTAAGGCACCCATATTTGTCGACAAAGACATTACAGATATTTTCTGATTCCTTGGTCCATCTCCGATCATACATTTGCTTTCACCGAGAGGTCTGTTCCTTGGCGATCAGAGACTATCGCCAAGGGGGTTCTTTGGAAGCATTTCTTTTCAATAGCTTGAAACCTTCCAAAACATTTTGTCTGTCAAGGTTTCCTTCTTGTCCTTATTAGGTCAAGCTGTTCATTTAAATGGTCTAAAAAGCGTATTTTCCACCATAGATGAAACATTGAATTGATTAATTTTTATTTCTTGAGAATGTCACCCAATGTCTTGAGTGCTTTTGCATTCGGGTTGTCCAAGCAGGTCTCAATTAATTCATCAGACGCTTCACCTAGTTTGGCTGGATTGTATATGGTCGTTCCCTTCTTCCCCAGCCAGTATCCATGAGCGAATGCAAGTGCAATAACGCGGTCCTCTCCGGAAAAACGCACAAGGTCTTTACAGGCAGAACTGGTGAGGTCTTTAGAAACATCGGTGTCTGCGAAAACAACACCTGTTGAACCCATAATCAAAGCCACTGCAACGATAGAAAATATGATCCGCTGTAATTTAAACATGTTTTTCTCCTTATTTTGACGTGTAATTGTGATTAAAACTTAACTCTTCCCGACATACAGTCATCGTAAGCACGTTGCTGTATCTGGCTTTTCGAATGTGCTTGCGAACCTCCTCCTACAACTGCACCTAATGCTGCGCCCCGCCTTGCTGCTTTTCTGTTGTCACCAACAATGGCGCCAAATGCAGCACCGCCTACAGCGCCAACAGCAGCACCACCCACAACGCTGCCAGAACGATTAGCCTCATTCCGTGCATACGCGTCGCAGTCTGCCGGGGACTGCGCAGGCACAATCTCCACAGTAGCGAAAACGAACAGCGTAAAACTGAATAACATCAATGACCAAATCAATTTTTTTTTCACCATTGCCCTCCTTTTTTTATTCTCAATTCAGTATAGAGTCAAATACGGTTACGATGTAACCGGCAACCCAGGTATCTTCATGAGACCTGAGGTTTTTCGTCCCTGTTTTGCAACAGGTTTGGCTTTTTCTTAAGAAAAAGCATAAAAACCTCCACTGGAATACTTATTCCCTCAGGAGGTTTTACAAAGGCATTTTCAGATAAACCTCATTCATTGGAATAGTTTCCTTGTGAGATTTCTATGTATCAGATGTTATGTTGCGATTATAACAATTAAAATTTATAAAAATCAAGTGCCACAATGTTTTAGGAGGGAGGTTTTAAGCGAAGTGTAGATGTCTTGCCACAATCTACAGTTTTGTATTACAAAATCTGAGTCAATATATCCACTGTACATCTTGATATTTTAGGAATAATTCACGACTGTTGATTGATAGCAGAAACCATCAATCGCTGATGCCCTGCATGTGGAATAAAAAACCCCCGAAAAAACAAGGGGCAATGGGTAGGTCTTTTCTGCTTGACACTGTCAGACATATCAGCAGATATCGCAAGTCACTCTGGATTATTTATTTTTAACCTCTTCAGTGTTGCTAATATTGACCACATTTCTTTATCATCAGGTTCAAAGCTGAGATATTTTTTAAGCTCCCAGTGAGATTGATCATAGTTGCCAAGTCTGGCATAGATGACAGACCTGTTTTTATAAATTTCTGAGTGTGCGGGGTCTATTTTTTCGGCGTTTTTAAGATCCAGTAAGGCATTATCATACATGTGTAAATGCGCATATGTAATACTTCTATGTACAAATGCATGGGGATCAACTGGGTGTGATGCTATGTACCTATTAAAGTTAGGCAAAGCTTCTCTATACCGTTCTTCGCCTAAGTAAAATTCCCCCCTATTATACAAGGCTGACAGATTATCGGGATAATATTTTAATTCATGGGACCATAATGTTTCACTATTTCTCCATATCTTACTCTGTTCAATGTTCATATAGCCATATACACCCAGGATGAGAAAGATCGCTACATAGACAAATTTGTTGGATTTTTCATACTTCTTCAATATCGTTTGAACTCCGTAAGCATACAATAAAAATAAACCCAGGTAAGGTATATATGTAAATCGATCAGCCATGAAAGCCTGGCCGGCGCTAAGGACCTGCAAAAGTGGTTTTATGTTTATGGTGAAAAACAGTATACCAAAAACCAGAACCTTCTTTTTTTTACGAAAAAAGTAAAATGTCGCTCCAAAAAGAAAAAAAACAGTCACCTGGCTTACGTAAAATATCCAGCTGATCTCTTCCGGATATGGATATAGCGGTAACATTTTATAGGGCACAACAGATTTTACAAGATAAGTCAGATATGCTAACGCAGCGGGCAGGTGCCTTTCGATAAAGGAAAAATGATTATTTATTTCTCCTAAAGAGCCATCATCTTTTAAGAAATATATCCCTGCAATTCCCGTGATAAAAGCAAGAAGGAAGTAAAGCCATTTTTCATAAATTAACTTCAGGCTCAACTTTCTGTCGAAATAATAGTCCACAAGCAACATCGAGACAGGCAAGGTCACAGCCTGTATTTTGGAAAGCAGTGCTAAAATAAAGCACGGGACGATAACCATCAAATAACGTTTCTGGAAAGATAATTTTACCGATTTAATATAGTAATAAAGAGCGCACAGGTAGAATGCCCCGTACAACACGTCTTTGCGTTCCGAGACCCAGACCACGGATTCGACCCTCATAGGCTGAATACCAAACAGGAGAGCACAGAAGGCCGCCGGGATCAATTCCAGGCCCATTGCCAGGGTTATACGGAAAACCAGAACAACACACACCAGATGTAAAATGACATTATTTAAATGCCACCATGCAGGGTTTTCCAGTCCAAAAATTAATTTTTCAAAGGCAAAAGTGGTTATTGTCAGAGGATTAAAGTTGCCGTATAGATGTATTGAGAAAATATTTTTAACACTTACAAAAAAACTTCCCCAATCTGAAATATTTATAATGTCAGGGTTTTTGTAAATATTTACCGTATCATCCCAGTTAACAAATCCGTATTGTAAGCAAGGCAGATAAACAATAAAAGTCAGGGCAAGGACTGCAGATAAAAAAAGCAGGTTTCTTTTGTCTTTCCAAAAGGACAACTGCGTGGCAGAGTTTTCATTTTCAAGTTGGGATTGATACATACTTATTGTTTTAATGGAAGAAGTTTGGATCTCCGTTGCATGGCTGTTCAGGAAATGTTTTCTTTTCTCAAATCCCTTCTAATGTAAAGATTCTGTTTCTGCCCATTTGAATGGCGTAATAAACAGACTTTTTTCACAATAGTATTTTATTTGTATGCTACCATCATCAAAAAAAATTTGTAACCATTTGATATTAAATGCAATAAATGGACCAGCCTTCAGGAAAAATAGATAATTTATTAATATTTAAGGAATTAGGGAAATGAAAGTAATTTGGGATACTTGGTTTGTCTGGATATTCTGGGGAAATAACTAAAAACAATTTGTGATATGCCTAAACAATATGATTTCAGTCAAAAGTCCAGATTGCTTGCCACAATCTATAGTTTTGATTTTTGCCAAAAAACTTCACATATCCACTGGCAATCTAAAGTCAACATATTTCCCGGAAATATCCTGACTCTCCAATTTTTTCATTCTGCAACAAAACCTACCTCAACAATTCGCAATAACACTAATTATAGCTGACAAGTTATAGAGCTTAAAATCAACAATTTGTCAAATTCTTCTCATAATTTTAACAAATTAAGAATTATTGACGTCTCCCCTTATTTCAATTCTCAATGTAATCGTCCTCACTGCTATTCTTGGTTAATTACTGGAATTAACTATCTTGCACAATAGGTAGAGGACAAAAATGTTCTTCCAGGGTCAGCACAAGTCATTGACTGACCTTGCATGTAGTTAACTGGCACCCTACGACACACGCTTCCTGTGTAATTGTGTTTTTGTGTTGTGCGTGGGGAAAAATTGCTACCATCTTTTGACCTTTTAACTTGAAAATAAGGTGTTTTTAGACTATCAATTTGTCTCCTCTGAATGAGTGGCAAGACTGTTCTGCTTGTAACGGATTTGTAACGCGAAAACGTTACAATTTGATATTTTTTGACAGTATTTGATACTGTGTCAAAATAACAACACAGTCTCTTAATCCCTCTTCAGCAGCCAATAAGTAAGAAAATGCCCCCGTAGCTCAGGGGATAGAGCACAGGATTCCTAATCCTGGTGTCGTATGTTCGAATCATACCGGGGGCGCCAATAAAAGTATTCAGCATTCAGTTATTAGTTTCAAGTATATAAATTCTTCAATCTTCAGCATAAAAAACGGGCCTTATACAGCAGGCCCGTTTTTTCGCCCATGGCCGGCGCAAATGTGACATTTGTTTATCAATAATTCCCTTTAATTCCCGAACCATTTCTTGAGCTGCTATCGTTAATAACCAAAAGGCTGTGTTCTGCAAACCGGTCATCCTTGAACTCCCCTGAATATTTTGAGCCATCTAGGGCCTTATAGACTCCCTGCCCGTTTCTTTTGCCATTTTTGAAGCCCCCGACATATTTGGAACCATCAGCATAGGCGAACGTACCCTGGCCGTGAAGAGTACCGTCTCTGAATCCTCCCACGTATTTTCCACCTTGGGCATAGGTGTATCTGCCCTGGCCATGGTAGAGTCCGTTTTTAAATTCTCCAATATATTTTGAACCATCGGCATGCGTGAGAATTCCCTGGCCCTCCTTGGTGCCGTTTTTCAATTCTCCGCTATACTCTGAGCCGTCAGCATAGGTGAACGTGCCCTGGCCCTGAATGTTGCTTTCATAATATTGGCCGACGTATCTGGCGCCATTGGCAAAATTGAAAGAGCCGTTGCCATGGTATTCTCCATCCCTGAATTCCCCAACGTACCTGGAGCCATTGGCATAGGTAAAGGTGCCCTGGCCATGGTATCTGCCATTTTCATACTCACCTTCATAAACTGAGCCGTTGGCAAAATAAAAAGTTCCCCGGCCTGAATATTTTCCATCTTTGAATTCACCTTCGTAACGGGAGCCGTTCTGAAAAGCCATAATCCCTGTGGCGTTTTGACAATCACCCTGGATACAGCCTGTTTCAGCAGCGGCTGCAGGATAACTGGTCAGGACAATTGCCGGGATGAGGAAGAGAAACAGGATTTTTTTCATTAAAATTTACCCTATAGCATGAGGCTGAGTTCTTTATGCTGCATGGCACCCAACAAAGGATGGTAGAAATATTTGTCGCAGCTATTCATGAATAAGCGGGCCGGTTCGCTTACTTATCGTGCATGTAGGTCGTTAAAAGAAGACTGACTTCAAAGTTTGTGCCTTCTTCCTCCCGGACTTTCCAGTAAAACCTGCAATCCATGCAAATGGGGTATTTTTCACTGAAATTTCCCTGCACACCGTGCCCGCAGTCAAGGGTATCTTTAACAATCCAGCAGGCCCTGCCGGCATGTTTGCCGCCATGCGCACCATCGAGTCTGTTTTTCCGGGCTGCGGCACAAACGCCATTTGTTTTGGTCTTGCCGCCATCGGGACCAAAACCGCATTCCATAAATTCCCAGCAGTTCTGTAATTTTGTCATAGTAAGTTGCAATCAATCTTTCGGATTAAAGAATCAGGATCGTTGTATACAGTAAAACGGGTTATTCTTTTCAGTATCTAACATAATAAATGAATTGCATTTTTAAATTTTTTTTTAATTGGTTCAGTACGGTATCCCATTTTCAATATAATATAACAATTTTTATTAGCATAGTATGTCTTGTGAAAAATGTTTTATCACGGTATGTTTATTACCATATAATTTTTTACATTGCAGCCGGTATGGAAGACTCGCAAGAAGATAATGAATGTTTATTCATTTTTTTTCTTGACAGCAGTATGGCTACCCGTGGTATTACTTTTGTAATAGTATAAACATGTTCAGGAGTTGGAAAAATGTTGCGGATCATCCTCAAATATCCCTTTTAAGCCCTCCTCGGCTGGACTCCGCTGGAGGTTCCTATTTATTCTTTGTATGGTAAATGCATTGGTCCTAAGCAAATGTATATTGCACCATCAGTAGTGGGTTGGAGGAATTAGACAAATGATATACCAAGAACAGTTACAGAAACTCGGTAGAATATATCACCGATCACAAAAAGCTGATGACAACGATTTTTTTGACAGCTTATTGCAAGAATTGCGGCAGTTATCAAATAACTGGCATGACCTGAAAAAAAAGAACGAACTTAGTTTTCCGGAATATACTCAGTTGATAGAAAAGAAGTATTATTTGTCTGAGAAATTACAGTTGCGTAAAGGAAATTAGGAAAAAGAATTTTCCTGGAATTTTTTTTGTTTCGGGGTAAATTCCCACTGCCGGATGTAGCTCCAAAATGGACACTGTAATCCAAAAACCGGGACAAGGCTTTGGACTGCAGGAGTATAATTTTGTTTTGGGCGGATATAAGCCCTTGACAGCAGTGATCTCTTCCCGTTGAAATTCTTCAATACATATCATTTCAAGTAATTTTTCCTTCTCTTACTATTTCGAAAACTTCCAATCCTGGAGACACGCACGCGATTGGCGGGCGCAGCATTCTCGAGTGAAAATTAGGAATTTATCCTTTAATCTTAGGCTTGGATATGCTATAAGTTTGGCGCCGTATGAATCAAGAGGAACTCTTAATATTCTAAGAGTATAGTCCTTGGTGTATTAAAATATTTTTTGCGACCGAGTGTTTTTAAAAACTGGAAAGGTCATGTTGAAAACCATTAAGATATTAGTGTGCGATGACCATGCAATAATACGAATCGGGCTGAAATCTCTTATTGCCGGGGCTCCGGATATGCAATTAGTGGGAGAGGCGACAGACGGGGAAGAAGCTGTTGTTATGGCCAGGAAGCTGAAGCCCGATGTTATCATCATGGATCTGCTTATGCCCCGCAAAGACGGAGTTGCAGCCATCAAAGAGATCAGAAAGAAAAATCACGAAGCGCGCATCCTGGTGTTTACAAGTTTCAGCGATGATAAAAATGTATTTCCATCCCTCAAGGCCGGCGCCAGTGGTTATCTGTTAAAAGACTGTTCGCCGGAGGAACTCGTCCAGGCTATTAAAGATGTTTGCCAGGGAAAATCCTCCCTGCACACCGTTATTGTTCAGAAGGTACTGCAGGAATTGCATCAACCGGCCGACCTCCCAACTACAGATGAACCGCTGAGCGAACGTGAGGTGGATGTCTTGAAATACGTTGCCCGGGGTATGCCAAACCAGGAAATTGCCCGAACGCTTGGGATCAAGGAAGGAACTGTACGGATCCATGTAGGTAATATCCTCAATAAACTGAAGTTAACCAATCGCACCCAGGCAGCCTTATATGCCCTGCGAAAAGGTCTAGCCCAGCTTGAAGCCGGTAATTGACATAAAATTAACGTTTTTTTTACAGACATACCCTGGCCCTTCCGCCTTACATGGTTTGCAATACCGTAAACTTTTTATATTAATTTCCCCTCAATCTTTCATTTGCTCAACACTAGTCAAATTACCTCCCTCAAAGGAGCCATACGGGGCTTATTTTGATTGTAAATCAGGATGCACCTTCTAAGGCAAAGTACTCTAGTGAATGACAGCGCTGTGGAGAAGAAATTTTTGCACAGATCACCCTTATTCAGTGGCATGTCACCTGATGAATTTGATGATATTGCTGCTGCCTGCGAAGTAATTTCCATAGATGCCGGTGCGTATATCTACAAAACGGGCACAGCAGGTGACTCTTTTTACATCGTGCTGAGCGGAGAGGTAGAGCTCATTGCCGGGAGAGATGACAACAGCACCTGTATGATCGGCCGTATAGGCCAAGGCGGACATTTCGGTGAAAGTTCGCTGTTGACAGGCGAAGCAAGGTCGTTGAGTGTCAGGGCCATATCTGATGTTATGCTGGGCAGATTTCCAAGTACGTTTTTTCACAAAACCCTCCTTGCCAATACTGTTTTTCACGAGGAATTGGATAAGGCACTGGTCCGGAGGCTGCGTTTTGCCATGCGTGATCATGCTGAAACTATCTTTGATGGCAAGAGGACTTTTCTGCAGCCGCAAAATAAGGACCTGTATCCTTTTTTTGAAGCAGAAGATGAAGCGGATACAGGACCGGAGGAATCGGTTCCCAAGTCGCTTAAGAAAGCTCAGGGAAGTATAAAAAAGTTCGCCGCAGACCTTGCCCCCGTGGTTATTATCGGAGAGTCAGGGACTGGCCGCAAATCTGCGGCCAGGCAAATACACAACGGCAGCGCACATCGCGAAGGTCCTTACGGTGTCATTGATTTGCGCCAGTTCGAACCGGCGCTCCTGGGGGCCAAGCTCTTCGGGCACGATCCCGGTTCCCTTGCATTTTCTCAACTGCGGGAAGTGGGATTACTCGAACAGTTCAGGGGCGGCACAATCGTGTTGTATCATGCCGAGGTTCTTGAAGGCTCCATGAGGCAAAATCTGCTTAAAACCATTAAAGAGGGGAACTATTACCGGATCGGCGGCAAGACAAAATTGCATCTTGACGTCCGTTTTATCTTCATCTGCGGCAGCGCCGTAACATTGGAAGAGAATCAATGCATCGGCATCAAGGGTTGGCAGGATTTATTGGCAGACAGGCTAATGACCATGCCCCCGCTGCGCGAGCACAAGCGTGATATTCCCAGGCTGGTCGAATATTACCTTGATTATTTCAACCGGGAATACAGCCGTAATGTCCAGAGCATCGGGAAAAAGGCCCTGGGTGTTCTCATGAACTATGACTGGCCGGGCAACATGACCGAGCTGCGTAATGTGATTCAGCGGGCTGTGCTCCTGGCCGAAAAGGGAGAGATACTTTCAGAGCAGATTCTATTGGGGCTCCCGCATCCTGAGGGGAAGCAGGAATATAATCTGCTGCGCTGGCCATTTGTCAGGAAAATATTTAACAGCCGTCTCTTTCCTGTTCTGCCCCGTATATTGATCTCAATAATCTTTTTTGCCGGATTGCTGGCCTTGTTTTTCGGCCCCAGGGATGACCCTGAAAGGAATATAGGCCTGGTGTTAAGCTGGTCCATTGGCTGGCCGCTCATGCTCTTTTCCTTCTTTTTTCTTGGCAGGATATGGTGCAGTGTCTGTTCGCTGTCCCTGCCCGGCAATGTGGCGCAGCTCTTTGTGAAACCCAGTCACAATGTGCCCCAGTTTCTCAAGGACTATTCCGGTTGGATCATGGCTGTTTTCTGTATTGTTGTGTTCTGGATTGAGTTGGTCTGGGATGCCTACCGCAACACCCGGCTGACGGGATTGATTATTCTGGGGATAATACTGGGTTCTTTTCTATTCAGTGTGGTTTTTAAAAGGCGCGCCTGGTGCAGGTATATCTGCCCGCTTGGTGCACTGAATGCCATATTTGCCATGCCGTCGGTCATGGAACTGCGGGCCAACAGACCTCTCTGTGTTAATACCTGCCAGTCGCGCCTATGTTACCAAGGTGACGAGGCCCATGAGGGCTGCCCCATGTTCCGTCACCCGTTTCTGGTTGATAACAACAGGGATTGCATCTTGTGCGGCAATTGCATCAAGAACTGTCCTCATGATTCAATCCAGGTGAATCTGCGGATTGCGCCGCTTGAACTCTGGCATATACACGCGCCACGGGTCGCTGACAGTTTTCTCGTCGTTTCCCTGTCAGCAATATTTTTTCCCCTGTTGCGGCACCAGGAATTCCAGAATCTCTTTACCGTATACAGCATGCCGCACCTGGTTGGCAGCCTCATGATTTTCGTTCTGATCGCAGCATTTGTAGCAATTTATTCATTGTTTTCCTGGCAGCAGGCAAGGATTACAGGAAAAAGTTTCAACTATATTTTTTCAGCCACCGGTTACGGGTTTATCCCTTTGGTTCTTGGCGGCTTTCTGGCTGTATATTTTGAAATGTTCGTGGCAGAAGCCTGGCGGCTAATACCGCTTATCATGTCAGCTTTCGGGGCATCGCTGGAACCAGGGCACAGGTTATTGAGTCGGGAGGCAACCCTAACCCTGCAGCATCTGATTATCACAGGAGGGTTGCTGGCCAGTCTCTATTCGACCTATCGGATAATCAAGCGGTATATAGGAAGTGACAGATTTTCTCTCAAGCTTTATGGCCTGCCCTATGCATTCCTGCTGGGTTCAGGCATTCTCTTTTTGCTGGTATTGTGATGGAGAGCTAAATGTAGAATGCAGAATTACGAATGATGAATATGCAAGGATTAAAAACTCTGGATTGAAGACTGTTTGCTGAGGGCTGACGGCTGAACGTGGATTGCTGAACGCTTATTAATTAAAAATAATAAAAGAGCTGTAATCTTATGAAATCATCATCCCGGATGCTATACAGAGAGGTGTCGTCCGGCTCCACATTAAAAAAGGCCCAGCCTTCCAGGAAAAGCTTCAGAGAATCGGTTATTCTTCTGCTCGTTTCAATTCGCAGCACATTCCCCCTGCTGTCCAGATCATAACTCAAGCCCGTCAAGAGTTCTGTGCCGGCAGTATCATTTACACCCAGCCTCAAACCCAAAAGGAGATCATTTTCAAAGGAAGTGGCGGCTTCGTCGTCCCGATCGTCATAGGCAAATTCAGCAATAAGCCCCAGGTCCATTGTCGAGTCACCAACCCCGATAAAGGTGTACTCGAAGCCGCCTGTTGCTGCGTAGAAATTTTCTGACTCATTGTCCTGGTACAATGCTTCCAGTTTCCACAGCCAGCTGCCGGCAACGAGCTGCAGATCAATGCCGGCCTGATCAATCAAACGATAAAAGGGGAGAAGCACAGGCTGGCCGCCCGTATTTAGAGAAGGTATGAATAACGGATCTCGGCCTGTCCCTTTAAAGTAGTAGAAACCGATATCACCAAAACCGAAGACCTGGCTGTAACGTAGGGCAAAATCAACATGGTTTTCTTCAGCAGAGCTTTCATAGACAGGGTTGCCCGTATCAACTGCAACCGGTGTGCGCAGGCGCCCATCAGGCCCAGGAAAGGTACGCTCCCGGAAAAAGGGCAGGACAAAAAAGTCTAGCACGCCCCAATCTGTTGGGGCTGAGAGGTGAACCATGGGCTGGCCCAATTTGTCTTCCCCGCGGAGATCCTCCACCAGATCAGTCTGGTTGATGATATCGATGAGATGAACAAACTCTGTGACACCCCAGAAAACCTTGGCAATCCCGATACGCAATTCCCAGGGATCACCAAGCAGGAGAAAATTCAATTCACGGATATCAAAATGAGTGCGCTCGGAGTCGGCGCTGTCAAGCCTTAGAAAAGGAACGAATGTGAAGCTCGAACCATTCTCCCATTCATGGTAGTACTCGGGTGCAAGCGCGATGGAGCCGTTATTGCGCTCCTGATCCGGATAGAGAGGTGCGTTGGCAAAGAGGCGGGCTTCAACAGAAACATGGCCGTTCATTTCATGGGCTTGGACAAACGTTGTCCATGGCAGAAAGGATACGATAAGAAAAATAAGATGAAGAGTGTATTTCATTTTTTCATCTTTCAGTTTTCAGTTCTAAATTCTGAATTTTGAATTCTGCATTATGCATTCATAATTCGTCATTTATTTCGCTCTCTTCAGGCTGTTCTTGTTGAAATCATCCGGGCCCAGCCCCACCTTGAACCGGTAGTTTGAAAATTGCAGTTCAGTATTCTTGCCTGTCTGGTGATTGACCATAAACATTAGGTCAGGCCGCCAGAATTTTTCATTGTATTGTTGATACCCTGAGATGGTGAGGGTTTTCAGGTGGGCATTTTTGCGGTCATAATATTCGACCTTCCATATCCGGTATTCATCCCTGTCGAGCCAGACAACCTGCCTGCTATAGCCTGAATTCTTCTTGTCAACAGGATAGCGTTCCGTTACAAAACAATCCCTGTTTTCATATGTTTCATCCCGCAGCCATTTGTAGGTGTATTTCTCTATTTCCTGGCTGGCAATGTCCTCATAGGCAAATTCGCTGCCCATGAACGAACCGGACTTGTTGCTGGAACTGATGCGCTTCACACGTTTTAAGGCCGGCAGATAGAGCCACTGGTCATCATCGCCAAGCTTGTGGGTATAATTCAGAAAAGCTGTACCTTTGACATCTTTGGGAGAATCAAAAATGGTCAGGCTCATGTCGCCGTCATTTTCAGCCTCCAACGTCCGGTAGCGCATATTGCGCCGGCTTTCCTGGCCATGTTTGTTGCGCAGGATCATCAGCATGTCGGCAGTAGAATCGCCATAGCCTGAATTGCGCTTGTCAGCCTCGATGGCAAGTGCAAGGCCTTTATCTTCAGCTGTTTCGGCCGGGCTGTGTCCGGGTTGCAAGAGAAGGAGCGTGGGAAGGATGATGACCAGCACTATACTGTAATGTCGCAGAAGATTTTTTTTCATGTATTGCACCCGGGAATAGTTCAATTTTATTTGATGTCTTTACAATCCATCATCAGCAACAGGGCCGGAAGAAAGAAAAAATCGAGCAGCAGTGCCAGGCTGATGGTAATGGCGGATAGCAATCCCATTTGGGCGTTGACATTATAGCCTGAAATCGTAAGCACTGAAAATCCAGCCACCAGGGCAACAGTGGTAACCCACATGGCGGTGCCGACAGTATTGAAGGCATGGCGCACCGCGTGGACGGGGTCCATGTTTTCTTCGCGGCGGGCCCGCAGGTATTTGCTGAGGAAATGAATTGTATCATCCACAACAATGCCTAGTGTTAATGAAACAATGACAGACAGGGCAAGGCCAACCTGGCCGACGAGCATGCCCCAAATGCCGAATGCCATAAAGGCGGGGGCAAGGTTGGGGATGAGGCTGATAATTCCCAGCCTGAAACTGCGTAAGGTCATGATCAGAATGGCAGATATGATTATCAGGGCCCCAAAGGAAGCACCGAGCATACTTTCGATATTACGTTTCGAGATGTGGGCCCAGACCATAGAAAGGCCTGAACCATAGGTAAGCATGTGGGGCGGTGCATTTTCTTTAAGCCATACCCTGGCCTTGGCATCCATAGCCCTCTGGTCCTTGGCCGTAGTATTTTTCAGGAAGACGATAAAACGGGTTGCAGATTTATCAACATTTATCCGGTTGTTCAGGTCCTGGCCGAAGGGCAGGGACAATTCATAGAGCAGGAGATACTGGGCGGCCAATTCACGGGAGTCGGGAATGGTGTGAAAATCTGGATCATCACCGTGCATGTTACGGTTCAGAATTTTGAAGGTATCTGTGATGGTGCTGACAAATGTAACATTGGGCTGCTTGCGATACCACTGGGTGAATTCCTCAACTGTTGCAAGATATTCCGGCTGATGGATGCCACCGGGCTCTCCTGAATCAAGGGAGTACTCGATGATATCCCAGCCGCGCAGGTTTTCCTGCATAAAGTCGGTGGCCCTGCGGATCTCGTATTTGCTGCTGAAGTATTTCAGGAAATTGTCATTAAGTTCCAGGCGGAGCATGCCGCTTACAAGAACAGCAATGATAAGCGCCATGGTCCAGAATACAGGTACACGCTTGCTGATGATAAAATCGGCCAGCCTGTTGCAGGCATGACAGAAATCTTTAGCGTCCACTGTTATATTTCTGACCTTGATGGGAAGAACAACCAGGATTGACGGCAGGAAAAAGATTGAATAGAAGAATGCTGCAACAACTCCCATGGCCACAATATTGCCCAGATCCCTGAAGGGCGGGGCATCGGAATAATTCATGGTCAGAAAGCCTATGGCCGTGGTAATGCTGGTCAGAAAAACAGGTTGAAGATTTATGCGCAGCGATTCCGACACTGCATCCAGCCTTTTTTGGCCCAGGCTCATCTGCTGATAAACAGTGGCCATGACATGAACGGAATCAGCCACAGCCAGAGTAAGAATAATTGTTGGAGCCACTCCGGAGCCGGTGGTTAATGCAATCCCCAGCCAGCCGGCCAATCCCATTCCTGTAACCATGGACATTAAAATGATAATGAGCGTGGCAATTGTGCCGGTATAGGAGCGAAGAGCAATACCGATGATGGCAACAAGAACGAACAGCATCAGTGGTATAAGGGTTTTCATGTCATCCCGGGTGGCTTCACTGAAGGCATTATCAAACATCAAGGCGCCGGTAACATAGATATCTATCTGCGGATATTTTTGCCGAAATTCATCAGCCATCTTTCTGACATAAGCTGCGACCTCGGGAACGGCTTCATTTAAACTGTCAGGCGGCAGGATATTGACATTGATACCGGTTACGTGTCCACTGGGAGAAATCTGCTGGTTTACCAGGCGCGGGTCAGAGAGGGCGATATCCTTAACACGCCGGATTTCAGCAGCACTCATATTCAGTGCATCCGGGACAAGATTTTCGACTAGCAATTCATCATCTGCACCGCGGGTGTGCTGGAAGTTGGTGATGGAGTCCACCCGGCTGGAGTATGGAATCAGCCAGGAGGCTTCTGTGAGCTCCTCAACAGCGGCAAGGGTTTCCCTGGTAAAGACATTGCCGTTTTTCGGCGCAAGGGTAAAGAAGACATTGTCAATTTTATTGTAGGTATTCTCAAGTGCTTCCAGAGCTTGTAGCTGTGGATTTTCCTCTGAGAAGAAAGCCCGCAGATCGTTTTCAAACGTCAGGTGCCGCAGGCCGCTGCCCGAGACTGCAGTAATGACCAGGCATGCAAACATCAGCCACCAGCGGTACTTTATGATCCACTGGGCCATCGAGACTTCCAGTTTTTTCATGAGAAATCGCAACCTTTTTTCAGGTGAGAACAGAAGGCTGCATAGTGAGACGGCAGGGTCCTTTTTTTCTGGCGCACCAGGTAGAACTTTCTCTTCATTCGTAAGTTCCGGATCGTGATTTCCTGCAATTTTTTGTTACCAAGTTCCTCCTGCACAGCGATCCGTGAAATCACCGAGGCGCCCAGGCTTTCTTTTACAGCCTGCTTCACGGCGCTGGTTGAGCCAAGGGTGGCTACAATATTGAAGTCATCGGTTAGCGTCCCGGTCTTCTCGAGAAAGTTTTCAAAGGTCTGTCGCGTGCCTGAGCCGCTTTCCCTTTGCAGAAATGGGATGGCTGCAAGTTTTTTCAATGTAACAGTCTTTTGCGCCAGCACTTTTTTTGTTGCCACCAGGACGAGTTCATCTTCAAATAATGGCTCGTAGACCAGTTTGTCAGAATTCATCCTTGCGCCTACAATACCGCACGGCAGGTCATGCTGCAGGACCATGCCTGTTATCTTGGCGGAATCCTCGATCAGTATCTCAAATGCCACTTCAGGGTATTGTTTTTTGAAAGAGTAGGCCATGCGGGGCAGAATATAGGCGCCCGGTATGGTGCTTGCCCCTATAATCAGCTTTCCCTTCACACCCGTCCCCGCCGCCGAGATTTCTTCCCGGATGCTGCCCAGGTCGTCAAGAAGCTGCAGCGTTCTCGGATACAGCAGGTCTGCTTCGGGAGTCGGCATGATTGAGCGGCCCAGCCTGTCAAAGAGTTTGCAGTCAAGGGAGTTCTCCAGATTTTTTATATGTTCGCTTATGGTGGGCTGGCTGATGTGCAGTTGCTCTGAAGCCCTGGTGAAACTTCTGTTCTTATAAACTGAGACAAAAATTCTCAGATGATGGATGTCCATGAAAGACTCCGCAATGAAAGGATTCTGTTTTTTTGCCCCATAGTTATGCATTGGTAAGAGCTGCTATGCAGAAACTATGCAATCGGCATCATCTATTTGTTCAATTGGATATATCAATATATGCCGGGTGCGTCAATATGAACAGATATTCTGTCAATTTTTACGGGAATCTTAATGTTGCCATGATTAAACATGGAAGTCCCGTTCAGGAGAATTTCAAACAGAACCACTGCTAAAACAGGTGGGCCGATGAAGATAATTGCAGCAATTTTTATTGCTTGGGAGAGTATTATCTCCAGGGGATGAAAACGCAAGCCGGTAGTCACATCTATTTCCAAATCTGCATGGTGTACCATGTGCAAACGCCAGAATGATGGAATGGTATGGAAGATAACATGCTGAAAATAAATGATCAGATCAAGGAGCAATATGCTGATTATAACAGCAACCTGAAAGGGAAGATCAAACTGGTTCAAAATGGCGAGAATTAGATCATGCAACAGTTATGCCGACAGGATCAGCAGTGATCTTGCCTACTTGTACAGCGTTTTTTACTCCATCGGCTGCAAGCGAGGTGAGCAGCTCATCTGCCTGATGACTTGGGAGTGACAATAACAGGCCTCCTGAAGTCTGGGGATCGTAGAGCAGTTCTTCCTCTGCAGCTGACAGGGAAACCTGCAGATCAAGATGATGTTTGGCAACCATAGCTCTGTTTGGTTTGTTGCTGCCGGTCGTTTCACCTTTCTTATACATGGCAAGCGCATCGGCATAAAATAGAAGTTTGCTGTAATCCAGAACAACCCTTGCATTGCAACCGTGCGCCATTTCAAGCAGATGGCCGAGAATGCCGAAACCGGTTATATCTGTACAGGCATGTAGACCATAGTTTAGAGCTGTTGCCATCGCCGGCCCATTCAAAGCAGCAAGTGAAGGGAGTGTATCACGCTCTAAATCCTTAAAAGGCAGTTTTCCTGAACGGACGGCATTAAATAATACGCCTGAGCCTAAAGGTTTTGTGAGGATAAGGGCATCGCCCGGTTTGGAGCCGGCATTTGTAATTACCTTGTCAGGATGAACAATGCCGTTAACGCAGAGCCCATATTTTGGTTCTTCATCGTCAACAGTATGGCCCCCAACCAGGCAGGCCCCGGCTTCAACAACTTTGTCGTACCCTCCTTTTAAAATGTCTTTAAGGAATCCCATATCAAGGAGCTTGCTTGGAAACATCACCACGTTGAGTGCTGTAAGCGGTCGGCCTCCCATGGAATAAACATCGGATATAGAGTTGGCAGCCGATATCTGACCGAACCAGTAGGGATCGTCAACAGGAGGAGTAATAAAATCCACCGTGTTGATCATGGCAATATCATCGCTTAAACGGTATACTGCTGCATCATCGGCTGTTTCAATGCCAACCAGCAGATTCGGATCATTTGGCGGTGCTAATCCCTGTAACGCTTCCGACAGAGCCGTCGGACCGATTTTTGCAGCTCAGCCGCAGGTTCTTGCCAGACCTGTCAGTGTCTTCTTTTTAAATATGACCATTTAAATTAGCCTCATTTATTTTGTTTTTCCGGGAACTGTGCAATAATATATTTTCCCTATGATTTATAAAAGACTAATAGAAAAATACTATATAACCTGTCATCAGAAGATGCCATCATTACTAAGCATATAATTTCGAATATTGTACAATGCGACAGGTTTTACATCCTTAAGGTGTATTATAATGACAGGTGGATACATTTAAATGAAATGACAATTGTTAAAACATTATGGTTTCCCTGTCCATCATTTCGGCGGTAATTGTGGGCAGGGAAGCGATTTTTATCCCTGTTACAATCTCATCTTCAGGGATGTTGTATTTTTTTGCCATTATCGTTACCTTGAATGCTTATTTCAGGACAGCCTGCTTTATAGCTTCTATCCCTGTTTTTTCTACAAATCTGGCAGTCCGCAGTTTTTTATCACAATTATTCCGATAGTATTCCAAGCAGCGCTGGACCAGGGCAACTGCTTCATCATCAGCAATGTCCTCGGCAATGACATCACCGATGCGGGGCCTTCCGCCCGAGTTGCCGCCAAAAGTTAGAATCCAGCCTTTTTTCTTGCCAATCAGACCGATATCACGCACATAACTTTCAGCACAACAGAAAGGACAGCCGGATACACCCATCTTAACCTTGGCAGGCAAGTCCATACCCACGTATAGTTTTTCCAGTTTCAATCCCAGGCTAAGGGAGTCCCGCACTCCGAATTTGCAGACCTCGGTGCCTGGACAGGCCTGGACATAATGAACACAAAGCTCAACGGCCTGGCCAACCTCCATCTGAAGATCATGCCAAACCTGGGCCACCTCTTCCCGTTGCAGGCCGATAAGGGCAAGACGCTGTCCCGACGTTATTTTGGTAATTGGTATTTTATATTTGCGGACCACAGCGCTAATTGCATCAAGGACTTCAGGGGAGACAAGCCCGACTGGTGTTCTTGGCACAATGGCATAGGTTTTTCTGTCGCGCTGTAAAATGGCCCCGCTGGGTGTATCTTCAGCCATAAAAAGACTCCTGTACATTGGGTAAACTTATTTAAGTCTGAAAAGAAATGGTACTGAAACTGATTACAATGGGTGCACAGGCTTTGTCAAGGAATAGCATAGCGGGTTATACTTATAGATTTTGTGGTACTCATTGCCGGAAGTTGAAATACTTTTCTTTTAGAGGATATTTTGGCATAGTTATTTGGCAGGAATTTAAAGGAACTAAACAGCTCTAGCAGCTGTAAACTATTTTCAGGTCAATATCCTTTCGACAACTATTTATTGAGAAGTTGCAAATTCATTATTGACAGGAGTCGGTTATGAAAAAAACAGTACTGATTACCGGGGCAAGTGCCGGGTTTGGCGCGGCCTGCGCCCGAAAATATGGGGGGCCGCAAACCAGGTTGATTCTTGCTGCCCGCCGTTTTGAAAAACTTGAGGCCCTGCAGCAGGAACTGGGAGACACAGAATGCCGCCTCCTGCAGCTAGATGTTCGTGACCGCAATGGAGTTGCCGAAACGCTCTCCAGCCTGCCGGAATCTTTCCGGGAAGTGGACATCCTGATAAATAATGCCGGCCTGGCCCTGGGCCTTGAGCCCGCCCATGAAGCGGACCTGGACAAATGGGAGACCATGGTGGATACAAACATCAAGGGACTTATGTACTGCACCAGGCAGATCCTGCCCGGCATGGTACGCCGCCGGCGAGGCCATATTGTCAATATCGGTTCGGTGGCAGGTTCTACCCCATATCCAGGCGGTAATGTCTACGGTGCGACAAAGGCATTTGTCAAGCAGTTCTCAAATAACCTCCGTACTGATCTGCTTGGAACTCCGATACGGGTAAGCAACATTGAGCCTGGTATGGCTGAAACAGAGTTTTCCCTCGTCAGGTTTAACGGCGATGCGGCGCGTGCTGCAAAAGTATACCAGGGAGCCCAACCCCTCAGCGCAGATGATATCGCTGAAATAATCTACTGGGTCACAGGCCTGCCGCCGCATATCAACATTAACAGCATGGATGTAATGCCCGTTTGCCAGGCTTGGGCACCCTTTGCCATTCACCGCCAGGAGATGTGAAGATTTCATCAGGGATTGTTCTTGATAAAGAAAAGTATTCAGGATGCTATAATCTGAGGGAGGAGTATAGCTGAAATCCTGTCCTGCCTGGTTTGCAAATTTTAGTAAAAGGCATATAAAGGCAAAAAATTGAAATTGCAAAAGAATGAAAGATTAAAGTTATTTATGGGGTAAAATTATGAAAGTAGTGGCATTTAACGGCAGTGCACGAAAAGACGGCAACACAGCGATTTTGATCAATTATGTTTTCAGGGAGCTGGAAGAAGAAGGAATCAAAACTGAATTGGTCCAGCTTTCCGGCAGTAGAATCCATGGCTGCATAGCCTGTATGAAATGTTTTGAGAATAAGGACCAACGCTGTTCTGTTAAAAATGATATAGCCAATGAATGCATTGAAAAAATGCTGGGGGCCGATGGCATCATCCTCGGTTCGCCGACATATTTTGCCAACGTCTCCACCGAAATGAAGGCGCTTATAGACAGGGCCGGTATGGTGTCACGGGCTAACAGCGATATGCTGGCCCGTAAGGTGGGAGCGGCTGTGGTTGCAGTACGGCGGGCCGGGGCAATCCATGTGTTCAACTCGATAAATCACTTTTTCTTTATCGGGCAGATGATTGTGCCGGGCTCCAGCTACTGGAATTTGGGGATGGGCCGGCAGAAGGGCGAGGTTGAAAAAGACGATGAGGGTATCCAGACCATGAAAAATCTTGGCCGGAACATGGCCTGGCTCCTGAACAAACTGGATGGCTGATGCAATAAAAAAAGCCGTGCGCATTAAGTGCACGGCTTTTTTGTTACTCTGAAAACCAATGATCACAGAGAACCAAAGGCTGTCTCGAAAAGGTCCTCTATGGCTTTTTTGCCATTTTCAGAGAGATTGCGTGTCCCGGACCCGACAAATGTTTCATGTTCAATTTTCGGGGTGCCCTTGACCCAGGCGTTCTGTTTCCAGCTATACCAATTGTTTTTTGCCTGGTCATAAACTGCCAGAGGCCTGTTGAACAGTTTGGCGAGTTCCACAGCCCAGCCAGTGCCACCCTTTACGGTGTTGTCCTCAAGAATTGTACCGATGACAAAAACCTGGTGGCCTTTGTTCACCATGTGGAAAATGGTCTGCAGTACCTTTCTGATCTTCTCGGTTTCATAGTAGGTACGGCGCATCAATTTCGAAACCAGCTCCATGCTTATGTCGCCGCGTTTCAATTCCATATCAGAAAGGACTTCCAGATTTTTCTGCCTGTGTGTTTTCTGGCCTGTATAGCAGAAATTCACTTCTTTGATGGACCATTTCTCAGCCGCTTCACCAAAAGCAGTTTCAGCTCCCTTGAGACCACCGCTGTATAGTGTACAATTTTCCTTAGCTGGCATTACGATTCCTCATCAATTGATTTTAAATTTTTTCAATAACACCAAACAGAAGAACAATACCTGTTTGAATGTAGTAAACACAGTGAATGGAGAAACAAAAAGGGGCTTATATACTGGAAGTCAAGGTGTTTTGGCAACCCTTAAATGCTGTACAGCAAAAATATTACTCGGAAGCTTCACAGGCCCGTCCCTTTAAATTAAAGAAAAGCTTTAATCCTTTTTTTACGGTGTCGGAGAATATTTTTCCAGCAAGAAATGAACCGGCAACTTTTTTATTTATCTCACCTAAGGTCGGATAGGGGTGAATTGCACCGGCAAGGGTGGAAAGTTTTACCTTGCCGTTCAATACTGCAACCCATTCACTGAGCAGGTCTCCACCATGGGGGCCGAGGATCTGAATGCCGATGGGTTTTTCCTTTTCATCCAGCAGCATTTTTATTCTGCCTGTTTCTTCGCCCTCGGCAAGACTTCTGTCATTATTTTTAAACTCCTCGATCCATACGGAATATTTAATTCCAGCCGCGGTTGCCCCCTTTTCATTCAAACCTATGCTGGCCAGTTCAGGGCTGGTATAGGTGCACCAGGGGAGAAAGGTATAATCAGTTTTGCGCGGCAGATGGAATATGGCGTTACTGATAACAATACCACCCTCATAGCCTGCGGCATGGGTAAACTGGTACTTACCGGTAACATCACCGGCAGCATAGATGTGTTTGTGGTTCGTGCGTAAGCGGCTGTCGACCTCGATTCCTTTATCGTCATAAACAACGCCGATATTTTCCAGTCCAAGCCCGTCAACATTGGGAGTCCTTCCCATTGCAACGAGGAGAGCGTCTGCAACTATGGTCTTTATCTCTCCTTCATTATTTTTGAATGTCACCTTTTTACTGGCATCAGTCTCTGCAATGGTAACGATTGATGACCCAAGAGCAAAGGAGACGCCTTCGTGGCTTAACTTTTCCATCACAGTATCGGCCAGGTCCTTGTCCTCTCTACTTAATATCTGGCCGGAGCGTTGGATGATTGTGATCCTGGTACCAAGCCTGTTAAATGCCTGGGCCATTTCCATGGCTATGGGCCCGCCGCCAAGGATAATCATTGAAACGGGGAGGGTATCCATATAGAAAATATCTTTATTTGTCAGACAGGAAATGGACTTGAGTCCTCCAAGAGGAGGGATTGCCGGCGAGGATCCGGTGGCTATGGCCCAGGCTTTGGCAGAATAGGTATTGCCATTGAGGCGAATGGAATGCTCGTCGATAAATTCCGCCTGGCCGAATTCCACCCTGGCACCGAGAGAGCAGAAACGTTCAACAGAATCATGCTTCTGAATAACGCTGATAACAGAGCGGATGCGTTTTGAAACCTCTTTAAAATCGACCGGCTGCACATCAACATGCGGCAATCCGAATTTCACGGCATGCTTGATATCATGATATGCCCGGGCCGTCCGGATCAGGGTTTTGCTCGGGACACAGCCATAGTGCAGACAATCACCACCCAGGGCTCCTTCTTTTTCCACCAGGAGAGTTTTGGCCCCAAGCTGGGCCGCACCGGCAGTAATGGTCAGTCCTGCTGCACCTCCACCTAATACCCCAAGATCAAAATCATACTTTGCCATCGATTGACTCCTTTTCTTCAGGGAGCAGCTTGCCTGTCTTTTTTTTATAAAAGGTGAGTAGTTTTTTTACGGTAATTGGAAAAACTCCAAGAATGACGAAGGAAAGTATCAGGCCGGGGGAAAGGATGCCGGAAAGGGATTCAATCTGTCCCAGTTCTTTGCCGGCGTTCACATAGGCCATGGTGCCGGGTAACATGCCGATTTGCGAGACCCAGTAAAAAGTTAAAAGCTTCATGGTGGTCAACCCCATTGCCAGGTTGATAACAAAAAAAGGAAAGATTGGCACCAGTCTCAATGAAAAGAGGTAAAAAGCACCCTCTTTTTCAATGCCGTTATTTATGGTGGACAATTTATCGCCAAACCTGTTCTGCACCCAATCTCTCAGGAGAAAACGGGCAACAAAGCAGGCAAGGGTGGCGCCGATAGTGCTGGCAAACGAAACAACAACGAAACCAATCCAGAATCCGAACATGGCACCGCCGGCCAGTGTCATAACCGCAGCTCCCGGAAGGGAAAGGGCAGTGACTGTGATGTAGATTGCCATGAAGGCAGCGATGACTGCGAGCCTGTTTTCTCCATAGAGCTGTGAAAATTTATCCTGGGAAGACTTGAGATAATCCAGGGTCAGATAGTGGCCGAGGCCAAGAACTTTAAAAAGAATCACCGCAACAACAATTGCAGCAACTATAAGCAGACGTTGTAAAAGTTTTTTATCCATAAGAATTAATTGTGCTGCAGGCCCGCAAACTGCAGTCCCAGACCGAAGGCTGCGGCACCAATAAGGGCTGCCTTGGGGTTGAGTATGACATTGACAGGTATGTCCTGTAATAGGTAGCTCATGCGGCCCTTGCTAGTAAATGACTTCATGAAAGTTTCTCCTGCAAGAAAAGGCAGGATTTTGGGGGGGATGCCTCCACCGAGATACATTCCGCCTGTGGTCAACCCCTTGAGGGCCAGGTTGCCTGCTTCAGCTCCCAGAATAGATATAAACAGTTCCAGGGTTTTAATGCTGATGTCGCAATACCTGGTTTCATCAAGTGCTGCATTGACAATTACCGGCGCAGGGTCCTCAGCAGCGGCCAACTGGTCAGCCAGCCATTCCGGTTCAGCAAACCGGCCTAGCGTCTTATAAAAGTCATATATGGCTGGCAGCCCCCGGCCCGAACAAATCCGATCATAGCTGACATGCCCATACCGGTTCATAAAAAAATCCAGGAGACGGAATTCCGTCTCGGATGAGGGGCCGAAGTCCGTATGACCGCCTTCTGAGGCCACAGCCAGATAACGGGAACCGTCCCAGGTGAAGAGGACCTCACCCAATCCGGTGCCTGGGGCAATGATCCCCAGGGCACCTGCACTTGTGTTGATGCCTCTGTTGATGGCGAGAAAGTCAGAATGCGCCAAATGCGGGATGGCATACCCGGTTGCCACCAGATCGTTGATGAGGGTTACTCTGGAAAAACCATGTGAGGCCTGCAGCATACTGGCATCAGGTTGCCAGGGAAGATTTGTAATAACTGCCCTGCCTTCCCTGACCGGTCCTGCTACTCCGAAACTGGCGGTCTGGGCTGAGGCTTTGGCATTTGAAATAAAATCTTCGATGATTGCATCAAGTTCAGGATAAGAACTGCTCGCATAACTCGATTCGAAAAGTGGTTGCAGAGGCCCTTTTTCACTGGAATAAAGTGCCAGAATGGTTTTGGTGCCGCCAATATCGCCGGCCAGATGAAGATGATCTGCCATAGCTGTAAAATTTTCCTCAGAGTTGAACCGGAAAAGAAAGAATGGTTCGGTCAACTGGTGCTTAGAATTTTCAGGTAAAGGCTGATTAATCACCTTCTAAACTGGGTACAAATGGTTTTGACCTGAAATTTCCAGCCACTTTAACTACTGTGTAAAAAAGGGTACCGAAACAGGCTGCTAACAGCAAGCTAAAAAGATGAAATTGCTGAAATTGCGTAAATCTTTTATTTATGGGCCGGAAACTGCAGCCAAGCATATTTACCAGCTTTTAACCAGTGTGAAAATTTTACCCGAACCCCATGGGTTTTTGAGGAAATTAAGACACCTGAGCAGGCTTTTTAAGAAGAAATGAGAGAACGACCGCCAGTCCGGCAAACATGGCAGCCATGTAGAAACTGCTTGAAAAACTTCCCGATTTTTCTGCCAGAAAGCCAGCGACTGCCGGGCCTGCGATCTGTCCAAGGGCAAAAATAAAGGTTATAAAACCGAAAACCCTTGCTGTTTTCTGGGGTCCGACATAGTCGCCCACCAGGGCTGCCATGATAGACGGTATGGACCAGGCTACAATGCCGTAAAAGCCGATTGAAAGGTAGAGAAACATGCCCGGCAGGGAGAGTGCTACCAGGAGATAGGCGCACATCTGGATGGAAAATACGATGATCAGCCCTGTTTTTCTGCCGAGTTTGTCTGACAAGGTACCGAATACCGGGCCGGAGAAAAGACTTAAGAAGCCCACCCATGACCAGAAATTACCGGCAACCATTTCAGAAAAGCCTCTTTCCTGCACCAGGGTGGTTACGATGAAGGTGGCATAGATAACATAGGTGCAGCCAAAAAGAAAATAGATAGCCCCCAGATGGTAGATGTCTTTCCTGGTGACAGATTTTTGCCCGTCATCAAATGGGAAATGACCATCCTTGCGGCTGCTTCCCATGCCGGCAAAAGGCTTTAAGCCAAGTTCTCCGGGGGAATCCCGGATTACCATAAAACAGATAACGGAAATGATGAGAACAATTATGCCGAGGACCAGCCAGCTGATCCGCCAGCCGTCAAATTCGCGCAGCTGATTGAGATACGGAATAAGTTTTCCGGAAAGAAGTATGGCAAAGCCGCTGCCTATAACAATAAAGCCTGCCGCTTTGCCCCGTTGACCGGTGCTGAACCAGGAAGCGACAAGGGCCATCATGGGAACATTTGAGGCACCGCTCCCCATGCCTGTAAGCGTGTAGAAAAAGGCAACGGTCATAAAACTTTGAGCCTGGCTTACCATCAACATGGAAACTGCTACCAGGAGCAGTGCCAGGAAAATCAATAATCTGCTTCCGATTCGTGAACTGAGATAACCACAAACAAGAACCGCTAGCAGATATCCCACAAAATTCGAGGTGCTTATCAACCCCATCTGGGAGTAGGTAAGTTCCAGTGAAGTGCCCATGGCTGGAAGCAGCATCCCCAGGGCAAAGCGGCCGAAACCAAGGCCGGCAAAGACACAGAGCGTGCCAGCTGCGACAACATACCAGCCATAGTGAACGGAACTTGTTAGGGCAGATCTTTGGCGCATAATCACTGCGTCAGGAGTTAAGAAAAAGGGGACACAGGCAGACAAGCATCTTTTACAACCTGTAAATAATCAAAACACGGGAAAGGCAACGAGCAGGGAAGTGAGACAAACAATGTTTACATCCCTTACATTTAAAGCTGGGTGGAACTGCTGATCCCCAGTGATTTGTAGATCCGGAGCGTAGCTGTTGAGCAGTTCAATGTATAAAGATGAATACCCCGGACATTGTTATCTATCAGGTCTCGGACCTGCTCAGTGGCCCAGTGTACCCCAACCCTTTCCAAATACTCGTCGCTGCCAGCCCGTTCAACTGCTTTCAGGAGTCTGGCAGGGATTCGGGCCCCGGCTGCAAGTTCAGCCATGCGGATCATACCTTTCCTGGTTGTTATCGGCATGATCCCGGCTATGATTGGAACGTTGATATGTGCCAGTTCACAGCGTTCGCGGAAATCATAAAAGTCCCGGTTATCAAAAAAGAGCTGGGTCACAATATACTCTGCGCCGGCATCAACTTTTGCCTTGAGGTACTCGATCTCCTTGAGGCGGTTTGGCGTTTCAGGATGTCCTTCCGGGAATCCTGCCACACCGATACCCATTTGCGGAAAATGTTTCTTGATGTAAGCAACCAGTTCTGCAGCATAGGTGAAACCGTTTTCAGGCTGCTCCCAATGGGTCTGGCCCTTGGGAAGATCTCCCCGTAACGCCAGAATGTTCTTTATGCCGTTCTCGGTATATTTGCTGAGAATTGCATGGATATCATCCCTGTTTGATCCGACACATGTCAGGTGCGAAACCACGGTAAGATCGGTTTCTTTCTGGATGCGCACCAAGAGGTCATGGGTGCGGTCCCGGGTGGAGCCGCCGGCGCCATAAGTGACACTCACATAAGCCGGCTCAAGGGGGATGAGGTCAGATATCGTCTGGAACAGTCTGTCCCAGTCTTTCTCCAGTTTCGGCGGGAAGAATTCGTAGCTGATACAGGTTTTTTTTGAATTTATTATGTCTTTAACAAGCATGTTGTTGTTTCCATTTTGTTTCGTGATTAAGTTCAATTATAGTGGTAAAAAGTATGATACCTTATTATTTTTTTAAAGACTTGCCAAGGGAATACATTTTATTTAATTTCCGCCGCTTTAGATTTACATAAACTGCTTGGAGTATTGAGCTTGTTACTGCAACAGAATTTTTCATCATTGCTAGGGTAACATTCCATTATATGGTATTATAAATTACATGGTAAATGAAAACGTGTTGATGGGGCGGACTGAAATATTGTTAAAATTTTGAGGGAGGAGCTAGATGGAACTACAGGTTGAAGCCCGTAACTTGGAAATACGAAAGGTCTGGCAGGATAAAATTGATGAAGAAAAAATAAGGCTTGAAAGACATCATGCCGGTTTTATTCATCATTTGCGCGTCACAATTGAAGGCACGTCTTCCCATAGAGAAGGAGGTTATGAACTCCGAGTAGTAGCTTCAATACCAAATGATACAGTCGTCGTTAAAAGAAAAGGCGAGAAAGTTGTTCCGCTCCTGGTGGATGCATTTAATACTCTGGGGCTGCAACTCAAGGAACTGCAGCGCAAAAAACGCCAGTCATACAAGGTGCAGCCGGAGGTGGCAACAAGTGCCGGTGGCGAAGGGGTTGTAAAAAGCATTTTCCCCTACGAGTCATATGGCTTTATAGTAACGCCACAGGGACAGGAGATCTATTTTCATGAAAATGCTTTAAAAGATGTTGCCATGAATCAGCTTTCCGAGGGTGACGGTGTAAGGTTTGGTGAAGCACAGGGTGATAAGGGGCCTTGCGCCGCCTGGGTAAAATTAGCCAAGTAAAATATTCCTGCATTTGCATAATAGATCAGCTTCCAATGCGCTGTTGATTTTAATAGCAAATGATCGAGAGAACAGTGGTCTTACAACAGGTTGATATAGTTGCTGAATTTTATGAGCAGGCTGAGGAAATCTTAGCTGAGCGCATTGCTGCCCGCAAAAAAGAGCTTAACGAAAAACTCCTTATCCTCTGCCACCACTATCAGCAGGAGGCAGTATACCAGTTTGCCGATATGACCGGTGATTCGCTGAAACTGGCAAAACATGCAGCAAGCTGCAATGATAAACCGTATATCGTTTTTTGCGGTGTCCATTTTATGGCAGAAGCGGCTGATATTCTGACAGGCGACGATCAGGCTGTCATTTTGCCTGACTTGAGAGCCGGCTGCCCCATGGCGGATATGGCAACCCTTGACGAGGTTTCCTGGGCCTGGAAAGAGTTGGAAGAGGCCAGCGGTACCTGCAGCATCATTCCTGTGACCTATGTTAATTCATCCGCGGCAATCAAGGCCTTTGTGGGAGAGCGGGGCGGCTCGGTCTGCACCTCATCCAATGCAGAACGGGTACTGACCTGGGCCCTTGAGCGCGGTGAGAAAGTCTTTTTCTTCCCCGATGAACATCTTGGGAGGAATTCCGCTGTTGCCCTGGGAATAAAACCTGAAGAAACTATACGCTGGAACCGCGACGAGCACCTGGGCGGCAATTCTGCAGATGTAATAAGGCAGGCAAAGGTCGTTTTATGGAACGGCTACTGTACCGTGCATATGCAGTTCGCTGCAGCCCACGTCCGGGAATGGCGTGCAAAAGACCCCGAAATCCGCATCATTGTGCATCCTGAATGCAGGCATGAGGTGGTAGCCGCGTCGGACCAGTACGGCTCCACCGAAAATATTATCAAGGCAGTATCGAGTTCGCCCCCGGGTTCCAAATGGGCCATCGGGACAGAGATTAACCTGGTGAACAGGCTTGCCCGCCTAAACCCTGACAAGGAAATACATTCGCTGTCACCGTTTCAGTGTTTATGCTCGACGATGTACAGGATAAAACCCAAATATCTTCTCTGGGTCCTTGATAACCTGGTGCAGGGGGAAGTAAAGAATCAGATTACAGTTGATCCTGAAACAGCAAAACTGGCCAAGATCGCATTGGACAGGATGCTTGAGATATAACTGGCTGTATCGTTCCAGTACTGCAAATGGTCGGATAACCGATCTGAAGAGTTTTTCGATTCGTCCGGGCCGCTATTTTTGTACTGGTACGTTAAATGGATTACAGGTGATGCATGGACAGAATATATTTCGATAATAATGCTACAACGCCCTTGGATCCTGCAGTCTGTGAAACAATGCTTCCCTATCTCCAAGAACGTTTCGGTAACCCTTCCAGCGGCCATCGTGATGGGGAACAGGCTCTTTTTGGGATTACGAATGCCAGGAAGCAGGTGGCAACACTGTTGAACTGCCAACCCAAGAGAATATTATTCACCAGCGGCGGCACAGAGGCAAACAACACCGCAATCTGGAGCGCGGTATCAGCCTTTCCTGAGAAAAAACACATCGTTTCATCGGTTGTTGAGCATGCTTCGGTATTAAAGCCCCTGGAGTTCCTGCAGCAAAGATTCGGCTATAAAATAGATTTGTTGCCTGTAAGCCGGGATGGGGCATTGGATCTGCAACTCCTGGCTGAGACAATAGGGCCTGATACCATCCTTGTCTCCCTTATGGCAGCTAACAATGAAAGCGGTGTGGTTTGGCCCCTTGCAGAAATAGGAGCACTCTGCAGAGAGAAAAATGTGCTTTTCCATTGCGACGCGGTGCAGTTGGTAGGCAAGGCGCCGATAGATCTGAATACCCTGCCTGTTGATTATTTTTCCGTGGCAGCACATAAGTTCCATGGCCCCAAGGGCGTCGGCGCGCTCTATGTCAAAAGGACAGCCCCCTTTACACCCTTCATAATGGGGGCAAGCCAGGAGATGGGGCATCGGGCCGGTACTGAAAATGTCGCCGGTATTGTTGGTCTCGGTAAAGCCTGTGAATTGGCTGCAGACCACCTGGAGACTGGTATATTCAATATTCTGGATCTGCGCAACAGGTTGCAGGAAAGGTTCCTCACAGGTATTGATGACACCATTGTAAACGGCGCTGCTCAGCCGCGGCTGCCCAATACCCTGAACGTGAGTTTTAAAAGTTGTGCTTCCGGAGCCATGGTGCAGGAACTGGACGAGCGAGGCATTGCAGTGTCAGCACATTCGGCATGTCACAGCGGAGACCTTGACCCATCCCATGTGCTAAGGGCCATGCAGGTCCCCGAAACCCATATCCATGGCACTCTGCGTATCAGTTTAAGCCGGTTCAATACCATCGATGAAGTTGATGAGCTGTGCGAAGCTCTTCCGGCTATTGTGGCAAAATCACGACAGGGGGTAGCTGTTTGATTTGGAATCAATTTAAAATTACCCCCCCAAAAAAAAATTAAGAGAAAGTACAGGGTATTACAAAATGGAGGCTGTTTCAATTATATAATATTACTCCACAGGCTTTAAAACCTTAACCTGAG
>Ga0210119_1000015_pt1 | contig 39452 bp, 41 predicted proteins | sample China_Bullhead_C_2_FD_184859 | JGI IMG/M metagenome (GOLD analysis project Ga0210119, IMG submission 184859) | Wetland microbial communities from San Francisco Bay, California, USA, that impact long-term carbon sequestration -... | ecosystem: Environmental > Aquatic > Marine > Wetlands ... | reverse complement strand
CCAGCGAGGCTCGAAAATTTATAGCTCAAGCATCTTTGGAGCACTTCAAGTCAGTCAACTTGGAGCCTGAGCTCTTGCAAACCTTAAGCACCCTGGTTATAGATTTGTCTGAAGAGAAGCAAAAAGTCCCGTCATCTAAATGACTACGATTTCAGTATTAGGGTTTATCTTCCCCGACACCTGAGCACTGACACCTGAAACCTTGAGATTTGTCCTTCGGACTCCCACCCTGCGGGTGGGTTCCCGGTTTCTCCTTCGGAGTCCCCACCCTCTGGGCGGGGCCCCGGTTTGGTTCTTGGAGTTTGGAATTTCATAAGTTTGCCTTGCTCCGTCCATCGCCTTCCTGCCGATGATTGACAAATCACAGATATAGGACACTTTTATTCTTGACAAATGATTGCTTTCTGTTAAAGCGATAGAGGTTGTCTGCACATCCTACTATCGAGAAAATAGCAGTTCTGCGGAAATTAATGATATGGAAAAACGAACCTTTGCCAGAATTCCGTTCAAAACCAAAGCCATTGTGAGGCAAAAAGACTCCACCGTTATAGGAATAGTTGAGAATCTCAGTTTGGCCGGGATATTCTTGAAGACGCCAGAAAGGTTGGGGTTAAACAGGCTTGTCAAGCTTGAACTGCTATTCACTGGTACTTCTTCGCAGATTTCCATCATTCTGGACGGCAAGATAACCCGCCATGAGAACATAGGTATGGGTATAGAGTTTAGAAATTTAGACCTGGACGCATTCTTCCATCTAAAAAATCTCATTACCTACAATACAGACAAAATCGACAAGGTGAAAAAGGAGTTTCAAGAATTTGTGGAAAAGATAGACAAGAAAATATAAATCCGCCGCTTTCCACTTCTTATTTCCCGCCAATGCCAGTAGGGGTTGAATCAACTCTCTCTCGGGCTCAATCGGCAAATCTATCCATCTACATGCTACTTCATCTCAGGGGTTCTCTCATAAAACGTTTTAAGCAATAATATTATTTACCAGGTTTTGTCTCTGTTCGGATCGCATCATTTCTCATGACAGTTCGGATCTGTTGTATGGCACCTGAAACCACAATTCCCCTGTTTCCTCTCGGGGTCGTGTTGTTGCCGGCAATGGTTTTGCCTCTGCATATTTTTGAAGAACGCTACAAGATAATGATCGGCGAGTGCTTGGAGCAGAATAGGGAATTTGGCATTGTATATTCTGACCAAGAAGAAATCAGGAAAAGAGGTTGCACAGCTAAGATCGTTGAAGTGCTAGGACGTTATGACGATGGCCGCATGGACATATTGACGAGAGGTGTGAAGCGCTTTCTCATAGAGGATATTTTTGATGAAAAGCCATATTTGCAGGCCAGGGTCGCTTACTTTGATGATGCAGTGGAAGAGAAGACCGAAGAATTGGCTGCCTTGGTAAATGATGGAATCAAACTGCTGCAAGAATTGGACATCTGGACGGGAAAGAGAACAGATTACAATTCGGTCTTGGAACTAGACCCCAAGATTATCTCATTCTTGCTTGCCTATAATGATGAATTCACCCCCGGTGAGAAACAAAAGTTTCTTGCCATGACCTCAACTCGCCAGCGCCTCATTGAAAGTGCTGATGCACTCAGGAAAATGGTTGAACGGTTTAAAAAAGAGCTGGTAATCAAGAAAATCGTTGCTGGTAACGGCAATCTCGGGAAAAGGACTGCTGCCCGCCCCGCTGACAACATATACGAAACAGAATAGCGCTCTAATTGCTCATGTTCGTCAAAACCCCATCTTCAAAGTGAAGGTGGCGTGGTTGGGTACCAGGTTTCTGGTAAACCCACTTCTGTTTGGCGGTGCCAGATTCAGCGACTTCATCCGGTCTTCCCAGGGCATAGAAGACCATATGCGTAGTCATTCCTACTTTTACTTTCCCCGCCAGAACCAGTTCTTGCATCTCTTTTGACCAGCCGGACTCCTTTATGGCGAAATATTTATCCACCTCATTGATATCCCCCTTGATTACCACACCAAGGCTTCTGTGCACCCATTTTGTGTAAACTACTTTTTCGGCCTTGGCTGTTTGCTTGTCAGATCCAGTTTTCGCATCAATGGCTATCCATTTCGCCTCGTAGTCAGTAAAAGTATCGGGTATTTCCGCTATTGTTTCCTTTGCTAATTGACCAATGACTCTATACTTGGTCCCAGGTCCTGAGCGTATGTTTCCTTTCTTATTGAAAACAAAATATGCTGCACCGGCTACCCGGACCACGCCAAGGATCAATACGATACAAACCAGGATAGTCAATTTTCTTTTTGACACCATCTCCACGTTCCTTTCCAGGTCACCTATGGCCTTTCATCTGAGGAACTTTCCCCGCTTTTAAAGGAGCAAGTAGTGTGCCAGAGCTATTGCAGATTTTGGATTGCGGATTTGAGATAAATTAGGTTTCAGTGTTCAGTGTTCAGGTTTCAAAACCGAGGGAGGTTCCAGTGGTCAGGTGTAAGATTCTCTGTCTGTTTTTCCTGACACCTGACACCTGACACCTGAAACCCTGAGCTTTGGTGCTTGGAGTATGAGATGTGAGATGTTGAATGCCGTTCACCGTTTACTGTTCACTGCTTACCACTTACTACTCACTAGCTGAAATGTGAGATAAAAGGAATTCTTTCCTGTAAAACGGTACTACATTTGCATAAAAAACACGGATAACCCAATGACATGATCGTTATGGTGAAAGAGAAACTTGACAAGAGAACGTGCATCCCAAGATCGATTTTGTGGTTGAGTGGCCCTGGGAGGAAACATGAAGAAAACTGCGAGCATTCTGGTCTTGGCAATAGCTTTGTCGAATTTTGGTCTGGTCTCGAAGACCTTAGCCGATAGAAGCTTCAACATACGTTCCCCCCGCGGAAACCGCGTTACCCTTGTAATTACCAATCAGACACTGAGAAATATCAGGATTTACCATATGGACTTCTCCAACGATGGAGAGACTTTTTCCATTACAGCAGCGCCAATTGTCCCCTCGGATTCATCTCACACTCTCTCCGTCAACTTCCAAGAGGGCTCCACCGTAGTACAGAGTGAATATGTTGACATTGGTCCAGAAAAGACAGTGCAAGAGGTATACTGTCCGGAAGGTTTCAATCAAATCGTCATTGATTATTCTGGTTTTTGAAACGTACGTACTTTGTGAATTAACAAGCTATTTCCCTTGGCAACCTAACTGGTATTTTGAACGAATTCATAGGTGGACAGCTTATGATCAAGTCTTGCCTTATCCTTGAAACCAAGCTCACGACAAAGAGAGTCTTCCCTTTCTATGCCAAGATGATCATCGGCAGGCACTCGACCAATGACATACCTCTGCCAGACCGCACCGTCTCAAAACGCCACGCCGTGATTGGCAGGGTGAGAGGTCAGGCTGTAGTCAAAGACCTGGACAGCCGCAACGGTACCTTTGTAAATGGGCAAAAGCTCGAAAAGGCAATCCTTTCATGCGGCGACAGACTAAAAGTCGGCAGCGTAATGCTCAGGTTTTTTCAAGAAGATGAAACTCCCCAGGGAAAAGATGCTGAAAGCACCACAACTCCTCAATGTGTTCAAAAGCTTGGTGCCTGTCTGGTGGAGGCGGGGATCGTCGATGAAATGACACTGCTGGGGGTATTAGGCGAGGAGAAAAAGAGCCCGAAAATAGACCAGATGTTGATAGACCTGGGGCTTCTGGATGACGACAATAGAGCCAAAGCTCTGGCCAGGCAGTTGAAATTCCCATTCACTACCCTGAAAGAAAGGGAAATACCACAGCAGGTCACCTCACTGGTAACGGCGGAGGTGGCAAGAACTCATGTAATCGTGCCGGTGGAGTTAGCAGGGGGCAAGCTGCTGGTGGCAATGGCGGACCCCCTTGACTCTTCTGCCATCCAGGTCCTGCGCATGGTGACAGGCATGAGCATCGAAGTGGTTGTGGCTTCTCGAGAAGACATCCTTGAGGCAATCGTGAGATACTATCCCGCAGCATTCCTGGATCAGACCTTCGAAGGAGCGCCGGACTTAGATGAAGTCACTGTGGACATCGAATATTTAGGAGAGGGAAATGAATAAAAAACAATTTAGCCTACTACTTATGCTATCGCTGTTGGCTGGTTTGGTGGGTGGCATGCTTACAAGCCAGTTTTTCTTGGGTACGCCCGTTTTGGCTGAAAAAAAGGTTGGGGCCCAAAATGTCATTGTAGCAGAAGAGTTCCGTTTGGTGGATAAGGAGGACAACATCCTCTCCACCTGGGGAATGTATGCAGGTGGACCAGGAATAGTGCTGTTTGGCAAGAATGGCCAGTTTCGTGCCGTCTTTAGTCTAACATCACCGGATGAAGGTCCGATTCTGACCTTTGCCGACAACAAGGGTAATCATCGCGCCACCGTCGGATTAGGAGCAGGAAGGCAACCGTATGTGACCTTGCGGGATCAAACCGGCAACGAGCGGATTTCCCTGTCCCTTGACGATGACGGCGACCCTTATTTGGCCCTCTATGATCAAGCCGAGAATGAACGTGCGGTACTTGGAACCATGGACTCTACCAAACTAAAGAGAACCGGCACCATCGAAAAAAGATCGGTCTCTTCCCTGGTCTTACTCGGCAAGGACGGCCAGATCACCTGGAAAACCCCATAAAGAAGGGGGATCACTCCTGTTGTGCTGAACTCTCTGAGATGGTAAGGCGGACTAGCCCGGATTATTCATGAATAATCCGGGCTAATTGGACACGGCAAGATTCACGACTTCACCGCCTCTCAACACCTTCATATCCATGATACCCCCGCGGTTCTGTCCCCCGGTTTTCTCCCCTATGCGGCACGTTTCCCTAAAATCGTCGGAAATAGGTATACCTTGCACTTCGAGTACTATATCACCACCTATGAGAATTCGCTCTCCGGCAACCTGCACAGGTATCTTGCCCGGTTTTAGGCCCAGTTTTTCTCCGGGTGAGTCATTTGCCACACGTTGAATCAAAAGCCCTGCTCCCTGAGGTACGTTTAGCGCCCTGGCTAAGGGACCGGAGACTAGATAAGCTTCCAGACCAGTCCACATCGAATCTCGATTGAGAAGCAGTTCCTTGGCTGTATTAACACTGACCGCAAAACCCAAACCTTCGGATCCGCCGGACTGAGATAGAATATGGCTTACGATGCCGATTACCTTGCCATTCTTGTTGAACATGGGACCGCCGGAATTGCCCTTATTGATGGCAGCGTCGGTTTGCAGAAACTCAATCGGCACCAGAGGCTTACAGACAGTTTCAGGCTTTCGTCTGCCACTCATATAACCAACTGTTAACGTATGATCAACGCCATAGGGAGCCCCAATGATGAAAATCTCATCTCCGATATGAACGTCATCCGAATCACCCAACTCAGCCGCAACCAGTTTTTCAGGCAGACGATCGAGTTTCAGCAAGGCCACATCCGCTTGGGCGGCGGCACCTATGATCTTGGCGTCGGTCATGGTTCCATCCAAAAACCGAACGACTACTGAATCCGCCACCTGAACCACATGAGCGGACGTCATGACCAACCCATCTTTGGAAATCACAATGCCGGAACCCAGTCCACCTTTGGTTACGGTGACCGTTTCCCCGGGTTTCAGACTGGAGTATCCACGTTCTTTGGTGAGGATCACTACCACGGCAGGATTGACTTTCTTGAATACCTTGCTTAGCGAACTCGCTCCAACAAAAGAACTAAAGCCGACCAAGCTTACGACCAGAAACGAAAAAAGAAGCTTACACCGCATGATGGTTCCTTTACCCTCTCCGATTAAATATTAGGTTCGTAGCATGAAGCTCTTAATGTAATCATTAGAGAGGAACTTGACAAATAGCTCTACAGTTTTTGCCGCTCAGGTGAAAAATAGTCGGAGCCCATAGCCGTTTATTACAGGGCAGAGGTTAACCCGGATGTTTCATGAATCACCTGCTGTGACCGCTGATATGGCCGTCCTTCCGGGCGTCCTCGGGTGTCGCACCCTGCGACGTACCATTCAGGTACGCCTCAGGTCTAAAACCCTGCGGTTGCCCGGTTGCACGGCCATCTTCACGTTCTCGCCACGGAAATTCATGAAACATCCGGGTTAGTGGTTTTCCACAGCCTATCAGAAAGCGATTCGTCTCCTGTGACAGGAGGGTGAACGGGAGGTGGGTTATTTTTTCTCGAGAATGGGGCCGGTTTTTGTTTTGTAGTGTTGAACAACTATATCTTGCAAACGCTGGCGCTGGTCACTGGAATCTTTCGTGAAGCGCAAGCCCATTCCTTTGGGGGTGGTCTCCTGTTCGGAAGCGTGAGGATTCGACCAGGCTACCTCGGCAGGAATTTCAAGGGGACGATGATTCGGGGCCATAATGAACACCCGGAGTTTTTCCTCAGGCTTTAACGGTTCTTCGCAACTAATGAAAACCCCTTCACTGCTAATATCCCTGGTCTCTGCCAGAAGAACCCCTTTATCAGTGAGGACCACAACAGGCCATCTTGCTCTGATCCTTGTGGGTGTGCGGCGGTCTGCCACCATGGCTGCGTCCATTTCTGTGAGTTGTTAGTTTAAATCGCGCCATGATCGAGTGCAACGTTTGTGCCAGGACTGCCGATGGAGATTGTAGGTTAGTCTTGAGTTTAGAGTTTTTCTGCAGTATCGTTTCATAGATGAGTGGACCACGTTGACTGTAATTCAAGGAGGAGCGCATCCATGGAAACTGCAGCTTTGTTCGGACTGGGTCAGATGGGCCAGGGTATGGCCTTGCGTTTGCTCGAGAGTGGACACCATTCAGGTGTCTACAACCGCACTCGTGAAAAAGTGGCGCTGGCGGTGGAAATGAGGCTACCTTTTACTTTGCTGAGCGGATTTTTTATCCCATGATACCTCTTCGAGATACGATCCAATCGAAAAGCTACCCCGTCATCAATACCGCGCTCATTGCCGCCAACGGGCTCGTATATCTGTTGCAGTTGGCCCAGGGCGACAGGCTGCACCAATTTGTTGTCACCTACAGCCTGGTTCCTGCCCGTTACTCGATACCGGCAATTGCTACCCAATTCACTTTGGTTGAACAGGCTTTTTCATTCCTGTCCTTCATGTTTCTCCATGGGGGCTTCTGGCACCTCCTGGGTAACATGTGGATCCTTTACATCTTCGGCGATAACGTAGAAGACCGACTAGGTCCGGTGAGATATCTATTCTTCTACCTGCTGTGCGGCTTCGCTTCAGGTCTCACCCATCTGTTCATAAACTGGCACTCTCAGCTCCCGACAGTGGGGGCCAGCGGGGCAATTGCCGGAGTAATGGGTGCATACTTCTTGCTCTATCCCCACTCAAAAATCCTGACCTTTATCCCTATTTTTTTCATACCTTATTTCATCGAGATCCCGGCCTTTTTCTTCCTGGGCCTCTGGTTCTTACTGCAATTCATCAGCGCTGCAGGAACCCCTGCTGGAGGTGGGGGCATTGCATGGTGGGCCCACATCGGCGGATTCGTTTTTGGCATTCTTTTCCTAAAACTGTTTTTGCTCGTTCCAGAACTCAGTATCAGTCGGCAGATACGGAAGAAAACCACCAAAAAGAAGAGCCCTCGGCTGCAAGTGATACAACCCACCTCGCCTTCGACCACGACCGATGCTCCCAAGGTTTACCAGACGATAGTGGTTACCCCCCTAGAGGCCCAACTGGGAACTCGCAAGTTGTTGAGTTTTTCCTCTGGTTCCAGAAAAAAACTACTGAGAGTAACCGTACCACCGGGGTCGCGTGACGGAACTGTACTTCGTCTTGCGGGAGCGGGACAGCAGCTGCAGGACGGCACCGAGGGAGATCTCTATCTCAAGGTAGCTGTGAGATAGGGGGGTTGAGATTTGAGATTGTAGATTTCAGATTGTGGATGTGGGAAAGCAGAGGGCAATGGTCAGCAGGCAGCAGTGCTCGCTCTCATCGAGCTTCGCGTCATATGCCTTCGACGTCATTAGGTCAAGACGCTTCGCTGTCATTTGTTGTAATCGGTAAAGGACAGAGGACAGAAATCAGACGTCAGAGGTCAGAAGACAGGAGATAGGAGATAGAAGTTAGAAGAAAGGGATTCTCCTGTGGGAGCGGCTTTCCCCGTCCTGAGCTCGTCGAAGGGCAGCCGCGATCTTTCGCTTTGAACTATTTTTACGACTTCTACAATTCCACGGTTTTTACGGTTTCAACGATTTACCGCTTACTAAACCCATTGTTCACGAAATGGTGTAGTGACTTTTTGGTGACAGCCTTATTTAACTCTAAGAAAAGAGTGGGAGGAAATCATGCAAGATGTACAGGAGACCACAGTATCGAGAAAGGACATTTTGGTCCGGCTTCTCTACACCATACTCTATCTTTTAGTGTTTGAGATCATAAAACTCATTATTCAGATAATAGTTGTGTTTCAATACATCTATCTTTTCATCACCCTCAGCCACAACGACCCCGTCAGAAATTTCTCCAACAAATTGTGCACCTATACCTACGACGTCATGCGTTATCTTACTCTGAATAAGAACCCACGTCCTTTTCCTTTTAATGATTTCCCTCCTGCCATGGAAGAGCCGGTGGAAGAAGTATATTTTAGGTAGCCTCATCTGATGCGAGATGAAGTGATTGAGGAATTGAGAGATTGCAGAAGACGCGTTGCGCCATTGAGTCATTACGCTGCGCTGTCATTTGTTGTAATAGGTGGAGGGCAGAGTTTAAGTTGGGGATTGAGGGATGAAGTGATTTCTAATTTCGGATTTAAACGAGCTCTTGGTAAGAAAAAGAGAACTGCGGAAGGAGCCTAACAATGGAAAAGCGACAGTTAGGAAAAAGTGAGCTAGAGGTATCAGCTATCGGCCTGGGTTGCATGGGCATGTCCGAGTTTTACGGTACTCGCAATGACGACGAGTCAATCAGAACCATCCACCGGGCCCTCGAGCTGGGCCTTGACTTTTTTGACACTGCCGACATGTATGGAAAAGGAGAGAACGAAATCCTGCTGGGCAAAGCACTTAAAGGCTTTCGTGATCAAGTGGTGTTAGCCACGAAGTTCGGCATCGTGCGAACTGAGGACATTAGACAGCATAAAATCAATGGGCGACCAGAATATATCCGTTCTGCCTGCGAAGCGAGTCTGCGTCGCCTCGGGGTGGAGACCATAGACCTCTATTACCAGCACCGAGTGGATCAGGATACCCCTATAGAGGAGACCATTGGTGCCATGGCGGAACTGGTGCAAGAAGGAAAAGTCAGATATCTCGGTCTGTCCGAAGCTGGCCCCCAAACCATCCGCCGGGCTCACGCAGTACACCCTATTGCAGCACTGCAGACCGAATACTCCCTCTGGAGTCGCGATGTGGAAGATGAAATTCTCTCCACCTGCCGTGAACTGGGTATCGGTCTCGTCCCCTACAGTCCCCTGGGCAGGGGATTTTTCACCGGGAAGATAAAAAAATTGGCTGATTTGGCAGAAGACGACTGGCGACGTCACTCACCACGCTTTCAGGAAGATAATTGGGAGCACAACTGGAGGCTTGTGGAAGGAATTCAGGAGATAGCGGGAGAGAAAGGCTGCACCCCATCACAACTCGCCCTGGCTTGGGTCCTGGCACAAGGGGCGGATATTGTCCCTATTCCCGGGACCAAAAGGCAAGCCTACTTGGACGAAAACGTGTCCACCCTGGATCTGAGCCTAACTCAGGAAGATTTGCAACGGATTGATAAGATCGCGCCGCGAGATGTGGCCGCGGGTTCACGCTATCCGGAAGCGGGGATGCGGCTGGTGAATGTATAATGCTGCTGGTATCCCCACTCCATTGGTGACTATGTCATTTGGCTTCGCAGTCATTAAGTCACTTGGGCTCACGCCCGTCATTCGGTCGAAAGATGATTGACAATGAGCTACAGATAAGCGTCGTGACCTGATTACAATAAATGACGCCGAAGGCATAATGCCAGGGAAGCGTCATGACGGCCATATCCGTGGTCGCAGCAAGTGATTCATGAAATATCCGGGCTAGATCACTCCCAGAAATCTGCAGTCACCTTCAATATCATAAGCCAGGATCTCATCTCCATACTCAACGGTTATCCTGGCACCATCCCACTCTCCCCACAAATAATCATCACCAAAGTCAATGACGGCGTTACCCTCATCATATCGATTTTCCCACACAATTATCTTGAATCCATCCCCACATTCCATAACCGATATGACATCACCCACTTCGATCTCATCAACATAACCAAAGTCACCAAGATTATCCTTTACTTCATCTATGTTGTCTGGTGTAACCAGTTCGTCAATATACATAATTGCCCCTCCAGGGACAGATTTGTCTGAAAGAATAGGTCCCGCAAAAGAAACAACAAGTCTCCAATCCCCGCTGAATTTCATATCTCTATAACCTCTCTTTTCAGACAAGGAAAGGGTTTTAAGCCGCATTATTCACAAAGTTTGGTTCTTTCTGCTTGACAAAAGGTTCGGATTTGTTAAGCAGGAACAGGTTTGACTTCAGAGCAATGGACATAAGCCAGAGAGGGCTGTCCCAGGGTCATAACCCATAACCTGACCTCACTTTTGTTGATTGGAGAAATAAATGACCATAAAAAAAGACTGGCCAAAGCTATTAGCTTTTGTGATTTTCTTTGTACTTATTGGAGCCTACTACGATCGGATGAGCGTGGAAATGAGGACATTTACCTTGCCGCTACTAATATTCGCTGCTGCTGCTTTTGTCATTGGTCGATTGAAGCAACTGCAATACGAAATACGCTCCTCCAGAGTAGCCGCTTTGGAAATTGTGGCCCAAAAACTGAGCCTGGCGGACACCGATGGCAATGAGCGCCTCTCCATTTCTGCATCTGCTGATGGCACGGTAATGACATTCTACGATGACAACCAGGTATCGCGAGTAACTCTAGAGGTGATAAACACCGAACCTGTTCTCAAGCTAATGGGTGAGAAGGGTAGTGCAGTGTTGGCAATTGACTACCATGGCATGCCGAGTTTTACCTTCCGAGATAATGCAGACGAGGTAACCTGGTCGGCACCCTGAATCACTTTTTTTCATTAAGGAGACTCTTGCAATGACCACCACAGAATATCAACCGCACATACACCCCACCGCCATTGTCGATTCCAGGGCGGAGATTCATCCAGAGGCCGAAATTGGACCCTACGTGATTATCGACGGGCCGGTAAGGATTGGTAGATCTACACGGGTGATGGCATATGCCCACCTCACGGGTTGGACTGAAATAGGGGACGACAACAGCATCCACATGGGGACTGTCATCGGCCACGAGCCTCAGGACTTGGAGTATGAGGGTGGAGAGACATATCTGCGGATAGGTCACCGCAACACAATCAGAGAACACGCGCAGATTCATCGCGGCACCAAACCCGGGAGTTCCACCATTATTGGCGACGATAACTTTATCATGAACCAGGCCCACATAGCCCACAACTGTGAGATCGGCAACCGCACCGTTATCGCGGGAGGTGCTCTTTTGGCTGGATATGTAGGGGTGGAAGACTGGGCTTTCATATCGGGCAACTGTGTGGTCCACCAGTTCGTGCGGATCGGAAAATTTGCAATGCTTCGCGGTCTATCCCGCACCAGTCGTGATGTTCCACCTTATTGCATTATGGACGGCACTCACACAGTTAAGGCGATTAACCAAGTGGGACTGGAACGCGCGGGTTACAGCAAGGAGACAATTGGCGAGATCAAAAGAGCTTTTTCTCTACTGTTTCGCCGCAAGAGCAACCTCGCTCAGGCAACCAAGGAACTCGAAGGCAAAGGCTCTCTTTCTGAGGAAGTGACGTATCTTTTAGATTTTATAAAAAGTTCAAAGCGCGGCGTCTGTTTTGGGCCAAAGAACCGTTAATCGACCAGAGATTTCTACCTCTTTATTATAGTAAGCTCTCCTTAATACCTGAAAAATCATGCCCACAAGCTAAATCCCTTCTCCCGATTGTCTTCGCCTGCACGATTTTTGCATTCAAACCAAGGCTAAACATTTGCGGGCCTCTCTTGCCCCTTTGGGCAGAGACATGAGAGCAAGGAGGAAGGTATGGGCATAGTGGAGATCAAAAATCGGATTGTTGAAATTATTGCCAACCAGCTAGGTATAGAAGAGGAGGACGTCACTGCCGCGGCGAGCGTAATAGATGACCTTGGGGCGGATTCCCTGGACGTTGTGGAGTTGGTCATGGCCTTGGAAGAGGAGTTTGATCTAGAGATCCCCGACGAAGAAGCGGAGAAGATCACAAACGTCCAGAATATCTTCGATTACATGGCAAATGCTTTGCAGGCGGCCTAGATTGGACAACTGGTCGCTTCCTTATCCATATGGCTTCTGGGGTTTCCTTACCTCGGATATATAACTCTTTTTCATGGAAGCAAGCAGCCTCACAGGTGGGGGGAAGGAGGAGGAGGATGGTTATCAGAAAAAAAATCGTAATCATGGCAGTGCTCACCGCATTATGTTTCCTGGGTTTCGGTACAGGGAGCACGGTGCAAGCGGAGCCATTTCAGACAACCGATAATCTCACGGTACAGATTAATTGGTTAGAACATAACCTCAGCAACGCCCGAATGGACCAAGTAGATATCTTATCACCAACCCAATTTGCCAACGCTGAAAAATTCCTAAACGACGCCAAAAAACGGCTGGAGCGTGGAGATAGCCAGGCGAAAATCGTAAAGGAAATATCAAGAGCCCAAACTGAACTCAAAAAGGCTACGGAATCGTCGCGCCTGGCGAAAACCGAATTGTCCGACGTCATAAAAGCCCGGGAAATGGCGCGCTCTGCCGGTGCCACCAGCTATGAGCAGGACTACGCTCAGGCGGAAACAAAATTCCTCGATCTCACAAAGGCGGTTGAGAAAGATAAGATAGCACGCGCCCGCAAGAATGCCCCAAAGGTGACGGAACGCTATCGAGAGCTTGAGTTGCGAGCAATTAAAGAGCAAACCCTGGGCGAAGCGCGCACGCTCATCAAGCAAGCTGAGAAGGAAGGGGCACGAAAGCTGGCGCCGAAATCCTACGCGACAGTGCAGAAAAAATTGAAAGAAGTTGATGGATTTATTACCAAAAACCGCTATCAAAAGTTGAAGATGCACAACATGGCGAGTGAGGCTCTGCTGCAGGCGGGCCGACTTCTGCAAGTGACACGGCAAACGAAGACCATCAAAACCATGAAACCCGAGCATATCACCCTCTGGGTGGAGGGGATTTTGTACGATACTGCAAATAAGCTTGGCACCGCTGATATGCGCGATCAACCTCTAGGAACCCAGGTGGAAAATATTATGGGTTCCGTCGACGCCTTGCAGCAAGATCAACGCTTCCTGGTCAATAAAGTGAAAAATCAGCAGACAGAAATAGAGGCAATGAATGAACAGATTGCCTTTCTGGAAAACCAAACCCAGAAGGAAAAGGCTGCTAAAAAGCGGTTAGCTGTGGAACAGGAGGCTACTGCAAAGCGGCTGGAAGCAGAGAGGCGGTTTAACCAGCTGTTTACCAAGGTCCGAACCTACTTCAGCCCGGAGGAAGCAGAAGTATACAAACAGGGCTCTGAGCTGGTAATTCGGTTGAAAACGATTCAATTCCCCGTTGGCAAAGAGGTAATAATGCCAAGCAACTACTCCCTGCTGAGTAAAGCTCAGAGAGCCATTCGCACCTTTGGCCAACCCAATCTTGTTATTGAGGGACATACGGACAGCACCGGCTCAGATGTGAATAACCAGCACTTGTCCCAGCGACGGGCGGAAGCCGTTCGCGCCTATCTGGTCGCCAACGGTACCCTGCCGATGGACAAGATCATAGCTGTGGGATATGGATCCAAGCGGCCTTTGGCATCCAATAAATCCGCGACGGGAAGGGCTATCAACCGGAGAATTGATGTGATCATCAAAACTCAGGCCGAAGCAGGGTAGGGGAGAGTGTAGAATGTAGATTGCGGATTGTAGATTGTAGAACCATCTGAGTCCCGCCACTTCTGGCGGGACTCATTTTTTTAATTGCGGAAATTTATGATCTGAAAGTTTAGACTTAATTGTTTTATTGCAGGATGAAAGTCTGTGTTGGAGCCCAAGTTTGCAGGTGGTGGTTGCTAAGCGAGTCATCAATCTGCAACCTGAAATCCCAAATCTTAAATCTACCCTAAATCATAATCTCCCTAAGAGTGTCAATTTCATCCAGAGCCTTACCTGATCCTAATACCACCGTGGTCAGTGGATCTTCGGTAATGGTGATTGGCAGTCCGGTCTCTTCACGGAGGAGGTTGTCGAGACCTTTCAGAAGTGCCACACCTCCGGTGAGAACAATGCCGTTGTCCACAATATCAGCAGCCAGCTCAGGCGGTGTCTGCTCAAGCGCACTTTTTACAGTTTCCACAATGGTTTTGAGTTGCTCGATTATGGCTTGCCGAACTTCATCGGAATCGATTCCGATTATCTTCGGAATGCCAGTAGCCAGGTCGCGTCCCTTGATCTGCATGTGTTCAGCTTTCTCATCCCGATAAGCGTTGCCGACGGTGGTCTTGATCAGCTCTGAGCTCCGCTCACCGATGAGGAGATTGTACTTGCTCTTGATGTACTGCAGTATGGCTTCATCCATTTTATCGCCACCAACTCGTACCGATTTACTGTAAACGATGCCGGCCAGCGAGATTACCGCCACTTCAGTGGTGCCGCCCCCGATATCCACTACCATATTACTTGTGGGTTCAGTGATGGGCAATCCAGCGCCGATTGCAGCAGCCATGGGTTCTTCAATAAGGAAAACCTCTCTGGCGCCAGCTGACTCTGCAGATTCTCGCACTGCCCGTTTTTCCACCTGGGTGATACCGGAGGGCACACAAACGATTACCCGTGGCCGTATAAGGGTGCGACGGTTGTTTGCTTTCTTGATGAAGTACCGGAGCATTGCTTCAGCCACTTCAAAATCAGCAATGACACCATCCTTCATAGGACGGATTGCTTCAATGTGTCCAGGAGTGCGGCCCAACATCATCTTGGCCTCCTGTCCCACAGCAAGTACCTTGTTGCCTCCTCGACCATTTCTCCGTACAGCAACAACTGAAGGCTCGTCCAGGACAATGCCATTGCCCCTGACATAAACAAGGGTATTGGCTGTGCCCAAATCAATAGCCAAGTCGTTGGACAGCCATCCGAAAATGGGGTTAAGAATCATTACTGCAGTCCTCCCTTCTTAACGGGCAATGGTGATGCTCAAATCATACAGCAACCGAGACTACCTCGTCCCACCGACTGAGGGGCCCTGAACGCACTTCGGGGCCAACCCTGCCTCGCTTTTTTTCACTCAATCTATGGAGAGAGGATAAACGTCATTTGTGATAGCATTACGAAACAAATAGAGCAAAATACATGCCGAAACGCTGCAGAAACCAGATATAATGAAAATATATTAAAATATTGGGCTGCACAGACGGTGTGGAGCAGCGGCAGACAATGGTGCTCCTCCCCAGGCTTCTCGCCAACCAATCAGGAGATACAACCTCAGCGGCTTTTATCTGGCTGCTGTAGCTCAGTGATGAAACGATAGAAAGAATGGGGCAATTCCTGTATACAAATTGCTTGACAATTACCGGTTTTTCCTATAAAAAAGTCGCTCGTTCCATTCGTTACATATCAGCTCCGGCTCTGGCAAAACACCACCCCAAAAAGAGCAGGACCTGCTTTTGGGCCTTTTTTCTCGAGAATCGTTGCTCATTACTTGTTGTCCGTCTTCTATTGCATGAGGATTACTCCGAGTTTGCCCATCCATGAATGAAAGAGGGGCTCCGGGAACTTCCAGCCTTGACTCATCTATCCTCTCCAGTACGGTCACGGACCTGCAAGAACGGGCCTATTTTTTTCCCGAGCCACCTCCAACAGTGAAAAGGGGACAGATGAAAACATTGGACTCAAGCAAATATCAGGTTGCTCCCGTGCGAGCTGGCTACACGGATCGGATCTTACAGCTGGATTTAAGCTCCCTCACCACATCGATAACAGAAGTGGCTCCTGATTTCAGACGCAAATACATCGGCGGTCGCGGCTATGCCATGAAGATGATCTGGGACGGGACCACCGAGGAGACCCGCTACGACAGTCCAGAAAATATTCTGGTCATGGCCAGCGGACCTCTCGGTAATGAACCAAGATTCCCGGGAACTGGGAAGTTCGTGGTAGGCACCATTTCCCCTCTGACAGAGACCTTCGTCGACTCAAATATTGGGGGACATTTTGCGCCGCTCTTGAAGATGTCGGGTTTTGACGCCCTTGCTGTTCATGGAATCTCCACAGAAGAAGTGGTGGTGATCGTGGATGGCGATGAAGGCACCGTAACTGTCACCACAGCCCCCTCCTTCGGCGAGGAAATTGACGGAGGGGGACTAGAATATGGCGAAGCCCTTTTGAAAGAATTCACTGGTGGCGAGCTCACAGAAAATGTGGCTGCAGTAACCACCGGTAATGGTGCTTTACACGCCAGATTCGGAATTATCAACAGCCTATTTTACGACAGGCGTCGCCGCCGGATCCGCAGTAAACAAGCCGGACGCGGTGGAACAGGAACTGTCATGCGGGTTAAGGGTCTGAGGGCGGTGATAGTCCGTTCGAGCCTGGCCCGGGTCAACGCAAATCATCCTGCAGATAAGAAGTCCGTACAGCAGGCGGGAGCTGAACTAAAAAGGGTAATAAGCCAGCAAGATCCCAAACAGCTCAACCTGCGCGCCTGGGGAACCCCCGTTCTGGCTGAGTACATGAACAAGTTCCATTTACTGCCAGTAAATAACTATCAATACGGTCAGCACCCTGATGCTCCGGCGGTTTTTGCCGACGTTTTTCTGGAGCGCTACTTCAACAAAGAAGTACCAGACGGCTGCTATATGGGATGCAATCTGGCCTGCGCTAAAGGGGCCGAAGATGTTGCCCTTACCAGAGGTCCGCAGGCTGGCAGGAAGGTGGGTATTGATGGTCCGGAATACGAAACTCTCGGAGCTGTCACTTGCCAGGGCATATTTGATCCCCACTTTATCATGGAATATAACTGGTACTGCGACGAGTACGGTCTGGACACAATTTCAATGGGCGTGACAGCCGCCTTTCTTATGGAGTGCTTTCAGCGGGGGTATCTATCCGTTGAAGAGACCGGTTATGATTTATCCTGGGGTAACATTGACGCCGCTGACCGTCTACTGCACGAAACAGCCACAGGGGAGGGTCTTGGCAAGATATGTGGTCAAGGGGTGCAGCGGGCAAAGAGGTGGGTTGCGGAAAAGTACGGTGCAAAAACAAACACACCCATTGATGAAACTATGTCCGAACTGGGCAAATTCGGGATGGAAGTCAAGGGCTTGGAGTTCTCTCTGTACATTACCAAAGAGTCGCTGGCTCAGCAGGGTGGATACGGCTTCTCCCTTAAGGGGCCTCAGCATGATGAGGCCTGGCTGATTTTCATTGATCAAGTACATAATGAGATCCCCACTTTTGAAATGAAGGCCGACGCCTTGAAGTGGTTCCCCCTGATCCGCACCTGGTTTAATGCAGTGGGGCTCTGCAAGCTTCCCTGGATTGATGTGCGCCATCCTGAGGCGGCCCAGACCGACAACCCTTCCCAGAATCAGCCCACTCTCGAATACTATGCCCAGTACTACGGTGCCACAATAGGCGAGAACAAAAGTTTACAGGACATTCTCGATGACTCTGAGAGGCTGCATGTCTTACAAAAGATGATTAACGTACGCCAGGGAAAGGGGACGAGAGATTTCGATCAGATACCACTAAGGGCCATGGCGCCCGTTTACTTCAACGAATACCAATCACGTAGCGACTACTACGATGACTGGCTGCGGGAGCAACTCGGAACGGACGCTGATCTTCCCGAGTCGCCCGAAGAAAGACACCAAACTATCTTGAACCTCAGGCGGCAGGCATACCAAAGGCTCTGTGACGTTGTTTACAAGGCCAAAGGATATACACCCGAGGGGGTACCTTTACGGAAAACCCTGGAAAAATTCGACCTATTAGAAGAAAAGGCCGCGGCATTGCTGCAAGCTCATGGAGTCTAATCAGTGATTTAAAGTTTAGGCATTATTGTAATCCCCAGCTCCTTGAGATAACCTTTCGCAGAGAATAGACCATGTACGTATCTGTTACCTTCTTGGGTCTGCAGCGGGCGAAAGCCCAGAGTGACCAGATTCAAATCCGGTTTTCAAAGAAAACCCGTGTTGCTGACGTCTTGGCGTATATTAAAAAACATCATCCGGAACTTCCGTTTCCAGAAGATGCTATTCTGGTGGCGGTAAACAACAAAATCTCTTCCATGGAGAGGATACTCAAGAACAAAGACAACGTCACCTTTCTTCCATTCTTGGGAGGAGGTTAGCCCCCAGAAAATCGCCACGGAGGGCGCACTTTCAAAGAATCTCAAGATTTTTTCTCTGTTCCTCACATTTTTCCTTGACATTCAGAAAGTTTGTGATTTAAATATCACAGTTCACTAGAGGAGGGAGATCCCCTCCATCTAGGGCGGCCCCTAGGCACCAAGTTATTATCCTAATCTTACTTGCTGAGGGGCCTTTTTTTTGTTCTTAACTAGCCCCCGGATATTTCACGAGTTGACTGCTGCGACCGCGGATATGACCGTCCTTCCGGACGTCCTCGGGTGTCGGATCCTGCGACGTACCGTTCAGGTACGCCTCGAATCCAACCCCCTGCGATTGCCCGGTGGCACGCCCATCTTCACGGTCTCGCGACATCAATTCATGAAACATCCGGGCTAGCCCGGCTTCCCTGCGTTTATGGAGTTGTGCTCAGTCGGAAAATTCTTGAAATTCAGGCAAACCTTGGGTTCCATCCACTCCAGCGCTCAAAACCGAGAGGGTGGCCTCTCTTTTGGTTCTTGGCAGGGAGTGGTACAACTGCTGAACAAAATGATTGTTTGGAAAGCGCAGGTGTTGTAAAAGATGTAGAATCAGTGGACCGTTTCAGGAAAAATTTGGGTTGTATCACCATCGACTGGCACAAGGAGGACTTTTGATACTGGGGGGAGAGAACATGGTTACAAACACTGAAAGACGCAGTTCCCCGAGAGCCGAAATCAGATGGCCTGTCACCATCAAGACCGGTCAGGGTATCATCGAGGCCAAACTGAGAAATCTTGGGATCGGCGGTGCTTACATCCACTGTGAGCAGACACTTGAAGCCGGAGAAGCCATTACCTTAACGATCCAGCCCCCAACCGGTTCACCCCTTACTATTACCGCTGAGGTGGTTTGGGCAGGCAAGGTCCTGGCACTTGGGGTGGGAGTTCACTTTGTTGAGATGTCTGACCAAGATCGCCAGTTCATTTCCGAGGCCGTGTCGAAGCTCCTTAGCGACACCGGTATAGCATAACAGCACCCGCCAGATGGTCAAGCAATGACCTTGACGTTCCTGCGGACAGAGGGATGAGTGATCTTCTTGTCTCAGGTCTCTACTGATGATGCTCAAGTGCGACGGGTTGGTTTTTCGAGACCCAATATGCGAGAATAATAAAGCGCAGCGCCGAAGAGTACCTGTTCCACCCCGGCAGTTTAAGAAGGTTGAGAGGTAGTAACAAATGACCAGCGGGAAAAACATACGCTGTGATCCTTCAGGTGCAAGAAGAATCGAGCGGAAGATCAGCCGCGAGAAAATCCTGGTCTTCCAACAAAATGGCAGCGGTGAAAGGAAAATACAGGGTATAAGAAGCTACGGAAAAGAGCGCTTTATTATCGAGACTGTCTCCATAGATGAGACCTTGCCTCCGATTCTGGACGATACCCGGGACTACTTACCATCCAACATTCAGGCTGACCTCGTTTTGGATTTCTTGAGACATCCAGACCTCTCCCACGACCTTGCCGTTTTCTGCCGTGCTAGAAACATTCCCATCGTAGCCTCAGGGAAGAAACTTCGGGTAAAAGGGGCTTTGACCCCCCCAACCTGATGCGGCCTTTCCAGGCAGGTCGGCCTGGGTCAATATGGTGAACATTTTGGCGCGCCGGAGTTTGCCGTGGAGATAACGAACGGCAAAATTGACCGCATCCAGGTATGCCGAGGTGCACCTTGCGGAGCAACCTGGGACGCTGCCAAACGGGTAGAGGGATTGCCCGTAAAAGAGGCAGAGGTGCGCATTGGCCTGGAGACACAATTCTTCTGCTCTGCAGATCCCTCTGGCTGGGATCCAATACATGGTAAGAGTCCGGTGCACTTCGCCGGTGATGTGCACATTGCAGCATTGAAAAGGGCACTCAAAAAAGAGAAATCGTAGAATCGCGGCTGCCCTTCGACGAGCTCAGGACGGGGAAAGCCGCTCCCACAGAAAAATCCCTTTCTTCTTTCCTCTGACTTCTGGCTTTTTACTCTATGCCCTATGCTCCATGCCTTCCTAAATCTACAATCTGCAATCTGCAATCTTCCCTCTGTCCTCTACCTATTACAACAAATGACAGCGAAGCGTATTGACCTAATGACGCCGAAGGCAAATGACCCAAATCGCCCTGCGCCCTGCGCCTCTCCTCAATCTTCAATCTAAAATCTAAAATCGCCATCAGGCACGTCCTTTGCTATCATTACAAGACGAGTATTATATGCGTCACCCACGGGTGTTGTTTTCTACTGGTTTTAGTTCGTCACCGTGGTGGAAACGTGCCTCCCCGGGTGTCAGCCCGAATGTGAGGTGATAAAATGTCTCGGTGCGAAATATATGCTGAGTGTTGGTTTTATCGGAACAAAATAGATCCGCAATCTCAAGCATTTGAGTTACTCCAAAAATACTGCCACGGAGATTACACCACTTGTGCGCGCTACCAATTCTCGCAATCCCTGGGGGCTTTCTATGTCCCAAAGGGCTTGCTACCCAACGAAATCAGAAGGATCAAACCAGTTATCCGTAGTTTGCTCTGAGAGCCAGTCCTCCGTATCCTGTCCTTCACCCGACGTGTCCAAATTCATACATTTACCCTAACGTTGCAAGCCTCCACCTGGATGATATCCGGAGGGGTAGTATCGGAACAATTTGTTTGCAAACCGCGGTTGATCAAGCTTCCCTATTGACTGAAATTCATCATTTCACTATCTTAACCCTAACGTTGTAGACCTACTCCGAGGAAAAACGCGCTAGAGTGCGCCAGATGTGGTTGCGAACAGGCTCGTTCAGGACGAAGCGTACTTCACCGTACGTGAGATCCTGGCCGAGGCGAGCACAGCCGCAGATGGGGTACTCTAGCGCGAGCCTAGCGATTTTAGCCGGTGTGGGTATGCAATGTTAGGGTTAACAGTCATAATTAGATCTTCAATTCTTTAGCCCGGATAATTCATAAAATATCCGGACTAGGACAGATTAGATTGAAAGGGGAGAGATCATGTACCGGAAACCATCACTTTTCGTCTTATGTTCATTGCTGCTTCTGCTTTCCGCCTGCGTCTCCAAATCAAAATATGTGCAGCTTGAGGCCGAACACGCCGACGCCAAACACAAGCTAAAATACACGGAAACCCGACTCGGCTACACTGACGAAAGCAGAGAAAAGTGCATCGACAGCTTGGCAGATTGCCAGGGCAGATTCAAAGAAAAGGAAGGTGAAAAAGTACAGCTCTCACAAGAGATGGAAGGGCTGCAAGTCAGTCTAGAAGAGAGCCAATCCACTATTGAAAAACAGACAAAAGTTATCAGAGACCTCCACGCCACCAGGATGAAAATTGAGAGTAGCCTAAAAGAGCAGATTGAGAACCAGGAAATCAAACTTGAGGAAATAGAGGGCAAGTTGAAAGTCACCCTGGTGGATAAGATTCTATTTGATACCGGCAAAGTGGAAGTCGCCAAAAGAGGTAAAGAGGTGCTCCTGGAGCTTGCAGACACCTTGAGAGAGAACAAAGACCAGAACGTAGTGGTAGAGGGACATACAGACGATGTCCCCATCGGATTGGGGTTGATCGAAAAATATCCCACCAACTGGGAACTGTCCGCTGCCAGAGCAGTAGGAGTAGTGCGCTTTCTCCAGGAAAAAGGCTGGCTGGAGCCAGAAAGGCTCACGGCCACTGGCTACAGTTACTACAAGCCAGTGGCGTCCAATGACACCGCTGCAGGGAGGCGTCAGAATCGGCGGATAGAGATAATCTTGGTGCCAAAGCGATAAACCTTGGAACGGTAAGCAGTAAGCATGAGCGATAGGAAGTGTGGAAGCACAAAGTAAAGAATCGAGGGCCCGAGGGCTCGGCTTTGAGTCACCCCAGAGGGGGCTTTTGACGTCTTTCCTTCCTTGAAAAATCCCGAACCCCCAGCACCAATTATCAGAATTTTAGGTGTCTGGTGTCAGGTGTCAGGAAAAAGAAACAGAGAAGCTGAAACCTGAACACTGAACACTGAAACCTCCCTTTTTTGCTGAACAAGGTTGACAAAATGATCAATGTTCAGTAAATATAGAGGTATGGGTATCAAGGAACGAAAAAAACGCGATGCAGGCAAAATGCGAAGTCGCATCCTCGAGGCTGCTATGGAGCTTTACGTCAAAGGCGGCTACGAAAATGTCACCATGCGTCGGATTGCGGCAAAGATCGAATACAGCCCTGGCACAATATACCTCTATTTCCAAAACAAAAAGGATATTATGCTGCAGCTTTGCTACCAGGGCTTCGAGCGCCTCCTGGCGCAGCAAGATAAACTGGTGAAAATAGCCGACCCCCTGGAGAAACTGTCAGCTGGAGGCCGTTATTACCTTGCTTTCGCCCTGGAGAATCCCGAGCTCTACGAACTCATGTTCGCCACCAAGGAGATCCTCAAGGAATCAGGTCCAGACGAAGAGTCCGTGCCCCTGAGGGCTTTCCGGAAATTCGCAGAAAATGTCAAAGCCTGTTTAGATGCTGGCATCTTTTCAGCTGGTGAAGTGGAAACCACCGCAATTGCTCTTTGGGCCACCCTGCATGGGCTTGCGTCACTACTGATCAAGGGGCGTCTTCGCTTTCTTCCTGAAGAGAGCTTGGGTAAGGTTGTTGAACAAGCGTATGCTTTTAGTCTGCGGAAGAGGGGAGAGTAAACCTAGTTTTTTTAAAAAGGTTTGTGATGAAGACCACTGCTCTAGGCAAAATAATAGTATTTTCAGTTGCTATCATCACTGTCCTCCAGTCGATTGAGGCGGTGGGTAGCGAAATTGTGCCGCCTTCAGCACCAGGAGACGTTGTTGTCGCCAAGCCCGCCATGCGCAGGGTCAGGCTCACCGGATATACCAGGGCACGATACGTAATGGACATCGTCAGTGAGGAAGCCGGACGTTGCGCCAAAGTCACCGCTGACGTGGGTGATCAAATAGGAAAAAACGGCTTGTTTGCCGTGTTGGACACAATTTTCATTGATCTCGCCCTCAAAAAGAACCGGGTGGATCAAGCGCGGCTAACAAACATGATCGCTTTTCACGCCAAGGAAGTCGGTCGTTTTGAGAAGCTGGTAGAGCGGGAGACCGCTGCCCAGTCAAGACTAGACGAAATTCAGAACAAACTGGACCAGGCTGAATTTCAAATAAAGACGCTCAAAGTACAGGAAAATGAACTCAACGAGCGGCGCAGTCGTCACCACATCAAAGTTCCTCAGGGCTGGTCCATTATCCAGCGTGATGTAGAGCCGAGCGAATGGGTATCAGTGGGCAAACACCTCGGCAAAGCAGGCGATTTTCGCACTCTGCTTGTACCGTTCGCCCTGTCGCCCGAGGAATACCGCGCTCTCAAAAAAATCAAAGGACCAATTGAACTGTTGCTGCCCGGAGAGGGCCAAAACACTATCTCACTCAAAGCCTCGGTGGCCCGCATTTCCCCGGCCTTCGATCCTGAAACGCGCAAAATCAACGTTGAGCTGGCTGTAACCGATACCCTTTCCGAAAACCGAGGTGGCTTGCGTGCAGAGCTCACTCTCGAAATGCCCGATCCATCTGGGGCGGTTCTCATTCCTGCTGCGGCGGTTGCAGAACGCTATGAGGAATTCTGGCTCACGCGAGCCAATGGTGAGAAGATCCGAGTACTATTTCTCGGTGATGGGCCGGATAACACCTATCGGGTCCGCGCTTCGAAATTGAATCCCGGAGACAAATTCAGGGTCAAGCCCTAACAGCAAATCATGAAGCCTTTCTTTCGTTACGTCCTACGACAAACCGTCCTGGTCAACCTGCTCTTCGCACTGGCCATGGCCGTCGGCCTGTTTTCCCTTTTTGATCTGCCCGTTGAACGCTATCCAGATGTCCAGATGGGCAAGGTGCAGATAAATACCGTACTGCCGAGCGCCTCTCCGGAAGAGGTGGAATCCCTTATTACCGATGAAATTGAAGAGGCCTTGGACGACCTGGAGTCTGTGGAGTTCATCCGCTCCACCTCTTACCGTGAACGATCGATGATAATGGTGAAATTCATCGATGACACAGACTATGACAAGCTTTATGAGGAGTTGCGCCTCAAAGTCCTCGGCATCATGAACGAGTTGCCCAACGGCATCGACCCGCCACGTTTTACCGAGATCAGAGTCAGTGAATGGCTCCCCGTAGCATCGGTCAATCTCATCGGCGATCGTACCAACCGCGCCCTTTCCTTGATGGCAGAGGAGATGAAGCTTCATCTGCGCCAAATACCTGGCGTCAAAGAAGTGCAGTTGAATGGAGAATATATCAGGGAGTTCCACGTCTATTTGAATCCCCGGCTCCTGGACAAATACGGGGTCACGTTCGACGAGGTGGCACGGGCGCTCAGCGAGGCAAACATTTCCCTGCCAGCCGGCCACTACACCGACGATGGCGGCGAATTCGTCATAGTTGTGGACGAACGCTACCGATCCCGCCAGCAAATCGCCGAAACTATTATTCGACGAGACAGCGACGGCTCTTTTTTGACTGTTGGAAACGTACTGTCATCGGCTCGAATGTCCTACCGGGACCCGTACGTCATCACCTCGGTCAACGGCAAAGATTGTGTCACTTTGAGAGTTATTAAAACTGAGGATGGAAATGCGCTTGACATCATGCCGATGATTGAAGAGATCATGGCCCGTTTCCAGCCGCTACTGGAAAAGGAAGAAGTGGACGCGGTACTGACCCAAGACCAGCGCGTCTACATAGACGATTCCATTTCAACCCTGGGAATGAATCTACTCGTTGGTATCTGTCTGGTTAGTGTCCTCATCTTTTTTTTCATGGGGCTGCGCAACGCCATTCTCACCATGGTTGGCATCCCGTTCTCCTTCCTGGTGACCATGATCATTATGTGGCTCTTGGACAGTTCTCTGAATGAAATTACCTTGTTTTCGTTTGTGCTGGTGAGCGGCATCATCGTTGACGATGCCATTGTAGTAGTTGAAAACATCTACCGCCACCTGCAAGAAGGCGAACCCCTCGAGGAGGCTGTAATCAATGGGGTTTCAGAGGTTGCAGCTCCGGTGATTGCTGCGACTTCCACCACGGTGGCAGCCTTCCTGCCCATGCTGATCATGTCCGGGTCCACGGGAGAATTCTTTGCCCAGATACCTATCGCAGTTGCCGCCGCCATTGTCGCCTCGCTCTTCGAATGCCTCATCATTTTGCCCTCGCATTTCATTGATTGGCCGGGCTGGCGGTCCGCTGAGAAAGAGGCTGTGAAACCCAAGCCGGCCAGCAAAGAACGTTGGGTCATGTCCTTGCTCTTAAAAGGAACCAACAGGCTCGTCGACTTCAGCTTTCGCCACCGCTTCAAAAGTCTTGGCCTGGTAATGGTGGCCTTTGTTGCTTCCGTATTCATTTTGGCCGTTTCAATATCGGGGAAAATTCCTCTGATCAAGATCAAATTTTTCCCGGATGAGTACACCTATTACTACATTGAACTGGAAGGTCCGGTGGCAACGCCCATCGAAACCACAAACCTAAAACTCAAAGAAATCACCGAGTTTATTTTGCCCGGCAGACCCGGCCAGCTAAGATCCGCCACTGGAATGGCCGGTTTCTATGTCAATGAGGACTACCAGCCGGTCTTTGGCAGCAACCTCGGCTATGTCTATGTGGAAATGCCCAGGAAAGAGGAGCAGAATTTCCCTGAAAATCACAAAACCGATCCCATTGTCCATCTGGACTATGTGAGAAAGCAGCTTGCTCGCTTTGAACAAGACGGCTGGAGCGTTCGCGTCCGGCCAGAAAAAAGCGGACCGCCCACGGGCAAGGACATTAACGTGCGCGTGGTCGGTCCGGATCCTGAGATGGTTAAAGACCTGGCACAGGACGTCTATGGTTTTCTGAACAGCAATGATAAGATCGCACCCCACCTCATCGACCTGAGTGACAATCTGGGGAGATCGAACCGCGTCTACAGGTTCCGGGTGGATAAGGAGCGCGCCGCTGAATACGGGCTCACACCGCTTGCTGTCTCTAGGCTTGCTGCTTCAGTACTCGACGGACGCTTCGTGGGCGATTTCCGCACCCACGACGAAGATGTTGACCTCAAACTCAAGATAGACGAAAAATATCTTGATGCCCCTGAAGCAGCTCTCTCCATCCCAATACTGCAACACCCGTCAGGACCATTGCGGTTGGGAGACTTGACCACAACAGAATCATATATTGAACCAAACAAACTCGATCGTTATCAGACCAAGCGTGCCATTACTCTGACCGCCAATATTAGACCCGGTGCTCAAACATCTACACCCGCGGTGGTCAATGCGATAGGTGCTTATTACCAGGCGATAAAAGGAAAATATCCGGGCGCTGAGATAAGTTTCTCGGGTGAGTTCGAATCCACCCGGCGCTCCTACACTTCCCTGGCCTATGCTTTCTTTGTTGCCTTGCTCATTATGTACGTGATCCTGGCTACCCAGTTCCGCTCATACCTCCAACCGCTTATTATCCTATCTGCTGTGGTCTTCTCCCTTATCGGTGTCGTCTTCGGGAAATTCGTCACCCAGGGTCTCTTCACCGTGAACAGCTTCATAGCTGTTGTGGGTGTCACCGGCGTGGTGGTGAACGACTCATTGGTACTCATAGACTTCATAAACAGGAGCTACCGCAGCGGTATGTCACGCCGGGAAGCTATCAACCACGGCATCCGTACCCGGCTACGACCCATTTTGCTCACCACTCTCACCACTTCTTTGGGCCTTGCCCCCATGGCTTTCGGCATTCCAAGCTATTCAGTGGTCTGGGGCAGTATGGCCTCCACCTTTGTGACCGGTCTCTGCACCGCCACCTTTCTGACCCTATTCATCGTGCCCATCGAATGGGATCTCCTGATGGGGCTGAAACTCAGGTGGGAAGGCTGGCGGCAAGGACGGGCATTGGATTTTGAGCAATAGCCAAAAAATTCCCAGTGTCAAGGTTTCAGGTTTCAGTGTTCAGGTTTCAGTTTTTTTGTTTTTCTTTCCTGACACCTGAAACCTTTCAATGCAAGTGCATATTAATTTGTCAAGGTGAACATGAATGTGTGCAGTGGAGCCGGAAAAAACCGGAGCAGTCTGAGCGTAGATCCACAAGGCGTCGGCCAACTTCATTGCCACGTAAGTGGGCATAAAATTTGCATCTTTTTGAATTAACTGCAAAAGGCGCACCTGACCGGTAAAGTCAACGCACTGCCCATACAACGCACCAAGGGAAGACGGCAAGCTCATGACCGGTAGTGATGAACGGAGAAGATACGTTCGGATTAATCGTCAATTTATCACCCAGATATTTACCCCCAGAAGCGAGTATGAAACCCAGGGCGTAACAGAGAATATCAGCCAGGGAGGGGCTTATATCAAAGTCGAAGACTGGCGCGCCTTCCAGACCGGAGACCAGACAGTCATCACCTTTTTTCTCCCACCCAGCTTTACTGATAGAGGCAAATCCGTTGGCCTCCGGGGTGAGGCCGAGGTCAAAAGGGTCGACCAGCAAAACGAAGGAATCGCTTTAGAATTCAGTAAAGATTTTCAGGAATTCGAGAAAATCGACCATGTTGAAATAGCAGGAACATCCAGGTACAACAAAATCTCATATTACCTCCAAACCGCTTCCGCCATAGAGTTCGCCGATTTTATTCGAGCCAACCCGCATGGATTTCTGCTGGAGAAATCACAGAATGTACTGGACGACAAGGTGGTTTTTCAGTTCAATACGGTCTCACTGGATGATGACCACGCAATGCGACCCATCACACGCGACTTCTCGGTTGCCAGCGTGCTCGAGTCGAGAGTGGTAGAAGTAAAGAGAAGGAAGTCTGACAAGGCAAAAAATACCATCACCATCGGACGCGCTGCAACCAATGACATCGTTTTCTACAACAGTACAATATCTAAAGCGCATGCATATCTATACATACATCCATCAAGGGCAGCCTGTTACCTGGTCGATTGTGATTCCCAAAACGGAACCTTGCTAAATGGCGAGGTTCTAAAGCCATTTGAACGGTATAAAGTGGTTGATTGTGATGAAATCTGCTTTGGACCACAAACCAAGATAGTCTACTTCTCATCAATAGCGTTCGCTAATTTCATCAACCAATTAAGGGCCACTAGATCCGCCTAGTTCCACCATAATTTTCTCCATCCCCTTCTTATAGCTTGATTTAACCCGGGATAAATCTTACATTTCTGGACACGAAAGAGTGCTTCACACTCAAATTCGAAATTGTTTCGGATTTCAATCAGACCTGTGCCTCTTTGCTAAATCTTCAATAAGGCTCCCTTAGGCCGCTATAATACGGAGTATACGAGAGTTCCATGACCAACAGCGACAATGTCCACCATCTGACCTTTGAGGACAAGGAAATACTCCTTATCGGAACCGCCCACGTGTCAAAGGAGAGTGCCGATCTGGTCGGTCAAGTTATTGAGAGGGAAAGGCCTGATACCGTCTGTGTCGAACTCTGTGATTCCAGATATCAATCATTAACACAAAAGAAAAAATGGCAGGATACCAACCTTTTTAAGGTAATCAAGGAGAAGAAGGCCTTTCTCTTGCTGTCAAATCTCATGCTTGCATATTTCCAGAAAAAGATCGGTCAGAAACTCGGGAGCAAACCCGGGGAAGAAATGATGCGAGCCATCCAGGCGGCAGAGGAAGTAGGGGCCAGCATACATCTCACCGACAGGGACATTCGCACCACCCTGTCAAGAACCTGGCGGTTGATGGGGTTGTGGACAAAAATAAAGCTGCTAGCCCAGTTCATCACTTCGGCAGGGGAGCTGGATGCCATAACCCAGGAAGATATAGAGAAAATGAAAAAAAAGGATGTCCTGGAAACCCTGCTCTCAGAGATAGGAGAAGAACTTCCAGAAATGAAGCACATCCTCATCGATGAAAGAGATCAGTACCTTACTCAAAAGATCAGAACCGCTCCCGGCAAGAAGATTGTGGCAGTAGTCGGGGCCGGGCATATCCCCGGTATAGAACATCACTGGAATCTACCGGTGGATATGGAGGCGCTCGAGCAAATTCCTCCTAAAAGCCAGTGGGTCACTCTGATCAAATGGATTATTCCCGTATTCATAGTGGGGTTGTTTGTCCTCGGCTTTTTCACTGCTGGAGCTGCCACAACCAGTCATATGATCAAATGGTGGGTGCTGGCAAATGGTGTGTTGGCAGGTCTTGGCGCCGCCATCGCCTTTGGCCATCCCCTGACGGTCCTCTCAGCTATTGTCGCCTCTCCACTTACTTCACTCAATCCCATGATCGCGGCGGGGTGGGTTTCAGGGCTCGTGGAGGCTTTTCTAGGCAAACCAAAAGTGAGGGACTTCGAAAGATTGCCTGAGGACATCTCATCGCTGAAAGGATTTTGGAAAAATAAGATAACCAGAATATTATTAGTTGTCGTGTTTACGAATATAGGGAGTTCATTGGGAACATTCGTGGCTATCCCCCTGATGGTAAGGGTCTTCGCTTAGAGCATAGAGCATGGAGCATAGCGAAAAAAGATTAAACGCTCTGCGCTTAGCGCTCTGCGACAATCAATCTACAATCTCAAATCTGCAATCTCTCACTCAATTTGAAATCCCAAATCCTAAACACCAAATCTCAAGGTGTCAGGTGTCAGGAAAAACAGACAGAGAATCTGAAACCTAAATTCTGGATTCTGACTCCTTTCTCCTTCTTTTTGGTGCCTAGTGCCTGGTATCTAGTGCCTAGTTTCTGCCCTATGCTCTATGCCCTCTGCCTTTTATCTTCCTGAGTCCATATCCTGTTTGTTTATCAGATCAATATTTACGGCGCCAATAGAAACGACAGTGGCGACTCGCCATTGCTCAGGCGGTTTTGTTGCCGACACCTGGTCAAAGCTTAACGGCAACTGAATTGAGTTGCTGCGATTTCCTCGCCGATCACGCACAAACAGCTTCGCTTGAAATTGCTCCCAGATCAGAGCTCCATCTGCCGGGGTCTTCAGAAAAACGTAGCCCACAAGCTCTGGGCAAGGAAGCCCCCTTATAGGTGTGAAACTGACTGGATACGAACCTCCTCCTGATTGCCACAGGTCGGTAATCACGTAGGTCATGTCGCAATCCACATCCCTGACTCTCAAATATACCTTCCACGGTTCACCAGGACGAACCACCTGCTCGGCATAAGAGGCAAGGATTTGAGGCGGTGAGCCCTCATCTCTCGGCCCCGGTCCCTGACCCTGCCACCGTAACCCGCAGCTAACAAGGAGTAGACTTAGCAGAATTATCGGAAAAACTTTCTTAGTCATTACTGCAGCCTCATCTAATGCGCGGAAAAGAGTTTAACCATATCGCCCAGAGAACGCAAGCTTGCCTTTTCCCTAGAGCCCGGATATTTCATGAATCACTTGCTGCGACCACGGATATAGACGTCCTTCCGGGCGTCCTCGGGTGTCGGCCCCTGCGACGTACCGTTCAGGTACGCCTCGGTACCAACACCCTGCGCTTGCCCGGTGGCACGCCCATCCTCTTCGCGCTCGCTCCGCTCCGCTCAGTCCCGCAAGCGGGTTCCCAGTTTCGTGGTCTCGCGACAGCAATTCATGAAATATCCGGGCTAGAACTCCCACATCACCGGATTATCATCCAGGTGGTCGGCGACAGACCGGCCGATACGGTCTATTTCCTCCAGGTCGTCAGGAAGGAGCTGGATCTTCACCGCTTTGGCGTTGTCCAAAACTTGATCGGCTTTACGGGCCCCGGCAATGGCGCAGGTCTGCGGCTGAGCAATGATCCAGGCAAGTGCCAGTTGCGCCAGGCTTACCTCATATCGTCCTGCGATCGGGCGCAGGTTGTCCAAGGCTTGCTGCACTCGCTGGTAGTTATCGGCTTGAAACAGCCTGTTTCTCGCCCTGTGATCTCCCTTGGCGAATTTGTGGTCGGGACCAAATTTCCCCGTCAATAGTCCCTGGGCAAGAGACGAGTAAGCTAGAATGGTAATGTTGTTCTCTATACAGTAGTCCTGTGCGTCTTTTTCCAAATATCTCCAGAATAAAGAGTAGGGCGGTTGCAGGCTGTCTATGCGGCCATGACCAGATGCTTCTTCCAGCTGCGTCCTGGAAAAGTTGGACACCCCGATGGCGCGGATTTTACCCTGCTTCCTGAGGTCATTCAACGCCCGCATGGTCTCCTCAATGGGAACAAGTTCAGTGCCCCATGAACCAGCAGGCCAGTGGATCTGGTAGAGGTCCAAATAGTCCGTTTTGAGGTTCTTCAACGAGCCATGGCATGCCTCCATGACCTGATCGTACCTGAGATGGTTGGAAAAGACTTTGGTTGCGTAGACTACCTGATCCCGAACGTCAGCGAGCGCTTCACCGACGATTCGCTCAGAATGACCATTTCCATAATACTCAGCGGTATCTATGGTGGTTATACCCGCCTCAAACGCAGCCCGCAAGGCCTCGATGGTCTCGGAATCATCGATGCCTACCCACATTTCTTTACCGGCCTGCCAGGTTCCCATAATGATGGGTGTGATTTTCACTTCAGACGTACCAAGAGAGCGTAATTCCATAGCTGCCTCCTAATATAAATGGTATGGTCCACGTAATGATCTATGAAACATTTAGACAGAAAATACAAAAAACACAACCACGATTCAACGACGCAACCATTTAGACTTTCCGCTTCGGGGCACCATTACTTCAGAGAGCCAACAGACCGACACTTGTTCGTGGATGATAGCTTCAGGGTAGAGTTTTGTTAAAGAGCAGTCAACTACGGAAGTGGGGAGGGAGGCTATATGGATTTCAATTCTCAAAGGATTCTCGGCCGGACCGGCCTCAGGGTGGGCCGCTTGGGAGTAGGGTCAAGCTATGGTGCGCCGGCTGAAGCTTTTGAGGAAGCCTTCGAGCGAGGGTGCAACTATTTCTATTGGGGCTCTTTGCGCAGAACTGGCATGTGCCAAGCCATCAAAAACATTTGCCGAAAAGGAAAACGTGACGAATTGATTGTGGTGATTCAAAGCTATTCCCGTTCTGCTTTTCTCCTCGAAGTCCTCTACCGCCGAGCACTGAAGCTTTTGGCACTGGATCATGCCGACGTCTTGCTTCTGGGATGGTACAGGAAGAAACCTCCCCAGAGGATTCTCGATAAGGCCAATGCTATGAAAAACAAAGGTATGTTCCGGTTCTTGGCTCTATCCAGTCACAACCGACGACTATTCCCAGAGTTGGCCAAAGAAAACATCTTTGACATCTTTCACCTTCGCTACAGCGCCGCACACCGCGGGGCAGAATCGGAGACGATCCCCTACCTGGAAGGCAAAAACAGTCCAGATATAGTCAGTTACACTGCAACGAGATGGGGTCAGCTTCTTCAGGAGAAAAACATGCCACCGGGTGAATCAGCACCAGCATCCAGTGACTGTTACCGATTCGTTTTGTCCCATCCAGCAGTAGATGTTTGCATGACCGGACCTAAAAACCTGCAACAAATGCGAGAGGCTCTCAGGACCCTTGACCTCGGTCCATTGGGAGGTGATGAACTGGAGCGAATGCGAAAAATCGGCGACCATATAAGGGGATAGATCCCAAAGAAAGGTACAAGGAGTAAAGCTTAGGGCATGGAGAAAGACAGCCCTTCGGCAAGCTCAGGACAGGCTGGCAGACTGCAGCCCCGCGACAAGCTCGGGACAGGCGGGCAGCAGGCAGATTCGAACCTACGTGGAGAGGTGGTAGTTGATGGAAATTCTAAATCACAAATCACGGTGGCTAAGGTTTCAGTGTTCAGGTTTCAGATTCTGTGTTTCTTTTTGCTGACACCTGAAACCTGACACCTGAAATCCTATCCTCAGTGTCTACCAATTCTCACCCAGTAGCTCAAAATAGGCCTGCGGACTGATACAAGCGGGGCATACTTCCGGCGCTTGGTTGGACTCGTACAGGTAGCCACAGTTAAGACAACGCCAGACAACAGCCTCTTCTCTTCTAAAAATCCGTCCCTCTTTGACATTGGCGGCCAGATCCATATACCGCTTTTCGTGCTGTCTTTCCGCCACACACACCGCTTCTAGGACCTCAGCCACGCGGATGAACCCCTCTTCGCGGGCGACCGCAGCAAATCCCGGATACATCTCGGTGTGCTCGTATCTCTCACCTGCTGCAGCTGCCAACAGGTTGTCATAGGTACTACCTATTACCCCAGCTGGAAAGCTCCACTTGATTTCCACTTCACCGCCGTTCAGAAATTTGAAGAACCTTTTGGCATGCTCCCTTTCATGGCTGGCTGTCTCTGCGAAGATATCTGCGATCTGTATGTACCCATCCTGCCTCGCTTGCTCAGCGAAGTAGGTATAACGGTTTCTCGCCTGCGATTCCCCGGCAAAGGCTGTAAGCAGATTTCTTTCCGTGTGACTACCTTTGAATTTGCCCACTTTGCCCCACTCCTTCTATGAAATAATGGTTTAACAAAGCCGTGGTCGCCCCTCTTATTCCTCCACGATAATGGCTTTCGGTGCACATTCATCCGCAGCTTTTCGCACCAGGTCTTCCAGGTGTGCAGGAACCTCGTCCACCAAAATTCTCGATATCATCTGATCTTCATCGTATTCAAAGACCTCCGGACACACCTTGTTGCAATTCCTGTCTCCCATACACAAGTCGTAGTCAATTTTCACCTTCATAAATATCTCCTTCTCTAAAATGGTTGATTTGGACTTCAACTGCTGGTGGGGTTCCCATGCTTCTACTTTCCTATCTTAACAATATTTGTGGCCAAATTCCAGGTGTCAGGTGTCAGGTGTCAGGGAGTAAAGCCGAAGGCGCTGCATTCTGAACACTGAAACCTTAATCTTTGTGATTTGTTGTTTGGGATTCTCAGTCACTCCAATACTCTAAAACTCCAGAACTCCAGAACCACTGGACATGCTTTACCGGCAAAGCTATTGAACTCTGACATGGCCCTGAGGACCAGCTTTTCTATGACTGAACAAAAACGGGTGGGAATTAGGAGGTCACACTCTTATCGAGAAACTCCAATACTCGAGCGAATACTCGTTCGGATAAATCGCCCCGAAGGATTCCATGGCGGTCGGAGTTAAACATAATCAGTTCTTTATCTTGGGAACCGAGCTCCTCATATATGCGTTTGCTGCCTTCGGGGTGAACCACCGGATCATCGGATGACTGTATCAGCAAGGCCGGCACATTCACCCGATCCAAACGTTTTGAAAGCTCGTCCGTAAGTTCCATCAATTCCTTTACCCCGCTAATAGGATTGCGAAAATAATTGATATGCGGATTTTCAGGTTCGTTGGGCACAAAGTGCCTGCGGCCATCATCTTTGACTAGCTTGTCCGCCAGCTTATTCCAGAGAACAACAGCCGGAGCCAGTCTGGCCGACCTCCTTCTGAGTCTCATGGCGCAATTGATGGCGAAGACTGCTCTTACTTTGTATAGCATGTTTGTGGCCGCAAGCAGGGCTAGGCCAGCGCCCACACTAAATCCACCCAGGACAACATCCTCGCAGCTATTTGCCAAGACCAGGTAGCCACGCTCCACCGACTGCAGCCAATCCTCCCAGGTTCTGAGGGCCAGATCTTCGGGGCTGGTTCCATGGCCTCGAAGGCGAGGGGTAAAGACTGTGTAACCATGCTGATGCAGGTATGTGGCAAGCGGCCTGACCTCCTCCGGAGCTGCCATATAGCCATGCACAAGCAATACTCCGGCTTTTGGACGAAACCTGCGGTAAAAGGTGGGAGCACCGATTTTCCTGGGTTTTGATTCGTCTTGGCGGTAATAAGCCTTATAATCGTCGGCGAATTCCTGCTTCGCTATGCGAAGAAACTTCCGCCGTAGCCGCCAGCGCAGCAACCACTGGGGTTGCTCCGCAACTACCCGCAGTTTTCTAGTGAGCGGGTGGAGGAATTCCACCTCATTCAGAATAACCTGGTACGGATTATCTCTGCGGATAGTGTGGAAGTTGAAAAGTGGCTTCATCCTCAGCTTTTGCTTGTGAATAGTATTCCCTTCCATACGAATCACGCCGCCTTTTTCTGCAACCTCGAGGAAATCTGCCAGTATTTGGTGATATCGGCGGCATAATCGGACGCATTGATCATGATGCAGTCCCGAATGAAACCGGATATTCTTCAGCTTGGTGACGGTTTCTGTGGCCAGATAGAGTCGCTCCGCCAAGTCGAACAGGTTCAGGCGGTGACCCGGGTAGTATTTCAGGATGTAGGCGATCAGATGGTCATAATTGACGGTGGTATTAAGATAAATGGAGGCCATGACTTTCCTGGTGAGATTGCCGGCAATTCGCCGCATCAACGGCCTGGAAGGCAGCACGCCGTCGGGCAGGATGGGCCGTTGACTGAGTATGTCTTGCTGAATCTTGCGCTTTTTGAGTAATGGACTGATGGCCAGGGGTTTACCGAAAGTGATATCGATATCCACCCCCGAAAGAAGCATGGTCCCCTCGGTTTGTAGTTCTTCCACTATCCGCTCGGGAAGGTCTCTCACCACATAAGATGCGATCTTCTCAATGGCGTTTTGCTGTGAACGAATAGGGTAATAGGTTACATTCACCGGCACCAGGAACGTCTCTCGCTCGCTCACCTGGTCGGGGGATGAGAGATCGAATACCTCCAATTGCTGTTGGAGCAAAGCTGGATCTGTCTGCCGCAAGTGGCAAAGCCGTCTACGGTAAAACTCAGTTCGCAAGGCCAAGGCTGCAGCGCCGGTGTGTGGCGGCCGTCGAGTACCTGTGGCGCTGTAGATAAGGAATTTACCGCTCTCGACGATTTTCTTATCCTTGACCATAGACCCTTCCGGAAAGATTAACCAGGGATGCTCACCCATCAGCAAAGAGCGAATGATAATCTTGTCACGGTTGGGATCCTTGGTGGAAACCGCACCCACACCATCCAAATAACTCCCGAGAGGTCCGGTGAACAGACCGTGGTGGGCGAGGGACATTACCGGCCTGCCGGTGAGTTTGTAAATCTGGTAAGGAAGAATCAGGGTTTCCAAGCGGGTGAAATGATTTACTGCAAGTATAGACACCCCATCTGGGATATTTTCAGCGCCATAAACGCGGACCGAGGCTTTGAACAACCGCTCTAATGCCTTTATCCCCAGCTTGCTGAGCGAAAAAACCAGGCGGCTGATGTCTGCCATAGTACCTCTCGCTTGTGATCAGCGGTCACAATGGTTAAGAAGTTGCGTACCAGATATATTTTCCCACAGCTTTGAACCGCGTGTATAGTATTTTGCACTATAAGCTGACCTTTTGCACGTTGCGTGCCTAGAGCGGATATTGTACGGATCGTTTGATACAATCCGTGAAACATCCGGCCTAGTGGTTCATGGGAACTCTGAAGGCAAGGTCAGTCAGCTTTGTCCACAGACGGAGAAGCCAGTTTAGTTGGGCGTCACGGCTAATGTGCAATGAGTTGATATATCACGGCTATGGAAGGAACTGAAAGGGTAGGAAGGCGCTAGTCGGTCTTGCTGGCCATTTTCATTCCATAGAGCTTTGCAATCATTCTGTGTAAAATCTCACGGTCATCGGCTGACATCCTTGTGAACTGGACACCTATCCCATATTGGGGGTCGCCTTCGCTGGATTTTAAGACCGTCGACCACACCACCTTTCCATTGAGATTCATCGTTTTGTACTCTGGCGCCCTAATGACTATGAGAAGGCCTTCCTCTAATGGTGGCATGTCTTTGCAGGAGACAAGCGCACCTTTAGAGCTGACGTTTTCTATTTTCCCCTCCACCTGAGTTAGAGGCGATAACATGGTGACCGGCCATTTGACCGGGACTCTGGGAACGAAGCGTTTTTCCTGCTTAACCATCTGTGCGCCTCCCCCTTGTGAGATTATCTCCGCACGTGGAGTCAAAGTTGCAGGAAATATGCCATCAGTCTTTCATCTCTGGTATTGATTTCAACCCTGTTCCTGCCCATAGTCCAGCTGGAGGGCAGCATGACGGCTCGGCAATGAATTTTAGAAATAGCAATTGAGCCTTTACTATGTCTGCTACGAATACTATATAGGTATCATAAAAGAAAAGAAAGCTACTGGTCTCAAGGAAGGAATCCAGGCCCAAAGGACCTCGCTTTTAGTTGCCTCTGAGGGGCACCAATCGTCTTTCCCCTCTTGCGGCAGTCTGATGGGTGATGGAGCATTGCAAAATGTCAAATTCCAAGCAACAAATCTCAGGGTGTCGGGTGTCGGTGTTCAGGTGTCAGGGAATTAAAGTGAAAACGCTGAAACCTGAAGACTTAAAACCGAAACCCAAAATTTTGGTTCCGCCTTCGGCGGATTATTTGTCGGTAACTTTCAGAGACAAGAGGAGGGAGGGAAATAAAGCTAAAGTGAAACCTTCATTTTAGCCAGAAACCGTATATATTAGAAAGACTTGCAGACCAACAGAAACGGTGACCTTATTCGTGGCAATAGCGTTATTAGCGTTGATTATTAAAGCAGATCATTTTAAACCCGCTCCACGTACTCGCCTGTGCGGGTATCTATCTTCACCGTCTCACCTTCGTTAATAAAGAGAGGAACCTGGATGACCAATCCTGTCTCTAGGGTGGCTGGCTTGGTGGCACCCGTAGCTGTGTCCCCCCGCACGCCAGGGTCCGTCTGTGCGATTTTCAACTCCACGAAGATGGGGAGCTCGATGCCGATTGGTTTGTTATTGAAAAAAAGCATCTTGACGTCGATGTTTTCCTTGAGAAAATCTCTACTGTCACTCAAATGCTCCTGATCGATGAAACTCTGCTCGTAATTCTTGTTATCCATAAAGCAGTAACCTTCAGCATCCTGATAGAGGTACTGCATCTCGCGTTCCACTAGGTCAGGGCGGTCGACCTTCTCGCCTGATCGAAATGTTTTTTCCAAGACCTGACCGGTTTCCATATTTTTGAGACGGGTCCTGACAAAAGCGCCGCCCTTACCTGGCTTGACGTGGAGAAAATCAACAATAAGAAAAGGCTTGCCTTCCAATTCAATTTTCAACCCTTTGCGAAAGTTAGCTGTGGAATACATAATCCCCTCGCCATCTACCCTTTGTGGAGTTCTGGAGAACTGGTCAAAACTCCCAAAATAGTCCATCCCCGTTTTTCTTGAATCTTCCTCAAGGGTAGTGTTTGAAGTGGTAGACCTAAATAGAGTCTAACCTTTGGTATGTTTTCTGATAAAGGCGGAAAGCTTCTCAGGGTCAAGGCTCGGCGGCGTTGACGGTGGTGGCATGGATTCTGGGGCAGCCTTCTCCCGCAGCTTGCCCTGCCAGGCCTCAAGCACTGAAAGCAGAGTGCGGCCCTCCTGGGGTACACCGATTCGCTTCTCCAATTCCGCAAGCTTAGCTTCAACCTCCTCAGTTTCAGGTGATGTTTCGAGAACCTTACGATACACCTCTATGGCCTTGTCCACATGGCCTTGCTGTTCGTAGAGTTCAGCCAGGGTAACAGTGTCCATCATCTCTGCATCTTCCGGTGAAGCCTCTCTAGCCACCGATGCAGCCCCGGCTTCGTCCACTTCAGTTTCCACCTCGGCTACCGCAGACGGATGAAGTGCCTCGAAAAGCTTCTGGTAATGAAAAGCTTGCTCAGAATCACCCTTCTTGTCATACAGCTCAGCCAGGTTCCGGTAAATAACCGTGTTAATCTCCAGCATCTCTTTTGCCTTCAGGAGTTCAGTTTCAGCACTGTCCAGCGCCCCAGTACGAAGGTAGGACAGTCCGAGAATTACCCTGGCTCGGAGATCATGCGGGCGGAGGCGAAGCCCTTTAGTACAGATTTCGATGGCCTCCTCATACATCTCTCGCTCCCAAAGTGATTCGGCAAGATAAACAAAAACCTGTGAGGAGGGATCCTTGCTCATCATCTGCTGGTACACTTCAAGCTCGTCCATGGTCTGCTTCCTGTGGAGTGGGTGTTGGGATCTGTTGTTCTGTGGGTTGAGTCGCCGCTACTATAGTTACTTTGCCTGATAAAAGCAATACTCACCTAGCCCGGATATTTTATGAATTGCTGTCGCGAGACCACGAA
>Ga0210119_1000014_pt1 | contig 39946 bp, 42 predicted proteins | sample China_Bullhead_C_2_FD_184859 | JGI IMG/M metagenome (GOLD analysis project Ga0210119, IMG submission 184859) | Wetland microbial communities from San Francisco Bay, California, USA, that impact long-term carbon sequestration -... | ecosystem: Environmental > Aquatic > Marine > Wetlands ... | reverse complement strand
TAACTAGGCTGTGGCAGTCGGCGATGCAAGCAATTGTAGTTTTTTGTGCCCCACGGCAGAATTTTCATTTGATATGTTGACTCGGAGTGAGTTTACTTGAAGTCAGGATTGCGGCAAGCTATTTTATTACGTATATGTGAGTTTAAGTCCTGTTTATTTTGATGGAGTGCGATAATGAACTTAATTTCCTGGTTGACTCTTATTGGTGTCTGCATCATTGGCGCCATGTCCCCAGGCCCAAGCCTTGCGGTTATTCTACAGAATCGGGTGCAAAAGAGTCTCAGTGATGCCTTGATTGCGAGCTGGGCACATGCATCCGGAATTTTTTTCTGGGCTCTGGCAGCCAGCACAATTCTCGGCAGCTTATTTCAGCGCATTCCCACATTTAAGAATTATTTAACACTAGCTGGCGCAGCTTTCTTAATCTATCTGGCAATTAAGTCCTGGGGAAGTCACAGCAGCTATGATTCTGCTCAAAACACTCAACTACCAGCAGCTTGGCTTACTGGCGTTAGCATATCCTTACTCAATCCAAAAATTTTTGTCTTTTTTACGGCGCTGTTTTCGCAGTTAATACCAGAAGGAGCCAGTGTTACTACTTTATTGGGTATGGCAACAGTTGCAGGATTAGTTGATGGCACCTGGTATAGTTTCGTTTCTCTGCTCGTAGGTCATATAGGACTTGAAAAAAGCCTTAGCCGCCACAGGGTGTTACTTAACCGGGCTTCTGCAGGTTTTTATCTGTAGAGGTTTTATCTCTTCACCCCAGTAAACCGTGCGATGCGGGAACGGTATTTCAATTCCCTGATCATCAAAAGCTTTTTTCAAGCGTCTCCGGAATTCTCTTCCAACCGCCCATTGTTCAATAGGTTTTGTTTTAAACCTGGCTTTGATTACAACGGCACTGTCGCCAAATTGATCGACACCGAATATTTCTATAGGCTCAAGTATTTTATTTTTAAAATCAGGGTCAGCGCGCTGTTCATCAGCAACCTGTTGGATAACATCAACTACCCTGTCGGTGTCTTCCTTATATGCAACACCGATATCAAACACCATGCCTGACCAATTCTTGGTCATATTGGATAATGTATTTATTTTACCGTTTTGGAAGATATGAACTACTCCTGAAAGATCACGTAAGACAATAGTGCGCATCCCTACATGCTCAACCAAACCCCCTGTGCCGTTGATGATGGCCACATCACCATTGCGTATCTGATTTTCCAACAACATAAAAAAGCCTGAAATAAAATCTCTAACCAATTCTTGTGCCCCGAAGCCAATGGCAAGTCCGACAATCCCGGCACCAGCTATTATTGGTGCGATATCGATGCCAATTTTTCGCAGGATCAGCATACCGGTCATCAGCCATACAATAATTTTGATCATTGACCGCAGAATTTTGAGGAGCGTATCAATGCGTTTTTCCATTTCGGTTGTATCTATCTCCGTCCCGCTTTCCATATGTTTAATCATGAGAGGTTTCAGGCGGTGGAGGAATATGTTTGTCAGCTTCAAGGCCAAAAAAGCCATGACGAAAATGATAAGCAGCGAAGGTAGCGTGGTAATTATCCAGGCAACTGTCTGTGAAATTATTTCCTGCCAGAATGTTGGCGATAACCATGTATCCATTTGATGTAACTCCCTACAAATATTATTTACATTGATGATATGCTCTTAATATTTCAGGATAAAATACGTAGAAATTATTAATTCTAAGTCAATTATTATGAATCAGCCTAATGTTGTTAACCTGTTCAGTCAAGAGGTGGCTGAGGATGAAGGGTATGAATTGATGGTAGTTGTAAATTATCGTATAGCTGCTATGAACCTGAACTAGGAGTACCATTCAAAGAAGTTACTATTGCCAGAGCACACCTTAACTTCCATTTTGCCCCAAAATAGTTTCTATTTTGGCAAGAAATATTGATGTTAAAATCCTTTTTTAAATGTTAAATCAAATTTACACTTTATCCCATAAGCAATTTACGGGGTTATCTTCCATTAATTTTTATTAAGGAGTTTTGCGAATGTCCGATTTAGAAGAAAATGAGAAGAGAGAAGAAGAGAGGCATCTGATTGAAACAGAGGTTGCGTTTCACACGGAAAATAACATTTACATGGCCAGTTCAGTTAATATATCAGGTAGGGGTATCAAGATAGTTACAGAAAAGCCGATTGATATCAGCATTCAGATAAAAGAGAATGATAAACTGGTGCAGTATGATGCTCTACTGGTGTGGGCCCGGTTGAACGATGATGGTTCTATGGAATACGGCTTAAAATATTAAACGAAATTGACCAAATGATAAAAAAACAAACAAAATTTTAATGTTTTTAATTACAATTAATTTTAGGTTAAAGATAAAATTATGCCAGAATCTAAAGTCCCCAAAACATATGTCAGGCCAGACAATACCGCTGTATTAACTTGCCCGCATTGCAAATACCAGAAAGTCATCTTGGCTAATAAGTTCAAGGGGCACAATCACAAACTTAAAGTTAAATGCCGATGTCAAAATGTCTTTACGGTCTTTATCGAGTTCCGTAAGAGAGTTCGCAAGAAAACATTCCTGAGAGGAACCTATATCAATCATTCACAAAAGGACAGCGGTGGATACCTAGTTATTGAAAATATTTCTGTGACCGGAGTGGCTATTAGCAGCGTAGATGTAAATAAATTTAAAGTGGGTGATGAACTTAGTCTAGAATTTACCCTTGATGATGAGTATGGGACTGAAATTAAGAAAGAAGCTATTGTAAGGAGTGTCCGGCAATCAATTATCGGATGCGATTTTGAAAAACCAGAAGACGACTTTGGAAGTAAATTAGGTTATTATATCACGCATGAGTATTTTTAATTTATTTCTTGTCTGCTGTAATTATAATTTTAATGTAAAGAAGGTTTTTTTATTTGGTAATCCTTTCTTGAAAACTCAATATGTTGGCAAGAAACCTTAAACAATAAAACCTAATCGGCTTCAATTTTACCGTATAAGTTTCCGCTGGGCGCCTTCCCCCTTTTTTCTTCAGGAATAACAATTTTATGATAATTCGGTTTTTCCATGCGGTTCTGGGCTATGAGAGCCTTTAAAACGTCCCATCCAACTACCCCAGACTCCGCCATTGTTGTTATTAGTTCGAGAGCTGTACGGTTGTCATACGAAATGGGGCGATATGATCGTGGCATGATTAGAGCGTCGTAAACATCGGCAACAGCTATAATCTCAACTATTTTGTTAGTGAGTTCAATGCCACGTGGATAACCGGATCCATCTCTTCTTTCGTGATGATTTAAGGCTAGTTTTGCTATAAAACTTTTATGGTCTCTGAGGAAATAGATCAGTAATGCATACCCTGCCACTGCATGGTGTTTTAAGTGCTTATGCTCATTTTTAGTAAGAGGGGTTGATTTTTTGAGAATTTCCAATGGTACGCATATTTTGCCAATATCATGGGTTGAGCTAATGGTGACTTTGCTAAAAAATTCTATATTTTCAGGCAGAAGATTTTTTGCTAAAAGTATAGAGATCATGAAAACCATGAGGCTATGCCGGTATGTTTGAAAGTCATTTTGTCTAAAATACTCCATACTCTCGAGAACAGGCAAAGGAAGTTTTACACTTTCCATGATCTTTAAAATGTATTGGAATTCTTCCAGGTCAGAAAAAAAGATGTGATATGGGGGATAATTAATAAAAATAAATAAATCCTGCCTGATGTTTCCGTAATCCATAAACGACAAAGAATCATAAGATGCAGAATCGTTTCTATTGGCGAGTTCCTTGAGGATTTCTTCGGTCAATTCAGTGCCTTCAGGAAGCAATTCGATTCCATCCAGGGTTTTCACGGGATATTCAGTTACTATATTGGTCATAATGTATCCTAGCATGCTATCTGTACATTACTTCTTCCCAACGCATTACATCGATCATACACTCATATTATGAGTACTACGTTATGGCATAAGTCTCAAACGATTAATATTAGCGTGCATATTTTAGGGATTGTGACCATTAAAATGACTAATCCATTGTCCCTGTTTTTATTGGGGGTTTTAATTTCATATGCAGGGTGTCAGCAGAGGCTGGTTTTAAGAAGTGGCGGGAATCCTAACGCAGGAAAAACAAATAAGCCCCTGCCGTATAATTCCAGCAGGGGCTCCGGGCGCAGAAATTATTTTTTTGCTGAACAGGCGCAACCGCAACCGGAAGATTTGTTCTCCTCCTGTTTCTGCATGGTTCCAGTTTCTGTACATGCAGGACACTTTTTCGGTTTGCATCTGCCTTCCTTGGTAGCTCCACATTTTTCACATTTAAATACGGCCATTTTGTTCTCCTTAATTTATGTCTTGATTCTTATTACGGGGAGTTGCCCCAAAACTTCATGCACCCATACATGGTAAGGTTCATAATCATTCCTGTATTTGCACATTACCTAATTAATGACTCCGTGCAGTTTCGAAAAATAATAATCATGCAAATTTATTTTGCCAGGTATCTGATATAAATTCTTTTCCGGAAGGTATGTGCCGGATTGTGTCAATCATGGTTTGTGCTTATAGTTGTTCAACATGAACTCAATAACTCTTTTAATTAAATTATAAAAACCATGGATGAACCGGTGAAAAAAACGCTTGTGGTCAAGGGTATGACCTGTGCGTCCTGTTCTGCCCGCATTGAAAAAGTACTGTCATCCCGGGAAGGCATCAAGGCTGTTGCAGTGAACCTGGCAGCAGAGACAATGGAGGTGGAATGGGATAAGACAAAACTCTCACTGGACGATATTGCAGGGCAGGTTAAAGGTCTGGGCTTTGAACTTGAAATACCAAGCAGCGAGGTAACTCTGAACCTGGCGATCAAGGGCATGACCTGCGCATCATGTTCGGCCCGCATAGAAAAGGTGGTATCCGGCCTTGATGGTGTGCGGACCATGCAGGTTAACCTTGCAACCGAAACCGGTGTGACTGTATTTGATCCGAGCATGATCAGCAAGCGCAGGATAATGGAGACTATTGCCGGTCTGGGCTTTACAGCCGAGCCGCTTGCAGAACAGAATGAAAACCTGCTGGTCAAACAGCAGCGGGAAACCAGGGAAAAACTGGCCAGGATGAAAAAAGAGCTTATCCCGGCCTTTGTTTTTGCCTTTACCCTGCTGGTGCTTTCCATGGGAGAGATGCTCGGCTTGCCTCTGCCGGAATTCATCGATCCCCATCATGCCCCGTTTAATTTTGCCCTGGCGCAGTTTCTCCTGGTCTTGCCCGTCATGTGGTCGGGCCGCCGTTTTTACCTCAATGGCTTTCCTGCCCTGGTCAGGAAAGCTCCCAACATGGATTCACTTATAGCGGTCGGCACAGGCGCAGCCTTTATCTATTCAACCTGGAATCTGATTGAAATTTTTCTGGGCCTTGATGCAATGGCACGTGTAATGGATCTCTACTACGAGTCTGCCGCTGTCCTTATCGCCCTGGTTTCATTGGGCAAGTACCTGGAGACCCGCTCCAAGGCCAAGACATCAGATGCCATCAGTCAACTTATGGAACTGACGCCTGACAAGGCGACCCTAGTTAAGAACCCGGGTGCGGAAAACGAGGAACAGATTGACATTCTCGTTTCCGATATTGAAGCCGGTGACATGATCCTGGTGCGGCCGGGCGAACGAATCCCAGTAGACGGGACGGTTAAAAAGGGACATTCCAGTGTGGATGAATCCATGCTGACCGGCGAGAGTCTGCCGGTATCAAAAGAAGAGGGGGGCAAGGTAATCGGAGGTACCCTGAACAAAAACGGCATGCTCAGGGTTCTGGCCGAACGTGTGGGGCAGGATACGGTACTGGCGCGTATCATCAAAATGGTGCGTGAAGCCCAAGGTTCCAAGGCACCCATTGCAAACCTTGCTGACAGGATCAGCTTGTATTTTGTTCCCATTGTGATGGTCATAGCAACGCTGTCCGGACTGGCCTGGTATTTTATCGGTGATGCGCCCTTTCCCTTTGCGCTGCGGATATTTATCGCAGTACTTGTCATTGCCTGTCCATGCGCCATGGGGCTGGCAACACCTACTTCGATCATGGTCGGCACAGGCAGAGGGGCCCAGCTCGGGGTTCTCATCAAAAGCGGTGAGGCCCTGGAAATGGCCCAGGGCATCAATGTTCTGGTCTTTGATAAGACCGGGACGCTCACCTATGGGAAACCGCAGTTAACAGATTTCGAGGTGCTGCGGGAGACAGGCATGCCCGAAGATGATATTTTAGCCCTAGTAGCAGGGGCAGAGAGTGTATCTGAACATCCCCTGGCCGAGGCAATTGTCCAGGAGGCCCGGGCCCGGAACCTCGCCCTGAAGGAGCCCGACGCCTTTGAGGCAATTCCGGGCAAGGGAATTAAGGCTTCCTTAGGTGACAATGACATACTTCTAGGCAACAGGGAATTTATCAGGGCCCGGATAGAGAATTTTGACAACCCAGAAATTGACAGCAAGGCTGCAGAGTTTGCAGCTTCCGGCAAAACATCCCTTTTCCTTGCGGTTAACGGCAAGATGACCGCATTACTGGCCATAGCCGACCAGATAAAGCCTGAAACCCCTCAGACCATCAGCAGGCTGAAAAAAATGGGAATCAAGATTTTCATGCTCACCGGGGATAATGAAACAACAGCCAAAGCAATTGCGTTCCAGGCCGGTATTGAAGATGTCATCGCCGAAGTTCTGCCGGATTTTAAAGCGGAAAAGGTGGCTGAGCTGCAGAGTAGGGGTATGAAGGTCGGCATGGTCGGTGACGGGATCAACGACGCCCCGGCCCTGGCAAAAGCTGATGTGGGGATAGCTATGGGCACCGGTATTGATGTGGCTGTGGAATCCGGTGACATCGTGCTGATGAAGGGCGACCTCAGTGGGGTGTTGACGGCCCTGGCACTCAGCAGGGCAACCATGCGCAATATCAAGCAGAATCTTTTCTGGGCCTTTGCCTACAATGTCGTGGGAATTCCCATTGCCGCCGGACTGCTTTATATTTTTGGCGGCCCCACCCTGAATCCTATGATTGCCGGCGGTGCCATGGCAATGAGTTCGGTGTCGGTTGTGACCAACGCTTTACGGTTGCGGTTTTTCACGCCTGAAGGATAATTCTCCTTCTTCATAAAAAACTTTTGTACCCCGAAACCTTGCCCTCTTGGACCCATTACCCTTCCATTCGTCATTTAGCATTCGTCATTCTGCATTTAAATCTCCCCCGCCCACCCCATCCTTGAAACCTCCGTGCCGGGGCTGTTCACACCAAACCCTGGTCAAGCATGGCGCTTACCACCTTGACAAAGCCTGCGATATTGGCACCAGCAACATAACTGCCGGGCTCGCCATATTCTGCCGCAGCATCCAGGCATGCCTGGTGGATTGATTTCATAATTATTTTCAGACGGCTGTTGACCTCTTCTGCAGGCCAGTTCAAGCGCATGGAATTCTGAGCCATTTCCAGGCCTGATACTGCCACACCCCCGGCATTGGCAGCTTTGGACGGGGCGTAAAGCACACTGCTGTCGATAAAAACATCCACAGCTTCAGGAGTCGAAGGCATGTTGGCCCCTTCACAAACAAGCTGCACCCCGTTGTGGAGCATGTTTTGCGCATCTTTTTGCTGGATTTCGTTTTCAAAAGCACAGGGAAAACAACAGGCAGCCTTGTGGTTCCAGAGCGGATTATGGTCCAGCAGGTGATCTGTCTGGAAATAAAGTGCGCCGGGATATTTTTCTCTAAACCTTTCAATACGGTCGCGTTTTATGTTTTTGACAAGTTTCACAAATTCAAGTTTTTCAGCGTCAAGCCCCATTTCATCAAAAATATATCCTGATGAATCTGAAAGGGTTACTACCTTGCCCCCGAGATGGACCAGTTTTTCTGCTGTAGACTGGGCAACATTGCCGCTGCCTGATACCAGGCAGATTTTGCCTTCCAGCTTTTCATTTCGGGTGGCAAGCATTTCCGCTGCAAAATAGACACATCCATAGCCGGTTGCCTCGGGTCTGACAAGGCTGCCGCCCCAGTTGGTGCTTTTGCCGGTCAGCACTCCTGAAAATTCGTTTTTCAGTTTTTTATACATGCCAAAGAGATAGCCTATCTCACGGGCGCCGACTCCGATATCGCCGGCCGGGATGTCGGTATGAGGACCGATGTGCCTAAACAGTTCGGTCATGAAACTCTGGCAGAAGCGCATGATCTCATTATCAGATCTGCCCTTGGGGTTGAAATCTGATCCACCTTTGGCACCGCCCATCCCAAGGGTTGTAAGGCTGTTTTTGAAAACCTGTTCAAAGGCGAGAAACTTCATGACACCAAGGTTGACCGATGGATGAAAACGCAGGCCGCCCTTGTAGGGACCGATGGCGCTGTTCATTTCAACCCTGTACCCGCGGTTGACATGAACCTGTCCCTCGTCGTCCATCCACGGCACCCTGAACAATATAACGCGTTCAGGCTCAACAATTCTTTCCAGCACCGCCGCTCTGCGGTATTCCGGATTTGCATCCAGTACCGGTTTTACGGACTCAAACACCTCTGCAACCGCCTGGTGGAATTCCTTCTCACCGGGATCCCTGGCCTTGATCTTTTGTATAAAATCATCCATGACTTCTGCTCCTATGCAATGGCACCATTTAGACTTGGGAAGTTAAATCATTTTTTTTCAAGCATGACAGACTGTGATGTCGCACTGTCAACTTTAATGAGAAAAGGCTCCGGCAGACGCACATGTCGCAAATGTTTCGATTCATTTGCTGTTGGCAGAGACGCGAGCCACTGCCAGTTGATAAAATCATGCAGCTTTGCATCATTTTCAGTGACTGTCATGTACTTGATGCCCATGGCGGATATATTCTGGAAGAAATGGGTGCCCTGGGAATCCTCGGCAGAGAATTGGTCATTGCGCAGCTCGATCATAGCAGCTACCCCGGAAATATCCTCCCACCGGACCGGAATGCCCAGGGACGGATCAGCCGACCCCCAGCGTCCGGGACCGATGAGCAGATAGGGTTTCTTTTCCTTTGTGAGTCTGGCATTACTGCGGTTGATCTCGCGGGCTATTTTGCTGCTATCCCTGGAAGTGAATGTATCTAACTTTACATAAACAATATCAGAAATCTCATCATTAACACCATGCCCCAGAGGTTTACTGGAATAACAAAAAGCTTTAGCAATCTCGGCCCGGTCAATTGTAACTTCGTACTGATATTCGCCCGCGGCCATGGGACGAATCTGCAGGAAATGAAAGTGGCTAATTCCGGCTTCGCTGCCCAGGTCAAGAGCAAATTCGATTTCTATATCACAGCTCATACCCTTGTAGCCCAGTGCCAGAAGATCCTGCAACAATCCGGCCAAGGGGAGCATCTGGTGCTTGAGAATCCTGGCAAAGGTAACAACCTTGGGGCCTTTCCCGAAGCTGTCCCTGACGGCATGTTCCTCAGGGGAATAGGTGCTCACCAGGGCCTGCACCTGGGGCTCGTTTTCCGCCTCGCTTATTTCCCGTTTTACAAGATTTGACTGGCGGTAGTTGAGTTCATCGGGATATTCCCTGACGCGGAGGGCATAAAAGGTCTGCTGTGAACTTGACAGCATATCATCGACACTTGCGAACTGGGGCAGACTTTCCGGATAACGGGGAGAAAAGAGAAGGCATTTCTCTCCTTCAACCACTGTTTTACCGAAACCAAGGGCAATCTGCGCAATGCCATCATTTGCTTTCATTTTGCCGACAGGGTAGTAATTATATGATTTTGCTATGCCTGAAATTGCCGGATAGAGATAGTCGCCGTATGTTCTACCGGCCAATATCTGGATAATGACAGCCATACTGTCATGGCTTGAGGCATGCCTTTCTGTTTCCGGGGAAAAGGCACGCGGACCGGCGAAAAAAGTTGAGGCAAAAACAAGCTTTACAGCTTTGAGCAATTGCTTGAGGCGGACTTCATGCTCGGCATGGTTGTTTGGCAGCATATAAGTCTCAAAAAGTCCGGCAAAAGGCTTATACAAGGCATCTTCAAGCTGGCTTGAGGAGCGGACGCTCAAAGGTTCACATACCTGTTGCAGGAAGGCACCAAGCTGTATTTCAAGCCATGACGGCATGGCTGCCTCAAGAAAAAGAGAGGCAATTTCAGTATCGCTTTTCCCAGCAAAATCAACGGCGAGATTATTCTGCTGCATAAAGGCATGAAACCCTTCAGTCGTGACCACAAGGGTGGGGGGTATGGCGATGTCAAGCAGGGGATATTTTTCTTGCAGCCAGATATTTTTCTTGAGTAGGGAAGCCATAAAGGCTAGGCCGAGGGCCTTTCCTCCCATTGAGCCGTGTCCGATCTTGACAAACTGCATGACATCGGCATCAAAATCATGTTCAGCAAAATGGGCAACGACACCCTGTTCCCTGAATTTGCGCAGTGTATGGATCTGGTCAATGAGGTCCTGTCGCAGGGTGACAACATTATTCAACTGCTTCAAGCTGCTCTTATGCAAAAGGGATGCAAGCCCAATCTCTGACCTGGCCATGACCCAGTTCGAGAAATGATTGTTTGTCGCATGAAACAGCAAACACTCATCCGGTATTGTCGCCAGTTTTTTTTCAAAGGCGTGCAGATTGGAGGCCCGGTCAACTTCCCTGCCGTCAGGCATGTGGAAGACAAAATCACCAAAACCGAGATGTTCCAGAAAGAATTGGTGGATCTCATCTGCAAGGGTTTCCGAGTTCTTATTGACAAATGTTGCAGGAATTGACGCAGCCTTTTTCGCATTGGAGGATTCTGAGCTGAGGAGCAGCAGCGGGATATCCGGTATTTCTTTGCGGAAATGGCTGAGAAGTTCCACGCCGGCAGTTTCGTCTAACATGTTGTTTCTGGGAAAACGGGTGTCGGCAAAAACGCCGAAAACAAATTTTTTATATTTTTGATAAAGCTGCATTGCTTTTTCATAATTTTCCGCCACCAGGATCTTTGGCCGGGCCCGCATCTTCAAAAGCTTGTGCTCTTCGTTAAGGCTCTCATGCATGACCGCCTGGGTTTGCGCCACTACCTCCGTATAGAGCAGAGGCAGAAAAAACGACTTATAGAGCGGTGAATCTTCCACCAGGATAAGAACACGCACCATGGCCAGGGAGGTATCCTTCTCAACGTTTCGGTGATCCTCTATATTTTTGATAAGGCCCAGGAGGAGGGCGGGGTCGGCAGACCAGATATAGAAGTTGTCGATCCCGCACAGCGGATCTTTTTCGAGGTAAGGAGATATGGCTTTCAGGCTGTGGGCCAGGAGGATAACAGGCAGAAGCGGGCAGATTTTTTTTATCTTGCAGCCTAAAGTATCGCAGTCCATCTCACCAATCTGTGGCAGGGTAATGACAAGGTCGAACTTTTTATGGCGCACAAGATTCAGGGCGTCATCCCCGGTGGAAACACTGGTCAAACGCGGGGGCCTGCTCAGGTTCAAGCCTCTGTATTCATTGATGATGCGCGTGTATAGGCTGGTATCCTCCTCCATGATAAATGCATCATAGGGACTCAGCACCAGAAGAATTTCATGTATTTTATGCGCCATGAGTTCATGGAAGACCTTGAAGCTGCTGTCCAGATCATCAACCCATAAACTATTGTCAGGCTTCATCTGTTTCCACGTCTCAGGAGTGTTGGGGTCAGATTTCCTCTTCTTCTGGAATGATCGAACGTGGCAGGGTGTCAAGATTAAACTTTTCAGCAGCCTTTATGCCTGCCTGCAAGGCTTTGCTGTTTATCTTTTTGGTTTTCGGGGGAACTCTGGCAAAAAGGGCGGTCTCCAGGCTTTGGCGCGACAGCAGCGGGCAGAAATGCCCCAGGGCTCCCAGGGCAACAATATTGGCCACGAGGTTCGTGTCTGCTACATCCCTGGCAATTTTTGTAAAGGGGAGTGGAACTACCCTGCTTGTGGGGGGCTGCTCAACGAGATCTGAGTCGACAAGCAGCAAACCGTTGGGTTTAAAATCATAGCAGTAGGCATCGCAGGAGGTTTGGTTCATGGCCAGAACCATGTCAAGCTGTACTGCTTTCGGGTAGTCAATCTGCCTGCTGCTGATGACCACCTCTGCCTTGCAGCGGCCGCCCCGTGCCTCTGGCCCGTAGCTTTGCGTCTGGCTCACATTATATCCTTCGATAATGCCCGCGGCCTCAGCCAGGACAATGGAAGCCAGAATGATTCCCTGGCCCCCTGAGCCGCACAGCCTTATCTCAAACCGATCAACATCCATACATCTAGTCCCGCTTGGCCTTTTGCCGGATTTTTTTATATTCCTCGATATAATCAGGTTTATCCACATCTGCCAGTATCCCGATGGTAAACTTGTCGTCGAGTGAGTCCGGCGGCAGGCTGGAGCCATTGTCTTTGGATACGGCGTGCTCTTTCAACCAGTTGAGCATGATTACCGGATCGCCCATCTTATTGCGCCTGCCGAACTGGACATGGCAGTTGGACATAACCTCAACGACACTGAAACCATTCTTACTGATACCTTTTTCAATGAGTTTGTCGAGTTGTGCTGCATGATACACTGTTCCCCGGGCCACAAAACTTGCCCCGGCTGCAACTGCGAGTTCAGCGATGGAAAAGGCATGCTCAATGTTGGAAAAGGCTGAAGTGGTTGAGTGTGCCCCATAGGGAGTGGTTGGCGAAGCCTGGCCCCCGGTCATCCCATATATCTGGTTATTGATGATGATAGCGGTGAGGTCAAGGTTGCGTCTGGCAGCGTGGATGAAGTGGTTGCCGCCGATAGCAACGGCATCACCGTCTCCCATGACGGCAATAACATGGAGGGAAGGTTTTGCAAGTTTAATGCCGGTGGCAAAGGTCAAGGCCCTGCCGTGGGTGGTATGCAGAGTGTTGAAATCAACATAGGTGGGCATACGTCCCGAACAGCCTATGCCTGCAGCAAAGACTATTTCATCTTTTTCCAGTTCCAAACGTTCGATGGCGCGGATGAAGGCACCTAAAACGATACCGTTGCCACAGCCAGGGCACCATACATGGGGAAACTTTTTGTGGTGGCGCAGGTACTTGTGGCGCAGTTCGGTCATTCCTGAAAACATCATTTAGTCCCACTTTGCAGCAATGATTTTATGTTTAGGATCATACCAGCCGCACTTTATAATTTCTGAAGTTCTTCGAAGATCTCAAGCGGGGTGATCAGCTGTCCGTCAATACGGTTGTATTTGGAGACTTCGGTTAAACCGGTGTTAACCCGTTTGACCTCACGGCTTATCTGCCCCATGTTCATTTCAGGCACCAGGACTGCCCGGCACTGGCGCATCACGTTAACCACGGAGTTTTTCGGAAAGGGGAAAAGGGTGACAAGCTGAACGAGCCCGGCTTTGATGCCGTGGGCGCGAGCCATGGCCACAGCACGGCGTGCTGAACGGGCAACCGAACCATAGGCAATTACCGCGATCTCTGCATCTTCGATATTGATTTTTTTGGTAATTTGAATTTCAAAAAAACCATTGGTTATTTTTCTGAACTGCCGTTTTAAAAAGGTTTCTATTTCATCCTGTTTTTCCGTGGGAAAGCCATAGGCGTCATGCACCAGGCCTGTAATGTGATGCCGGTAGCCATCTCCCATTGCGGCCATGGGCGGGACACCACGGCTGTTGTCTTCATAAGGTTTGTACCATTCAGGCGGGACATTGGGGATGATACGGTCCACCACTTCAATTGAATCTGCAGACGGAATGGTATAGGTTTCCCGGGAATGGGCCACCACCTCGTCGGAGAGCATCACCACCGGCACCCTGTATTTTTCAGAGAGGTTGAAGGCTGTGACAGTAATGGAAAAACATTCGCTCACCGAAGATACTGCAAGAACGATAACCGGATGGTCGCCGTGGGTTCCCCACCGGGCCTGCAGAACGTCTCCCTGGGACGGGCTGGTCGGCAATCCTGTACTGGGACCGCCGCGCATGACATTGACAACAACACAGGGCACCTCGGTCATGCAGGCATAACCCAGGTTTTCCTGCATGAGTGAAAAACCGGGACCGCTGGTGGCAGTCATGCTTTTGACTCCTGCCAGCGAGGCGCCGATCACAGCACCGAGACTGGCTATTTCATCCTCCATCTGGATAAAGGTGCCATCCACCTGGGGAAGCCGGTAGGACATACGTTCGCTGATCTCGGAAGCAGGGGTGATGGGATAGCCTGCAAAGAAGCGGCAGCCGGCGGCTATGGCGCCTTCAGCCATGGCTTCATTTCCCTGCAACAAAAATTTTCTGCCGTTCATTTCATGCGCCATTTTTCTTTATTCTCCTGTCAGGGTAGCGTTCCTGAATGGATATGGCAAAATCAGGGCAGTGAAATTCACAGAACCTGCAACCGTTACAGGCATCTGGATTTTTTATGTGCGGCATGCCGAGATCATTTTTTTCAAAAACATTGGCAGGACAGAAGGCAATGCAGATACCGCAGGCCTTGCACCAGTCGGCAAATATTTTCTGAATAAAAAGTTTCTTCCTCTCCTTTTCAAGGTTCTGTTTTGTTTCCCAGTACCTGTCAGGAGGGTTTACCAGATCTGGTGAAGAGTTATTTGTTGTTTTTCGTTTGGACATTGGCATACCTGCCTGGGGATGTCAGTTTGTCTATGCTAACAATCTGTATATTGAATCTTAGCGGAATCATTGAATTTTGTCGATGGTTTTCAGAATACGCTCGGTTTTGCTGATGAAAGGATCAAGTTTTTTAAGTTTCCGATTTTGCTGCAGTATGGTAAACGGCACTGTTGAAAATCAGTGTAGATATTATCAGTAATTGCTTGGCATGGAGGAAAATTTGATGCCTGTAAAAAACAATAAATTCGTCTATGACGAATATGGGAATACGATAGAAATTAGAGTCAATGCACGCGGGGTCGTGGTGCATGGCAATAATTATGTCAACAAGGGCACGGCATTTTCAGAAACTGAAAGGCGGGATCTTGGCTTGGACGGAAGCTTGCCGCCAGCGGTTAGGCCTTTAGCACAGCAGGTTAAAAACAGCCTGAAAAAAGTACATAAAAAAGAAGATGACATTGAACGCTACATCTATATGCGTTCACTGTTTGACCGGAATGCAACCCTGGCCCATGCTGTTATTGCCACAGATATACACCGCTTCATGGAAATAATCTATACACCTACCGTGGGACTTGCCTGCCAGCAGTATTCTTCCATGTTTCGTACTGCCAACGGGATTCATATTTACCCGGGAAATATTGATAATGCGGAAGATATACTCCGCCGTTACGGGCACCGGGATATCCGTGTCGCCGTGGTAACTGATAACCAGGGAATTCTGGGTATCGGTGACCAGGGTGCCGGGGGCATAGCTATTTGTCTTGGAAAACTGATGCTCTATACCCAGGGGGCAGGCATCGCCCCCTGGCACTGTCTGCCCATATCACTTGATGTCGGCACCAACAACCAGGCCTTGCTGGATAACGAAGAATACCTCGGCTGGCGCCATCGCAGGGTGACCGGTTCCGAGTATGTCAAGTTCATTCAGCAGTTTGCCAAAGCCTTTAAAACAGTCTTCCCCCATGCCCTCTGCCAGTGGGAGGATTTTTCCAAGCAGAACGCCTTTGCGGTACGGGATGCCTATCTGCACGATCTCATTTCATTCAACGACGACATCCAGGGAACCGGAGCAGTAACGTTGGCAGCCATTTTTGCAGCCATGAAAATTAAAGGGGAGAAGATCAAGGATCAGGTTTATCTCGTTCATGGTGCCGGCGCCGGTGGCATTGGCATTGCAGAACAAATTGAAGCAGCTCTGATCGAAAACGGTCTGCGCGAAAACGAGGCCAGAAGACGAATCTTCACCCTGGACAGCCAGGGAGTTGTCACTACAGATCGAATGGTTGAGCCCTACAAGGCCAAGTATGCCAAGAATCCTGTTGCGATGAACTGGCTGCAGGAGTCGGGTGATAATGCATTGCTTGAGACAGTCAGGCATGGAGGAATTACCGTGTTAATAGGCACTTCCGGGCAGGCAGGCTGCTTTAGCCGGGAAGTGGTTGAGGCCATGGCCGCAAATTGCGAACGCCCCGTTATTTTACCCCTTTCCAATCCCACTGAAAAGACAGAGGCCCTGCCCAGGGATATTTACAAATGGACTTCGGGCAAAGCCCTGGTTGCAACAGGCAGCCCCTTCCCTCCGGTAGAGCAGGACGGCAGGAAAATTCGGATTGGCCAATGCAACAATGTCTTTATCTTTCCCGGGGTAGGACTCGGAACTCTGGCATCTGGTGCAAAAGAAGTGCTGCCTTCATTTTTTACGGCAGGAGCAAAGGCTGTTGCAGAACTGGTTTCCCGGGAGGACCTGGATGCCGGTATACTCATGCCGCGCGTGGAAAAACTTAAAGATGTGAGCACCAGCGTTGCCCTTGCAGTCGGACTTGCTGCCATAAGGGATGGCGTGAGCGGTCCTTGCGCCTTCAGCAGATTTAAACATAACAATGATCCGGAACGGTTGAAGATCCTCATAGAAAAAATGCGTTGGGAGCCTCAATATTTACCCCTTGTACCAGTATAGCCTGCATTTCTCATTGGAGCGGCACCAGCTTCGCTGTAACGGTGACCAGAGGAAAAATCAGATATGAAACTCCGTTTGATTCTGCTGATACTTTCATTCATGGCATTTGTTTTCGCTACTGCCGGAGGCTATTTTTATTATACTTCTTATAAGGAAGGGGCTTTCAGGGAAGCAGAACGGGAGAATATAATCCGCCTGGAACGGATCAACAAGAATCTGGGCGCCCTTCTTTCAGTATATAATTATCCGGTGCGGATTCTTGCCGGTATGCAGGAACTGCAGAATATACTGAGTGATCCCGGCCCGGATACATTGCGTGCTGCCAACCGCATCCTCGACCGTTTTAAAAATACCGTGCAGGCAGATGTCTGTTACCTCATGAATAACAAGGGCAACACCGTAGCATCAAGCAACCGCAATGATCCTGACAGTTTCGTGGGGCAGAACTTTTCCTTCCGCCCCTACTTTCAGATGGCGATCAGGGGACAGGCTGCAAACTATCTAGCCTTGGGCACAACTTCCAGCAAAAGAGGGGTGTATTTCAGTTACCCGATCTATGAATACGGCAAAGAATCTCCGGACGGAATTGTAGTAATAAAAGGCTCAATTGAGATGATTGAGCGGGAGATGGAATTCAGTGGGGATGAAATTGTCATGGTCACCGATCCTAAGGGTGTGATATTCATCTCAAATCACAGGGAGTGGTTATACCATACGGCCTGGCAAATTTCTGAGGATACAGCTGCTGAGATCAAAGCCTCACGCCAGTTCGGAGCAGGTCCTTGGGAATGGGTGGGGTTGGAGAAGACCGAGGAAGATTATGTGGTGCTCAGAAACGGCAAAAAATATCTGCACCACCAGATAGAAATGGACAACTATCCAGGCTGGAAGGTTAATCATCTTCTGGATATGCAGAAGATTACCCAGAAAGCTTTCAAGCCGCTGGTGGTTTTTGTGCGCCCCATAGTTCTGGCTCTTTTCATTGTCATGTGTATATCCGTACTCATGCTCTACCGGCAGGCAAGCCTTGAAATAAGACAGCGCAAGGCTGCAGAGGAGGCATTGCGGGAGAGTGACGCACGCTACCGTTCTCTGTATCACAACACGCCGGCTATGCTCCATTCCATAAATAAAAAAGGGCAAATTGTCAGCGTCAGCAATTACTGGAGTGAGGTGCTCGGTTACAGCGAAGAAGATGTCATTGGCAGGAAATTGACGGATTTTTTCACCGAAGAGGCGAAAAAGTATGCTGAGCAAATCGTTTTCCCCGAGTTTTTCAAAAGGGGCTATTGTACGGATATTCCCTACCAGATCAGGAAAAAGGATGGACAGGTGATCGACATTCTTCTCTCTGCCATAGGAGAACGTGATGAGCAGGGTGAAATTTTCAGGACACTTGCCGTATCTATTGACGTCACCGAAAGGAACAGGGCCGTAGAGGCGCTCAGGGTAGCCAAGGAGGAACTTTCCAGCTATTCAAAAGATCTGGAACGGCTGGTCAGCATCCGCACCAGGGAGGTTACCAACATCCTGAAGTATACACCCGACGTAGTGTACGTCAAAGACAGAGATGGCAAATATGTCCTGGTCAACTCCCGTTTTGAGGAGTTGTTCGGGGTCAGCAGCGAAGAAGTACGCGGCAAGACAGATTATGACATTATGTCAATAGAGATAGCCGATGAATTTCGCAAAAACGATCTTCGGGTTCTGCAGGAAGGAAAATCCATGCAGGTTGAGGAACGGGTGTCCCATAATAGTGAAGTGCATACCTACCTTTCGGTCAAGTTCCCGGTGTATGATGAAGCAGGGGCTGTCAACGGGGTGTGTAGTATATCCACCGACATTACCGTTGTGAAGAAGGCCCAGGACCAGTTAAGGCGTCTTTCCGGCAGGATAATGGCGAGCCAGGAAAAGGAGCGCACAGCCATTGCCCGGGAACTCCATGATGAACTGGGGCAGGTGCTGACCGCTTTGCGCATGGATGCCGTCTGGATACAGGAGCGTTTAAAATCCAGGGACACTAAAATCGCCGAACGCGCCTTAACCATGTGTGACCTGATTGATAAGACCATCAAAGATGTGCGTTCAATAGCTATTCGACTGCGTCCCGGGGTCCTTGATGATCTTGGTCTGGTTGATGCTCTGGAGTGGCTGACCAGTGATTTTGAAAACCGCAGCGGCATTACCTGCGTTTTCGAGAACAAGGATGTTCCGGAATTAAATGAAACCGTATCGACAGCAGCTTACAGGATTTGCCAGGAAGCCATGACCAATGTGGCTCGATATGCTGAAGCAACACGTGTGTCGGTTGTTTTGAAGACGGATAAAAATATTCTAAGTCTCTCTGTCAGGGATGATGGCAAGGGTTTTGATACCTCAAGGCTGGCAGAGTTTGAAGGGGTCGGCATTGCAGGCATGCGGGAGCGGGCTGTGCTTGCCGGCGGGAACCTGGAAGTTATGTCTGAAAAGGGTGAAGGATGTCATGTACTGTTCAATGTTCCTATCAGCCAGGAACCGAATCCGCGACGGGAGATTGCCTGAATCATCTTGCGTACATTTTATTAAAGCGTTATTGGCGAAAAGACACTAAATTCTGTATGAATATTATAGCAATGAAAAGAACTGTTCTCTGGAACCCCCAATTGCAACCCATTCCTCAGTTATTATCTGTCCGGTACCAGGGGAACCATTGCCAGGCGGGCTCCCCGTTTGCCCCGGGTTCCTCTCGCCCGGCTCGTGGGTTCAGTTGAATGCTAAGGAATCATAATGATAAAAGTGCTGCTGGCAGATGACCACTCAATAGTGCGGGCCGGTCTTCGCCGCATTATTGAAGAGAGCGCGGATATTGAGGTTATTGCCGAGGCGGATGACGGCAGGAACGCTATTAAACTTGCCAGGGAAAAGAGTCCTGATGTGGCAGTCATCGATATATCGATGCCGGGACTGGACGGACTTGAAGTGATCAGCCAGCTGAAGATCTACATGCCCCATCTGCCCATTATCATTCTGACCATGCATGAGGAGGAACAGTATGTGGTACGGGCAATTGAGGCCGGTGCCATGGGGTACGTTACTAAACGTTCTGCTCCGGAACATATTGTCAAGGCCATCCATCAGGTAATGAGCGGATCCAGATACCTGACTGCAGAAGCGAGCGAGGCACTTGCCTTAAGGGTTGCCAAGGGTGCCGGTGGCAGGTCATCCCTGGATTCACTCTCAAACAGGGAACTGCAGGTCCTGAGGCGGCTGGCAATGGGCCATACTAATCATGAAATCGCTGATGCCTATGGGATCAGCACGAAGACAGTGGACACATATCGGTTAAGGCTGTTAAAGAAGTTGAACCTGCGCAATAACGCTGAACTTTCCCGTTTTGCCATACAGAACAAACTTGTTGAAACCTGAAATTTAGGGATGTTTGAAGTTGTAAATTTTGATTGGTTTGCAAGGCGAAGGCGGTTCGCATTACCAATAACACGATTAACCGGGCCTGGTCTAATACGAATCCGCATGCTGGCAAGGAATGAACTATTACGGCATGGCACATGAATTTTTCATTCACAATATAAGTGCCGGGAGATGTGACTATCAAGGCTGCAGGAAATTTAACACGGAAGATAAAAGTGAGTAGTAGATGGAAAATATTGATGATATACATGTAAATGGTCAGGGTCAAAAGAAACCTTTGAGCGGCGTGAAACTTTTCTTTCTGGTGCTAGTAATCGCGATAGTTACATCAGTACTGACGGTATGGTTAAGCGTATTGTATTTTTTCCCCAAGCAGTTTAAGCCGGTTGCATTAAGTAAGTCCGAATCGCAGGTGCTGGCTGACAAGTTAGACCGCCTTGACTCAACAAGACGAGCGCATGCAGTTCCAGCAGATAAAAATGGAACAGCATTGATCCCGGAAAAATATAGTGAGGATGCTGCAAGTCGTCATGTAACGTTCACTGAGCGTGAATTAAATGCATTGCTGGCAAAAAATACTGATCTTGCTGAAAAGTTCGCAATTGATTTATCGGATAATCTGGCCAGCGCAAAACTTATTCTGCCGCTGGATCCGGATTTACCCATTCTCGGTGGCAAAACGCTGAAGCTGAGTGCCGGGCTGGAGTTGCGTTATGAAGATGCAAAACCGGTGGTGATGTTACGTGGTATAAGTTTATGGGGTGTTCCATTACCCAATTCCTGGATCGGCGGCATTAAAAACGTTGACCTGGTCAAAGAGTTTGGCGGTGAAAGCGGTTTTTGGAAAACATTTTCAGAGGGGATTGAATTTATACGAGTGGAAGATGGCAAGCTCGCAGTGCAATTAAAAGAATAGTCTTGTTTGGCAGGCCAGATTTACCTGGTTAGGGACCCAATAGGCATTTTAGAAAGTCAACACTGTATCCGACATCTGAATATTTAAAGCCGGAGGTGGATTAGAATTTCCCTCTCCGGCTTTTGTCTTTTGAAGTAGAATTTAACCCGGAAACTTTAAGTAAATATCTCAAAAATAAGTTAGAGAAACTTCACGCACATCAGAGATTTGCCAACCAGAGTCTGGGTGTTTGGCAAATATAGTAAAAGTTATTTTGTTTCAATGTTTTTTTTGAGTTGAGCGATTTCAATTCCCAGCGATACGCATTGTTTGCCGTCTATGCAATCCAAGGCATCATGTTTTTCTAAATGATGCTGTAGGATATGATCACCCTTTTTCAGTTCAACAACCCAGGTGCCTTTTGCCGTACTGTAAAACGCATCGACATCAATTTCACAGGCACCTAGATCCGGATAGAGTTCAATAATCTTTTGGCATAATTCCTTTTTATCAAACATATGATCCTCCTCTTTTTTTTATTTGTGTAATAGCTATCTTATTTGGTTTCAAGAAACATTTCAAATTATTAAATGTTATAAACATTTTCTGCATAAAAGCATGCCAACTATAATTACTTTAATAATCCTTAATAACCCTTAATTATTGCTATAGAATTAAATGTGCAGGGGCGGAAATCCAATCATCGGCCTTATATATGGGCATCTTTTTTGAAAAAGTTCAGGTGCCTTTGGACATTGAGGTCCTATACTTATCACATTGTGGCACTTGATTATCTCCCAACCAAATCCTTATTATATAATATATAGAAAAGAAAATATTTTACCTCAACCTGGAGGTGACTCCAATGAAAGAGGTTCTAAAATTTTTTCCCCTTGCAAGTCTTTTAATGTCGATCTTTTTCTCGGGATGTACTGCAACAAATCCATTGTCTCATACAAGCCAAAACATTACCGTTACTGAAAGCATAGGGGAGGAAGAGCGGGTTTATTTCCCGAACTACAATCTTTCGATAAGCAAGCCGCCTCAAGAATGGGTGAGACAGAAAGATCTCGATGAGGGGGAACTTGTCATTTGGCTTAACAGGGAGGCTGGGTCAATTATTGAAATCATGGCCTCAAGAGCTGTAAAGAATCTTTCCTATCACAATATTGCCGCTGAATTTAATAGAATCACCTGTAATCTAGTTCAGCAAAGATCGCCATCAGTCATTTGTACTATTATTGAAGAAAAAGAAGTACATTTTAACAGTAATCAGTTCTATCGCGTAAAGATTGTCTACCAAGGGGTATCTCGTGATATTGTTGTAAAATCAACAATATACCTTCTTCGGGCTGACAACTACGTCTATCATTTCCTGTTCATGGAAGAAAAACAGAGTCTTTTTGCCAATGAGATGATGCAAAGCCTTGTTATTCATGAAAGTCAACGTAAAAGTGAATTCTTTGAAAAAACAGAAACCCCTATTTCCCTGATCGATGCATGTTACTATGGTGACTTGGATCGGGTTAAAGGCTTACTTAATGCAGATGTTGACATTAATGCGAGAGATAAAGACGGAGTAACAGCTTTGGCATATGCTTCTGATCGGGGTCACATGGCAATAGTAAGAATACTTCTGGCTAATAATGCCGATGTAAATACAAGAAGCAATATTGGAAGCACAGCTTTAATGAATGCTTCCTATATGGGGCATGTGGGAATTGTGAATAATCTTATAGCCAGAGGTGCTGATGTAAATGCACAGTCGAATAACGGGACAACCGCGTTGATGAATGCAGCTGCGCAGGGGTATAGAGAGATTGTGAAAATATTGCTGGCCAATGATGCCAATGTGGATGCCTGCGATGAGTGTGGCCTGAATGCTCTCTGGAATGCGATCTCAAGCGGGCATCGTGATATTGTAAAAATATTAATCAATAATGGGGTTGATGTAAATAAAAGAGCCAACGACGGCACAACTGCGTTAATGAATGCAGCATTTACTGGCAATATAGACATGGTTAAAATGCTGCTGGAAGCCAATGCTGAAATAAATGCAAAAGCTGCTAATGGTTGGACTGCATTAATACTTGCAAAAAGTAAGGGTTACTCTGAAATTGTCAAATTGCTGGTAGATGCAGGAGCTTTTGAAGACAGTCCAATTGAGCCCGGTATTTATTTTAAAGGCTGATATTTGAAAAAGTCTGTTCATTGCCCCCCCAAGTATGCTATAAAAGCTGATCAGGCAATCAGGGCTTTAATCAGTTGTCATTTGAAAGGACAGGCCCTTAACCTCCAAAAGGTCTGTTTTTGCAAGGTGAATTAAGAGGTTTTCGTATTGAGGGTATGTGTGATAAAATTTATTTTTATTAATTTTATGTGAGACCAGTCATGAAATATTCAAAAAAGGAATTAGGATTAATTGATGAATGGGTTGAAGTGCACCAGGAGATAGAAAAACTGGAAGATAAACTCGATTCTTTTGCCCGCAAGCTCAAGAAAATTAACATTAAACTCTATTCCACGAATTCCAAGGTGGAACTGGAAGAGTTCCGTGATTTTCTTGGCGCCGAGATAAAAAAACTCAACAAGAAGAAGGACAAGGATAAAATAGGGCAGTTATCCACTTTAAAAACTATTATTGAGCATGATATCAACATAGATAATCTGGTTGAACAGGATATTGATATCGAGGAGAAAGGTATTGATATAGACTTGAAAGACTACAAAAACACATGAAAAGGTTTTTTTTAAAAAAACAGGTATAAAAATTTTTAGGCCACTTCTTCACAGGAAGTGGCCTTTTTTATTTGTTGTAAGAAAATTTCCGACAGGAAAATCAGAATTCTCCGGATTGAATTTATAGATCATGCCTGGCATTATGCAGCGTATTATTGTTCACAGGAAAGTTGTTTGATGTTTTTGATGATAAGGGAGTCTTTGAATTTTAAGATTACTCAAGTTTACACATCAGGCAAGTGAGATCAGCAGCAATGCAAGGTCTGTAACAAAAAAATCAGTTAATGGAGGGTAAAATCTATGTTTAAAAAAATCAGTTTTCTCGTTGTGGCTTCATTGGTGTTTGCTTTAGCCTTTGCTCCTATGGCTGCAATGGCCAAAGACCGTCTGGCATTTTCAGGCGGTCCTGAAGGCGGTACGTTCCAGTATTTTTCCAACGGAATAGCTACACGCCTGTCTAAAAATATCGGTAATCTCGAGGTATCCAATATGGCATCTGCCGGGTCCCTTGAAAATCTCCGCCGGGTGAATTCCGGTGATGCGGATTTTGGTATCGTTTATTCCGGTGACACTTATCTCGGGCGGAATGGCAGGTTGACCCAGGACGTTAAGGAGTATAAGAACGTCAAGGCCATGGCTTATCTGTACGGTGCTCCTGCTCATCTCATCGTCAAGGCAGACAGCGGCATCAACGAGGTGGCTGACCTTGAAGGCAAGCGTATAGCGGTTGGCGGTCCCGGTTCCGGTGCAGCAGGTGCAGCCCAGCGTTATTTTACCAGCCTTGGTCTCTGGGACAAGATGAAAGTTGAATTCATCGGCTACTCAAAAGCTGCATCCGCCATGGGTGATAACCTCATTGATGCAATGTGGGTATTTGCCGGGTTTCCAAACTCTTCAGTTATCCAGGCAGCTGCCAGCAACAAGATCAAGCTCCTCAATGTTGTGGAAGCAGGTGAGAAGGCCGGCTTTTTCAAGGAATATCCTTTTTATAGTTCCCTCGAAATTCCTGCTGGCACTTACAGCGGCGTTGATACTGCCACCCCTTCATTCCAGGATTCAGCCCTCTGGGTTGCCGGTGATCATGTAAAGGATGATTTTGTCTACAACGCCCTGGCTGATATCTATTCCAAGGAAGGGCTCGGCTACATGGTAAAAGTTAAAAGCACTGCAAAAGCCATGTCTGTTGAGGGTGGCCTGAAAGGTATTGTTACACCGGTACACCCCGGCGCCATAAAGTTCTGGGAGGAAAAAGGTTTAACAATTGCACCAGACCAGAAGTAGAGATAATATTTTATATTAAAAGAATGGGGCAGTGGGTATTGATATGCCTGCTGCCCAAATTTCTTTAACATCGGCGAGAGGGTTGAGTTTATGGCAGAAGATCTTATTAAGGAAATTGAAAGCATAAACAAAGAAGATCAGAAAAAGCTTAAAAAACTCATCGAAAAGGACGCCAAGAGCGCCAGGAAACCTAATGGACTGTGGAAATGGGTCACAGCCCTGCTGGGGGCCTCCATGGTGCTTTTTTATTTTTATACGGCGGGCATTACCACGGTGTCCACCCAGTATCACCGGGGGGTTTATGTCTTTATCACCTACGTCCTGGTTTTTCTCCTCTATCCTGCCGGCAAGTTGTACCTCCGCATACCCCTTAACCTGTTCATCGGGTTTGTCCTTTCATCTGCAGTAACGCTTTTTATGTTCTACGGAGGTGATACCATTGCATTTCACGATCATCTCCTGGTGATCAACAAAGCCTGGCGCAGCGGCGGTTTCGGCGCGGCAATGACCGCTGCCTTGCAATTGTGGGCTCTCGGCCTCAGTTCAATAGTCATAGCAGGAGTTCTGCTGTTTGTTGACAAATGGATGGCCCGAAAATGGGATGAAAATCCGACGCTGTCCGATATCCTGCTTGCCCTGATTTCTGCTGCAGCCATTTACTACTGGATCCATGAATTCGAATTCCTTAATTACCGGGCCGGCGCTGAAACTGAACTTGATGCCATGATCAGCATTATCGGGGTTCTTCTTTCCCTTGAGATCTGCCGCAGGGTCCTTGGTTGGTCCATGACGTTTATCGGCATCTTTATGCTCTGCTACGCCTATTTTGGCCCCTATTTTCCGGAGGTCCTGGCCCACCGGGGATTCGGGTTCGAACGCTTAAGTAATGCGCTGTACCTTTCAACAAACGGGGTATTCGGGGTCATGGCCAATGTCCTGGCCACCTATGTGATCCTGTTCATTTTTTTTGGTGCCTTTCTGCACAAGTCAGGGGCCGGAAAGTTCTTCATCGACCTGCCCATGGCCCTGGCCGGCAAGACAGTCGGCGGACCTGCCAAGGTGGCGGTCATCGCCTCCGGCCTTTTTGGTTCAGTATCAGGAAGTGCCATTGCCAATACCGTGTCAACGGGGGCCTTCACCATCCCGCTTATGAAGCGAGCCGGTTTCAGGCCTCATGTGGCCGGTGCCATTGAGCCTGCAGCCTCCATCGGCGGCATGTTCATGCCTCCGGTCATGGGAGCCGGCGGTTTTCTTATGGCGGAACTGACTGAGACCCCCTATGCCTACATCATGATGATCGCCATATTCCCGGCACTGTTATACTTCTTTTCCGTGTTCTGCATGATCCACTTTGAGGCCAAGAAACACAATATCCAGGGAATTGCAGCCGATGACATGGATCATTGGACTGTCGTGCTCAAACGTGAATGGTATTTCTCACTGCCCCTGGTGATTATTACCGTCCTGATGATCATGGGCCGGTCTCCGGGTTATTCCGCTTTCTGGGCCACGATCTCCTGCATAGGCGTAAGTTGGGTAAGAAAAGAAACCAGGATGGGCCCCAAGGAGATATGGGAGGCCATTCTTACCGGGGCCAGAAATACCCTGATCATCGGGGCCACCCTCGGCGTAATCGGCATTATCGTGGGAACCATATCGCTTACCGGTATCGGTCTGAAGTTTTCCGATATTATAATATCGCTTGCCAACGGTAATCTTCTCCTTGCCATGGGGCTTGTTGCAATAGCATCGCTTGTTCTTGGCATGGGGGTGCCGGTTACCGCTGCCTACCTGATTACCGCGGTTTTGGCAGTGCCGCCGCTGATGGAAATGGGAGTTGTTCTCATTGCGGCCCACATGATCGTCTACTGGTTCAGCCAGGATTCAAATATCACCCCGCCTGTCTGTGTTGCTGCCTATGCCGGGGCGGCAATTGCCGGGTCAGATCCGTGGAAGACCGGCTGGACAGCCTTCAAGTATGCCAAGCTGCTCTATGTCGTGCCCCTGCTTTTTGCCTTTACGCCGCAGATACTTTTTGAGGGTAAGCCTATTATTGGGCCGCAGATTGACGATGAGATCATGGGTGCGACAGTTCTTGAACTCAAGGTTGAAAAGGGACAGGATTTTAAAAAAGGACAGGAGATAGCCATGCTCCTTGACGGTGAATCCATAAAAAAGGTGATTGCAGATAAGGAAGGCAGCATAAAGGATTTTGTTGTTTCAAAGGGGCAGCGTATTGAAAGTAATACGATCATTGCGGAAACCAAGCCGTCTTCGATTATGGTGTTTTCTTCCATGTTTTCCGCGATACTTGGGACCATAGCCTTTTCTGCTCTATTCATGTTTTACCTGATACGAAAAACAAACATTATCGAATGGCTGCTGCTGGCAGCCGGGACCTTACTTCTTTACTGGCCGACGTTTATTACCGACGGGGCAGGGCTGGTTGTTGTGGCCCTGGTTATTATCATGCAGAAGACCCGCAATAAAAAAGACCTGCAGCTCCAGCCCGCATGAAGTTTAATTTTATCAGGAGAGGGATTACATGAACCTGTTGCCGGATATTAAAAAAATTCTTTACTGCACGAGGATTGGACCCAATTCAGCATATATCTACCGTCATGCCATGGCCCTGGCTGAAAAGTTTGATGCCGCCATTACTGTACTGCATGTCATGGAAACCCTGACGCCGGATCAGGAGGCAAGAATAAATGGCTATATCGGCCCGGATTCCATTCATGATGTTGTGGAGCATGAAGAAAAGGATGCCCTGGTCAGGATCAAACAGCATCTTAACAGTTTCTGTTCGCGATTGGGGGAAGAAAACAGCTGCAGCCTGCGCGTTGAAAAAATTCTCGTTGCTGAAAGTTCTTCACCGGCAGATGAGATTGTCAAGCAATCTGTAACCATGGGGGCTGATGTTATTGTCATAGGGGCCCATGCACATTCTTCCATCATGGAAACCTTGCTGGGTTCGACAACCCAAAAGGTTATCCGGAAATCAGCCATTCCTGTCCTTGTTGTCCAGGTTCCGGCCGGTGAGCAGGAATTTACCTCAGCCGGAATTTGATTCTCAGTACGAACTGTCACGCAAAACTGAATTCTTTAAAATAAGCTCCCTGAAACCATCACGTGATAGTCAAGGGAGCTTCCTGTCTTATAATCCAGCATACGATCCCGCCTTTTTTTATCAATAATTTAATAATTTTGTTGCCCCCTGCTCCCGGTGGAGTTTACATTGTCATGTATACAATTAAAATTGTTTCTCCTGAGATAAAAGACAGGGGAACGGTTGTTCCAGTTAACCCGAATACGGAGGATGTTGCTATGAGCGAGGCGAAGGCATGTAAAAGCTGCGGTATGAACCTGCCCGGAGATTTTTCTGGTGATATTTGTCCTGGCTGTGGATTGACGTACTGGAAATGCGGCAACTGCGGTTTTCTGGTTACGGCCCCTGTCGGACCGGATACCTGTCCAAGCTGCAAGGAAAAGTGCGAGTTTAAAAATGTTACCTGCTACACTCCGGAATGCGGCGGCCCTGGAAATATTGATCCCCGGCTCTAAACTTCAGCGGCATAAGGAAAGGAGTGCCAAATGAGAAACAAGGTTATTCTTGTCTTTCTGCCTCTATTTTTTGCGATTCTTTTTACTGAAGGGTGCCAGAAAGCCTATTACAGCACCATGGAAAAATCCATTGGTGAGGCAAATTCGTTCATCAGAACAATGCTTGAAGAGTAGGAGATATTGCCATGGATATTCTGCTTACTGAGCTTGAATTTTCCTGCCGCCCCGGGTCGTGTTTCTAACAGTGGGTCTGAATTTGCATTTCTGGGTCAATATACTCCTCACTATTCTGGGATTTATTCCGGGCATGATCCATACAGTCCGGATTATTGTCAAAAAGAAAGAGAATCAGGATTGTTTTATTTCAGCTGAATATTTTAACTACCAGCATCAGGAATGAAAGAGTATGGCACTTTTTTTAGTTCAGCACGGTAAGAGTTTGCCAAAAGAAAAGGACCCTGACCAGGGCCTTTCCAAGGAAGGTTTTGCAGAAACCCAGACCATGGCTACACTGGCTGCAGAAAACAATATCCAGGTTATGCGCATTATTCACAGCGGCAAGAAAAGGGCCCTGCAGACCGCCGAGAGCTTTGTGAAAGCCCTTGAGCCCGAAGCTGGGATGAGCAAAGGGGCCGGCCTTGCCCCGCTGGATAATGTCGCCAAATTCGCCTCGACACTCAGCAATGAAGAAAACATAATGGTTGTGGGGCATCTGCCTTTCCTAGAGAAACTTTTGTCTTTCCTGGTTGTCGGGTCGCCGGACAGACCGGTCATCAAGTTTCAAAACAGCTCCATCATCTGCCTGGACATAGACGATGTGGCAGGCCATTGGTTTATCCGCTGGGCGCTTTTCCCACGCCTTGATTAGAAAGGGGCATAAGGAGTACAATGGCGGATGCTATTCCCAAAAATCTTTTTGTTCCTGAAGGCCGGCAGGTAACTGCAGTCGGCCTGGGCGGGGAGGGTATACTACGGACAAGCGGCCGCACTTCCCATGCCCACAGAGTAATACAGGAAGCCCTGGCGCAAGGGTTAACATACTTTGATTCTGCACCAGCTTACCAGGATAGTGAACTCTACCTGGGCTCCATCTGGAAGGAAAACCCGTCCGTCAGGCAGAAGATTTTCCAGGCCAGCAAGACAGGAAAGAGAGATAAAAAAGGCGCCCAAGCTGACCTGGAGAAAACCCTGAGCCGTTTGCATACCGATTATCTTGATATGTGGCAGATCCATGACATAAGGAGTAAAGGGGATTTTGATGCTATCAGCGGACCGGATGGCGCTTTGGAAGCCTTTGTCGGGGCAAAGAGGGCTGGAAAAGTTCGAAATATAGGCGTAACCGGGCACCATGACCCCGATATTCTGGCCAGGGCCGTGAAGGAGTGGCCTGTTGATGCTGTCATGATGCCGGTAAATCCGGTGGAAGAATTATTAGGCGGATTTCTCACAACGACACTTGCCGAGGCACGACAAAAAAAAATCGCGGTGATCGGCATGAAGATTTTAGGCGCCTCGCACTATATATTACCCAAGTTTAAGATATCAGCCGATCTCCTGATCCGCTATGCACTCTCGCACGGAATCACGGTGGGGATAGTCGGCTGCTCTGCACCGGATGAAGTTCAGACACTGGCCAGAGCCGGGATCGGCAGTAAAGTAATTTCCATACTTGAGAAGGAACGTATTTTAAATGTATACAGACCATATTCCCGAAAACTTGCTTTTTATCGGGGAGTAATATGATTTATCATGAATTGTGGAGCAGTTACTTTTAATAAGGAGCTGTTATGAAAAAAAACAGAACGGCAATATTTGCCTTTAAGGGCAATCCCATCTGCTTTGTACACGTGCTTTTAAACGCCATTGACCTGCACGAAAAGAAAGCAGAGGTAAAAATAATCCTGGAAGGGGAGGCAACAAAGCTCATCGCTGAGCTCCGCAAATCAGAGCATTCTTTGCATGTCCTTTATGAAAAGGCAAAAGAGCTGAACCTCATCGATGCGGTCTGCCGTGCCTGTGCCATGAAGATGGGGGTGCTTGAAGTTGCTGAAACAGAGGGATTCAGGATTGCAGATGACATGAAAGGCCATGCCGGTATGGCCCCCTACCTTGCGCAAGGCTATGAAATTATCACGCTCTGATACGTTCCTTTATTTTTTGTGTAAGTATTTCCTGCTGCACGTGATTCTATTGATGTCGTTGGCTGCCTGCTCCCCCAAAGAGAATTCTCCAGCAGTTCTGGTACGCCAGGGATGGGTGAGCGATTATGCAGGTAAACTGCAGCCGGCGGATAAATCACGAATATCTGCGACCCTTGAAGCGTATGAAAAAGAAACCTGTCATCAGATTTTTCTGCTGATCATCCCATCTCTTGCCGGGGAAAATATCGTTGAGTTTTCCCAAAGGACTGCATCGGCCTGGGAGATTGGTCAACCTGGTTTTGGCAACGGTTTTCTGGTCAGCATTGCGCTGGATGAAGGAACGGTGCGTATGGAGACTGGTTCAGCCTTTGAGTGGTTCATCCAGAATGGCACCGCGGATAAAATTCTGCAGGAAGAAATGTTTCCTTTATTCCGACAGGACAAATTCGTCGAAGGGCTAGAGCGCGGCCTGGAGGAAATTATGATTGCTGGCCGTCTTAAGCCAATTCCCGAGAATCATAAACCTGACATCTGCCGTCATTAAATAGACGTATCATGGAGCAGGCTCACGGTAAATACGTTGCCTTTGGCAGCAGACTGGTTGGTGTGCCGGAGGTCGAAACCCTCGGGGTAAAACCTAATTTTCATGACTATACGCCGCTGGAGCAGCAACAAATATATGATTCCAGTGCCATTTTATATCCCACCCTCAATTACTCCCAATTATTTACTACCATGGGGAAAAGAATTTTCCCCAGCCTTGAAACGTATCTTTATGCTGATGAAAAGATGAAACAGACTACACTGTTCAACATGCTTTCCATTCCGCACCCCAAAACCAGGTTTTATCTGCAGCGGGAATTTTCCCGGATCCAGGAGGACTTTGCCTTTCCTTTTATTGCCAAGATACCCAGGGCATCAGCCCGGGGCAGGGGGGTGTTTAAGATTAACAGCTCTGCGGAACTGGAGTGCTATCTGCTGAAAACAAAGATTGCCTATATTCAGGAATATATTCCCCATGAAAAGGATCTGCGGGTAGTCCTGATCAACTATGAACCGGTGTTAGCCTATTGGCGTAAACGAACTTCTGAAGATTTCAGAACAAATCTGCACCAGGGCGGCGAGATTGAATTCAATGACATACCCCATGAAGCTATTCCCATGGTGCAGGATTTTGCCCGGCGGTGCAACTTCAATGATGTTGGGCTTGATCTGCTTGAATACAATGGGAACTGGTACCTGCTTGAGGCGAACATGCAGTATGGGCGCGAGGGCTTTAAGAGAAAAAATATGGTTCTGAAGGAAGTTATTCGTCAGAAACTTTTAGAAGGGTCCCTTCTGGACTGAATGTCAGAGTTCTTCTGCAGCAGACATTTTGCCTCCAAACGGCGATTGATTGCAGGTCTTGTAAAAAGCCGGAACCGGGACGGTATGATAATTGTGATTGCCTTATTTCATTACGCGAAATCATGCATTCAAGGGGCATGAATAGTGGCCTATGGTTTTCTTGCTGACCTCGTTGCAATAGTGCATTTCTGCTTTGTGCTCTTCGTGATGCTGGGAGGATTTATTGTTCTCTGGAAGCCTTGCATGGCCTGGTATCATATTCCCGCAGTTATCTGGGCGGCAAGCATAGAGTTTCTGGGTTGCATCTGCCCCTTGACCCCCCTGGAGAATATGCTGCGGGCCATCGGGGGTAAGGCTGGATATGCAACGGGGTTTGTCGAGCATTATATAATGCCGCTTCTCTATCCGGAAGCACTTACCCGGAAGATGCAAATAGGGCTCGGCATAATAGTACTGGGAGTTAATACCGTTGTATATCTGACCCTCTGGCAAAGAAAACGAAAAGCCGGAAAGGGTAATGAGTAGCTAAAGTACAGGAGCATACTATGCACAGCTGGTTTTTCTGGACAATATTGGCCATGGTCACATTTGGTGCCTGGGGGTTCTTTCCAAAACTAGCAGTCAATTATATCAACCCTCAAAGTGCTTTAATCTTCCAGGTGATAGGCGGCCTGCTTGTAGGGTTCGTTGGGCTGGCCATGCTCAACTTCAAACCTGAAACCCACCCCATGGGTATTTTATATGCCATCTTAACAGGTATTACGGGTGTGCTGGGCACACTTTTCTATTATTTTGCAGCCAGCAGGGGGCAGATATCAATTGTGGTCAGCCTCACTGCCCTCTACCCCCTTATTACCATTATGCTGGCTATTGTTTTTCTGCATGAGACCCTTATTTTTAAACAGGTGCTTGGTCTCTGCTTTGCCGTTGCAGCCATTGTTCTGCTTGCAGGCTAACAGCGTATCCGGCAAAATTATAAAGAAAAATTCCAGCCAAAGAGAAAAAATGTCTTTGCATTGTACTTTATTATTAATACCTTTTAAAAAGGTATAATTCTGTTAAGGAGGGACAATATGGCCGGCAGAAGAATATTTTTGGTGTGCACAGTTGTGACCTTTTTTGTTGTGACAGGCTGTGCCACATTCAAACAGTCAACAATGCAGGTTGATCCCGGATCGGTTTTGCCGGGAACTAAAGTAACTCGTGGGGGTATGGAAACCGGCCTGCTGGGAACCCCCATTGCAATCGGGATGAAACTGCCGGAAACCGACTTGATTGATGCCATGAGCATGGAGGAGATTGACCTGTCTAAACTGCAGGGGAAGGTTTTGTTCTTAAGTTTGGTGCCATCAATAGATACTAAGGTTTGCGAGGCTCAGACGCATCTTTTGGGCGAAGAGGGAGACAGGATTTCTCCAGAAGTCCTAAGGATCACCATCAGCCGAGATACTCCCTTTGCTCAGAAAAGATTTGCTGCAGAGGCAAAATTGACGGATATAAAGTTTTTGTCCGATTATAAGGAAGGCGTTTTTGGGCGTTCTCTTGGTTTACTAATGGATGGGCCCAGGTTGCTGGCCCGTTCGGTCATCCTGGTTGACAGGCAGGGTATTGTGCGTCATATCCAGGTTGTACCCGAAGTCTCGAATCTTCCTGATATGGAAAAGGCCTTTGATATAGTTAATGAACTCGTGCAGGAATAACTAAAACCTAACTGGAGGAGAACAATGGCTGAAGATGTAAAAAGTGAAGAAAAGCAAGCTGAAAAACCCCTGGAGAAGATGACCGTTGTTGAACTTCGCGAGGTTGCCAAGGAGGAAATCCCAGGCATAATCGGTGTGACCGGCATGAAGAAGGACCAGTTGCTGGAAGCTATCAAGGAAGCCAGAGGTATACAGGAGGAAACCCCGGCCAAGAAAAAGAAAAAGAAAACAGCCGGACCGAAGAAGAATATGACCGGCAAAGATATGAAGCAGGAAATTGTCAGGCTTCGTGCTGAGAGAGAAAAACTGCGTCAGGAGAACGACAAAAAGAAACTTGAAATAATCCGCCGTCGTATTAACAGGCTGAAGAAAATGACAAGAAGAGTGGCCTAGAACCTTGTGATTCATTTCATTATCGGCACATAAACCTGCCGACCATTGTCGTCCTGTAAAACGAATGACGAGTATCAGCTTCAATAATTGCTGATGATTATCAGCATACAATTATTGCTGATGATTGACAGACAGACAGACAGGCAGACAGCGTGCCCGGCAAAGAAGGTACCTATAAGCAAAAGATGAAGGAAAAGAAGGAATACAATTCTTTCCTGGCTCAATGTAAATCGGTGGGGTGTTTTTATGGGCAGCAGAAAGACCGATCACCATCTTAAAAGGAAAAAAGAAACTCACGCCAAGGTAAGTACAGAGAAGAACGGGTATGTTTCTGCAAAACAAGCTCTGAAGAAAAGGCTGGAAATTGTTCTCAAATGTGATACATCCGGCTGTGCCGAAGCGATCATTTCAGCCATCATCTCCTTAACCCTGCCTGATGCGGAAATTAATATCATCAGTTCAGGTCTTGGTGCTATCAACAAATCAGATATCTTCATGGCTGAGACAGGCAGCCGGTTGATTATCGGTTTTAATGTCGGGCTTATGCCCCATATTGACCAGATAGTGTCTGAACATACAGTTGAAATCCGTCTCTTTGACGTTATTTATAAGCTGCTGGAGGACATAGAGTCCATTGCCAGAAGCCTTGTCCCACAGGAAGCATCCGAAAAGATAATCGGATCTGCCAGGGTCATTGCTCTTTTTAAAAGCAGCCGCAAGGGGATCATCCTTGGTTGTGAAGTTCTGGTAGGTAAGCTGATGTTGGGGCACTCATTCCGGATTCTGGGTGCCATGGGCCCAATATATACAGGGAAGATCGAGTCCCTGCATATTGAAAAGGATGCGGTCAGGGAAGCTGTAAAAGGTCAGCAGGTTGGCCTGAAGATAAAAAATTTTAATAAGGCTAAATTGGGTGACCTGGTTGAGACCTTTCAATCAACTTCAGATCATTATGCAAAGCCCTGGCAGCCGCAGGGCAAAATTTTCTATCCGTAAGCTTTGTATTGAGGGGTCAAATCTTTATCCTTGACACCAAAAGAAATAACCTTTTACACATGAATTGGGTAAGGCTTGTATAATTGTCAAGGATAAAGATTTGACCCCTTTACAGGGAATGATTAGACTGACAATGCAAATATCATAAACCCCCAGGACTCTTTTTCCCTTGCAACAGCCATGGCCCAGGAAGCAGAATCGCAAGCAGAATTGGATAGTGTCAAGGCAGAGATCAAAAAGGTATCTGATACCTTCGTATTCTCAGTCCGAGACATTGTACTGCATTTTCAAACACTCATTTCTGCCCGGGCCTCAAGAATGCTCATGGAGGCTCCGGGGCTGTATTACCCTGATATGGACCTGTATGTGATTTCCAGGTCAGGGATGAACCGCGGGCACGGGTCCATGTATGAAATATTTTATCATTTCTTCCCGGTTGAGAAGGCGATCTGCTATGGTTTTGTCCTGTACCCGGAAAGTTTTGTCAGGACCTGCCTTGACAAAATATTGCGCAAGACAACAAAGAATATAACACCGCAACTGCGGATATCCATGGAGAATGTCTTTAACCGCAAACATCACAAGAAAATAAATCTTGTGGATTCTGCAATTGAAAAAGATCTCATCATGAGACTCAAAAATGACCTGAGCAGACACTAGAAGAACTTAGGGGATGGTGCTGCCAACTTTGCAAGATGGAAATGTCCAAGGAAGTCCTAATAACAAACAATAATAGCAGGAAATATACAAGACCAAGCGAACGTACGGCGCTTTTTATTCTGGGTATAGTGGGTTTTATCAAGGGCATTTTTACCTCCTCAGCCACAGTTATCCCCCGCGGTCGGGTGTTTCAACATCAAGGGAATTACTTGTCAGCAGAGCAGGAGATACGGTATCCCCGTATTCTCCTGGTAGAGGACAATCCTAATAACGCCCGGGAATTTCTTGAGGTTATAAAGAATTATTATGTTTTCGGTTCCGTAAAGATTCTTGTCGCCTATGCCTATGATGCGGCAGTAACTTTCTTTGATAACGAAGACATCAATCTGGTCATCATGGATGCAGATCTGGAAGATCAAGAGGGTGACGGAGCAGCCCTGACCCGCAAGTTTCTTGATGAGAGGCCTGAAACGATTATTCTGGCAAACAGCAGCAGCAGAATTTCAAACATGAAGCTCACCGGCTTCGGAGCTATCGCAAGCCTCGAAAAAAGTACGGAAAAATTCAAAGGCTGGCTTCTGTTAAACGATCCCGCAGGTACTTCTGGTTGATAGTATATTTAAAAAGGGTTTGTTAAATGAATATTTTGTATGATATATTTCATTTTCTCTAAAAGCTGAAAACGGTGATATGCAAAAGATGGGTGCAGTTGGTGTATGCAGCTGGTAGTGATGAGGATACGAACCCCATACTACAGTGAATCAGAAGGCTTGGCTGCACATTGCACATTGTCCGCGACCAAATCTTTTCGTAAGTATTATATAAGCAAATAAAGCGAACCAATGTTAAATTTTATCAAGCAGACATTAATAAGCCGGGTCCAGGAACCTTCTGCTACATCTGCGAACAGGGCAGAACGAACCCGGATTGCCGCCAGCGTCATCCTCCTGGAGGCAGCACATGCTGACCACGAATGCACCGATGAGGAACTGGACCACATCATTGGCACACTGCGTTCCGATTTTAACCTGTCCAAGAAACATGCTGAGGATCTGCTTGAACTGGCCCATCGTGAGCGGAGCCAGGCGGTTGATCTTTTTGAATTCACCAATCATATTAATAATGAATTCAGCAAAGAGGAAAAGATAGCGGTGCTTGAGGCAGTCTGGCGCATTATCCACAGTGATGGACAACTGGAAAAACACGAAGATTATTTTGCCCGCAAGCTGACCCATCTCCTCCGGCTTAGCCATAAGGAGATGATAGATGCCAAGCTAAAAGCCAGGACACAGATACAGTAATTTTTTTAATGTATTACAGCTGACGTTCCTAACAAAGAGGTGGTCAATGGAAGCGAAAAAAGTTCTGGTCAAAGAAGGAGATGTCGCCATCATAACCTGTCCATTCTGCCGTAAAACAAAAAAGCAATCCGTGGCACCGTTCAAGGAAAAAAGGAAGCGTGAACTGCGCATTAAATGCAGCTGTGAAAAAATATTCAGCATCTGTCTTGAATGCAGGAAACATCAGAGAAAATACGTAAAGCTCCTGGGCAAAAGCATTAATCTTTCACAGCACAGAAAAAGCCGGGATATAATCCTAATCAATATTTCTTTGGGGGGGATAGGTTTTAATCCCATGAAAATGTATGAGATCCGAAAAGATGATCGACTGCAGGTTTCATTTTCCCTCGATGATAGTAATAACACACCCATAGAAACTACTGCTACAGTCAGGGCAGTTAGCAAAAACTATGTAGGTTGTGAATTCAATACCACAGAAAGCTTTAAACCCACACTCGGGTTTTATCTCCTCGGTTAGCATGGAAAAACTTTGAAGGATTTGATTGAGCAGGTAAAACATTTCCGCCGGGAAAGGGACTGGGACCAATACCATTCCCCGAAAAATCTGGTTATGGCCCTGGTCGTTGAAGTAAGTGAGTTGGCCGAGCACTTCCAGTGGTTGACTGAGAAGCAAAGCAGTAGTCTCCCGCCTGACAAATTGGCGGAGGTGCAGGAAGAGATTGGTGATGTCTTGATCTACCTGGCTAATCTTTGCGATAAGCTTGGCATTGACCCGCTCGCAGCAGCGCATGATAAACTGCGGAAAAACAGGCTTAAATATCCAGCTGCAAAGGTCCACGGCAAGTCAGATAAGTACACTGAATATAAATAAACAATTTTTGCTGCCGAAGAAAGAAGCGAACTCCTGTGTTTTTTCGTATTTCAAACAGTGGTTGGAGGCTGGAAAACTATTGTGTGCACCAGGATTCTTTATTGTGAAACAAATGATTTGCATAAACGGTCAACATGTTTGAGCAGGGTGGGTATTCTTCCTTTTCCGTGCATGCTTTTGATGAAAAATTTTGCCCTATCCTCATTAATTCCATCTGCGGTTATATAAAGAGGGTTCCGGCTTTTGCCGCGCAGCAATTCGCAGGACTTCGGCGTATCTTTGAAAGGTGTTTTAGCTACGCCGATTACAGCAACTTTTTGTTCCAGCAGTTCTCGCAGGTGTTTGCCAAGGCCTGGTTGCCTGGCCCTGCCGAGATAGACAAATCCGTCAATGAGAATGCAGTCGAGCGTTTCAGGCACATGTCGCAGGAGTTCGGCTATACATGGTAATTCTCTGCGGTAAAATTGTCCCGGCATATAAGTATCGGGGATAGAGCAGGACATCACCACATCCTTCAAGGGGTTTTCATCTGTCCAGTCGTGGAACAAAACACCCCCAACTATAGCCGCTTTTTTTGTGTAGGCAACATCAACTGCGAGGTTCATGACAAAATTCTGTAACAAATATGGTATATTTTACTAAGCTTCTACGGCTGACATGTCTCATCAAAAAGATATTGTAAGGGAATGCCGTCCAAAAGCTTACCAAATTTCAATAGCTCTATCTTTATAAATGATCTTTAACAGCCTCTATAGGCACTTCTTCTCTGTATCAAAAGCGCTACTGCTACTGGCTCGAAAGTCAACATATCCACTGGCAATCTTAACTCGTTTTGGTTAAATGAAAAGTCAAGATTGTGGAGAGTAATACATAGTTTTTGTTGACAGGATGTCCAGATATTCATTATTGGTAAATTTATGCAACGAGTTGGGGGCGGATTCAAAGAACCGCACCGAATTTTTTGCGCGGGCGAAAAAGGAATACCTATCACCGACTTCAAATCACATTCACATTCTGGTGCAGGATGACAGTGCATGAGACATGTCATCCTAAAATTAATGCAACTGGTTGCCGGTCGGAGATTACTAATACCTAACCCAGGTTATCCTGGAAATGGAGGCAAACATGTTAAATTTTCTTGTTGACCAAGAAAAATGCACAAAATGCGGAGATTGTATCAAAGACTGTCCTGTTGGAATTATTGCATTTTCTCCAGAATACCCTGACATTATCGAGGGTAAAGAAGATGAATGCATCAGTTGCCAACACTGTTTTACAATTTGTGAACCCGGGGCAATAAGTATATTCGGTCTTAACCCTGATGAAAGTATGCCGCTAAAGGGCAACCTGCCAAATGGCAAACAGATGGAATGCCTGATAAAAGGTCGTCGCTCAATTCGACATTATGAAATGGAACCTGTTGATTCTAACACTATCTCACATCTCCTCAAGGTAGTTGCCAATGGTCCAACTAGTATGAACGATCAATTGTTGTTTACCGTGATTGAGGACCAAGAGACAATGAAGAAGGTTCGTGATGACGTTATGGAGGGGATTAGAGAGGCAATAGTAACAAGTAATTTGCCTCCCGGGTCTGAGTTTTTCGACAGCATCTTAAATGCATGGGATAACGGACAAGATGTTGTCTTTCGTCATGCACCTCATATACTTATTGTCTCTTCACCAGATTACGTTCCTTCTCCCGAACCAGACGCGGTTATCGCACTGAGTTATTTTGAACTTCTGGCGCAAAGTGTTGGGCTTGGAACAACATGGTGTAACTTGGCGGAATGGGCAGTAGCCTCCATTATCCCAGACATGAAAAGGAAATTAAATATTCCCGACTCGCATATTATTGGCTACATAATGCTCTTCGGTAAGCCTGCAGTTACCTATTACCGCACGGTTCAACGAAACAATGTCAAACTCAATCGAGTTGTTTGGACCGATTAACTTATGGTGCTCAGAAATAAGGCATTGTTGCTGATTCTTTTTGGAAGGAAGAATGAGACTTGACTACTTATTCTTTGAAACAAAACAAGAAGGTTTGATTCAGATGAATACAAATACACATCTCAACGCAGGAGCAAGGG
>Ga0210119_1000013_pt1 | contig 40127 bp, 35 predicted proteins | sample China_Bullhead_C_2_FD_184859 | JGI IMG/M metagenome (GOLD analysis project Ga0210119, IMG submission 184859) | Wetland microbial communities from San Francisco Bay, California, USA, that impact long-term carbon sequestration -... | ecosystem: Environmental > Aquatic > Marine > Wetlands ... | reverse complement strand
AATATTCTTGTTTATCAGAAAATTCTGCCCGAACCGTTTTTTAGGGGCAAGCTTCTGCTGTTGCAGGATATCTTTTATTTTCTTATCAGGCAGCATAGGAATACCATGCGGAAAGTCGTATTATTTGAGTATTTTCTTTTCAAGCTGTTTTTTCTGGATGGATCTGAATAACATGTATGACAGACAGTAAAAAAACAGGGTGAACGGCAGGGCTAAAACCATGCCGCCGGCAAGCAGGATTATGAGTGATTCCATTCCTATTTGCCCCAGGGCCGTCAAAGTTTCACCGAATTTGCCGCCATTTATGATCGCATCTATCAGGATTGAAACGTCCTTCCAGGAATGTTTACCTGGTGTCAGCCAGTTGCCTATCTGCCAGGAAAGGTAATACTGTGGCAAGAAAGTAATGGGATTGCTGACAATGATCGTGGAAAACAGGGCGGCAATTTTGCTGCCCCTCAATATAAAGGCAAATAGGAGTGACAGGATTGTATGAAAGGGAATAGTAGGGGTTATGCCGACAAATGTGCCTATAGCAACACCACGGGCCAGCACGCCTGGATGACCTTTAAGGCGGACAAATCTCAGATAATAATATCTGGCGGCGCGGCGCAGCTCAAGTTTCATCGGCTCTGCTAGTAAAGTTTGATGTGCAAATTTTTCTACAGTGATCTAAATTATTAAAAAAAAGATAACAAATTAAGGGATAACAGGAAATAGGATAGTAAATGTAAATTTGTGACCTCAGGTAATCAACCACATAATATACATTAATTTAGTTCTCGTAATTTACTTTGCCTCATAGCTTGTATTAAAAACTGTCACTATAAATGGCCTTAAATTCTCACCTGATGCGCATAATGGATTGAAACATATCTAGTGATCAATATGTTTGTCTAGTGCATTAGAGCAAAGTTTGAGAACCTCCTTAAGGCTTTTAAAGGGCAGAACAGCTGCATTGCTTTTTTTTTGTAACAAAACGGCACTAGTACATTGTTCGGGGCGCAGTTTTTGATAATTTGCAGGCATGATAAATGTTGCTTGAACGATTTTGAAGTTCCACGTTGGTAGAAATTATACTGCTGTTTAATATTTGAGGAATAATCTCCAGAACAATTTAAACGGGAATTCTTGCAATTAAACAATAAATCTTGATTAAAAATGTAAAAAATTATTACTCTTTCTTTTCGGGTAGTTGCGCCCTGCCTTTTAGTAAGGCTCTATGAATCTCGATGTATGGGACATTGTCGGCAAGTTGTTCTATTTGATTCATGAATATCCCCATATTCTTTTCAACTTTCTTTAAATGTTTTTGAGTGGTTTGGGCTTTCAGTTGAAGCCAAGAAGCTTCTTCGTATAAATTAGAAAGTGCATCACTTAGTCGGAATTTATCCAGGGGGTTAATTTTATCCCAGTCAATATTATGTAAGTCGCCATTAGGAAAAAAATCCTCTGTATCGAATAAAAACACCTGATCAGCTGGTGCGTTATATTCTTTCTTTAAATGCTTTCTGACAATCTTTTTTAAATTATTAATTACCTTTTTGTATTTTCTTAAATACTTCGGGCCATAGCCTAATATCCGTAATGATGCAAGCCATAACACATTGACAACATCCCTTTGAGAAAACAATCTCTTGACCTGGCCTCTTACTCTTGGAGATTCCAACTTTAAGAAACCGGCATCCTCCATACTGCGTAACCACGTATCAGAAAGAGGCATTTCTTTCTGGATATCCTGCATTGTCCACCCGTCTCTTTCATTAATCATATTTACTCCTCTTGAAACCACGTTAAACGATAGTTCTCGTTTGAGTAGTATGTTTTTATTATTTACGCAATGTTCTTTTAAATAATTATATATTCAGGTGTTAAGCAGGAAAAATCACTGTTAAAACCTGGCTAAACCCTGCCAATTAATTGATATTGCACTGACTCTTTAGTTTATTTAACGTAAGCGAGAACATATTCAAATAATTATTCGCAGGTTCTAGTTCACCAGGAGTTAAAATTGCGTGTCCAGTTGTTTCGGTTTTCAGATATTGTAAACACCGAAAGTCATAGCTGAGGCAGACCTGGTACAACTGTACATTGTGGTAGTGATTTACTTAATGTCTTGCATGAGGATTGTGTCCCTTCTTTTTGAATTTGTGTATAATTTATACGATTGAGGAGAGTTTTCAGCGGTTGTATGATAGCTACAAAGGGTATAAAAATTTAAACAAATTGTAGTGATTATCATACACTAATAAAAGCCGAGTGTACGTTTGCGTTTTTCTTTTTTTGCTTTTTTTCTCAATCAAACCAATAACTCAGGTTTTTTTTCTAGAATTGGCATTAAATTTGCTGTTTCTAAACATAGAAAATCCATTATGACGCCTGCAAAACATCAATGTGCTGAGGAGCCAATCAACATGACTGATGATAGAGTGAGAACAGTACCGATTCCAATACAGCATCTGGCCATTCATTTCTGTGTAAGTGCCATACTGTGGTCTATAATTATAAAACTCATGTTCTGAGGTTTTAATATGTTTAACCATTTGAATTTACAAGATAAAGTTATTGCGACCGAAGAAAAATTTAATATAGGGAGCATTATCAATCAGGCCCTAATAGATATTCTCATCACCAAGAAGATTATTTCCGAAGAAGAACTGGTGAACTACATAGGAAAAATAAAGCTGCAACAGGAAATTTTTTTTGATGGTACGAAAAAGACTGTTTGAATGAAAAGATAAAAAAATAGGTATTAAAGCAGGGCCAGAAATGGTCCTGCTTTTTTTTAATTTTAAAGTGCTGCCATCCTGACTTTTGAACCATTTTCAAAATATTCAGGTATGCAGGGGATATGAAAAACAATAGATTTCTAAGAGAAAAAGTGTTGGCCAACGATCATGTTGTACTGTAACTGGTCACAGCAAAGCCGGAAGCAAAAAGGAATTCAAAGTGTATTCCCACTAAAATCCTTTGCATTGTAGGATTTCCTGCCTAGGCAGTCAGCTTTTGTTTTACTGGCGTTTCCGTACCATTATATCATGCGACTTCTGGAGTATACATCCATATCTATGGTACTCGTTAACTGTTTCCTGTTCTTAAAGAGATGGTAACCGGCAACAGCTATCATGGCAGCATTGTCAGTGCAGTATTCTATGGGCGGCAGAAAGACAGAAAAGTTTTCTTTTCGCCCCCTGGAGCTCATGAGATCGCGTAATCGCTGATTGGCTGCAACGCCGCCGGCTAGAACAATTTGCGAGACACTGCAGGTTCTGGCGGCCGCCAGGGTTTTTTCAACCAGGACATCAGCAATTGCTTCCTGGAAAGAGGCGCAGATATCGGGAATGTGAAGTTCTTCTTTTTTCCGTTTCGCCTGGTTGACATAATTGACTACCGCTGTCTTTACTCCGCTGAAACTGAAATCAAGACTGTCTGGCTCAAGCCAGGCCCGGGGGAAGCTGATAATTTCAGGGCTTCCCTTGTCTGCGATCTTGGCAATTATTGGGCCGCCGGGATACCCAAGACCCAGCAGTTTGGCAACCTTGTCAAAGGCCTCCCCGGCCGCGTCATCCCTTGTCTGGCCGAGAAGCTTATATGATACAGGATCATTAACCAGGTAAATGCTTGAATGGCCGCCCGAGGCTGCCAGGGCTATATACGGAAAACATGGGTGTTTTTCTCCCAAAAAGATTGAGAGCAGGTGGCCGGCCAGATGATCCACTCCAAGACAGGGGAGATTTTCCACATATGCCAGGGCCTTGGCAAAGGACATGCCGATAAGCAGGGAACCAACGAGGCCTGGTCCCTGTGTTACAGCAATGGCATCCAGCTGGTCCAGGCGGATGCGAGCCTGCTTCATGGCTTCATTGACTACAGGAAAAATAGTTTCAATATGCCGGCGGGAGGCGAGTTCGGGCACAACGCCGCCGTAAGGTCTGTGGACCTGGATCTGAGAATCTACAACGCTGGAAAGTAAGTTGGTTCCATTTTCAAGCACTGCCGCTGCCGTTTCATCGCAGGAGCTCTCTATTGCCAGTAAAAGCATGGGGAAAAATGGTATTGGGAATGAGGTGGAAAGTTATTCAATTGTTATCGTCTTCAGTCATGGGGTAAGAGCCTAACCATTCATAATACGAGCAGACTTTCTGGAGATCAGTGCAGCCTTCCTTGATTTTTTTATCTTCCATGTGGCCTACCATGTCCATGAAGAACAGATATTTCCACTGCATACCTTTAATAGGCCGCGATTCAATCTTGGCAAGGTTAATACCCTTATCAGCCAGGATTGAAAGAGCTTCATTCAAGGCACCGGGACGATCAAGGAGACCTATGAGCAATGAAGTTTTGTCATTACCGCTTCGTGAAGGCGATTTTTTGCCGATAACCAGGAAGCGCGTCGTATTACCACGGTAATCTTCAATGCCGCTTACGACAACCTGGAGTTGATACGTTTTAATAGCTAGGGAGCTGGCAATAGCTCCTATGCTGTGGTCCTTGGCTGCCATCTGGGCGGCAACACCGGTGCTGAAAACGGGCAGGGTGGGTATGCCCGGCAGATTTTTTTTGAGCCATTCGCGGCATTGGGCCAGGGGCTGGGAATGCGAGGCAACGGTCTTGATGTCCTCGATGTTGCCTGACTGGCAGACGAGGTTGTGACTGATTTCCAGGTTTACCTCACCGCAAATCTTGACCTTGTGCTTCATGAAAGAATCAAGCGTTGAGAATACGGCTCCCTCTATAGAATTTTCAACAGGCACAACACCAAAAGTGGTCCTGGCCCGCTCAACCTCGGAGAAAATATCTTCAATAGATTCAATGGATTGGTAGTCGGCCGAGTGTCCGAAGTATTTTACTCCGGCCAGATGTGTAAAAGTCGCTTCAGGACCAAGATAGGAGACAATCGGTCTCTTCTGCGACAGGCGGCACGTTGTTATGATCTCATGAAAGATCGAGCGCAGGGCCTGTTCCGGGAATTCATCCTGGTTGTTTTCCAGCAGACGCGCATATATCTGTCTTTCCCGCAGCGGGTCATACTTGGCCCTCTTGTTTAATGACTTGATGCGACCTATGGCCTGGGCATACTGAATTCTCTGTTTCAGGAGTTCAAGAAAATTATTGTCAATGGCGTCTATCTTTCTGCGGATTTTCTCAAGTTCAGCCTTGTTGTCAATTTTTTTTGCACTTTTCATCAGTGTTCTGCTTCCTTGATATATATGATCTTGTGTTTTTTCTCCGGAAAAGAAGTGAACTTAAAGCATCTCTTGGCAGAAGAAAAGAAAAAAGGGATTTTTGCAGCAAAAAGGTTGCCTTGCCAACCCGGATACTGCTACAATTGGCGATCTTGTAAAAAGCACTCGACGAACTGGTTTCTCCACTGTAACCTAATGATATTATTAGACCATGTAGCTGACTATGAGACTTTTTACCTGTGTATCAAAATTGGCGCCAAATTATGACACGACAATCTGGTGCATATTAAACGAGGGATCTTATGGGCAAACGGAAGGTAAGTAAGACCTACGAGGAAATTAACGCCAGGATCAAGGCGGGCGAGGCGGTGGTTGTGACCGCTGAGGAGATGGTTTCTATCGTCCGTAAGCAGGGTCCGGAAAAGGCCGCGAGCAAGGTTGATGTCGTTACCACCGGCACTTTTTCACCCATGTGTTCATCCGGTGCCTTTATCAATTTCGGTCATACCACGCCAACACTTAAGGCTTCCAGGGTGCTGCTCAATAACGTACCTGCCTATGCGGGTCTTGCTGCCGTTGATATTTACCTTGGAGCTACTGAGCCAACCGAGGATGATCCGCTTAACAAGGTCTATCCAGGAGAGTTTCGGTATGGCGGCGGCCATGTTATTGAGGACCTCGTTGCGGGCAGAAAGGTAGCTCTGGAGGCAATTGCCTATGGTACTGACTGTTATCCGGCCAAGAAAATCTCCAGGGAGATAACGTTGGAGGAATTGCCTTTTGCCCTGCTTACAAACCCAAGGAACGGTTACCAGAATTACAACTGTGCAGTGAACTTATCCGATAAAACAATTTATACATATATGGGAACCCTGAAGCCCAATGCTAAGAATGCAAATTATTGCAGTGCAGGAGAATTATCACCACTGATGAATGATCCTTTATATAAGACTATCGGACTGGGCACCAAGATATTTCTGGGGGGGGGCGTTGGTTTCGTAACCTGGAATGGTACCCAGCATAATCCTAATGTGCCGCGGACAGAAGGCGGAGCGCCCACCCGTCCCGCCGGGACGCTCATGGTGCAGGGCGATCTGAAGCAGATGTCAGCCCAGTGGCTGAAGGGCATCAGTATGCTGGGATATGGTACAACCATTGCAGTGGGGCTGGGCATACCCATACCTATATTAAATGCTGAGATGGCAGCCTACACCGGAGTTTCAAACAATGAACTTTTCACCCAGGTTGTGGATTATGCCTATGATTATCCCAACAGGGTTGCCAGGAATTACGGGGAAGTGAGTTACGGCCAGTTGCTGAGCGGTGAAATTGAAGTGAACGGTAAGCCAGTACAGACAGCCCCTCTGTCAAGTTACATCAAGGCGAGGGAAATAGCTGAAACCCTGAAGAAATGGATACAGCAAAAGAAATTTACGCTTAATGAGCCGCTGCAGATGCTCCCCACAGCTGAACCTGATGGGGGAGAGGAATAAGAATACATTATAAGGTATAGAATTGTCTGCAGTGCTCTCTGATAAGCAAAAGAAACTCGAAGCAATAATCAGTCGGGAAACCAGGGCTGCCGTTGCCTGTTCCGGCGGCGTTGACAGTACATTGCTGCTGAAGTTCACCCATGATATCCTGGGTCATGATAATACCATTGCGGTTTTTGCCGAGACACCATTGCTGCCTCCCGGTGAAGCAAAAGCAGCCAGGGAAGTTGTAAATTCTGTTGGCAGTCGCCTGCTCAATGTCAGCCTCAATCCCCTTGTCTGGCCGGAATTTATCAAAAACCCCCAGGCAAGATGCTACCTCTGCAAAAAGAAAATCTACCAGACATTCCTGGAAAAACTGGCAGAGCTTCAATTCAGTACGCTCATGGACGGAACCAACCTGGATGACCTGAGTGATTTTCGGCCCGGCCTCAAAGCGCTGCGTGAACTGAACGTGAAAACACCACTGGCCGATGCCGGGTTGACAAAAGATGAGATCCGCCAGCTCAGCAGGGATCTGAATCTGCCCAACTGGGATAAGCTATCATCATCTTGCCTGGCTACGCGCATTGCCACAGGTGAGCAAATAAGTGAGGAAAAGCTCGAGCTCATAAAAAAATGCGAGAATTTTCTAGAGGAACTTGATTTTTGGGGCTGCCGAGTAAGAATAACAAATGATTCAGCAGTTATCGAAGTGCTTGAGGATGATATCAAGCGCTTTGCTGAGCAAGGAACCAGAGTCGCAGTTTATAATAAGTTCAACAATTTCAACATAAAGAAGGTTTTTCTTAATGTGTGCGGTCGGAAGGGGATTTGTTCTTAAAATATTTTCTTCAGCAGGAAAGATAGTCTGTAATCAGTAATTTTCTTTTTAGTTTTTTTGAAAATAGCCATTTTTTTTAAGTATAGAGGCAATTTTTTGTTTGACAATCAAGTGAGAGTTCGTTAAATCGCATATGAATTTGAAGTATTAAACAGCCAACTACAACAAGGGAACTTGTTAAATAATCCAATCATCAAAACAAGGAGGAGCAAGGGGCATGAATAAAAGTGATTTAGTAGAAAGCATGGCTAAAGCCGCAGGAATAAGCAAAGCAGCTGCAGAAAAAGGTTTGAACGGTATGTTGGACGCAGTCACCAAAGCACTGAAAAAAGGTGACAAGGTAACATTGGTTGGTTTCGGTACTTTTTCTGTTGCCAAGAGAGCTGCAAGGCAAGGCCGTAATCCTCAGACCGGCAAGATGATCAAGATTGCTGCCAAGAAAGTTGCCAAGTTTAAAGCCGGCAGCAAACTTGCTGATGCTGTAAAGAAGTAATCTGCTGAACCAAATTTACGTAAAATTCCGGCAGGTGTAATTCCGCAATGCGGAAACAGCACCTGCCGTTTTTTTTCTTCTTTTTATACAGTAGTTCCTATTACCGGGTCGGGACGTGGCTCAGTCTGGTAGAGCACAGCGTTCGGGACGCTGGGGTCGGAGGTTCAAATCCTCTCGTCCCGACCATCTTCTTTGATTTCAGTTACTTTACAGCCAATTTTTCCTTCCTGCAGAATGACCTCCAGGTTTTTGCCGACTGCCACCTGTTTGCTGGAGCGTATCAGTTCACCCGGTGGTTTTTCCAGCTGTCCTGACCTGACTACCGCATAACCCCGACCCAGAACACCAAGGGGGCTCATGGCATCAAGTAGAGTAGTTGCGGCACTGAGCCTGTCCCTCTTTCTTTGCAGGTCTTGCAGCATCATGGACTGCAACCTCCGGGAAACTTCCCTGGTCCACTGCTGCTTATAGGAAAGTTGCTGAACCGGGCTGAGCTTATGCAACCTGCCGGAGAGTGACTCAAGTTCCATGGTCCGCCTGTAGAGAAAGCTTTTATAGGCATGCGCCATGGAAGAGTGCACATTGTCCAGATACATGAAGAAATGGCTGATAAGTGATCTGGGATCACCAAGCATACGCTGCTGCAGACGAACCTGATGCCTTTTTTCACGGATCGACTGGAGAACAGTTCTCGACAGTATAAGCGTGAGCCGTTGGATATGCTCAGCGAGCACCTGTTTATTGGGGACAACAGCCTCAGCAGCAGCGGTCGGTGTAGCAGTCCGTAAATCAGCGACGAAATCAGCAATGGTGAAGTCTATTTCATGCCCTATGGCCGAAACAACAGGAATGTCGGACTGAAAGATGGCCCGAGCGACACTTTCTTCGTTAAAGGGCCAGAGATCTTCTATGGAACCTCCTCCGCGGCACAAGACGATGACATCGGATCGTTTGAGCCGGTTTAGTGCTGCCAGGGCCTCGCATATTTCCGGTGCAGCCTCTTTCCCCTGAACCCTGACAGGGTAGATCTCAATGGGCTGTGCTGGAAAGCGCTGTAAGGCAACTTTTAGAAAATCATATAAGGCAGCACCCTCAGGGGAGGTGATAAGGGCCACCGAAGCAGGGAACCGGGGTATTTCTTTTTTGGGCTCCTGGTCAAAAAGCCCCTCTCTGGCTAGTTTTAATTTAAGATTTTCAAAGGCGATCTGCAGTTCCCCTGTACCCAGTCGCTCTATATAATCAATAATCAGTTGGTATTCACCTCTTGGCTCATAGACTGAGATGCGCCCCCGACAAATTATCTTCTGGCCTTCTTCCGGCAGTTCCCTGAGATATTTTTGCTGAGTTTTAAATAGCACAGCTTTCAGCTGCGAGTCTTCGTCCTTGAGGGTACAGTACAGGTGTCCTGAATAGGGCTGACGCAGGTTGGAAATCTCACCAGTGACTGTAACAAATGGAAATTCAGTCTCCAGGATGCCACGAATGGACCTTGTGAGCTCTGTAACCGTGAGTATTCTCGGTGTTGATAAATCAAGCATTGGATAAGGATAGCTACAGTTTTCTCCGGGTGTTTTCCTGGCGTTGTTCGATTATGTAGACCTTAAAAAATATATAGAATTATTGTAACCTCTAAATAATCTGTCATAAAATGTTTTTTTATATTTATGGAAATTATTGTGAAAAGCCGGATGCTTTTTTTAGCAGTCGATATTATAGTAATCGGCTTTAACCTGGCAGGAGAACCTGCTGATCGGAATCTGATAAGCGGGTTTTCCTAAAAAGTTATCTATTGCATAAAGCGATAACAAAAAAATTGGCTTGAGAAGATATTACTGGGCCTATACGGAGTTAAACAGGGATACAGAATGAGTACAAAGAGTTTATTCAGCAAAAAAAATATTGAGTCACAACAGCTTGATACACACAGAGGCCTGCTGGAAGAACTGAACCTTCCCCCAGGGTTGATTGCCTTTATCAGAAAAAATTCCAGGAATCTGCAGATCGGCCTGATATGTGTTGTGCTTGTGATTCTTTCCTTTGTTTTTTATAATTATTACTCTGAAATGCAGGAGAAGAAGGGGGCATCCCTTCTGGCTTCCGGACTGCAGACAGAAGCGACTGATCAGCGGGTATATTTACTTGAGAGTGTCATCAGGGACTATGGAAGAACCGACGGAGCCCGCTGGGCCAAGCTTGAACTGGCGCACCTGGACTACAAGGAAGGAAGGTTTGCCGCGGCAGCCGCTAAATATGAAGAGGTACTTGATGCACTTTCGGCCGACACTTCCCTGGTTCCATTAACCAGGCTGAACCTGGCGCAAAGTTATGAGCAGGCAGACCAGTACGATCAGGCCATTACCCAATACAATATCTTGAAGAAATCCCCGGGATTTAATAATCAAGCCTATTTAGCTCTTGGCAGGATATATATGGCCAAAGAAGACCAGGTTCAGGCCCGCAAGGCTTATGAGGAGCTCTTGAACAGCCTGGATGATGATACACTAGATCCATTGCTCAGGTCCCAGGTTGAGGCCAAGCTGGCCTCACTTGATGCAGGTAAACCGGTCATTTCATCCCAACCTGAAGAAAACAAGGAATAACTGCTGACGTCCGCATGCAAATCATACATCATTTGGCTGATATGACCCGCTGGTCCAATGAGGTTATTGCCGGCGGTAAAGCCTTGGCCCTGGTACCTACTATGGGTTATTTTCATGCCGGCCATTTAAGCCTGATGCGTCAGGCCGGCCGGCTGGCTGATCATGTCGTTGTCAGCCTTTTTGTCAACTCTCTGCAGTTTGGCCCACGTGAGGACCTCAGCAGGTATCCCAGAGATTTGCAGAGGGATGCCAGGCTGGCTGAAAATGAAAAAGTGGATATTCTTTTCGTACCGACCAGCGAGGAAATGTATGCACCTGACTTCAATACCCGTGTCAGAGTCAATGGTATAACAGATACTCTTTGCGGCCAACAGAGGCCAACCCATTTTGAGGGTGTGACCACTGTGGTTGCAAAGTTGTTCAACATCATTAAACCTCATTGCGCTGTTTTTGGTCAGAAGGATTTCCAGCAGTTAAGTGTCATTCGCAAGATGGTAAGGGAGTTGAACTGGGATATTGAGATTTTTGCCCATCCCATTGTACGGGAGGAAGACGGTCTGGCCATGAGTTCACGCAATACCTACCTTTCCAGCGAAGAACGCAGTAAAGCTCTGTGCCTTAATAAAGCTATTCAGCATGCCAAAGCCAGGTTTGCTGACGGACTAGATGATTCAGACCTATTGATATCCGAGATCCGTGATATTATTTCAGCTAATTCAGGGGTTAGTATTGACTATATTTCTGTAGTTGATAAGGATACACTTTCTGATAAGGAAGTAATTGATTCACAGTCGGTTCTGGCCCTTGCCATCAAAGTTGGCGGAACCAGGTTAATAGATAATTGTTTTATGGGAAGTGATTCTCAAATAAGCAACTGACAGTGGTGAACGACAATGCAACGGCACATGTTAAAATCAAAGATACACAGGGCGACCATCAAACAGGCAGACCTGAACTATGAGGGCAGCCTGACTGTTGATAAAGAGCTCATGGAGGCTGTAGACCTGCACCCCTATGAAAGGGTCATGGTTTATAACATTAATAATGGCGAACGGTTTGACACCTATGCCATTGAGGGCAAGGCGGGCTCCGGGGTCATCGGTTTGAACGGCGCCGCAGCCCGTAAGGGTATGATTGGAGACCAGATCATCATTGTCAGTTACGCCTTCTTTTCCGAAGATGAATTAATTGACTACAGCCCCAAAATCATACTTTTGAACAAATCAAATCAGATAAAAAAATGGCTGCGCAAATAAGTTTTAAAAACCCGTGTACAAGGGCTTATTTAAAGTAAAGAAGGCAGAAAAACAGTTTAGTCTAATAAATTAAAAATATTCAGAGTAGCAAGGAGAGGGTGAGATGCCAGGCTTTGAAGTGTTTGGTGATAAAGAAAAACAGGAGATCATGGATGTACTGGAAACCGGAGTGCTGTTCCGCTATGAGTTCGGCGAGCAGCGCAAGGGAATATATAAGGTCCGTACCTTTGAGGAAAATTTTGCCAAGTACACCGGGGCAGGATATGCCCAGGCAGTGACTTCGGGAACCGTGGCCTTGAAAGTGGCACTGGCTGTGCTCGGTGTTGGTCCGGGAGATGAGGTAATTACCCAGGGCTTCACCTTTGTAGCCACCTGGGAGGCAATATTCGACATTGGAGCCACACCTGTATTCACTGAAATTGATACAACTCTCAACATGGATCCCGTTGATCTGGAAAAAAAGATTAATGACAGGACAAAAGCCATAATACCTGTGCACATGCTTGGTTCGGGAGCCAGAATAGATGAGATTATGGCCATTGCAGACAAGTATAATATTCCGGTGATCGAAGATACAGCCCAGGCAGTAGGCGGAAGATGGCGCGGCAGGCATCTGGGGACGTTCGGGAAATGCGGCACTTTTTCTTTTGATGCGGTCAAGACTATGACCACCGGCGAGGGCGGCATGGTCATAACCGATGATGAAAAGATCTGGCGTAACATGTCGGAATACCATGATCACGGCCATGACCATGTACCAAATCCGGGCGGCAGGGGCGGAGAAGGGAGGAGCTTTATCGGTTTCAATTACCGTATGATGGAACTCCAGGGTGCAATCGGCATAGGCCAGCTGGCGCAGTTGGACTATATAGTCGCATCCCAGAAGAAGAACAAGGCCGCCATGCGGGATGCTGTCAGTAAGCTACCGGGGGTGACATTCCGGACTCTGGTGGATGAAGAAGGCGATTCCGCTACATTTCTGGCTTTTTTGCTGCCGAGCCGTGAAAAGGCCCAGGCTGTTAATCGTGTTTTGCAGGATAACGGGGCAGGGGCGATATTTTTTGCCGATAATACATGGCATTACTATCCAAAGTGGGAGCACCTGCTTGAGGGTTCTACACTCTGCAACAGCGGTTGGCCGTTTAAATACCTGGATGGCAGAAGAAAGGTTGTCTATGATCCAGAGATCCTGCCCAATTCTGCTGAAATAATGAACAGGCTCCTTGTCTATCAGGTGCCGGTCAGGATATCTGATGAGCGACTGCAACAGATAAATGCAGCCATGGATAAGGCTGCTTCTGAGATCAGCTAGCTTTACTCCTCATGATTGTTCAGATCAGATAGACATCAAAACGGCTAGTTTTTCCTGTTATTTGATGGGATGGCGCTCTGCTGCCTAAGGTCTGTGCCAGGCGTGGCCTTTTGACTACTACACGGTTTCGGGCACGTACGAGGGCAATCGTCAAGAGTTCTTCTGCATCCTTGTCATTGCCGGCCAGTCCACGAAGTATTCGCATTTCCTTTTTGACCAGGCTGCTTTTAATACGTTCAGGGTACATTGGGTCCAGGTAAATAACATCAGGATAATCTTCCTGCTGAAGTTTCTGCAAAAAATCTATACTGTCCGTCTCGGAAAATCGCATACTTTTTTCTATAATTTCAGATAGTTGTTCTGATCCTGATGCACGCTGCAAAGCATCTTCAAGCAGGGCAGCCAGGATAGGCGATCGTTCAAGCATGTGCACATGACAACCCAAACAGGCAAGAATAAAACCGTCCCGTCCCAGTCCGGCGGTCGCATCAATTACAGTCGGCTGCCAGCCTTTTTTTAAGCCCACCGCCCGCGCCAGGGCCTGGCTGCGTCCACCACCATATTTTATTCGATATGTCATTGTGGGACTTGTAAAGCTCACCATGATCGGTTCAAATCCGTTTTCCCCTGTATGCTTTAGGGTCAGGCCATCCGCCGAGTATAAGAGCAGAAACTCGTACTCATCGGTATCATGAGATACAAGTGGGATGGACAGCTTTTGGGAAAGCCTCATGGACTTGTCATGCTGGTCAGGGACAGCGAGGCAGACAGCTATGGAAAATGATTTGTTGCTATCAATCACGATGATTTTGTATAAAAAAGTATCAAGTGATATAAATATTTGTTAAAAGGGCTGCATATAATCAGATTGATTTGGACCTATAATACCCGTAAGCAGGCTATAAGGAAAGCATGGATCATCACGATATGGAAGAACCAGGTGTTGTGGCAATTATCCCGGCCCGTTATCACTCAAACCGTTTCGAGGGTAAACCGGTTGCGCCCATACTGGGAAAACCAATGATACAGCACGTATACGAAAGGGCTCTTTCCGTGCCATTGCTTTCCAGGGTTGTCGTAGCCACCGATGATGAGCGCATAGCAGAATGTGTAAGGTCCTTTAACGGCGAGGTAGTCATGACGAGGCCGGATCATGCCTCTGGGACAGACAGGCTGGCAGAAGCTGCCACGAAACTGAACATTCCCGAGCAGGACGTTGTAGTCAATATCCAGGGAGACCAACCCCTTTTCCCGGCAGAAGTGATTGAGCAGGTTGCCCGTCCGCTTCTTATCGACCCGGCCCTGCCTATGTCCACCCTGATCTATAAAATTATCCGCAAGGAGGAAATAGGGGATCCCAATCATGTGAAAACCGTTTTTGACCGGAACGGCTATGCCCTTTATTTTTCACGTTCACCCATCCCATTTCAGAGAGATCCGACCGAGGTTGTTGAGCCCACCTATTACAAACATCTTGGTTTTTATGGATATCGCAAGGGGTTTCTCCTTACATTTGTGAGTCTGCCTGAAGGTGAATGGGAGCGTTTTGAAAAACTGGAGCAGCTGCGGGCCCTTGAATTTGGTTACAGGATCAAGGTTGTACTAACTGAATACGATTCAGTGGAAGTTGACACCCTAAATGACTTGAGACGAGTTGAAGAAATTCTGCTCCGGCAGATGCAGAATGACTAGAATAAATGCTATTGAGAATAAATAAAAGGGAAAAGGATTGAATAATGCGAAAGAAAATTACGATCATTGGTGCAGGTAATGTTGGGGCGACTGCAGCCCATTGGGCTGTTGTACGAGGTCTTGGTGATGTGGTTTTACTGGATGTTGTGGAGGGTGTGCCGCAGGGGAAAGCTCTTGATCTCTGGCAGTCCGGGCCGGTTGAAAATTTTGCCTGGTCCGTGAAGGGCAGCAACGATTATGCTGACTCAGCAGGCTCAGATATTGTTATCATTACAGCCGGACTCGCAAGAAAACCGGGGATGTCCAGGGATGATCTACTGACCAAGAACGTCGCCATTGTGAAAACATGCACAGAGGAGGCAGTAAAATATTCGCCGGATTGCGTTCTTATAGTTGTCACGAATCCGATCGATGCCATGGTGTATACCTCCTTCAAAGTTTCAGGGTTTCCGCGCAACAGGGTGATCGGCATGGCCGGGGTTCTTGATTCAGCCCGTTACAGAACCTTTCTTGCCGATGCAATTGGCGTGGCACCAATGGATGTCAATGCCATGGTTATGGGGATACACGGCGATAATATGCTGCCGATGGTCCGGTTGGCCAATGTTGCAGGCGTGCCTATTATTGATCTCCTTTCTGAAGAACAGATCAATGAAGTTGTCAAGCGCACCCAGATGGGAGGTATAGAGATTGTGAACCACCTGAAGACCGGAAGCGCTTTTTATTCACCAGGCCTTTCTGCTGTTGAAATGGCAGAGGCTATTGTCAAGGACACCAAAAGGGTCCTCCCCTGTGCCGCTTACCTGGAAGGGGAATTCGGCATATCAGGCTGTTTTTTAGGTGTGCCGGTGGTCCTTGGCGACAAGGGTGTCGAACGTATTTTGGAGTTCAAACTTACCGATGAGGAGAAGGCGGCATTAAATGAATCCGTGGCTGCGGTGCAGAATCAGATGGCTGCTACCGGCCTCTAAAGTGTGATGTTTTGCAGAAAGAAACAGAAATTCCATTATGAATTCCACAAAGGCAATTGAAGACAGTTTGACTTTCCTGGATAATCTTATCCAGTCATCTCTTGATATACTTCCGCATCAGGAATATGCCGAAAAGCTCATATACCTTGAATTGCAGGGCCCGCCAGAAGGTTTACCCAACAAAGTAGCGGCAGCATTGGGTGATCTGGCGTCCTCCCTGTCGCAGTTTGATGTGCAAAACACCAAAGTAGTTGTCCTTGGGGGCGGCACTGGACTCTCAAACATTATCGGGGGTGACAGTAGAAAGGAACATTGGCCTGAGAATCCTTTCAGCGGCCTGAAGGAGATTTTCCCGCAAACAAAGGCCATAGTCTGTGTAACCGATGACGGAGGTTCCACCGGGGAACTTTTAAAGGATTTACCTTTTATTGCCCTGGGTGACCTTAGGCATGTCCTGCTTTCATCAATAAGGGAAAAAAGCCTGCAGGACATGTACGGTTTAAATAGGTCCGAATGTTTCCAGGTAGCAAATATACTGCATAGACTGTTTAATTACCGTTTTACAAGGCATCCGGGATCATTAGGAAAACTGAGCGCTGCAGCAGGATTAGACCCTGCAGTGCTGCCAGGGCCCATGTATGAATACCTGACTGGACTTCTGGAGACAATTTTTACTGATCCGGTATTGGCAAAACTGTTATTCAGGCCGCACTGTTTGGGGAATCTTTTGCTGGCAGCAGCAATATGGCAGTATGCTGAAGAACTGCGTCAAAAAGTTCTAACAACCGAGGTCTGTTATTTCTCCCATTCCAATGACTATGAAGGGTTGAAGCATTTATACCGCATAATGGCGCTTGCTGAAGATGCTGTTATGCCCTGCTCCTTGACCCCGGCTGCTCTACAGGTATTATACAGCAACGGCACCCTGGTGACAGGTGAGTACAAGTCAAGTTATGCCCGGCGAGGGTATCCTGTCGATCGCTTGTTTGTCAGTTTCGTGGAAAAACCTAACGTGCCGGATGAACTGATAAAATCTCTGGAAACAGCAGATATTATTATCCTGGCTCCGGGCAGTCTTTATACAAGTACAATTCCAATTTTCCAAGTACCTGGATTGGCTGATGCGGTGCGTAATAATGAAAAAGCACTGAAGATCCTTGTTGCAAACCTTTGGGTCCAGAAAGGGGAAACCGATGTAGTACGCGAAGACCCTAAAAGGCGTTTTTATGTCTCTGACCTTATAAAGGCATATCAACGCAATATTCCAGGAGGAGTCAGGGGACTTTTCCGGCATGTGATGTCATTGGGACTGCAGGATATTTCCGGTTCTATTCTGCAGAATTATGCCATGGAAGACAAGATCCCAATATTCATGGATAGGGAAAAGGTTGCAGCCATGGGGTTCAAGTCCCTTGAGGCAGGTATTTTTTCTCAGGCTGCACTGCGTGAACGCAACGTCATTCAGCATGATCCAATGATGCTTGCCCGGGCTATACGAACTCTAGTGGCAGTTACTTCCCTGCAACGAAAAATCCTGCCGCTGTATGATCTTCCTGAAGAGCCTGCAAACCTCCTGCCTAAAAGCTTCTACATGAAACAGACCCTGGTGCAAAAGGACAACCTGTATCCCTGTGAGAGATATGCGGCGCTGGAAAAATGGCTGAAAGAAATTCGCATAAGGCAAGATTCTGGCAGGGAAGAGATCTCATTGAGACTGCTGGAAATTCTCTGGTTCCATCAGGATATAGGCTTGGGGCATCTGTCTAATATAAAGGCTATACAGATTATAGACCGGGCAACTTGGTCACGCAGTCAGGAATGGGATAACGTATATTCGTTTTACGATCCGGAAGAAGGCACAATAAAGATCTGCCATGATGTCCTTGCCGGAAAAATTCACTTTGAGCAGGCTTTTCTGGTCGCACTGGGGCAGGCTCTTTTAGGCAATTATGCAGCCAGCAAAGAAATGGAACCTGTTGAAAAGGGGGGAGAAGCTGTTGGTAAGTTGTTCAAGCTCACAGTTCGGCCTCCGGAAGACCGGAACACATTTCTATCGGACGAGGAATTGTCACAGTATTTAGTGTTGGCTAGAATGATAAAATCCGAATCAAAGGCCTTGCTGTACACCAGGCTTATAAATGGGAATGAAGGCTTTACCCCGCCGGGGATGCTTTTTGGTCTTATATATGCCTGGTACCTGGATAATCGTTTTGCTGCACATGTGGAGTACAAAATGGCTGTGATGCGGACAGATATTTCTGATCTTATACCGGAGCAGGTAAAGGTGCATATAAGGCGCAAAACCCTTGTGGAGTTTTTTCGCCGTTCGGTATTCCGCTATTCATCTCCTAATTATGATACAATGTCAGGCAACAGTACTGATTCATAATTCATTATTTCAACTACTGCACAGTTCTTTTTTTTATTCAATTTGATCCTCTGAACAAAGAAGAGGGGATCACCGTATATCCTCTCCAATTCATTTCAAAGATACAAATAATTCATAGAGCTAAAACAGGCAAAAATAGTGGAAATATTAATTTATACTGCATAATTGGCTATATTTATACTGTATAAATTCATTTTAACAGCTAAAGTTTAACTTTATACCATTATAAGTTCGTGATGACCTTATCACATTTTTTATAAATAAATACCTGTATTTATTTGATTAATTATTAAAATAAATTATGGTTTTCCTCAAGCACCTCAAATAAACAAGATTTATACAGTATAAATTTGCGTGTAAAATAATTTTAGACTGTATAATTTTTTACTTGACAGATATAATTTCTTACTATACTGTCCATTTTGGAAATGCAATTTAACGGTTTTGCTTTTGGTTTATATTGCGTTTATTCAGTAGGCTACTGAGTTTAGACAGATTAATTAGAACATGTGTAAATTGTATGAGGGGGAATCATGAGCACTAGCAATTTAATTACCAGCAAAGACCTAATGCAACAAACAGGTATTTCACGGGCTACCCTCAATAATTACATAAAGATGGGTATTCTGCCCAAGCCTATTGTAAGACGACCGGGTCCTGATCAGAAAGGCGTAAAACAAATCGGCTATTTCCCTGTAAGTGTCTTGGAGAATATTTTAAAAGTTAAACTCTTGAAGCAGCAAGGCAATACCATGGACGAAATAGCCAATATGTTTCAAGAGGGTTCTGCAATTGCAGATCAAGACTTACAAGATATGGAAAACTTTGAAGCCCGTGTAGACGATAAAGACACAGAAGACCTCGATGCCCATTTAGACGATAAAATCTCAGAAAACCTTGACGACCTTTTAGACATTCCGGTTCGAGAAGACATAGCAGATCGGGCAGATGAAAAAGACCAAGGCGACATTGAAGACATCATCAAAGACATCGAAGAACCTAAGATTCAAATTCGCCATCCTGAAAATCCTTTTCCACAAACCCAACGCAGAGTAATCACCGATGAACTGCAGGTAACTATCAGTGATATCAGTTCACCGGCATATCTGATTAATCATAATTTCGAGATTGAATGGATCAATAAACCGGCTGAAGAGTTAATTTTTAATCGTGACATCAGGCCGATGGTTGATATTGAGTCTCGAAATATCTTTAAGCTGCTGCTCAACGAGGAACTATACAAAGATGTACGTAACTGGAGAGAGTCTGTACTTCTTCATCTAACCGTTTTACAAAACAGGATTTCTAAAAATAATCTGCATTCATTATTTGACGGTATTAAAGAAAGGGAAATAACGATACTGGATGAGTTATTTGTAGAAAAGAGTAGATCTGCCGTTGAAAATATCTATCACCTTCCAGCAACAATTACGAAATCCGACAATTCCAGTTTGTCCTACTGGGTGCATACCATGTCATTCAGGGAAGGGACTTTCTTTGTCTATGTGCCGCAAGACAGTGTCAATACGGCCTTGCTGGATATGCTATCCCAGCGAGACAAAATAATTAATGAACTCCTGAAAAACAGAATGCCTTCCCTAGTATCACTTTGCGTACTCATTGCAGACCTCCAGGATTCGGTGAAAATAAGTGCTGAATTGCTGCCGGCTCATTATTTTGAGTTAATCAATGAACTATGGCAGACAGTTGGCCCAACCTTTGAAAAATATAAAGGTATATATGGCAAACATGCTGGTGATGGAATGCTCTATTATTTCATCCACAGACCCGGAGCAAATTACTTAATGAATGCGGTTAATTGTGCTTTGGAAATACGCGAGGTCATGAAAGAACTGAGTAGTAAGTGGAAACTTCGCAAGGGCTGGAACACTGAGCTGTTTTTAAATACCGGCATCAATGAGGGACAGGAGTTTTTTGGAACCGTTCAATCATCAAATAATATTGAGTTTACAGCCCTGGGCGATAGCATCAATATTGCTGCCCGGCTTTCAGATCTTGCCCATAATGGTGAGATCTGGACAACAAAGAACCTTATCAGCCGGCTTACACATCATGAACGGAATATGATCCGCTTTGGGGTGCATCAGGAAAACCAGGCAGGAAGGATCTTCATCCGCAATTCCTTTTCCAGGATAGGAGATATAATTGATAATGATACTTTCGATTACCGCCATTTATCGTCAATTGCAGGACTTCCAATAACAGAGATCAGGGAAAAAGTATTTCAGGGCCCGATGGTACAGGATTCAGGCACAATAGATATTGCTGGTTAAAAGGGACAACGACCAATGAAAACAGCCAAAATTGCGGAATTGGAGAGCTTTATTGTGAGTGAAAAAGTGGAGAAGTATGAACTGATCAGGCGTATAGAACTGTTGGAGAAGGAAAAAGCCGAATGCGGGCTTGCCGCAAAGGAGAGTCTGCACAAATGTGAAGCACAGTATAAGGCAATGCTTGAGTCAGTTGATGCGCACATGACACTCGTCGACAGGAATTTAATAATTCTGTGGGCCAATGAGAAGGCAAAAATAAATTTCGGCCATGATATTTTGGGAAAATCCTGCTGTGAAGCCCTGTACGGCAAGAAAGAGCTCTGTTGTGATCCCTCTTCATGCCTGACCCGCCAGGCCTTTCGCAATGGCAATACTGCCAAGCGCCATTCAATGAAGATGAAATCCAAGAATGGTACCGGTATGTACTTTGAGGGTACCGCCCGGGTCGTTTCCTGGGATAATGACGGCAAGCCTTCTGTAGTTGTAAAAATCTATAAGGATATTACCGAACGCAAGCTTGCTGAAGAAAAATTACGCAATAATATGAAGCAGATGCGTAAGAATCTAGACGGTACAATCCAGGCAATTGCAAGAACTGTTGAGACAAGGGATGCCTATACTGCCGGTCATCAGCGTCGGACGACTGATATTGCCGGAGCAGTAGCCTATGGAATGGGTCTGTCCAAACAGGTGATAGACGGTATTCGCATGGCTGGAGTCATACATGACCTGGGCAAGATTTCTGTTCCAGCGGAGATTTTAAGCAAACCGGGGAAGATTAATGAATCGGAATTTTCCTTGATCAAGCAGCATCCCCAGGCAGGTTATGAGATATTGAAAGGCATAGATTTTAAATGGCCCGTTGCAGATATTGTGCTGCAACACCATGAAAGGCTTAACGGTTCAGGTTATCCATACGGCCTCAAAGGCGAAGAAATTCTCCTAGAAGCAAAAATTCTCGGGGTTGCCGATGTTATTGAGGCAATGGCCTCTCATCGTCCATATCGGCCTGCACTTGGTATTGATGACGCCTTTGAGGAAATTACCATGAAGAGAGGAATACTGTATGACCCCGATGTCGTGGATGCTTCAATTGATTTGTTTACAAAGAAAGGATACCAGTTACACTGATTCATCCAATGGATCAGGATATCCCCATCAAGCTGGCCGGGCATAATTTGTCCGGCAGCCAAATAGAAAGAGCTATTTCGTGATTACACGCCCATTCATGGAATGATCGTTTTTCCAGTATCATTCATCCTGCTTTATTTTTTTTAGTCCGGAAAGGTCATGCCAAAGCTGGGTAGCCCCAACAACCCCAAGAGGAATGCAGAAAAACTGCAGAAAAGGGACAGCCAGCACGCCCATTACACCGGTACCAAATCCCAGCATCAGAAATTTCTGCGAATAGATGAAGTTCCGCTGATCCCGGAAAGTCAAATGTTTGCGGTAGAATACGTAACCCGTATACTCCACCACCAGGAAAAAAATGGTCAGGAGCACCGAAAGAATGGAGTAGGGCAGGGAGCCGCCCGGAAACAGGTTCAGGGGTAACAGAAAAGCCATAAGGGCAACAAAGATTATGATCTTTTTGCTTTCATCCATCACCGTATGCATGGCATCCCTGAGAAATACTTTGAAAACAAAAGGCTCTTCATTGTGGATTCCTGTAAGCAGTTCCTCGGTTTTTTCAGAGAGAATGTCATTGAACGGCGAGGAGATGATAGCGCCGGTGACCGTAAAACCGAAAAAAACCAGGACCATTGTCATGAGGATGGCTACTGTCCAGAGGAAATAGGAAAGGATCACCCAGTACCAGGCATCACCCTGGGGTATGTAATGCACAACTACGGAGTTGAAAAAAGAGAGTCCCCAGAAGACAGCGACACTCAAAATTACGAAGTTGATAAGAAAAGGCACAATGATGTACTTGAAAAGAACGGGATGGCCTTTAATGAATTTTCCTGCCCGGAAAGGGTAGAGGAATCCCTGGGAAAAATTGGAGACAGGATTGTTTTTCAAATTGAGAGTCATAGTTTTTTAATTTAGCGAAGCGACCTGTAGCTTTGAAAAATTGCACTACCGGTGCCATAAATTACTTTTAATGAGAATTTTTAAGAACCATCCTGCTTGTTAAAATGCTTATACATCATCGCTGGTCGGGATCTTGTCCGTACATGGCACCCAGCTCTGGCACAGGCCGCAGGCATAAGTCTCAAACCCGTATTTTTCTTTAATATAGTCATGCATAACCTTCTCCGTATACTGCATGCACCGTTTTTTATTATGCCCTTCTTCGCTGAGAGCATTGACAGGGCAGCGGGGTATGCATTTCCTGCAGATGTTTTCAGTAAAATGCAGACAATAGGCATGATGATCGTTATAAGGTCTGGTGCTTGGCGGGATCTTAAGTGCAGCGATGACGGAGCCTACGCGCATTGCCTTGCCGACAGGCGTTATGAGGCCGTCGCACAGCCCAAAGGTTCCAAGGCCGGCAGCATAGGCTCCATGACGCTCGGACCAGTTCGAGCAGGGGGCATAGGGCCCTTTATCCGATCTGGCCCAATGCGGCGAGAGGAGCGGTGCCAGCGCAAGGATGGATGCTGCCTCAAGCTGTTCCACCACATGTGAGCGGATTGCATTATTGAATTTCTCACCAATATCGCGGGTCCGTACCCAACGTTCCGACGGGTAGCGATCCTGCTCAGCCTGCTCCTTACGGGTGGCAGCAGTGGATGGGATGATCCAGCTTATGACCGATATATCATCGGCAGCAAGCTTATTGTCCGGAAAAGTTTTAGCAAACATTTCAAGGGGAGAAAAATAAAAAGAGCCTATATGGGCTTTATATTCGTCGTAGAGCGGGTCGGCACCGCTGGAGAAACCGACGAGCGGGGTGGCGAAAATTTTTTCGCGCACCGTAAATCCCATGTCATTGAGCGGTGATTTCTCTACAAAATCCTTGATTACATCTGTTATCCAGAAACCTTTATCCATTTTACTCCCCTGTTTAACAGGTTTTTTTCGGTTATTATATATGTGCTATATATTAATAACTTATATAAAATATCCCAGTTGCGTACAAATTATTTATTTAAGTAAAGACCCGGTTGGGCTCACAGAAAAATTTAAACAGCCATTTGTTGCTATATTATGTATCGATTAGAACGGGAACAGGAAATTTGCATCACAATCCAGAAAGCCTGGGATTTCATCAGAAACCCGAGAAATCTTAACAGGATAACTCCGCCAGAACTTGGATTTGAAATTATCTCTGATGTCCCAGACAGCATGTTTAATGGGCTTATTATCGAGTATATCATCACTATCCCTTTTTTCGGCAGGCGAAAATGGGTTGCCGAGATAAAACATATACGGGAACCGTTCTCTTTTGTCGATGAACAGAGGGCAGGGCCCTATAAATTCTGGTATCACTATCATGAACTCATTAAAACGGATAAAGGTATACGGGTTATTGACAGGGTATATTATGAAGTTCCGTATGGAATACTTGGTAAGCTGCTGCATTTTTTTGTCATACACAAAACGCTGCAACGAATTTTTGATTACAGGGCTGAAAAATTTACGGAATTATTCAGCGAATAAATTATTTGCCGGTCGTTATGTTTATCCGTTTTGAAAGCAATAGCATAGGTTATGTCCCAAAGTACAAGAAAATTTTTTGCAGTAATCCTCCTCGTTCTCCTTATTGGGTTGCCGTTAATTAACTGGCAGCTTGGAGCACTCCTTTGGATGTGCGCGTGGCTCATATTTATCTTTCAGAAACTGTTTCCTGGACATATCGAGAAATTCGGTGATGAAAATAACGAGAGGGATGATCCGGAGTAATTGTATGGCATGCCTTTCATATACAATATTGTGGCAGGTTAAATGTCCTTATGTAATAGTAACTTGAAAAATATCTCTGGAAAAGTTATAGTAATAATGTTAGTTGGATTTCTATTTTACTGAAAGCAACTGCAAAGGTATTTTAAAAGAAGCTGAGCATATTTTAATAATTGTAAAAGCCAAACCTGTTGCGAGGCAGGGACGGAAAGCCACAGGTCTCATCGAGATAGCTGGGTTGCCATTTACATCGGAGCCGAGCTGCCTCTTGAGAGGTTTCTCGGTTTTTTTGTTTTACAATTAGAAACGATTACATATCGGTGGAGGTGTGAAATGGATGTAATTACAGATTTACTATTCAATCATTACAACCAAACGCCTTGATTGTTTTTAATCCAACATAACAAAATTTTATTAGCATTCAGAGGATAACACTGAAAATGGAAACTTGGTATGAAGTAGAATATTCTTATAATAGACCCGGTTCTGAAAAATTAAAATACAAGGGTCTGAAAGTATGTAAAACCAGAGAGGAAGCGGAAAAATTCGCGGCTGTGGTTTATTGGTTGTCCAAAAAAGATAAAGGAGAATATGATTCTAGACAATTTAAAGTGTCAGAAGAATATCTCGGAAAAGGAAAGTTTCTAGCTTTAAAAAAGATTTATATATGCACCAAAAAAGAAATAAAATTAAAAATAAATGGGAAATAGCAGGGTGGAGATATGTAAAAAATTTAAACCACTGAAAGCCGCCATAATCAAATTGTTTGCTATCAATCACGAAGTATGAATGATCCCTGAAAGCTTAAGTACCAAGGGACATGAAACCCTCTCAGTTAATTCTGAGGGGTTTTTTTATTCTCTCTTAGGGTAAATACCCCGCGGCTTGCCGCGTTTGTTGGGTAGCAACACTTGTAAAAATACCCCGTGGCTTGCCGCGGGGAGTTTCATTTATAAATTTTGCCCGATAGTAAGTTCAATCACTGGGTGCACAAAGAAAACACAAATGAACTGTAAAAGGCGAACAAACCCCTGTTATTTCTCGTCGTCAGGTATGTTATTTGGATCAGGCGGGGGATATGTACCCTCGAGAATCTGCCTGTTTTTGAGTAAAAAATTCTTCTCAATTTCTCCTTTTTTTAATCCCAGGAATTGCAGGGAACAGCCTTGGCCATAAACAGCACCAGAATCATCGGTTTTCCAAGTCCAGAGCCTGCAGTACTTTTGCATGCAGCGAGCATGCTGCCATTTGTTTTTTGTTTCTCCAAAACCGACAATGGAAAGGCTTTTGCCGGTTTGTGCCATATTAAACGGGCACATATCAAAGAGCTGATAAGTTTGTTCTGTTTCAGTTGAAGAAATAATTTTACCAGGATTCTCCTGGGCGATTTGCTCGATTTTTTGCTGCCGCTGCTGGAGGAGTTTTGATGCCTCTTCTGCCTGCTTTTTCTCATCATCCAGCTTCTGCCTCAGTTTTTCATCCGCCTCTCTTTGCAGCAGCTCTTCTTCATCTTTGCGTTTCCGTTCTTCCTCTTCTTGGCGCATTCTTTCTGCTTCAAGTTTCAGAAGTCTTTCTTTTTCCTCTTTTTCTTTTTTCTCCAGCGCTTCTTTCTGCAGCCGTTCTTCTTCCTCTTTGCGCTTCCGTTCTTCCTTTTCTTGGCGTGCTCTTTCTGCTTCGAGTATCTGACGTCTTTCGGTTTCTATTTGTTTTTTTCTATTCTGTTCTTCTCTCTGCAGCCGCTCTTGTTCTTCTTTACGCTTCCGTTCTTCCTCTTTCTTGAGTCTTTCCAGCTTGGCTTTCCGTTCATTTTCGCGTTGTTTTTCCAACTCGGCCAACTCCTGCCTGGCTTTATCTTTTTCAAAGATAATGCCACATGATGGACATTCATAATCCGGGAAAAGCAGATCGTCCTGTACAGTTCTTTCGTATTTGCATTTTGGGCAGGTTTTCATAACATATACTCCTTTTGGGGGCATTATGATAATCATCAACTTGTAAAGTCAGCGTAATATATACCAAAAAGTTCGGAAAGCATACACTTGGGTTATATTTATTTTTGTTAAATTATGCATGGAATATACTGTGTAAATGCAATTCAAAAATGATATTTCTCTTGTTGTTTATAAAGTATGCCATAAGCAGAAAGAGAGGCATATTTTTTGAATTATATAATCTTTACACTGGAAGCGATACATGAAAGCCTCCCATTTACATAAAGCAAAGAAGCATAGCTCAGATAGACTGGGAGGGGCTGAACGCTTGAGTTTGTGGCAGGATCTCCGGTTTCATTTCAGCCAGGAAGCCATTGCAGCACCACTGCCGGAATAAATTGTTGAACAGGAACAGCGCGTACATTCACCGCGGCTAGAAGTCTGCCCTTATCTGCCGCGGGAAGCTTCAATTCCAGATGGAATCGTATTTGACGGCGGCTCTACAAATTGCAACTAGCGCGAGCAGACGCTCATGACCTGTTTCATGTCTGTTTTACCAAGAAACGTATTATGAATACCGTCCTGGAGCAGGGTTGTCATGCCGCCCCTGATTGCCACTTCACGAAGATCTTCAACCAGGCACCTTTCTATGATCTGCATTTTCATAGGGCGGTCGCCGATGAGTAGCTCAAAAAGCCCTATTCTGCCGCGGTAGCCAACATCATTGCATTCCTTGCACCCTTGGGGCTGATAAAAGACCAGATCATCTGTATAAGGAACGCTGAGCCGTTCATCAAAATATACGCCATAGAGATCCTTGATATGGTCGTATTCTAATTGTTCCGGATGATAAGCTTCCTTGCACTTGGGACAGAGGACACGGGTCAGGCGTTGGGCCAAAATACCTAAAAGGGCGTCAGCAAAGTTAAAGGGGTCCATACCCATGTCAATAAGGCGGGTAATGGTTTCTGGGGCGGAATTAGTATGCAGGGTACTGAAGACCAGATGGCCTGTAAGGGAGGCTTCGATACCCATCCTGACAGTTTCACGGTCCCGCATCTCTCCGACCATGATAACATCGGGATCAGCTCGCAGAAAGGCCCGCATTGCCTGGGCAAAGGTGGGGCCGGCCTTCATGTTTATCTGGAGCTGGCGTAAACCATACTGAGTAATCTCTACCGGGTCTTCCGCGGTCCAGATTTTTCGTTCCGGTTTGTTAATATGGGCAAGAGCTGAATGCAGTGTTGTGGTCTTGCCGGAACCTGTGGGGCCCACGACCATGATAATGCCGTAGGGCTTCTGAATGATATTTACGAACCGGTCAAGGGTCTCTTTGCGCATCATCTGGTCAAGAGGGAGCGGTTCGGCAGTGGCCAGAAGACGCAGGACCACATCTTCGTTATTGTTGGCCGTAGGAATAGTTGCAATGCGGAGTTCAATAATTTTATTGTTGGAGGTTTTGAAACGGATTTTACCATCCTGGGGTTTTCGTTTTTCAGAAATATCCATCTTGGCCAGGACTTTTATTCTGGAGACAACTGAACGGATATAGGCCGTGGGCACGGTTAACGCTTGCTGGCAGCGGCCGTCGATACGGTAGCGGACAATGGCATCTTTTTCAAAACTGTACGGCTCGATATGGATGTCTGAGGCCATCTGGTGGTATGCATCCTCAATTATTTTGCGGACCAGGAGGACAACGGTATTATCATTTACATCTGCTTCTTCTTCCAGGAAATCTGTATCTTGAAGGGAAGACTCACTATCTTGTCCTTTTAATTCATCGAGTAAGTCACCAACTGATAAGTCACCTACCGACTTGGAACTTTTCTTGCTTTTCATTGCTCCCCGAAAGCTATGCAGGAACTGTTCTATATCCTCCTTTAAAGCAAAGCGCAGTTCCACATCAGGAGTGCGATACAACTGCTGAACCTCCTGGATTTTGCTGTGGTCGCTTGGATCGTTTATGGCCAGCAGAAGTTCATCGCCGTCTGAATGCAATGGAACCCAGAGACCGCGAAGAAAAAAATCTAAATTCTTGCCCTTGATATATTCAATTGGGTTATAGATTGTGGTGGTCAAATCCTCGAATTTAACATCATAAAATTGCGCCAGGGCCTTTCCCAGTTGTTTTCGGCTCAGATCAAAATCATCCAGCAAGACCTTTTCCAGGTTTTTCTTATCTTTCTCCGCTTTATTGATAGCCTTTAGTAATCTATCTTCAGACAGGATGTTGTTCCGGGTAAGAATGCTGTAGGGGGCAGGAATTTTATCACTTGCCGTGAGCTTCTGCACTGTAGAAGCCTGCCCTTTATTGCGGGCCGGCAGGTGTTCCAGGATAAAACGTCCTAGAGCATCAGCAATTACCTTTAAATTGTCAATATCTTCACTGGAAAATTTATTACTGTCTTTTTTGTTAATGAGCTGGATTACCCCAAACAGGTTTTTTTTGCAGTATACCGGGGCAGATAGAACCTGTATTGTAGTAAATTTGGTTTGGTCATCCCATTTACGATTGAATTTGAGATCCGGATCAATCCGTTGTAGTTCATCCTTGTCATAGGCATCAATTATATTGACAATTTCACCGGTGGCAGCAACGAAGCCAGCTATGCTCGTCTTGTCAATGGGCAGGCGGATTTCCTTGCGGAGTCGTCCTGCTTTTACTTTAGAAACAATCTGCTTCTTCTTGTTGTCAGCAAAATAAATAGTGAAGGCTGCGACATCAAAATAATCTCTCATCTCTTGCTTCAAGCCATTGAGGAGTTCATTGATGTTCGAAGCAGAACGGAAAAGATTGGCAAGCTTTAACTCATCCTTGAAGCGGGCTGTGAAAGGTTCTTTTTCAGAAGAAGAACGGTTTTGGGCAGGATTTGCAGACATATAATTTCACCTTATAACATAAATTTTTTCTCTAGATAAAGGATTGCACATTGCATTTTTACCATAGTAAAAGACTTTTTGTCAAAATATCATACTGTTATTAAGAAAAATTACTCGCAGCGTCAGCACTGGAACAGGACAGAGAATTGCGAGTCTTATCATAGGTTATTATACTCCTGCACGATGAGAAGTTTATATGAAATAAAAAGGGAAACGTATAACTGAATTTTAGGTTTGCTTTTTGACAGATGCGGATATAACATTACTATTATATTTTTTATAAAATTTTAAATTTCAATTATAAAGCCTTACATAAGGAGGAACTATCTATGTCCCAAAAAATATTTTTGATATTAGCACTTCTGTTTTTTGTCTTTTCGTTCACGCTTGCTTTTGCAAAGCATCACACCCTGGAGGACAGAGGGAAAGCACATTTTGAGAATGCGGCATTTGCTGGCGGCAAGAAGTCTTGCAGTACGTGTCATCCCAATGGCCGGGGACTAGAAAGTGCCGGGGCGAAAACAGCATTTAACATAATGGGTGGTGAACAAAACAGCCTGGAAAGTGTAATAAATGTCTGTATCGTCAATGCCAATAAAGGAAATGCGATTGATGACAATTCGGTCGAGATGCAGGAACTGGTAAGTTATATCAAGTCGCTAAGCGCACAGACTGACCCCGGTGCAGGCAAATAGATAAGAAATTAAAAAACACCCTCCTGGTCAAAACCGGAGGGTGTTTTTTTACTGTACCTGGAAAGAAACTGTATTTAGCACTATTCCTGAGTAATCCTGCAATTCAACTTTCCAATTGCCTTTCAAACCTGCAAGCTTCTTGCTGGAATAAGTTCTCCACCGCATGCCCTTATTTAGGGGCAGCGCCACTCTGGCCATTTCAGTATCTTCAAAGTACCAGACAAAACTGACCGTGGTGTCCGCTTCGATCTCTTGTGCCTCAAGAAAGCAGTAAATTTTTTCAGTAACCGCAGAAAATGTCTCTCCTATGGCAACAGGCTCTTTGCCAATAATTTTTCCACATATAACCATGCGGTTGATGATAAATCCCGGATCATCCATTGAAGAAGCTGGAGAAATGAGAGAGAGGAACAGTGTTATGGTCGCAATAATTGCAAAAATAAAAGGGCGTAATTTCATAAGGGCCTCCAAATGTATTTTGTATGTTTTATTATTTTTTCATATTCAGTTAAAATCAGAGCAAAGGGAGCAACTGTTGCAATTGTAAAAAATTTTGCACACCTATTGCCAGGACTTTGTTGTTTGACATACAAGGAGGAACTGCTCTGACATTAGCCTGAATCGCCATTTCTTCGTAGTGAATTGCCTTTTGCATATAAAAATACACTTGTGAACCAGATGCAAGATCTTTTGAATTCAGGCCGAGTTTTTCAGCAATCTGCAATAGAATTTCAAGTTTGCCAATATCATGGTCATCCTGTAAAAGGGCCATGAAAACCGCATGGTTGAATGCAGCAAACTTACCATGGTCTGCAGCCTATTTTGCAACAGCATGGACGAGCCTGGTGCGGGGTTGAAGAGACGGGAGCTTCATGGTAAAGCCCATTTTTCTGTCAGATGATAAACATCTCCCTGCCAGGCCTTGGTCAGGTACGCACTATTCGGGTCTAAAGTTGGAACCGGATATGCTCTGAGCTCAAATGTCTTCCACTGAATGACAATATGCGGCTCAGTATTGGCAAATTGTTCCTAAAATATTATATAAAAGTAATTGAAATTATTATATTACTATGATAATTTTTAAATGTTTTAATGAATTTTTTTGCTTCAATGTAGTAAAAAAAACGTTTGCATGACCTGGGGCGCAGAATCTTTTTTTATTCTCTTGGAAAAGAGTATATTTAATCTAACAATGGGAGCATTCTGATGAAATTGACAGTCAGGTACTTGGGCGCGCTAACTCTTGGAGCCCTAATCGCAGGAACTGGTTCCGCACATGCTGAAACACTCCAGGATGCTGTTCATTACATGCTGCAAACCAATCCGGATGTAAAATCAATTGCCTATAATCGGCTGGCAAGGGGTGAGGAAGTCAAGCAGGCAAGGGCAGGGTACCTGCCCAGCCTTGACATTTCTTACGGTGCCGGCATCGCGGACCAGAAGAACCCCTTTGACGATACATCCTATCCGCAATCAACTGTATTGAGTCTGCGACAAAATGTATTTCGTGGGTTTGCTGATCAATATGAGGTGGAAAGGCAGACAGCACGGGTCAATTCATCTGCTTATCTGCTGCAGGGTAGATCAGAGAACATCGCCTTAGTGACCTCACGTGTATATTTGAATTACCTGCGTCAACTTGAGCTACTTGAGTTGGCAAAAGAGAACCTTACGATACACCAGCGGATTCATGACCAGATCAAACTGCGAAGTGAATCCGGTATAGATCGAAAAGCAGATCTTGACCAGGTCATGGGACGTCTGTCCCTGGCAGAATCTAGTCTAGTTATTGCCGAGGCAAACGTTGCTGATGCTGAGACCGATTATCAGTTTGTCGTTGGACGTATACCCGAGCATCTGGTCAAGCCCCAGCCGGTGGATGATTTTATCCCTGCATTACTGGAAGAAGCCCAGCAACTGGCCGTGAAAAACTATCCGATCCTCAAGTCTGCCCAGGCAGACGTGCAAGCCCGTGAAGCCCAGTACGTTGTTGCCAAGAGCAACTATTATCCCAAGCTGGATATCGTAGTTGACCAGAAATGGGAAGAGGATGTCGATATTCCAGGGTACGAGGAGGAACTAAGAGCTACAGCCGTTGCGCGTTTCAACATTTTCAATGGTTTCAGCGATAAGGCCCGCATTGCGGAAACATGCTACCTTATCAAAGAGGCACGTGAAATTCAGAAAAACACGGAACGCCAGATTATTGAATCCATCCGTTTGTCATGGATGGCCCATCAAGCATCCCAAAACTCAATTGTCTACCTGCAGAATTATGTCAAGTCAACCGGAGCGACCGCAGAGGCCTTTTCCAAGCAATGGAATATCGGCAGACGGTCCATGTTTGATGTTCTGGACATAGAAGCAGAACTTGTCAATGCCAAGATAGACCTGGTCAATGCTCAGTATGACAAACTCTATGCGCAGTATAGAATTTTAAACGGTATGGGACAACTGGTTCATACAATGGGATTGCAGTGGCCTGTGGAAAGCAAGGTTGAAAAAGATAATCAGGATGATGACGCTTCATAAGGTGAATATCTTTAGCAACAGAAGATGAATATCTGCATTGGCGTAATGTCTGACGTGCAAACAAGACCATGACTCGGAATTGATTATAGATTGTTGCTTATTCAAGCAGTAAGTAGTTAAAATGGGGCAGCACATTTTTGCTGCCCCATTTTTGTTTTGTACCTGCTCCTGCCTATCCTAACAATTTTCGAGGGGGAGTTTACCCAGAAATAGAGTTTTCTGTTATTACACCATTGTGGTCATACATACTGATAAAATAAAGCTTACCCTGCTTTTTCTTGTTATTTTTTTGTTTCTGATCGGTATTGCACCGGTTATCAGCGGAAGTGATTTTCATCTCGACAAAGAGCTTCTCAATAAGGTAGAGCACAAATATGGAAAGGAAGCACATACTCTCCTTGTTGCCTGGGAAGGTCTCATAATTCAGGATATGAGCATGACGGACCTGGATAAACTTAAGCGGGTCAATGATTTTTTAAACCAGATGGAATTTGTTGATGATAGGATCCACTGGAAAAAAGAAGATTATTGGGCAACTCCCATAGAGTTTTTAGCTACCCAGGGTGGTGACTGCGAAGATTTTGCAATTGCAAAATATTTCACCCTTAAAACAATGGGAGTTGATGAAGAAAAATTAAATCTCACATATGTAAAATCCCTCAATTTAAATGTCCACCATATGGTTCTCACATATTTCAGTACAGCAGATGCAGAGCCACTCATTCTCGATAATCTTGTAAGAGAAATAAAAAGTGCATCACAACGTACAGATTTAATTCCAATATACAGTTTTAACGGCACGGGTTTGTGGCTCGCCAAGCAGCGGGGACGAGGCAAACTGGCTGGGAGCAGCAACCGGCTGCAATACTGGCAGGATTTACTGCAAAGGATGTCCGATGACAATTTTTAAGGAATCAAGCCAAGTTGCAAGGTGTTCGCGTATTTTATGAAAATGCCTAAGGAGGGAGCGCAAATGAAATTTAGCCATTCTAGCTGGAAATTCGGGTGCCAATGGCAATATAGTTTTGTATTTTATGCGTTCTGATAAGAATTAATTGTGTAAAACATGGTGTAAATTATGACACTTTACAGGCAACTCGTTATCTTCACGCTGGTTCTTTTCTTGATCCTGTTTACAGGAACTCTGCTGGTAAAGTTTGAGAGTACCAGGTCTTTTCTCATGGACCAATTGGAATCGCATGCCCAGGATACTGCCACCTCCCTAGGGGTGTCTATATCGCAGTACAGTACTGAAAATGATTTGCCTGCTATTGAAAGTATGATCAATGCGGTGTTTGACAGGGGCTATTACCGGATTGTTCGATATACGGACACCAACGGTAATATTCTCATAGACAGGGCGCTTGATGTCACCATTGAAAATGTGCCGCAATGGTTTATCAGCCTGGTCCCGTTAAAAACTCCTGAGATATCTGCAAAAGTCATGTCGGGCTGGAACCAGGCCGGAACCATTTATGTTAAAAGCCATCCCGGGTATGCTTATAAGACCCTGTGGGAGAATGTTGTACGCATGACGCTATGGTTTTTGGTCTGCGGGATTGCCGTTCTCTTTGCAGGAGGATTTGGTTTGCGGTTACTGTTGAAACCATTGTCTTTGGTTGAACGACAGGCGGATGCTCTGTGTAAGAAAAAATATGAGATCCAGAAATATCTGCCCAAAACCAAAGAACTGCGTCGTGTCGTTGAAGCCATGAACCGCATGACCGGTAAGGTCAAGGTGATGTTTGATGAGCAGGTTGCCATTACAGAAGGACTTCGTAAGCATGCCTATCATGATTCCCTGACCGGGTTGGGTAACAGGCGTTATTTTGAAAGCCAGATAAACGCCCGGCTTGATCGGCAGGACAGTACAACACAAGGTATTTTAATGTTGGTCCAGATCAATGATCTACATGCATTGAATCAGCAGAAAGGTTTTCAGGCAGGCGACGAACTTTTGAAACGGGCCGGAGTTTTACTCCAGGAAGCTGCAAAAAAACATGCAAATGTTACCCTGGCCCGTTTAACAGGAGGCGATTTCGGCATTTTTGTACCCGATGTTTCGTCATGGGATGCTGAAGCTATAGCTGAAGCAGTATGCGCTGAAATGAACCAGCTTGCTGTTGAACAACTCACATTGACGGATAATGTTGGCCATGTCGGCGTTGTATGTTATGAAAATTTCACCAGGCTGGAACGTTTGTTGTCTGAGGCGGACCTGGCCCTGCGTTCGGCCCAGCAGGCTGGTCCTAATAAATGTGAAGTTCGTGCAGTCACAGATGAAACAGAAGAAATTCCACTGGGGCGGCAGCAGTGGAAAAATATCCTTGACCAGGCGTTAGCACAACGCAAAATTACCCTGTTTGCCCAGAACGTTGTCAATACCCATGACAGCGATAAGATAATTCATCGTGAGCTTTTCGCCCGCATAATACAGGAAGACGGCAATCTTTTGAGTGCCGGATTATTCATGCCCTTTGCTGAACATTTACATCTTGTTTCATACCTAGATCGTATAGTTCTGGAAGAGGTGATGCAGCTTGATGTAGCTAGTATAGGCGCTGACCGGGTGGCAGTAAATATGTCGCCGGCATCGCTCCAGAATGATTCATTACGTCGTTGGCTTTTAGATAAAATTGAACGGCTGCCGAAAAAAGCCCCGCGGGTTAATTTTGAATTTCCAGAGTTCGGCGCAGTCCAGCATCTCGACAGGATTAAAGAGTTCAGTTCAGCAGTCAGGAAGTATGGGCATCTTGTCGGCCTGGATCACTACGGCCAGGGTTTTTCCCATTTGGGCTATCTTAAGTCACTGCGTCCGGACTATGTCAAGATTGACAGGGCTTACACAGTGGAGTTGAAAGATGAAGAGAGCGACAGCAGGTTCTTTATCGGTGCTCTCTGCAGTGTTGCACACAGCCTGGATATAACAGTAATTGCCGAAGGGGTTGAAACCGAGCAGCAATGGGAGCATCTTAAGAAACTTAACCTTGATGCAATTCAAGGGTATATCATTGACAGGCCTAAACCGCTCATTAATGAAATATAGAAAAAGTGAAATGATTCACAAACAGAATGTAGAGTTAATGGAATTCTGTTTAGAGGGGACTAAAGAATATCATCTACCATCAGGTGATCCGGCCCGATTCCCTCGCGCAACATTTTACGATCACTGATCTTTGCCTGTGCTTGTTCAGGCAGTTCTGTAAAAAGAATAATGTTTTTACGGATAAGGAGATCTATCAGGTCTTCAAGTATGCGGATGATACCGGTATCAGAGAGCGACAGTAGTTGTATCCTGGGATCCGTATCAATATTTTTTTCAAGAAATTTAATAACCTCTTCATCCATTACGGTTTTTTGCTCGTCAGCACCTGTTTCTGGTTTATTATGCAAAGAAACTATGTTTCCAGCTTCATCTCTTTCTACGTACAGCATAACTTGGCTCCATTAAAATGAGTTGATCTCACTATATTTTATAAGCCATTTTGGTAAGTTATCCAACAAAAAACAAACATATCTTTATTTTAACCTTAAAATATATTTACCTGGTAAGATTAATACGTTAAATATGGTAAGTCGTTAATAGTTAAACATTATCTGTACTTTTCTTAGCCAGCATAATAAATCAATGCCAGAAAAAGACAAACAGCCCCCTCCAAGTCAATGGGATATTGGAGGGGATACTGATACTTATGATGATCCGCTTCTGGATTGTCTCATGCAGCTCGCCAAACTCCATGGCCGCCAGGCAACCAGAGCGGGTTTAAGTTCCGGCCTGCCCCTTGTCCACAACAGGCTTACCGTAGAGTTGTTTTCAAGGGCTGCAGACAGAACGGGATTGTCATCCCGTGTTCTCCACAGGCCCCTTGAAAAGATTGGGAACCTGCAGCTTCCTGTGATTCTACTCCTGAAAAACCGTAAAGCCTGCGTTCTTGTGGCTATTGAAGATGAAGGCAAACAGTTGAGGATTCTTCTGCCTGAAACAGGAATGGGGGAAGAAACAGTTGCAAAACAGGAGATGGAGGGTCTCTATACCGGCTACGGTATATTTGTGCGGCCAAAATTCCGCATGGATCGGCAAACTGTTGAGGAAATCAGTCCCCAAACATCGGGAAGAGGGTGGTTCTGGGGTACAATTTTTGAGTCATGGCGTATATACCGTGATGTTTTTTTGGCCTCATTTTTAATAAATCTTTTTGGGCTTGCCAGTCCATTTTTTGTATTAAATGTCTATGACAGGGTAATACCAAACGCTGCCTTTGAAACGCTATGGGTATTGGCTATCGGTATAAGTGTAATTTATGCTTTTGCTACTATCATGCGAGGCCTGCGCGGTTTTTTTGTTGATGAAGCCGGCAAGAGGGCTAACCTGAAAATATCCGCCTCCCTTTTTCAAAAGGTGCTGGGGTTGCGCATGGAGTCCCGTCCTCAATCAATAGGTTCGTTTTCCAAAAATCTGCAGGAATTTGAGTCTATCCGTGACTTTATCACCTCGTTTTCCATCACTGCATTGATCGATGTCCCTTTTGTGCTACTGGCCCTGTTAGTTATCTGGTATTTGGGCGGTATTATAGTTCTGGTGCAGATAATTTCAATTATACTGTTACTGGCCTATGCCCTTTTTATCCAGGTCCCTCTGCAAAAGGCTGTTGAGCAATCCTTTCAGGCTTCATCCCAAAAAAATGCAATCTTAATTGAAGGCTTGAGTGGCCTAGAAACCATTAAAATGCTTGGGGCGGAAAGTCAGATACAGAGAGCCTGGGAAGAAGCGGTCAGTTATATTGCCAAATGGAGCGCCCGCTCCAGGTTTTTATCATCTTCTGTGAATCATTTTTCCTTTTTTGTACAAAGCATGTCCGTTGTTGGTGTTGTTGTTGTCGGCGTGTACATGATCTCCAATGGTGACCTGACCCAAGGTGGTCTGATAGCGCTGGTAATTCTTTCCCGCCAGGCTGTTGCTCCCATGTCGCAGGTTGTAAGCCTTGCCACCCGTTATCATCGCGCCAGGACCGCCCTGAAGACTCTTAATCAGATCATGGAACTTCCCGTAGAACGCCCCGAGGGCAAGACATTTTTACACCGATCACAGATAGAAGGAGCCATTGAACTCAAAAATCTTAATTTTGCCTATCCGAACCAGACTGTAAAGATCCTGAATAATATCTCCTTCAAGATAAAACCCGCAGAAAAGGTCGGTATCATTGGTCCCATAGGCTCCGGCAAAACGACCCTGGGCAAGCTTATTCTTGGTTTGTATCAACCCGTTAGCGGTATGGTGAGCATGGATGGTACAGATATCAGACAGATAGATCCGGCTGACCTGAGACACAGTATCGGCTATGTATCCCAGGACATAACACTTTTTCGCGGTACTATCCGGGACAATATAACTATGGGCACCCATGATATTGACGATAATGCAGTATTACGGGCTTCCGAGTTGACGGGTGTGAACGAATTCGTAAAAAAACATTCCATGGGTTTTGATATGGAAGTCGGGGAGCTTGGGCGGGGGCTTTCCGGTGGTCAGAGACAATGCGTGGCCCTGGCCCGGGCTTTGCTCCTTGAGCCTCCTGTACTTGTTCTTGATGAGCCGACGAGCAACATGGATAACAGGACGGAAGTTTTGCTGCGTGACAATCTCTCCAAAATAATAGAAAATAAAACAGTGATATTAATTAGCCACAGGGCCTCGTTGCTTGCTATGGTCGACCGTATTATTGTCATCGATAACGGTACCATTGTAGCTGATGGACCCAAGACGTCTGTTCTGGAAGCCCTCAAAAGAGGCCAGTTAAACGTCTAAGCTGGAGTTTGAAAGTTGTCTGAAACTGAAAAAAAACCTGAACAAAATAAACTTTTCCACCGAATGATGGCCGAAGATGTGGACCTGACAACTGATATACGCACGTCTATTCTGGCCCAGTCACCTCGGGGCGGTCGTGCTATAATCTGGGTAACGTTAGCCCTTTTTCTGCTTTTTATTGTATGGGCCTATTTTTCCAATATAGAGCAGGTAACCCGTAGTGACGGCAAGGTTGTACCTTCTACCCAGATTCAGATAGTACAGAACTTTGAAGGGGGTATACTTTCTGAAATAATGGTCGATGTCGGTGAACTGGTAAAGAAAGACCAGCTTCTGCTGCGCATCGATGAGACCAGGTTCTCATCATCCTTTAAGCAGAACAGGTCGAAATACCTTTCCTATAAGGCAAGAGCCGGCAGACTTTTGTCTGAAGCAAATGGCACAGCTTTTGAGGTGCCGCAGGAAGTTTTTGCTGAAAAGCCTGAAATCGGGGTGCGTGAGGAGGAACTTTTTGAATCCAGGAAAAGGGAATTTCAGTCAACCGTGGATATCCTGCATGAACAGATCAGACAGCGGGAGCATGAGTACGGAGAATTAACCTCAAAGCTTGAGGAATTGACCAGGACCTATGCCCTTTTGCAAAAGGAGTTGGAGCTCACCAGGCCTCTTGTTTCCCAAGGGGCGGTGTCGGAAGTTGAGGTGCTGCATCTTGAACGGCAGGCCAGTCAGATGCAGGGCGAAATTTCAACCATTAAGCAGACAATTCCCAAGGCTCAATCACGACTTCAGGAAGCCCAGCTGGACCTCCGTGAAAATCAGCTTGCCTTTTTTAATAAGGCCAAGGAGGAATTAAACGAGGTTCTTGCTGAACTTGAAGAGGTTTCTGCTTCTGCAATCGCCCTGGAGGATCGTTTGCGGCGCACTAACGTGCGTTCACCTGTGACAGGAACGATAAACAGGCTTTTGGTCAATACTGTCGGAGGAGTTATCCAGCCTGGAATGGATCTTGTCGAGATAGTGCCCCTTGAGGATACATTGGTTATTGAGGCCAAGGTTAAGCCCGCTGATATTGCATTTCTGCGACCGAATCAGGAAGCCAAGGTGAAATTCACAGCATATGATTTTACAATTTATGGCGGCCTGGAAGCCAAACTGGAACATATTAGTGCGGACAGCATCACAGACGAGAAGGATAATAGTTATTACCTTGTTCGCTTACGAACAAATAAAAATTATCTTGGCCCTGAATCGGACCCGCTGCCGATTATTCCGGGTATGGTTGCATCAGTTGATATTCTGACAGGTAAAAAAACAATTCTGGCCTATCTTTTAAAACCTGTTTTACGAGCTAAATATATGGCGTTGAGGGAACAGTAAAATATGGATATCCTCTTATGTTGTGCTGATGATGCTGTTCTGAAAAGGTGGAAAGACCTGCTGGAGAGTAATTATGATCTTGAGCAGGTAATCACGGCAAGAGAGCTTAAAATTCGCTGTGCTGCCAGTCCATTTGACCTGATCCTTATTCACCGTCCCCTGATCGATACCGATACCTTTATTGAAATACGGCGCGCAACCCCTTTAAGCAGGATTTTTCTGCTCTCCGATCAACCAGATGAAGAAGAAGGGCTTACCTTCCTGAAACTTGGTATAGTAGGGTATGCAAATACCTATATTTCATCAGAACGCCTTGCCGAGGCTGTCCGGGTGATTACGAGCGGTGCTGTTTGGCTGGGCCAAAAGGTCATGCAGCGTTTGATTCTGGATTCCTACGCCAAAACAAAGGAAAAAGCAGTTGCCGATTCTGAAAAGAAACTTGACAGCCTGACCAAGCGTGAACGAGAAATAGCAAACCTCATTTCTCAGGGTCAGACAAACCTGGAAATTGCCGCTAATCTTGATATTGCAGAGCGAACAGTTAAGGC
>Ga0210119_1000011_pt1 | contig 40851 bp, 36 predicted proteins | sample China_Bullhead_C_2_FD_184859 | JGI IMG/M metagenome (GOLD analysis project Ga0210119, IMG submission 184859) | Wetland microbial communities from San Francisco Bay, California, USA, that impact long-term carbon sequestration -... | ecosystem: Environmental > Aquatic > Marine > Wetlands ... | reverse complement strand
ATCTTTTATGCTGGTGCATTGGGGCAGCCTCCGGCGAAGAGCCTTACTCGCTCAGTGTATTATGGGAACTGTCAGGGTTGAAAAAAGGGGGTACGTCTCTCAAAATTGTGGCCACTGAAGTAGACCAGCATATGATTGGCCGGGCCAGGAAAGGATGCTACCCGGCCAGCAGCATCACCCATTTACCTTCCAGGATAAAAAAAATCGCTTTCATTAACAGGGAATCACAATTCTGCCTAAAAGAAGAGTACAGGAAGCGGGTACAGTTTGTGCAGCAGGACATCAGAAACGAGCAGCCCGATTCATCTTTTGATCTCATCCTCTGCCGCAACCTGGTGTTTACCTATTTTTCCCGGGAACTGCAGGAAGAAATCGCCCGGAAAATCCTCACACGTTTGGAACCGTGTGGCGTGCTGGTGACAGGTGCCCACGAAGCACTTCCCAAATCGCTGCAGGGCCTTGTTCCCTGGTTCCCGGGACAGAAAATTTACCGCCGAAAAATTTAAAATTTAGATTGACTTTGGCATATTTTTTACCAATATGGGCCTATGCCTGAAACAGATGCCCAAAGCCTTCCCAGAACCCCAAACTGGCTCATCTTCTCACTGGTTGCCATCGGCATCTTCATGGCAACCCTCGACGGTTCCATTGTCAATATTGCCCTGCCTTCCATCATGACTGATTTTGAGGTTGAGCTTGCCACCATCCAGTGGGTGGTCATGATATACCTTTTGACCGTCACCTCGCTGCTGCTTTCTTTTGGCAGGCTGAGCGATATCCGGGGCAGAAGGATTGTCTACAGTTTCGGCTTGTTCCTGTTTTCCTTTGGCTCCCTTTTCTGCGGCCTGGCCCAGTCAGCCCACTGGCTCATTGTCTCCCGTTTTTTCCAGGGGCTTGGTGCTGCAATGACCATGGCCTGTACCCCGGCCCTGATTGTTGACACTTTTCCGGAGACCGAACGCGGCAGGGCGCTCGGCATGATGGGTTCCGTGGTGGCTTCAGGCCTCACAGCCGGACCGGTGCTGGGCGGCCTGCTGATCCATTATTTTTCCTGGCGCGCCATTTTCTATATAAACATCCCCATCGGGCTCCTCACCGCCACAGGAGTATTTTTTCTCCTAAAGGGCAGCAAGGCCGACATCACCAGGCAAGAAACCTTTGACTGGTCCGGGGCAGTCATCCTTGCAGTGCTTCTGGGATCCTTACTCATGGCCATCACGCATGCCTATGACTGGGGTTATTTTTCAACTCCCACCCTTTTGCTCCTGGCCCTGTGCATCCTGGCCGCAGCCTGTCTTCTTTATGTAGAAACTCGAGTCCGTCACCCGATACTTTCACGCTCCCTTTTTGAGATCAGGCTTTTTTCCATGCCCATCATGGCAGCGGTTATTCTCTTTGTCTGTCTTTTTTCCCTGGTCTTTCTCATGCCGTTTTATCTCATTCATCCCAGAGGTTATCCGGTAAATACCGTAGGTGGCATAATGGCATGCATCTTTGTGGCCTTATTTGTTGTTTCACCTTTTTCAGGAGCACTCTTTGACCGCATCGGCTCCCGCTTCCTCTGCACTCTGGCCATGGCGCTTATTGCCTGTTCGCTTTTCTCCCTTTCCTCTATCCCTGTCAAGGCATCTTTTTTCTCCATTATATGGCGTCTCTCCCTGGCCGGCATCGGCACAGCCATTTTTCTGCCGCCTAACAGCGCTGCCGCCTTCAGTGCCGTAACGCCCGAAAATCGCGGGGTCGCTTCGGCAACAGTTGCTGCAGCCCGGAATCTCGGCATGGTTTTGGGGGTGGCCATTGCCGGCGCTATCTTTAACAGCGTATTTTACAATTTAAGCAATGGCTTGAGCCTGAAAGAGTATCAACCTGCCCTGGAAGGGATATTCATGGACAGTTTTCATTTTGTCATGAAAGCTGGAGGGTTTATCGCCATTCTCGGCATGATTATTTCCTTCCTGCGCGGCCCGGAAAATGTAAAAGTTGGCAGCCGGCAGTTATAAGTCGGCGGAATGATTTATGCTAGGCTGATTGCTGACCGCTAATCTTTTCCGCCATTTATAAAACTCATGGCTGGCAAAAAGCAGGATCGGAAATGGAAGCAGGATCCACATGTCTGAGAGAGGCACCGTGGCAGTATTAAAAATATTCTGTACCGGCTCGACGTAGAGCAGCATCCAGATCCAGGCCAGTTCAATAATCATTGCACCAATCAAGAGTGGATTTGAGAAAAATCCCAAGCTGAAAGCGGAAAATTCCCAGCTCCGCATGGTCCAGGCATTCATGAGCTGACAGCTGATCGCCCCAAGAAGCGTCATGGTCATGGCCTGGCGGTGCAGGTGGGGATCGGCAAGCTCGACAACACCATACTGCCAGCCATGCAAAAGCAGGAATGAAATAAAGGCTACCATGGCTGCTGTCGCCTCTATCATACCTACGAAAAAGTAACCCCGCTTAAAGACTTCCCAGTCAAGGATTTTTTCCTGGCTGCCGGCAGGTGGCCTGTTCATGATATTTTTCTCAGGCTTTTCACTGCCAAGGGCCAGGCCCGGCAGCATGTCGGACCCCAGGTCAATTGAAAGAATCTGGATAACCGAGAGCGGCAGGGGGATTTTCAGGAAAAACTGCAGGATATAGGGCACAATTTCCGGCACGTTTGACGAAAGGATATAGGTAACAAATTTCTTTATATTGAAATAAACCGTCCTGCCTTCTTCTATGGCGGCAACAATGGTGGAAAAGTTGTCATCCAGCAGGATCATGTCTGCTGCCTCTTTAGCTACCTCGGTGCCGCTTTTCCCCATGGCGATACCGATGTCAGCCTTTTTCAGTGCCGGAGCATCATTGACACCGTCCCCGGTCATCGCCACGACTTCACCACAATTCTGCAGGGCAGATGCAATCCTTAATTTCTGATTACTTGCCATGCGGGCAAAAAGAATATCATTATTTGCGAGGATTTCTTCAAGTGTGTCATCATTTATCTTCTCAAGTTCATCTCCATTTATGACCCTTTCATATTCCATACCTATTTTCCGGGCGATGGCTGCTGCTGTGTGGGCGTTATCCCCTGTAATCATCATGGTTCTGATACCCGCTTTCTTGCATATTGCAACAGCCCCGGAAACCTCGGCCCTGGGAAGATCCATGATCGCTATAAGCCCGAGCAGGACCATGCTTTCTTCGCTCTCACCCTCTCCCATGGCTATGGCTAAAACTCGGTATGCTTCATTTTCATATGCTTCAGCCTGCGCGCTTACCTTTTTTCTAAATTCTTCATCCAGGGGTATTGATGTATTGTCCATATTCTGATAGAAATTACATTTTTCCAGAAGGACCTCTGCCGCCCCTTTCGAATAAATAAAGGACTTACCGTCCTGCAGGAATACAGAGGACATCATCTTGCGTTCACTGGTGAAAACATGTTCCTGCACCTTTTCTCCGGAAATATCCTCGATGCCTTTTTTATATGCCGCCGCAACAATGGCCAGTTCAGTTGGGTCTCCCCGAATACCCGTTTTGTCAATGACTGCTTTGCAGTTGTTTAAACCGGCCTGCAGTAGCTGCTCCAGCCGTGCAGCACCTGTTTCAGTCTCCTGTGCAAATCTGAATTCTCCGGATTTCTGATACCCCTCCCCTGTAATGCTTATCAGATCTCCGCCCGTCAGCCAGATAGAGCGCAAAGTCATTTCATTACGGGTAAGGGTTCCTGTCTTGTCCGTGCAGATGACAGAGGCACTTCCAAGAGTCTCAACCGAATCAAGATTTTTGATAAGGGCATTTCTTTTTGCCATCCGCTGGCTGGCCAGGGATAGTGACAAGGTAATGGTAGGCAGCAGGCCTTCAGGAACATTAGCAACAATGAGTGAAAGCGCAAAAATGGAGGCCATCAGCGGCCCCTTGGCGGAAAAAATCCCCAGAACGAAAAAAACCAGGCCCATAATCAAGGCAATGACGGTAAGTATTCTCGTGATCCTGATTATCTCCCGCTGCATGGGAGTTAGACTTTTCTGCACATTCTTGGTAAGGCTTGCAATCCTGCCAAATTCCGTGGCATTGGCAATGGCGCTTACAACAGCGACACCGCTGCCTGAAATTACCGTGGTGCCGGCAAATACCATGTTCTTGGCAGCTAAGGGATTTGTCTGCTTTGAAGGCTCGCTATTGCGTGAAGCCGGCGCTGATTCCCCATTAAGTGATGAGAGGTTCAGATACAACGAAGTAGTTTCAAGCAGTCTTCCGTCTGCCGCCACCTTGTCACCCTCATCCAGGACCATAATATCTCCCGGCACAAGTTCCTTTGAATCAATGGCTGCTGTCTCTCCATCACGGCGGACGTTGACCATAGTGGGCATGAGTTTGAGGAGCGCCTCCATTGCCTTGTCAGCCTTATATTCCTGCCAGAAGGTAAACGTGGCATTGATAATGACTGCCCCTAAAATTGCGTAACCCAGTATGTCATTGCCCTGACCCGGAGCAAAACGAGCTGACAGAAAGGAAAGCAAAGCAGCCACTTCAAGAAGGATTGCAAAAAACTGGACATATTCCTTCAGGTAGGAGAGCAGGTAATTTTTTTTCTTTTCGCTTTCAAGAACGTTAGGCCCAAACTCCTGCTGCCGCCTGATAACCTGGGAAGCAGCAAGACCATTTTCAGAAGTCTTGAGGCTGCGCAGCAGGACTGCTTTTTCCTGCATGAAAATCTTCATCTGGCTTTTTTCCGCAGATAGAAAGCAATAGTGTTGACAGGCGTGAAACGCTGCAACCGCTCAATAGGTTTTAGTTTGGCAAAGGATGAATAGGCCGACAACCTTTCTCCCCCGACAATCATGAGTTGAAAATCAGTGTGCGATAAATGGTGCAGAACCTGATCAATTTCGTTGAGGGTAATGGAGTGTTTCAACCGCAGTGGAATATTCATGAGTTTTGCCAAATACCTATAATGGGAGAGCCTGTCATCTATTTTCTGTAGATTTCTCTTCGTGTCTCCCAAATCCAACCTTGCCCGTTTCTTTTTGCTTGTAACGGTCACACTGTATATTTCACCGCTTGCCTTATATGCCTTTGCCATGGAAGCAAAAAAGGTGAACTTCTCCACAGAGATCCTGTCCTCCTTAATGGGCAGAACAATCCTTTCGGTTGACAAGGTTGAGTGGACATGCACTACTCTGACCTCTGCCAAATCAACAGGTAGCGACATGCTTCTGAGTTTTTCACTAAAGGCGCGATTCAAGAATTTCTTACGTTGTCGATATCGGGTGCTGCAGAAAAGAATTTCAGACTTATTTTCTTGGAGATAGCGTTTTGCTGTCTCGGCAGGGCTACCTTCAAGAATAACCCTTTCGGGTACCATGTCGTACTCTCCTGCAGCCTCTTCAATGTTCGCCATGCTTTTTTCAACAGCGTCTATGGAGTCGTCAGGGTTTGCGACATGTAGTAAAATTAAGGACAAACCCTGAGTTCTGGCAAAATGCAGACTATACAGGGCTGCAACTTCCGAAGTCACCTGACCGTTTATAGCAGCTATTGCATTCATTAGCGCACCCCCATTAAAAAAGGCCCCAACACACACGAATATATATAATAGTGCATAAGGACCTCTTTTTTAAGCTGAATAATTTATTTTCAGACTATAGCATAGGCTTAATTATATTGCTTTTTTTATGAATGTGTCAAACATTTACAGGCATATGGTTAAGAAACAGTTATCATGTTTTCGGCTTCCACTCCCGCGCCATCTGCTTGGCTATGGAAATATCCTCCGGCGTCATTTTTTCGGCAAGGCTGTCAATATTTTTCAGGGCCGCCTTGTTGTCTTGACTGGCGGCTAAAAGAAACCACATGTAAGCCACTTGATAATCCCTTGGCACACATTCACCTCTAGCATATTTTACCCCATAATGGTTTTGTGCACGTGCTTCACCCTGCTCGGCTGCCTTGCGTTTCCATTTTGCCGCTTCCTTGAGGTCCTGCGGGATACCCTTGCCTTTCTCACATAACACACCAAGACGGTACTGCGCCTTCTCATGTCCCTGCACGGCCGCCTTGCGAAACCATTTTACAGCTTCCTGGCAGTCGCGGTTTATTTCGGTGCCAAGCAGATACATGCGGCCAAGGTTGTATTGACCGAGCGCATCTCCAAGCTCGGCAGCCTCACGAAAGCATTTCACCGCTTTCCGAAAGTTACGCGAAACACCATCGCCGCTTTGATACATCCGCCCCAGGACATTCTGGGCCCGTCCTCTTCTTTCTCTGCCCCGATGTGGTTCCATTCTTCTTCCTCGTGTTTATTAGAACGCCAAGCTATATGCTTCGGCTATTAATACTCATGGAATAAGTCAGGATATAAAATAATCTGAAAGGTTTGCCACCTGCAGTCCTGCTCTGCTTACGCCTTTCTTACAACAAGACAACGGTTGTTAATTTCTTTGCCGTTTAATTTCCTGATCGCCTTCTTGCCTTCTTCGCGAACAGCCATTTCGACATAACCCATATTTTTTGACTGCCTGGTGTGTTGGTCTGTAATGATGAGGGATGAGAGAACTTCTCCGAAAGGGCTAAACAGATTCCGGAGTTCCATTTCTGTCATATTGTAAATAAGATTGCCGACATACATTTTCATAAACAGGCTCCTTTGGTGAGCTGCGGCAACAAATAGACTAACGGTATCGAACAGATACCTCCTGAATGGGATAAGCTTGTTGCTTCGGTGAGAAAAACTCGTGCGCTATTTTTTTCTTTAAAGAATTAACTAAAAATATACCCCTAATCTGATATATTTACAAGCTATTTAATTTAAGCAGCGTGCCAATTATGGCAGGGCTGACTGCCAGGAGGGTGAAGGCGAACCCCTGCTTTCCCTTTTACAATACTTACCACAGGCGTCACCTCTGCAATTATTTATTGCCCCAAAACACTTGCACTAATTCATCCGTGCATTTTTTACTTTTACCTTCCCAGATCTCTATTTTGTGCTCAATAGCTGTACTTTGTTTTTGATACTTAGCCCTCAAGACATCATGCGCCTTTATTGAGCGCACTTGCAATGATTTTACCTCTTCAAAATAATCATCCCACGTTTCTTTTAACCGGGCCAGATATCCTATTATCTGTTTGCCAATGGTACTGCATTCATCCAGCTTGTTTTTTAAATTCGCATCTATTTTTTCACCTCTTTTATACATCAGGAAAATCTCATTGGCCTTATCCTTGGTTACATTATCTTCCTGGCTGATGTATAGAGTAAACGGATTCTCACCAATAAAAACGAATTTCAACGGATATTTTGTTATTATTCCGTTGGCCTTTTTATTGCCTCTATCAAATGAGGTGACTTTAAAAGCCAGCTCCCGAGCTAATTTTATATCTCCCAGATTTTCCAGCGCCTCGATGCTGACATAATAAGATTCGGCCTTATGGGGCGCCATATCAATGATATTTAAACCATCTGCCAAGGCCAGCACATAATTTGCTGTATTCAAATACGACTCGCCCCGTTGTTTATACAACTCAATGGTTGGGTTGATATCTATTGCAGTTGTAAAATCATTTATTGCCTCTGCATATCTTTCTGTTTCAAAAAATAATTCTCCACGATATATATATGCCGTCCTGTTGGGATAAAGCTTTATGGAAGTATTTAAATCTTTTAAAGCAGGATCCATTTTGCCGGAATCCTTATAGGCCTTCCCCCTTAATAAATAAAATTTATACTTCATATCCTTGGGGCTTTCTTCAATAGCTTGGGTGTACTCATGAATAGAAATTCCTGCAGATACAAAAGTCGGCAAAGCTAAGGCCGCAATTATAATTATTGACAGGTAATTGATAAATCTCACATTTTTACCTACTGGCTAAAAAACAAAAAAAATTAATCCCAAAAATAAAATCGGCGCGGTGATAAGAAATCTCTTTATGGGGTCTGTGCTGAAAACCTGGATGGTTGTGACAATCCACCCCGATTTTCTGATCACTAATTTTTATAATGAATTTGCGATGGGGCTGTCAACAGAAACGATTTTTTAGTAACTGCAATTGCCTGTCGAAATCTTTCACAAAATTTGCCAAGGGACGAATATCACATCTTCTCAAAATCCAGCTGGCTTTAACAATCTTTCCCCGAGGGGGCACTTCAATTCTGCAGGATTTCCACGGGTTTTAGAACAATTAGAGCAGGTCTTCGAATTCCGCCTCTGTTGTTTCAATCTGTGCCTGGACTTCCTCCCAGCCCTGATATAATCGTTCCAGTTTCCGTTCTAAGGCATTGTACTCTTTGCTGCACTCGGCAAATTTATCCTGATCCTGGTAAAGATGCGGATCTGCCATGAGAAGTTCCAGTTCCTTTTTGCGTGTCTCCAGCTTGCCAATCTCCTCCTCTACCTGTTCCACCCTTTTTTTCAGGGGGTTGAGTTTTCTGCTTTTCTCCTGCCTTATTTTTGCCTGTTCCTGCCTGGCTGCCTTGCTCTTTTGCTTCACCACCGTTTCCACTGCAGTCTCCCCAGGAGTGGTCCCATCCCTCTGATCTATTTTATTTCCTTCCTGAAGAATCTTCAGCTTATAAATATAATCTTCTATGTTGCCCTCATAGAGAGTGGCGCGCCTGTTTTTTATTTCCAGCACTTTATTGATAAAGTGGTTCACAAAATGCCGGTTGTGCGACACGATGATTATGGTGCCGTCATATTGGGCCATGGCTTCCTGCAGAACCTCCTGGGAACTCATATCCAGGTGGTTCGTAGGTTCATCGAGTATAAGCAGATTAGCAGGCTGCACAATCATCTTCGCCAGTGCCAACCTGCTTTTTTCTCCTCCTGAAAGCACCTGTACTTTCTTGTCCACCTCTTCTCCCTTAAACAGGAAGGTGCCCAGCAAACTGCGCATTTCCGTAACACTCATATCACCGGCTACAGCGGACAGGGTCTGCAAAGCAGTGAGGCCTGAAGCAAGCTCCTGGGCCTGATGCTGGCCGAAATAGGAAATTTTAACATTGTGCCCGGGCCGAATTTCCCCTGTATCCTGCCTTACCAAACCGGCAAGAATTTTCATAAGGGTTGATTTGCCGGCGCCGTTTACCCCCACGACCGCCATTTTATCGCCACGCTGCAGCTGAAAGGAAACATCTTGAAAAACATCCCTGTTTTCATATCCCTTGCCCAGCAACTCAATGTCAAGGGCCAGGCGGCCGCCCGGTGCTGCTGGCGGGAAATGAAACGAAACCTCCTGCTCTGTATCGGCCAGTTCTATGCGCTCCATGCGTGACAACTGTTTCAGCCGGCTTTGCACCTGTTTGGCCTTGGTCGACTTGGCACGGAACCGTTGGACGAATCGCATGGTCTGTCGAATCTGGGCCTGCTGATTTGCATAAGCAGCCCTCTCCACCTGCATGCGTATTTCTTTATCCGCCACATATTTTGAATAATTCCCCTTAAAGGCTGTCAAGCGCCCGAGACTCAACTCCCATGTTATTGATGTCACCTGGTCAAGAAAGGTCCGGTCATGGGAAATAATCACCAGGCCGCCGTCATAGGTAAGCAGAAAGTTCTCCAGCCAGGTGAGGGAATCAAGGTCAAGGTGATTGGTCGGCTCATCAAGCAGAAGCAGATCAGGCATGGCAAGCAGCAGCTTGGCAAGCATCAGCCGCATGAGCCAGCCGCCGCTCAATGAACTGCTGGGACGGTCAAAATCCTCCAATGAAAAACCAAGCCCCATAAGTACCTTTTCTATCCGGGACTGCACCCGGAAGATGTCTATTCCCCCCAGCCGGTACTGTAGTTCTCCCTGCTGTTTCAATAGGGTACTGAACTCGGCGTTTTCAGGCTCAACTGCAGCCAGCTGACGATTGACCTCATCGAGGTCCTGCTGCAGGACCAGGGTTTCCGCAAAGGCATTTTCCGCCTCCTGGTAAATCGTCCGTCCCGTATCAAGTGCTGTGGCCTCCTGGGGCAGATAGGCCATGCTGAAGCGTTTTGGCCGGTTCACAACACCGGGGTCGGTCTCAATAATGTTGCAGATAACCTTAAGCAAGGTTGATTTACCGGTGCCGTTTACCCCGACAAGTCCAATACGGTCATTGTCGTTAATCCGGGCTGTGACATTATTGAACAGATGCTTGTCGCCGTAAAGAATATCTAGGTTATTGATGGTGAGCATGAAAATAGTGACTAAAGTTTTAAGTGTAAAATTTTATAGGGCTGTCAGCAGAAGATTAGGTTCCAAGGGTTTAAGGTGTCGAGGGTTCGAGGGTTCGAGGGGGCAAGGGTGAAAAGATTTTTTTCTTTCCTCTGGAACCCTTGAATCCTTGGAACCTTGACACCTTTTATATCAAAACACCACAACAGTATTCCGGGCCTGTGTCTTATCAAAGACAAGCTCAACGCCATCCAACAGCCCAAGGGCAGCCAACCTCTTCATGCTGACGTTGTTAGGGCCGCGAAAGGCAGATTCGTCTGCAGCCGCAATGGAAAGAAATTTTCCCCGGGCAGCAAACGTTTTACACAGAATCTTTCTGGCTTTTTTAAAGAGAACCCTTGATATGACCAATTCTCCAAAAGATGGATGATACGGTCCTGCCACCACATTCGCTGCAAGTTCTTTTGAGGGCTGCAGCCCCAGGCGCACCACTTTGATGCCCTGCTGATCAAAAAGGGTCTTCAGCCTACAGCCAAGAGCTACTCCCTTCGCTAATGACAACGGCTTATAGGTGTTGTTCCTGTACATTTTCTCCAGGCCGCTGCCCTTGAGGACCAGAACAGGATATATTCTGACAAAATCAGGTTCCAGCTCCGCTATTCTTTTTGCTGTATCCTCAAGCTTCCTGGTACTGTCACGGGGCAGACCGCACATAATCTGGGCCCCGACTGTAAAACCTTTTTCCTTGAGCAGCCTGATAGCATCTTCCGACTGTTGCACTGAATGTCCCCGGAAGCTCGCTTCCAGAACATCATGATCAAGGGACTGAATGCCAAGCTCAACGATGGATACCGAGTATTCTTTTAATATGGGGATGGTTGTATCATTTATATAATCCGGTCGGGTCGAAACCCTGATAGAATCTACCAGTCCTTGTTCGATATAGGGCTTGACAGCACGGAGCAGTTCTCTCTGTCTTGGCCTGGCAAGCCCTGTAAAGCTGCCACCGTAAAAGGCAACCTGAACACCTGTATCCCTTTCTTTTCTTGGACGGTTTAACCAGTGCTCTATGGTTTCTTGTACTGTCGCAGGAGTGACCGGCTCCGCCTCCAGGCCAGCATGGCCGGTTATAGTACGCTGGTCACAAAAAATGCAGCGCTGCGGGCATCCCTGGTGTGATATAAAAATTGGAATTACGAGAGGCCGCATGGAGAATAATCTTGTACACTTATTTTTCAAATATGCCTGAGGTACTGATGCGTTATTTTTCCTTGGAATCATTTATTTCCATAAGCTCTTCCCACCATGAATCAAGAGTTGCCAAGGCTGTTTCTGCGGCCTGCTGTTCCGCCAATTTCTTGCTGCTGCCCGTGCCCGTGCCAAGAACCTCTGCCATGAATCTCACTGAGACTGTGAATTCCTTTGCATGGGCAGGTCCTTCTTCAGCATCAAGGTGATACGTGGGGGCCTGGTTGAAGTGCTCCTGGAGTTTTTCCTGCAGCCGGCTCTTGGCATCGTCAACAAGCATTTTCTCTTTTTTCGCAGGCAGCAGTGGCGCAAAATGGCTGCTGATAAAATGAAGTGCCTTTTCATATCCACGGTCCAGGTAGATGGCTCCCACCAGAGCCTCGAAAGCGCCGGCCAGTATGGATGATTTCATTCTCCCCTGCGTAACTTCTTCACCTTTGCCGAGCATGAGAAAATTGCTCAACTTAATCCCACCGGCCATTCTGGCAAGGGTGGCTTCCCTGACCAATTCGGCGCGCATTTTTGTCAGCTCTCCCTCTCGTATGCCTGGATACATGTGAAAAAGCATGTCACTGACTGCCAGGTCAAGGACCGCGTCACCCAAAAATTCCAGGGTTTCGTTATTCAGTCCAGTATCGAGCTGCTCGAAACCATATGAACTGTGGACAAGGGACTGCTGCAAAAGGATACTGTCGGCAAACTTGTAGCGCAGCAGCTCCTCCATTTTCAGCAGGTTGTCCTTGTTTTCATGTGCCAGCTGTTGAAGAGTCTTCATGGCGATATCTTCCTGCCACTATAACGATTGGCAATTTCCTCTTGTCAAAAAAATGTTTCTATGTTTAAGATGACCCCTTCTCGAAATCATGCTATGATTTCGAAAAAGGCGGCGTAGCCAAGTGGCTAAGGCAGCGGTCTGCAAAACCGTTATTCACCGGTTCAAATCCGGTCGCCGCCTCCACTTTAGAACCAAAAGGGGTTGGCTTATCTGCCAACCCCTTTTTTATTGCTTTGTTTACCGGCTCATAAACCTGCTTGCTAAGCACTTCTCAACCGCATGCTGATATCGCATGCAGGAGCGGAGTGGGTGAGCGCTCCAATTGAAATATAGTCCACCCCTGTATCGGCTACCTGCCGGACATTGTCCAGAGTGATGCCACCCGAGGCCTCCAGGAGAGCCCTGCCGCCGACAATTTTAACGGCCTCACGCATCATGGCAGGATCCATGTTATCCAACATGATGATATCAACAGAGCAGGCAAGGGACTCCCGCACCTGCTCCATACTTGTGGCCTCCACTTCGATCTTCATGGTGTGGGGGATTCTTTCCCGCATCCTGGTAACGGCCTTTTTGATTGAACCGCAGGCCTCGATGTGATTGTCCTTGATAAGGACCCCGTCTGCCAGATTGAAGCGGTGGTTGTGCCCGCCGCCAACCCGCACCGCGTACTTCTCCAGCATGCGCAAACCCGGCGTTGTTTTCCTGGTATCAAGGATCTTGACCGGCAGGGGTTTCACCTTTTCAGCGAATCTCGACGTCAGGGTGGCAATGCCGCAGAGGCGCTGCACAAGGTTTAGCGCTACTCTTTCAGCCTTCAAGAGGTCCAGCACCGGTCCCTTGGCTGTCAAAAGTATATCTCCGGGCAAAGCCCGGGTTTTATCCCTGCTTGCGCTGATAATATCAATCGCAGGGCTCTGGGTTTTAAAAACAAGGGGGGCAACGGATTCAATGCCGCAGACTACAAAAGATCCTTTGGCAACAAATTCTGCTGTCCCGGTCTGGTCCGCATGAAGGGTCGCTTCACTGGTTATGTCGCCACTGCCAATGTCTTCATGCAGGAACTTTTCTATGGCCTTTTTCAGTACATTTACATCCATGATTTATTACAAGCAACCAATTACAATGTTTGTTTGTTTCATATAGTAACAGCAAAGAAAAACTCTTCAGATACAAGGAGCTCAAACTTTAAGGAATAAGGCGTATATGAAATATGCCGCAGTGACGAAAAGTGCTGAGCAACACAGTAGCTGAACTTTTTCTGTAGCTATTACAGGTGATTTAAGCGCTCCCTACTCTCCCTGATCTTGGCAAGCTTGGCGCTCAATGTCTCCTGTTTTTCCTTCTCCCCGGCAACTACCTGTGCAGGTGCATTGGCAAGGAACTTGCTGTTGCCGAGCTTAGCCTCGACCTTCTTGAGCTGCCCGGAGACTTTACCTTGTTCCTTTTCCAGCTTGGCCAGTTCCTGTTCAACATCCACCAGCCCAGCCAGGGGTACAAATATCTCTATTTCATTAAATATGTATGAGGCCGCCCCCCTGGGCCGCTTGCCTTCGGCAAGGATCTGCAATTCCTCCACCCGAGTCAGGGCCAGGACTGCCTTGCTGTTCTCCTGCAGGAGTTTACCTTTATCCGCATCAGGACAGATCACTGTTGCCTTGACTTGAGCAGATGGGTGGATGCCTGTCTCGCTTCTGATATTACGCAGGCCTGTTACCACGCCCATGAAAAGGGCTGCTTCATCTTCCGCAGCTCCATTATCCCAGGCGCCAATTTCTTCAGGGAACGGTTCGGCCATTATGCTTGACCTGTCGCCGGGAAGCGCAGACCACATTTCCTCTGTCACAAAAGGCGTAATCGGGTGCAGCATCTTGATGATTCGCTCCAGGACCGTAAACAAGACGGCCCGCCCCGTGGTTTTCACTTGCGGATCGTCACCGTACAGGTCTCCCTTGATCCATTCCAGGTACCAATCGCAGAACTCATGCCAGACAAACTGATAAAGCGCATGGGCCGCATCGTTAAAACGGTATTCATTAAAGCCCCGCCGCACTTCTCCAATGGTCCTGTTTGTCCGGCTCAATATCCACCGGTGTTCCAGGGCAAGGCTGGAGGATTCAATGTCACCGGCTGCATACGGTCGGCTTTCCTGAATATGCAGGAGGGCAAAGCGCACTGCGTTCCAGATTTTATTTATAAAGTGACGGTAGCCTTCAATCCTCTCCTCGGAAAGCCTTATATCGCGCCCCTGGGCTGCAAATGCCGTCATGGTGAAACGCAGAGCATCTGTGCCGTACTTGTCCATTATGAGCAGAGGATCCATGACATTGCCCTTGGACTTGCTCATCTTCTGGCCCTCGGCATCGCGGACCAGTGCATGCAGGTAGACATCCTTGAAAGGAATTTCCTGCATGAAATGCAGCCCCATCATCATCATGCGCGCCACCCAGAAGAACAGGATATCGAAACTGGTAATGAGCACTGAGGTCGGGTAGAAGAAGGAGAGTTCCCGGGTATCGTCCGGCCAGCCCAGGGTAGAAAAGGGCCAGAGCGCCGAGCTGAACCAGGTATCAAGCACGTCTGTTTCCTGGACCAGGTTAGAGCCTCCACATTTTGTACATACATCAGGATCGGTATTGCTGACGATCAGTTCGGAGCAATCCTCACAGGTCCATGCCGGAATCTGGTGCCCCCACCAGATCTGCCGCGAAATACACCAGTCGCGGATATTATACATCCAGTCGAAGAAGGTATTTTCCCAGGTTTTGGGATAAATCTTTGTCTTGCCCTCCTTCACAGCCGTGATTGCCTTTTCAGCCAGGGGCTTCACCGAGACAAACCACTGTTTGGAAAGACTCGGTTCAACAACAGTTTGGCAGCGATAGCAGTGCCCCACACCATGCTGGTAGTCCTCTATATTTTCCAGCAGTCCGAGGTTTTCAAGATCTTCCACCACCTTCTTGCGGCAGGCAAAGCGATCCAATCCTGCGTAAACACCGGCTTCTTCATTCATTATACCGCTGTCGTCCATGACCTTCAGGGCCGGGAGGTCATGCCTGCGGGCAATCTCAAAATCATTTAAGTCATGCGCCGGGGTCACCTTCAAGGCACCGGTACCAAAATCTTTTTCCACATGGGCATCAAATACAATGGGGATCGTCCGATGCATCAAAGGAAGAACAACTGCTTTCTCAGGCAGGTTATTATATCGTTCGTCAGCAGGATGGACTGCTACAGCCGTATCGCCCAGCATTGTTTCCGGCCGCGTGGTGGCCACGACGAGATACCCATCTCCGCTGGTGAAAGGATAGCGGATATTATAAAGCCGGCCAGCGGTTGGTTCGTGTTCCACCTCCAAGTCAGCCAGGGCAGTATGGCAGCGGGGGCACCAGTTAATTATATAGTCCCCCCTGTAAATTAGCCCCTCATGGTAGAGCCTGGTAAAAACTTCGCGTACTGCCCGTGACAGTCCCTCATCCATGGTAAACCGCTCCCGGTCCCAGTCACAGGAACAGCCAAGCCGTTTGAGCTGGTTGATAATCTGGCCCCCGGATTCTTCCTTCCACTGCCAGACCCGTTCGATAAACTTTATGCGGCCGATGTCATGCCGGCTGATGTTCTCGGCTGCAAGCTGCCGTTCCACGACGTTCTGGGTAGCGATACCGGCATGGTCGGTGCCCGGAAGCCAAAGTGTATTATAGCCCTCCATTCTGCGAAAGCGGACCAGGACATCCTGCAGGGTATTATTCAAAGCATGGCCGACATGCAAAACACCGGTGACATTCGGCGGCGGGATAACAATTGAAAATGATGGCTTCCCGTCCTCCATCGAGGCCTGGAACTTTTTCTGCTGCTCCCAGTACTCATACCATTTCTTTTCTACGGCAGAAAACTCATAGGCTTTTGGCAGTTGCAGCCGAGGTTCTTGTGTATCAAATTTATTTCCCATGTCCTTTATATTTCAGTAAACATTTACCAATAGGGGCTTACAAAATTTCCTTACATTACAGCCCAGGGTTTGGGCAGAAAGATCTCCTTATACAGGTCAAGGGCATAACGATCTGTCATACCTGCAACAAAATCACATACAGCACGGTGGTCCCCACTGGTATTGGCATGGTGGCCTGCCACATCCTGGGGCACCCCGTTTTCAAGAAAATATTGATACAATTCCCGCACCACCTTCATGGCCTTGATAAAATCGTCATGCACCTTGTGGGTCTCGTAGACATTTTCATACAAAAATCCACGCAGGTCGGTTATGACAGACATGATCTCCGGGCTCATGGTTAAACGGGCCCCGCCCTGTTCCAGGGTCGTATAGATAAGATCCCTGACCATGGTGTTGATCCTTTGCGAATGGGTTTTGCCAAGCTTTTCACCAACATAGGAAGGCAGTTGTTCTTCCATTATGATTTCCGCCCGGACCGCATCATCAAGGTCATGGTTCACATAGGCGATGATGTCAGCCACCCGCACCACCCGGCCTTCCATGGTCGTTGGCAACTCCGATAAATCCTGCGGCAGGATTTCCTTCCTGCCTTTGGAGTGCATGCTAATCCCGTCCCTGACCTCAAAGTTAAGGTTCAGCCCCTTGCCGTTATTCTCCAGGATATCAATAACCCGCAGGCTCTGCTTATAATGCTGGAATCCCCCGGGGTACAAATCGTTCAATACGGATTCACCAGCATGGCCGAAAGGGGTATGCCCAAGATCATGCCCCAGGGCTATGGCCTCGGTTAAATGGCCGTTAAGTTTCAGGGCCACAGCCACTGTGCGGGCTATCTGTGAAACCTCGAACACATGGGTCAGGCGGGTGCGGTAATGATCCCCTGCGGGAGCAAGAAAAACCTGGGTTTTATATTTCAGGCGGCGGAAAGACTTGCAGTGGATAATCCTGTCCCTGTCCCGCTGGAAGGCAACCCGAATATCGCATTCCGGCTCAGGCCGCAGCCGCCCCCTGCTTTTCTTGCTGAGACAGGCATACGGCGAAAGGATCTTCGCCTCATTTGCCTCCATCTCTTCACGAATTGTCCGCCCCATATGCAATGCCTGCAAAATGTAAAAAAATAGTGGCGCCAAGTATTCTCAGGTGAAGGTAATTTCCGGCGCTGGTTGCACAAATTACATAATTGTACAGGTCACTTCGCTAAATTACGGAACTCGCCGCCTGCTGCTGTCCAGACATGCGGTGTCTTTGCTTACCTTGTAATTAGGACGGCCCGCGACTCCTTGAATTAGAAATAAATTGTGCAAAGGCTTGTCTGTCTGTCAATCATCGGGCTGTCTCGTTACCCGATAATCATCAGCAGTCCCCTATGCTGATAATCACCTTCTGGCCTGCGCACGAAAAGCTATGATCTGAAAATAGTCTCTGGCCATGAAAAATCTATATTAACAAACTTCAGGCTGCTCCGAATCCAGCCCTGCGCTATCTTTTAGCATCAGCTGCATATGAGGACAAGTCTTTTTGCAACTTTATTGCAGAAGCCTAGCAATAAAGATTGCGAGATGCTCGGCTTTGCCGCCATTGTCCTCCGCGGCTAATCCAAGCTGCCACTGCAGAAGGCAGCCGGAACATGCAGTAAGCACAGTTTGGGTTGAAAGTTTGGCATAATCAGCCATGAGCATGTCCTGCACCTGCCGGGCCAGGTCCGGGTGTGCCAACTGAAAAAGCCCGCCCTGCCCGCAACACCGGGGGCCATCTGGCAGCTCCTGCAATTCAATGCCCGGCAACAGGTTGATGAGTTCCCGGGGCGCTCGGGTGATATGCAACTTGAACCGCAGATGACACGGGTCATGGTATAATACCTTTTTCCCGGGACCAGTATCAGCTGGAAGCAACGTTTCATTTTTTTCCGAGAACTTTTCCAGAAAAAATGTAGAAAACTCCTGCAACCTCTCAGCAAAGCGCACCGCCCTCTCACGCCATTCCGGATCATCGTCAAAAAGTTCATGATATGACTTCAGCTGAAAATAACAGGAGGAGCAGGAGGTCAGGATGGGAAAATCGTTGGCCTCAAAGGCCATGATATTTTTTCTTGCCAGGTCCCGTGCCTCGTCTATCCTGCCGGCAGCAAGGGCAGCCATGCCGCAGCACGTCTGCTCAAGAGGAACATCTGCCTTGCACCCGGTAGTTTTCGCAACCAGCAACTGAGTGCTTTCAGCTATTTCCGGCTGCAGGTGGTTGGCAAGACAGCCCGTAAAAAAACTCATGCCCGAGTTTGCCTCGCTTTCCTGCCGCTCTTTATCCTCAGGCAACTCTGCTTTCAGTTTCTCGATATAACCTCTTGCCGGCAGTTTGAATGCTTCCTGCTCAAAACCCTGCAACCGCAGACGCAAACCGCTGTCCTGCGGCAGCCATCCTCCAAGCAGCAGATTGGCAGCTGTGCCTATTCTGGTCAAACCTGACAAAAGAGACGGATGAACAAGGGCCTTGCGTGACACATATTTGAGAAATGAAAGCCCTGAAAGCCCGGGCAATTGCGAACGGACTGTAATAACCAGTTGCGGGGTATCCAGGTTCCTTGGACACGCCTCAAGACATGCACCGCACAACAAACATTTTGAAAAAATATCTGCATAATGCGATGAAACCTCGCCCTTTTCTATGCCGGACTTCAGGTGCTGCTTTCCGCGCGGCGTGTGTATTTCATTGCCGGTGACCAAATACACCGGGCAGACAGTATTGCAGGTGCCGCACTTGACGCAGGACCCTTCATCGTTTTTAGCGCCGTTTTTCATGTATTCTATATTTCGGGCCTGTTCAACCCTGGTTAGCGCTGCCAGAGGAGATACGCCTTGATAAATGGTTCCAGGTTGCCATTAAGAACACCATCCACATTGCCGATCTCACAGTTTGTCCGGTGGTCTTTTACCATTCTGTATGGCTGCAGGACATAGGAGCGGATCTGGCTGCCCCAGCCGATCTCCTTTTTCTCGCCGTGCAGACCTTCCTGCTCCTTGGCCTGCAGTTCTTTCCCTCTTTCATAGAGACGGGCCCGGAGCATTTTAAAAGCCATGTCCTTGTTGCGGTGCTGGGACCGTTCATTCTGGCACTGCACCACAATACCTGATGGCAGATGGGTAATGCGCACAGCTGAGCTGGTCTTGTTGACATGCTGCCCCCCGGCGCCGCTGGCCCTGTACGTGTCAATACGCAAGTCCTTTTCATTGATATCGATATCAATGGTGTCATCAAGCTCAGGGAAAATAAACACTGAAGCAAATGAGGTGTGTCGGCGCCCGCCGGCATCAAACGGAGAAATACGCACCAGCCGATGGATACCCATCTCCGAACGCAGGTAACCATAGGCATAATGGCCTTTGACCAGCACTGTTACACCTTTTATACCAGCCTCATCCCCGGGCAGATAATCAAGGATATCTGTCTTAAAACCCTTTTCTTCAGCCCACCTGAGATACATACGCAGAAGCATATCTACCCAGTCCTGGGCTTCAGTCCCGCCTGCTCCGGCGTGAATGGTCAAAAGCGCATTGTTCTCGTCATGCTCACCGGAGAACATGCACTCGAGCTCAAAGTCGTCTACCCTGGTTTCCAGTTTCCCAAGGGTTCCAGCCACTTCCTTTGTCGCCTCTGCATCTTCCTCCTCCAGGGCCATTTCAAGCAGCAGGGAAGCTTCCTCCCAGGTTGAAAAACAGGTCTCCCAGGATGCTATTGCTTCCAGCAGCCTGCCCCTGGCCTGCTGGATTTTACTGGCAGCAGCAGCATCATCCCAGAAGCCCGGTGCAATGGTCTGTTTTTCAAGCTCCGCAAGTTGCTCTTTCTTGCTGTCTACCTCAAAGATGCTCCTTCAAGGCAAGTATGCGGGCCTTTAAATCATGGAGTTTCTGTTTCAGTTCTGCTGACATATGGTAAATCCCTCCATTTCAATTAATATGTTAATCATCTATATACAGGATTGCATCATCACATCACTCTGCGTTTCACATCCCTGAAAAGTAATGCAAAGGGGATGCTGGCAAGCAAACATAACAGACCGAAATGATGACCAAAACCGACAAAAATTGTTTTTTCTTGCAGCAAAGGCACATCCGCCACGAGGTAAAAAGGCTGAAAAAGAGGTGACGTCCCGCTTATTCTACCCAGTGGATCAATAATTGCGCTAATTCCTGTATTTGCCGAACGCGCCAAGCTTCTCCTGTTTTCAACTGCCCTGAACACCGACATGGATAACTGCTGCCAGGGCGCGCTTGAACGGCCAAACCAGGCATCGTTGGTAATGTTGACCAGTAAATTGGCGCCGCTGGCAGTCCAGTCTCTGGCCAATTTCGGGAAAATACTTTCAAAGCAGATTAATACACCAATTGCCGCACCCTGACAAGGCAAGGGCCTGCCTGCTTTCCCGCTGCTGAAATTTCCAATATTCTCAACAAGGGGGCCTGGAAGAGAAAAATAATCGCTGAGCGGAACATATTCCCCAAAGGGCACCAGATGCTGTTTATCATAGCGCCCGCCAATTTTTCCTTCAGGCGTAAAAAGATAGGCGCTATTATACGATTCAACCGTTTGTGTCTGTTGTGGTTTTTTGTCTTTAACCGCTTTATAAAATGGAGCACCTGAAAGCAGCCAGATTTTCTGTTTTGTAATCAGGGTGCTCTTCAGCAGGCGAAAATAAGGGGTGTCGCTTATTAAAAAGGGCAACGCTGTTTCAGGCCAGATCAGAAGTACAGGCGGCCCATCTTTACTGGCAATCGCCTGCTCCGATAGTCTTGTATAAATATCGATTGTCGCAAGACGCATGGTCGGTGACCATTTCTGGTCCTGTTCAATACTGCCCTGCACCACTGCAACCTTCATTTTAGGACTGTCGGCAATAACCCCTGATAACTGGCGATAACGGAGAGCATTATAACCCAGAACCACCAGTATCAAGCACAGGGCAGGAAATATCGCATATATCCACGCCCGCCGGAGCCTCAAAGTCAAAACCGGCTGCGCGACTTGACCTGCAGACCTGCTTGCTAACCAGAGGACAAGCAGCAGGGCCGTAACTGAATTTACAAGAACGATATGAAAAGTAATACCGAAATGCCCTGTCAGGTCAGCAGTTTGGATAAGATATAGAGCCTTGTATTGTGAATAGCCTAGGTCCTGCCACGGGAAGCCTGAAAAAAGAAAGGACCTGATGAAATCAAGCCCTACCCAGAGGAGCGGAGCTGCCCACACTACCAGCATTTCTCTCTGTTTCCAAATCCTGCTGATGATGGCACAAAACAGGGCCAGATAGCTGCTCATATACAGGGAAAGGAGCAGCAGGGCCGGGATAGAGATCCACAGGGGCAGATTGCCGTATTTTCCAAGGACGATGATAACCCAGTACAGCAGGGAGGTATAATGTACCATCCCCGCCAGCAATCCAAGTCGGGCTGCTACTGCAGGCCTGACATTTCTGACAGCCAGCAGAAGGGGGACCAAGGCTACCCAGGCTGCTGGCCACAGCCCGACAGCACCGGGAAAAGAGAGAAAAAGCAATAATCCCGTTCCAAGGGCAAGCCAGATGGGAAGAAGGCCGCTGCTCTGTCCTCCTCCAGCTTTTACTCTACCTTCCCTTGTCATTTTCTTTGGATTTTAACTGTTTTGATATGACGCTTGGTCGCTGAAACTACTTTGAATGTCAGGGTATCGAGTTCCACTATTTCGCCGGCCTTGGGCAGATGTCCGAGTTGATGAATGATGAAGCCGCCCACAGACTCATATGGACCCTCAGGCAGTTTAATGGCGAAAAAAGACTCGACATCTTCCACGTCCTCCTTGGCATAAATCATGAGGCTGCCGTCCTGCAGAGCCCGCCATTGAGGCTCATCCTTATCATATTCGTCATCAATTTCACCGACAATTTCCTCCAGCACATCTTCCAGGGTGATCAAGCCACGGACACCACCGAATTCATCGGTCACAATGGCCATGTGGTTCTTCTTGGCCTGAAAGGCCTTGAGCAGGTCTACTATGCGCATGGTCTCGGGAACAAAGTAGGGGGGCTTGATAAGTTTTTTGATATCCGGACAGGTCTCTGGCGCATCAACGCAGACAAGAAGATCTTTGGCATTCAATATGCCGATAATATTATCCTGGGACTCGGAATAAACCGGTATCCTGGTAAATCCTTCCCTGGTGATGAGCTTCAGCACCTCCGGGACCCCGATCTTTACGTCAGCGCAGACCATTTCGGGTCGCGGCGTCATGATCTCATGAATGAGGGTATCCCTGAACTCAAAAATACTGCTGATCATCTGCCCTTCCTGGTGTGTGATCAAGCCTTGCTCTTCGCCTTCTTCCAGAAGTTCCTGAATTTCCATTTCAAGGTCTTCAGTTGTATCCGGAGAACGGCTTAATCCGAGTATATCCAGGAGACGGATTAATATATTTTTGCTAGGCTGCGGGTCAGGTAAATCGGATGAGGAATCTTGGTCTTTTTCCATGCAGAATTGCTATTAAGAAGTGAAAATTTTAGAGAATCTGAAATTATACTTTTTATTATTTTTTATCAAGAATGGGTAGGGAAAAAACGGCATAAAGTCAAGAAAAAAATTGACTGCTGGTGCCAAAATAAGTATAGAAACCGTTTTTGAAATTTCAGAAAGGGGATGAATAAGTAAATGAATGCTGTTCATCCCCTTTTTGTTATGATAGAGATATTAAGGTATAATTCGCTTTAATATTTGTATCTGCCTCGTTATAATTAGTCATTCCGGGCTAGCGGCACACATACTGTAATTTTTTTATAAAAATTATGCTCAGGCGAACTTCAATTTACACGCTCAAATTATAGTGACCGATAAAATCCTCATAGCAAACAGGGGCGAAATCGCCATAAGGATAATGCAGGCTTGCAAGGACCTCGGGCTCGACTATGTTGTGGTGTATACCGCGGCTGACGAGGACTCGGAGCATGTCCGCCTGAATCGCAACCGCAAAGGCAATAACAAAAGGGCCTGGCAGATTACCAGTTACACCGACCCCAATGATATACTGGCGGTGGCTGACCATACAGACTGCACGGCAATTCATCCTGGGTATGGTTTTTTCTCGGAAGATTTCCGTTTTGCCCGGCGGGTGACGGTGCGGGACAGGCCTCTGGTCTTTATAGGCCCGAACTGGCAGGTCATCAAAAACCTCGGTGATAAGATCAACACCAAAAAGGTGGCAAAATCTCTGGAAATACCTGTAATACCCGGCACGGACAGCCCGATTTATAATGAAATGGAGGCTGAGGCAATTGCCGACCAGCTGCTTGATGACCAGAAAAGCCAGAATATCAAGAATCCTTCCATACTTGTAAAGGCGGCGGCCGGCGGCGGCGGCATGGGCATTGAAGAGGTGCACGAGATTGAACAGTTCCGCCGCATCTACCGCCAGGTGCAGAACTATGCCAAGAGGCAGTTTGGCGATGCCGGAGTTTTGATTGAACAGTGTTTGCGCGATTACAACCACCTGGAGGTGCAGCTGCTCTGCAGCCGTCACGGCGAAAGGCTGCATTTCGGCACCCGCAACTGCACCATCCAGAGCAGCGGCCGCCAGAAAAGGGTTGAGGCGGCTCCGGGATTTGACGACTCCTGCTTTGTCTATGATTTTGACTCAAATGAGGTGCGGGAGAATATTGTGCAGTATTCCCTCAAACTTGCCTCCCATGTGCGCTATGACAACGTAGGCACCTGGGAGTGGATTGTGGCCCAAAACGGACAGCCCTACCTGCTTGAGGTTAATACCAGGATACAGGTGGAAAACGACATTTCCGCCCGCATCAGTTATGTGAACGGCAAGCATCCCAACCTGGTCAGGGAACAGATACGGCTGGCCTTAGGTGAGCGTATCGGGTTTACCCAGCATGACATAGTCTTTAAGGGGGCAAGCATCGAGCTCCGCATTGTGGCCGAAGATACCAGGCGCGGATTCGCCCCGTGGATCGGCACCATAGAAAAGTTCAATTTCCCCCAATATGACTGGGCTGCTGTCTATACCCATGTCCCCTTTGACAGGCCCTACATGATACCAAGTGATTTTGACCCGAACCTCGCCCTGGTTGTCCTGTGGGGTGATTCCATCCAGGAAACAAAGGAAAGGGCCAGCAAATTTATGCACGAAACGGTTATTGGGGGCACGAACAGCAAAGGGGAGCCCATAATCACCAATATGGAATATTTACATAACAACCTGGACCGTTTGCTCACCTTCTAGACCAGGGCACGGATTATCTGGCATCCGGACAATAACAATACGGGGCAACGTGACACGATAACTACATGGACGATCTTCGCAAAAGACTTCATAAAGCTGAAGAACGGCTTCATTACCTCATCAGGGTAAAGGACAGTTCCACCTGGGGCAACCTCTCAGGTTTTCAGGAGAAATACACCCACCTGAAGGACTCGTTTTATGACTATGAGGAAGAGGAGCTTGCTGAAAAAATCCATGAACTGGAGGAAGCAATCACCTTTATCGAAGAACGCTGCGAGGAAGCGTTAAGTCCGATGGAGCGGGTTCGTATTGTCCGCAGTCCGCAACGTTTTACCCTTAAGGATATCCTGGAAAATGTCTATGAGGATTTTACCGAGTTAAGCGGTGAGGAAGATGCGAATATTGATCCCTCCATGGTGACGGCAAAAGCCCAGATAGTCAGGAGGATCAAGAACAAGATCTACCCGCAGGCGGTAATGGTCATCGGCCAGGAAAAGGGCCATGGCGAAGAATACCGCAACGGTGGCTCCTGCAAACCCTGGGGCAACGAAAAGGCCCTGCGCTACATGCGGGTTGCTGAAACCGAGGGCATCCCCATCCACTTTTACATTTTTACACCCGGTTCCTTCCCGGTTGAGGAATACCCTGGGGCGGCCCAGCAGATAGCCAGAAATCTCTACGCCCTTACAAAGCTCAGGGTGCCCATGATATCGGTTATCTCCGAAGGCGGTTCCGGCGGTGCCGAGGCTATCGGCCTTTCTGATTTCCGCCTCATGTTCTCCCATGGCTATTATTCCGTTATCTCCCCGGAAGGCGCCGCTGCAATAGAAGGGAAGATACGCGAAGGCGAGAAGGTTCCGGCAGAACTTATCGATGCCTGCGCCGACCGGCTGAAAATTACCGCCGCAGATAACCTGAGGCTTGGCACAATCGATCGCATTATCCAGGAGCCGACCCTTGGAGCAAAACGGGATGATTTTGCCTTTTTCAAGCAGGTCCGCTCTGAAATAATCCGGGCCACAGATGAGGTGGTCCTGAAAACCAAAAGCCTCAGGGCTTTCAGAGCTTACGACGTCAAGCTGAAAAAGGCTGAAGAGTCAGCCACAGAAGAGCCTGAAATCCATATTTCATGGGATCTCAACGGGGATGAACTCAAGCGTCTTGTCCGTTATCGCTCCAAAAAGTACAGAAATATGGCTACTGCCCATTTTGGTGGACAGCCCACCTCGTCAGAGGCTATTTACAGAAAAACGAGAAATATTCTGTTCAGGCTTTATTACACCTTCCGCTATGACTTGTTGCGCCCGCAGCAAAAACAGATGGAAAACGTTATCAAGGACGTTTCCGGCGAAGGCTCGGTCCTGATCAAAAGAATTACCACCCCCTTTACCACTGCTTACAATTTCATAAGCCGCAAGCCTGATGCAAAAAAAACCAGGCCCGCCATTGAACGCCCGAGCGTACCGGAAGAACTCGACATCTGGGACACCTATACAAGCCCGCTGGCCAACGAAGACCGCACCATAAGCTGCCCCAACAATCCCAAGTACGGCTGCAAGGACCTCTGGGTCCCGGACCTGTATGGTGAATTCTGCGGGGTTTGTGAAAACTGCGGCCATCATTTTCCTTTGGAGTATGAATGGTATCTGAAACACCTTTTTGATCCTGATTCCATAAAGGTTTTCAATACCGAAATCAGCTCGCTCAACCCATTGGGCTATCCTGGTTTTGACGTGCGTCTGGAGCTGGACCGCGCCAAGACAGAACGCAACAGCGCCAATATTACCTTTTACGCCAAGGTCATGGGTGTGGATATAGTTACCACAATGCTCTATAGCGATTTCCGCAACGGAACTGTCGGGGCCGCCGAAGGTGAAAAATTTGTCAGGGCCTGCGAAAAAGCACGGTTGAAACGCAGACCTCTCCTGGCTTATGTCCATACCACGGGCGGTATAAGGATCAACGAGGGGACCCTTGGCGTAATCCAGATGCCAAAATGCACCATGGCTGTGCGTGAGTATATCGATTCAGGTGGTCTCTATATCGTCGTGTATGACAACAATTCCTATGCTGGGCCGGTTGCCAGTTTTCTTGGCTGTTCGCCCTACCAGTTTGCCATCCGTTCGAGCAGGGTGGGATTTGCAGGCAGCAGGGTCATAAGAGAGACCACCGGGGAAGATGTGGCGCCCGATTACCATAACTGCCGTAAAGCCCTCAAACGTGGCCACATTCAGGGCATCTGGGATCGCAGGGATTTCAGAAAGAATCTTTACAAGGCACTCCTGACCATGGGCGGCAGAAACCTTTATTACCGGTAATTGCCCCAAGGCCGGATAAAGCTCAGAATAGTGTGAAGCAAAACCATGTACGACGACATTAATTTTAATGAAATAATCAATAAGTACCGTTCAGATCCTTATGATTACCTGGATGTAGTGACTCCACACACCGGGCGTGTCGCATTACAGGTCAATGAAGGGGAAAAGGTAGAGGGCCCCAGCGGCAAATGGAACCACCACCCAGGCACATTATTGTATGTCCTCACCCGTGAAAACAATCCCAAGCCCATGAATTCACTGACAAACGGAGTAGTTACCTGCCTGCGCAAAGAACTCGAGGGGGATTTTGTCGAGGCCGGGGAAAAACTCATGACCATCAAACACCCCTTGAAAAAAAAGGAGATCATCGAAAACATTCTGCAAAATGTTCTCTACCTTTTCCGGGCCCCGGAAAAGGCAAAATATTTTTTCGCCCTGGATATCCAGGCACGCCTTGAAAAGCAGGGTGAAAAAGCGGTCTTTATCAAGCCTGGTGAAGAAATTATCACCATGTCACTCATGAAAAGAGACACGCCCCTTTACTATAACGGTGAAGAAGGCCTCATCCATTCCGTATATTTCAAACAGGGTGTCAGCGTAAACCAGGGTGAGCCGCTCATTGGAGTGTGCGCCAGGGACAAAATGCCTTTAATCCAGAAGATTATTACGCATGTCAAAGCGGAATGGGTTTAAACTATAATTACACCTGTGCCTCTCTAACCAAATCTGCTGTTTTTAAGCTGTAATGTCCCAAATTAACGAACTGACTTCCGAACTCATCCAGAAAATCATAATTGAAGAGGAAATCCCTCTTCGCAGCAATACATTTACTTTAGAAATGGTAAATACCGTATTGAGTTATGGTGCCATTGCAGGCCAAAAGATTGAGCATCATGCGCAGATTCCCCGGGGCATGGACTGGGCCCGTCATCTCATACACAGAGCCGAAGAGGCAAACCTGTCTTTTCCCAGCGGCACTGTCATCCTGGCCGATGAAATGGTAGAGAGCAGGGGACGTTTCAAAAGATCCTGGCATGCCCCGCGAGGCGGGCTCTGGATGACACTGGTACTGGTCAATACCCTTCTGCCTGAAAGCAGCCTCCTTGTGCCCATGGCTGCCGGTGTTGCCTGCTGTGAAGCCCTGAGATATTACGGCGTCCAAGCACGCATAAAATGGGTAAACGATGTCCTGGCAGACAACAAAAAGATCGCCGGCATCCTCACTGAAACATTTATTGGTTCCCGTTTTGCTGAGGAATACATCCTTGTCGGCATCGGGATCAATGTCAATAACGACGAATTTCCTGCCGAACTCTGCGAACAGGCGACTTCCCTCAAATCATGCCTGGATAAAGAAATCAGTTTAGCGGAGTTGGCAGCGAGACTCCTGGTAAAGCTGCGCTGGAATATCGGACTGCTTTACTACGAGGAAGCCCGGCACCTTGAAAATCATGGCGGCATTGCCAGGCGCAATAAGACACTGAACGAAAACAAGCCTGCAGATGAACATCTGCTGCTGGTAAGCTATAAAAACCTGACAGACATCTTTGGGCGGCGGGTGCTTTTCGGATTTGATGTTCGGGAGAACCCCCAGCTTGAGGCAAAAGTTGCCGGCCTGGACAGTTCCGGCGGCTTGATCCTGGAGCTGGATGATGGTTCCAGAATAATCCAGCACAGCGGCGAAATTATCTACCTGGATTGATAAGCCTGCCCCTCAGTTTTTCCCAAAAAATTCCAGGCCGCAATCTCGCGCTGCAGAAGGTACTGGCCATATACTCTGAATAACTGCAAGGCTTCCCGCACAGAAGCATCTGAAAAACGGAGCCGCTCCAGTTTTTCCATGGGCAGGTCCTGGGCATGTTGGAGCAGCTTGATGGTATTCAGGGAAAGGGAGACCATTTCCCGGGAAATAAGCGCCGGATGACAAGTCTTGCACAGCAGTCCATGCCGGCCGGGATGAAATATGTAGGGCATGCCGGACTGCCCGTTATTTTCACACTTTATGCAGCCGGAAAGATGCAGCCGATACCCCAGGAGCGTATAGAGCTTTACCTGGAAGAATATCTGCACCACGAGTGGGGAGCTGCCCCTGTCAATATTCTGCAGGGCCCAGAGGAGAAGATGAAATATATTTTTATCAGCGTCATAATCCCTGGACCAGCAATAGATAAGTTCACAGGCCAGGGCTGCGCTCACGTAGCGCTCATAATCCTCCCGCAGACTCATAAAGGAGGCCAGCAGCTCGGCTTCAGCTATGCGGACAAGGCCTGCACGGCCGCGGTCGTCATACATGACATCGAGCAGAGAAAAAATCTCGAGCTTATTGCTGAAACGCTTCTTGCTCCTCTTGGCGCCCTTGGCAATTCCTGCCATCCTCCCTGCCTGCATACTGTAGAAAGTGACAATTTTGTCTGATTCCCCAAGATCATTCACCTTGAGAACGATAGCTGTCATATTCTTGGGGGCCATTACAGGTGAGCTGACATCTTCATTCAACAGAAAAGATCAGGAGCCTTAGAGGACAGAGAGGAATAAATAGACGGGATTTGCTCCAGGTAAAAACCAAGCGGGTTATTGGGGGCCAGGTAATTTTTGTAAATCCAGTAGAGAAGAAAACCGAAAAGGAGAATGACAATGGGCAGAAGTAACCTGCGGAGAGTTTCGGTAACAATGTTCCCCCCTTGCCCTCTCAGGGTTATCACAGTGCTGAAATCAAATCTGCGCCTGGTCTTTTTCAGATTCTGGGCCTGCTGTTGATACCTGGCCTGCAGCTCTTCAAAATCTACATCAAGATATTCAGCATATTTTCTGTAAAATGCTTTTACATAGACTTCGGCGGGAAGGTTGTCCCTGTCATCATTTTCAAGGGCACCTAGAACCGTGCTTGAGATGCCCGTTGCTGCAGACACCTCTTCCCGGTCAATATCCCGGTTCATGCGTTTGTCCCGCAAATACGTCCCGATAGTTCGGGCAGAATCCTTCCGGGCATCATGATTTTTTTTATCTCCATGCCCACTTCTTTTTCCCAATTGCTTTTCTGCGCCGATATCCCCATTCCCCCCGTGTTCCATTAAAGTAATATCTTTATATATGCCTCCTCCCGGAGACTTTTAATCCATGTTTTATAGTGTTCCTCCATCTTCTGGCGGTACAGGACATCTCTGATTTCCTCGCGCACCGCTTCATACGGGGCCTTGACAACAACATCTCCTTCACGCACCGAGAGCAGCTTGAATAACTGAAAAGCATTGTCGATTTCAACGATCGGGCTTATTGCGCCCGGTTGCATTGCCAGAATTACATCCTTCATATCGGCGGCCATTTCATCTTTCTTAAAGAGCCCTATATCTCCGCCATCCGCAGCAGAAGGAAGGTTTGAATATGCTTTTGCCAGCTCGGCAAAGCTTTCGCCGTCAAGCACTCTTGCTCGTATCTCTTCTGCTTTTTCCCGGGCCTCTTCCTTTGTATCAAACCCTGCTTCTTCCAGGGTCACAGTGTTTCTCCAGGTAAAACCCATCTGCAGGATACGGTAGCCGTTTTCCCCTTTTTCCTGGGTGTATTCTTTCTCGTAATATGCCCTGATATTCTCTTCAATAATGACAATACGCGACCTCACCTCATAACTGATCAGCTTGGACTGCACAATTTGATCACGGAGATTCTCCCTGTATTCCTGTTCGGATATCTTCATCGCCGCCAATTCCTTTTTGAAATCCTCAATCGTGGCGTTATTCCGGGCAAGTATCTGGTCGAGTGCAGTGTCTATCTCCTGTTCAGTGACTGTGATAGACAACTTCTCCGCCTGCTGCTCGACAATTAATTTGTCTACCAGGCTGGACAGCACTTCCTCCCTGGCATTTTCCAGGGCCTTGTCCACTTCTGCGGCAGGTGCCTGCACTTTAATACGCTCAAAGAATTCCCTGCCCGCCTTTTCCAGTTCGGAAAGGGTTATAACATCATTATTGACCACGGCCACGACCCGGTCAACAAGGTGGTCCCCGGAGGCTGGAAACACCATAAGAAATGATAAAAGAAAAACGGCAAGAACTCTGTGCAATAGCTTCAACATTACATTAACACCAAAACTTACTGAAATAATTTAACAAAAAATAAACAGGGCCTGCCCCCTGAAAGTAAGGCAACAGGATGCATACATACTCTTTTTAGTTTTAGCGGACAACCGATTATTCTCACTATTCATTATTCTGAACGGTGTATGTGTAACAGTATAATGATATTATAATTGGGATCAAGTCTCACCATGCATTCTCTGCAGCCAATGCCCCCGGGCTTCTGCTAATGATTCCGGCGTACCAATATCCATTGAAAACTCACCGCTGTCATATGCTTTCATCTTGCCAACCAGGCGGGGCAGAACATGCTGGCTCAGGTCAAGTGCCAGGCTACTTCTGTTGTCTAGCTGTTTTGGGTAATAGTCAAAAATTCTGTTATCAGCAATATAGATACCACCGGCCCCAACGTCAGACTTCGGCTTTTCCGGTTTTTCCTCAAAATCAATGACAATATCATTTTCATCGAGACATACGATACCGGCGCGTTTTGCATCAGCTCCCCTGTAAATTCTGATAGTAAGGGGCTGCCGTTGTCTTCCATGGAAGTCCAGCATTTTTCGCAGATCAAAGCGCGTCAGATTATCACCGTAGATAATAAAAAATGGTTCCTGCCCGGCCCATTGCCGGTTGGCCAGCAGGGTGCCCGCACTGCCCAGCAGAATTGGCTCATGATAGAGGATTGTTTTCAGCTGTTCATGCCGGGCAGACCATTGTTCGACAAAATCCTCTACCTGTTCGTGCAGCCAGTGCGTATTGATCAGGACCTCATCAATTCCTGAGCGTTTCAGGTGCTCAAGCCATATCTGCAGCAGGGGCGTGCCATTGATCGGCAACAAACATTTTGGTGTAGCAGCGGTTAAGGCTCCCAGCCGTTCACCACGTCCGGCAACAAGAAGAAAGGCTTTCAGCAATGGCATAACATTCTATTTATATTAATAATTCTTGATTCATTTTTCGGGATCTTCGTCAGGCACACCCCCTTTACCCCACAGGTGATCCTGGCCGAATCTTTCAAACCACCAGTCTTCCGCTTCCATCTCCTCTCCCTCACCGGGAAGTAATGGGAAACGATACCCGGCGCAATACTGGAGCAATGTCTGATACGCCTCGGTGAGATCATACATTGCAATTTCTTCAGTTTCCTGCTTTGCGTTTTTCTGCATATCAGGATGGTGTTTTCTGGACAGGCGCCGGTAAGCCTTCTTGATCTCTGCAAGGCTTGCCCTTTCGCCCAGGCCAAGCAGGTCTGCTGCTTCCTTTATGTTTTCCCATTCATTTTTTGTCATTTTGCCTGGTATTTTTCTTTTTTCATTGCTCTCCAGTTCGCCTCGGTCCCGGCAAACAAGCGCTTGATATTGTCAGCATGCTTGAGCCAGATCAGCACCCCGATAAAAAAAGCCAGAAATACATGGTTGGGTGAACCATCAAGCAGCCAGATCCACAGGGTCATCAGCGCGGCAACCAGGAGGGAGCCGACAGCGACATAACCGGAAAAATATACAACAGCGATAAAAAGCAGGAGGCTGATCAGGGCGGCCAAAGGTTCAATGACGACAAAAACACCCAGGGCTGTTGCCACACCCTTGCCGCCCCTGAATTTCAAGTAGAGTGAATACATATGCCCAAGAAAAGCAGCACCGCCACATAATGTAACGGCAAGGTCCACCTCATGGGATTTTACCTCCATTCCTGCATGCACTAAATACCAGTGGACTGCAAGCATCGGGATCACTGCTTTGAGGGCATCACCAACGAGGGTCAGGACTCCCAGCTTTTTACCCAGCAGGCGCGTAACATTGGTGGCTCCGATATTGCCGCTGCCTGACTTGCGGATATCCACTCCGGTTGCCTTTGACAGGATGAGCCCTGTTGGAATCGAGCCGACCAGGTAGGAAATTATGACAAACAAGTAAACTATTGGCTCAAGTTGCACTTTTTTTCATATCCTGTAATTCAAATGCTTGTCTGTCTGTCAATCATCGGGCTGTCTCGTTACCCGATAATCATCAGCAGTCCCGTATGCTGATAATCACCTTCTGACCTGCATAGGATTAAATATTGACCTAAAAGTAAAAATTATCACATAAAATTATAATGGATGGCAAAGAAAAAAGCTCAAGATACAAGCTGCCAAAGAGGTCATAGAGCTGTCACGGACGGACTTTTTCCAAGCCTCATGTTTTACTCTTCCTGAATATAGGCTCCAGGCCGCCCATCTCGGCATAGGCGCCAATCTCATGCTGAAACTTACGCACATACGGGCAATCCCACACCGCCAGGACCTTGTTGCGTGCCATGTAAACCGGGATTAATACACCGTCGCTGCGCTTGGCCAAATCAGGAGTTTTCTCAATAATATAGGCAAAAATCTGCGGTTTCCTGCACACTTCAGGGCGTTTATCATAGACCGTACATCTTTTTGTGTCTGCTGCCAGCTGGGAACAGACTGAACCTTCGGGCAGGATGAGGCTCCAACCGTTTTTCCAGTGATACAATGCAATTTCATGTTTATAAAAGGGGGCGCGCTCCATCTGTAGAGGTGGATCGCAGTGGGCGGTCATTGTACGACTGTCTTCGGTGTCAACCCTGTTGAGTGCAAAGAGGTCAAGCTCGTTATCCGCAAGCGGTATCTCAAAAAACTCCTGCTTCATCCTGCCTTTGAAGCCCGAGGCTTCATCAAAACCGCTGTTTGGCCCGGTACAACAGAGTACACAGCCGCATGGTCCGCACAGCAGGCTGTTTATTGTTTCCAGCTCCTGGCTGAGAATCTGTTGTTTGATCCAGAGTTCAAGGGCCTGACGCTTGGCAACGGGTTCGTCCTTTTCATTTATTATAAATGGAAGCGCAGCAGCCAGTTTTTTCTTTCCCTTTATTACTTCAAATTCACGGAGAAAGGCGGCATACGGCTTTAACAGCTGCTGTGGATTTTCATAAAGAACACCCTCAAGTTCGACTGCTTTCGTTAAGCGACGCAGCACCTCATCTATGGTTTCAATAGGACCGGTCAGATACAAAAACTGCACCATATTGACCAGGGGCAGCACCGGTTTTTTCAGGCGTGATAGGCCCGGCGCAAATATTTTCTCATCCTCTGTCTGCATTTTTCACTTTTCCCTTCAACAGGCTTAATTTTCGCGAAGCTGCAACCATACTCCATCAGGACCATGAACACAATAATTGTACTCCAGCCCGGCAATTTCAGGATATCTTCTTTTTATTTCTGTTTTTTATTGGAATCTGCGCTTATTAATTATTATTGTTTAATAACTATACTTAAAAAATCACTCAATAAATTACACAATGGCTATTAAGAAAATTCTCACGTTTCCCAATCCTGTTTTACGACAGAAGGTTGAAACCGTTACCAGCTTTGACGAATCCTTAAAGGAGCTGGCCACCGATCTTGCCGAAACAATGTATGATGCCCCGGGTGCAGGGTTGGCCGCCAACCAGATTGGCGTCTGCCTGCGCGTTGTTGTTGTTGATGTTTCGGAAAACAAGGAAGAAAAAAAACACCTGGTGCTGGTCAACCCGGAGATTATTGATAAAGAAGGCTGCCAGATTGATGAGGAAGGCTGCCTCAGTGTTATAGATCTGACAGCAAAAGTAGAGCGCTACAGAAAACTCCTGGTACGGGCCCAGGATCTGGATGGTAAATCCTGGGAATTTCCTGCTGAGGATTTTTTTGCCAGGGTTATTCAGCATGAACTTGACCACATAAACGGCATTCTCTTTATTGACCACCTGAGTTCCCTGAAACGCACGTTATACAAGAAACGCCTCAAAAAAATACTGCGCGAACAGGAAGAAGGGTCATTCTGATATGGTTGCAATAAACCGTATTGTTTTTATGGGCACACCCGAATTTGCAGTGCCTTCCCTCAGGGTTCTTCTCGATAAAGGTGAAAACGTTGTCTGTGTTGTTACCCAGCCTGACCGGCCCAAAGGCAGAGGCAGAAAAGTATTGCCCCCACCGGTTAAGGAGTTTGCCCTCAAGGCAGCCATACCTGTCCTGCAGCCTGAATACATCAGGGGTGATGATTTCCATGCCGAGTTGCGTAAATTTGCGCCTGATATTATCGCATTGACTGCTTACGGCAACATCCTGCCGGGGAATATCATCAATCTTCCCCCATTGGGAACCATAAATGTGCATGGTTCGCTGCTTCCCAAGTACCGCGGCGCAGCACCTGTCCAATGGGCTTTGATCAACGGTGAAACGGAAACCGGCATTACTATCATGCAGATGGATGAGGGCATTGATACCGGCGATATCCTGCTGCAGGACAGGATAGCTGTTGCACCGACTGACACCGCTGGAACTCTCTCTGTCAAGTTGGCGGCACTCGGCGGCACAGCACTTGGAAAAACTCTTGATCTTCTGCGCCGGGACAAGCTGAAACCGGTAAAACAGGATGAAAAACAGGCAAGTTTTGCCCCGCTGCTCAAAAAAGAAGACGGATTGGTGGACTGGTCACAATCTGCAATGAAGATAAGTTGCCTTATGCGGGGACTGGATCCCTGGCCTGCAACCTACACGACCCTATCCGGCCGGCGGCTACGCCTGTTCTCACCGGAGGTCGTTGATAAACACTCCTGTCAAAAGAACTTTTCTGAGCCGGGAATTGTTTGCCGGGCGGATCGGCATGGGCTCCTTGTAACTACAGGGCATGATGGCTGCCTGCTTATAAAAGAAGTCCAGCCCGAAGGCTCCAGGCGCATGGATGTTCATGCCTATATCAGCGGCAGGCCCATACAGCCTGGCACTATATTGGGGCCATGAAAAAACAGAAGGCTAGAATTCTTTTCTGGTGTTCATTCCTGCTGCTGGTCGCCTCAGGCCTCCTCCTCCATATTTTCTGGGGCGAAAGTCTGCTGACGAGGACCCTCTTTCGGATTGAAGAAGTCATGGCAAATGGCAACAGGGCCAGGGAGACCATCCTATCCTTTGGTTTCCTGGCACCGCTCATGTTCATGGTCCTGCAGGTACTCCAGGTGCTGTTCGCCCCTGTTCCCGGCGAGGCGACAGGAATCCTCGGCGGGTACCTTTTCGGGGTTTGGCCCAGTTTTATATATTCCAGTATTGCCCTGGCAATCGGTTCAGCTCTCTCCTTTGCCATCGGGCATCTCTTTGCCGATGCCTTTCGGGCCCGTTTCTCAAAGACAAAAGTATACCGCACGTTCAACCATCTGGTATTCAAGGGAGAGTTTGTGATCCCCTTTGTTCTTTTCCTCTTTCCCGGTTTTCCAAAGGATTCTCTTTCCTATCTGCTTGGACTCAGCACCATGCCATTCAAGGTCTTCATTTTTATTGCTACAATTGCGCGCATGCCCGGAACACTGGTACTTTGTTTTGAAGGCGCACAGGTGTATGAAAGAAATTATTTCGAGCTCTTGCTTCTCCTGCTCTTCTCTGCCATAGTAGCATTACCGTGTTTTCTCTACCGCAGGCAGATCCTGGAAAAATTGACACATTACAGCAGCGCCAAAAAACTTGAGCAGGAGTCACTATCGGACGAATGAGCGCTACGGGACAACCTCTCATAGCCTATGCAGACTGCTTTTCCGGGGTAAGCGGCGACATGTTCCTCGGCGCCCTGATAGATGCAGGTTTGGGGCTTGAAGAGCTGCAGGCAGAACTTGGAAAACTGCGCCTGGAAAAATTCACGCTGCAAAGTTTCAAACAGCAGGACCATGCCATAAGCGCGACCCGGCTGGAGATACAAACTGACAAATCTGATGGAGCCAGGACCTGGAAGGATATCAGGGCATTGATTGAGCACAGCGAGCTGCATGGGGCTATAAAGGAAAAATCCCTGCGGGTATTTACCTGTCTTGCGGAGGCAGAGGCCAAAATTCATGGCTGCCCTGCAGATGCGGTTCACTTCCATGAAATTGGCGGGCTTGATTCCATTATCGATATCTTAGGATCGGTTATTGGTCTTCATTCGCTTGGCATTGAACAGCTTATCACCTCTCCTCTGCCCATGCCCAGGGGTTGGATACGCTGCGACCACGGCCTGCTGCCCCTGCCGGCGCCGGCTGTTTGTGAAATTCTAAAGGACGTGCCGGTATACGGGGTTACCATTGACCAGGAGTTAGTCACTCCGACCGGAGCAGCTCTGGTTAAATCCTTAAGCAGAGATTTTGGCGATTTCCCTGCCATGAAGATCCTGCAGACAGGATATGGCGCCGGCAGCCGCAAACTGGATGGAGACAGACCCAACCTGTTCAGGCTTATCATTGGCCATGCGCGGCAGGTACCGGAAAGGCAGGAGGTGGAAATTATTGAAACCAACCTTGACGACTGGTCGCCTGAGTGCTATCCCCACCTGTGCCAACAACTTTTTTCCCTTGGCGCTCTGGATGTCAGCCTGACTCCTATCCACATGAAGAAAGGGCGCCCGGGCTTCATGCTGCAGGTGATCACCGACCCCGGCAGATCTTTGAAAATCAAGCACACAATATTAAGCGAAACCACGGCCATCGGCCTCAGGTTCCGACACGAAAAAAGGATGACCCTGCCCAGGAAAACAGGCAGCGTGAAAACACCCTGGGGTCCTGTTCAAGCCAAACGGGTGGAAACTCCCGCAGGCTCTGTCCTGTATCCGGAATACGAAGACTGCCGCCGGTTGGCGTTGGAAAACCAAATACCCTTGAAGGATGTTTATGCCGCAGTGAATAGCTGCTCCCCGGAAGCGTTTGTAGAGAGTGAGGAGTGAGCAGTCGGCAGTTGGCAGAACAAAAAGGTTTCAAGAAAAAATTGTAACCCGGAATCTAGAAGCAAGTTTTTAAAACAAAAAAGAATAAAATTACGGCATGAAAAGGATCAAGTTCGCTGGAGATGCACGAAGGAAAGCGTTACTTTATAGTTCACTATACGAAACGCTTGACGACACAGCAGATCCGGTTAAATTGATCCTTGCTTAGATTCTAATGCATACATTGATAATGCTGATAGCAACCGGCTTCTATTCCGGTTATCTGCCCAAGGCCCCGGGCACATGGGGTTCCCTTGTCGGGGTCTTGCTTGTCTTCCTGCTCCATGCCCTCAGCCTGCAGATCTATCTTTCCGTTATTGCAGGGTTATTTATTGTGGGTTCTTTTGTTGCCGGCGAAGCTGAAAAAATTCTGGATAACCGGGATCCCGGAGTCGTGGTTATTGATGAAATAGTGGGCATGCTGATCACCATGATCGCTGTTCCAGTAACGCCTTTGACCATGGTTCTTGGCTTTATTCTCTTCCGGGTCTTCGATATTGCAAAGCCGTTTCCGGTCAACTTTTTTGATCAGCACTTCCACGGGGGACTCGGTATCATGCTCGATGATGTGGTGGCGGGAATATACAGCCTTATTATTATGCAGCTCATATTCCTCCTGGCATTTTGATCTTCTTTTTTATTGTCAGTGCTCCTGCAACATGGTAGTAACCCTTTGACATGAATACCAGAATACAGCAAAAAACCGCTAGAGCACAATGAAAGATATCCCGGTTAACGAACGGATAATCCTGGCCCTGGATGTTGATAGCCCGGAACAGGCCAAAGAGCTGGTCAAAAAAACCGAGTCCCATCTCAATTTCTATAAGGTCGGCCTGCAGCTCTTCATGGCCAGCTGGTTCGAGATCGTGGACTGGCTTTCTGCCCGGGGCCACAAAGTCATGGTCGATCTCAAGTTTTTCGATATTCCCGAAACCGTCAGGCTGGCCGTGGCTCAACTCAACAACCGGGGAGTTACCTTTGCAACGATCCATGGCAATGACCCTATTATAAGGGCCGCAGTTGAGGCCAAGGGTGATCTTGCCCTGCTGGCAGTTACTGTGCTGACCAGTTTCGACCAGGAAGATATGCAGGCCATGGGCATGACGCAATCCATTGAGGATCTTGTCTATTTCCGGGCCCGAAGAGCCCTGGAGCTTGGCTGCGACGGCGTGGTCTCATCTGGTCTCGAGGCAAAGAGACTGCGTGACAGACTTGGCGTCAAACTGCTCATTGTCACCCCCGGCATCAGGCCCGGTGCCAACATCTATGACCAGCAGGATGATCAGCAAAGAATCGTCACTGCCAGGCAGGCGATTGCTGACGGGGCTGACTACCTGGTGGTAGGTCGCCCTATAACTAAAGCTGCTGAACCGATTGAGGTTATCAACATGCTGCAGGATGAGATCAGGCAGGGCTTGGAAGCCTGATGGGCATGCGACAAGGAGATAATCCATGCAGGGGATCATAGATTTTCATGCCCATGCCTTCCCGGACCAGGTTGCTGCCAGTGCAATCCCCTACCTGGAAGAGGAAGGTGCTGTCAAGGCCCTGCATGACGGCCGGATTGCATCGTTGCTGGAGCTCATGAATAGGGACGGCGTGGATAAAAGCGTCATCTGCTCCATTGCCACCAGCCCCTCCCAGTTTGAAGCAATAATGAGCTGGTCCATGCAGATCCGCTCTGACCGGGTCATTCCTTTTCCGTCCTTTCATCCAAGTGATCCGGAGATGCTGGAGCACATCGGCATGATCAGAGCCGAAGGCTTCAAGGGCATTAAGATGCACCCTTATTACCAGCAGTTCTTCCTCGATGATGAAACCCTTTTCCCGGCCTATGAAAAAATCTGCGCCCTGGGGCTTATCCTTGTAATGCACACTGGGTTTGATATTGCTTTCCCCAGGATCAGGCGATGCGACCCCCGGCAGATTCTTAATGTTTTGACACGGTTTCCTGAACTGAAGATGGTGACTACCCATCTTGGTGCCTGGCAGCAATGGGGTGAAGTTGAGGAGCTCTTGGCAGGCAGAAATATATACATGGATATTTCCTACACCCTGGATCAGATTGATCCACAGACTGCACGCAGGATAATCCTCAAGCACCCCCGGGAATATATCCTGTTCGGTACTGACTCTCCCTGGTCCGGACCGCAAGAGACTTATAAAAATCTGCAGGCGCTGGAACTTGGGGCTGCAAGAGAAGAGCTTATTCTCAGAAAAAACGGCCTGGCGCTTTTGGATTCTGTTTAACAATTTTTCTGTTTTTCATCAGAAAACACCAGCCAACTTCTATTTGTATCAATTCTCCTCTTCGGTTTCGATGTCCTGTGGGTATATTAACTGAGTTCAAAATTGGCAAAAGGCAACATTGTGGCAAGAAATATTGACTTTCTTTACTGGTTAAAAGTTTTATATTCCGCTTCTGTTCGCGGTTGCTAACAATATAAAAACATTGAATAAATGAAAGATATAAAAGGAATAAAATGCTATTCGCCAATAGAAGAGAAAATAAACATCTATTCTCATGCTATCGGGTTTATTTTAAGCCTCGTTGCTTTAGTTCTTTTAATGACACATGCGAGTCTGCATGGAAACATTTGGCATATTATAAGTTTTAGCATTTTCGGAGCAAGTTTAGTTCTTTTATATGTTGCTTCAACTTGTTACCACCACGCCCAAAAGCCAGAGTTTAGAAGCAGATTGAGAATCATTGACCACGCATCTATTTATATTCTCATTGCGGGAACATACACTCCTTTTACCCTCGTTACATTGAAGGGCCCAATAGGTTGGGTTATTTTCGGTATCACATGGGGGCTGGCTTTAACAGGAATAATTTTGAAACTATTTTTTACAGGAAGATATAAATTAATTTCGACACTAGTGTATGTATTTATGGGGTGGGTCATAATTTTTGCCATAAAACCACTCATTCATAATTTGCCTCGAGAAGGTTTGCTTTGGCTTGTAGCAGGAGGAATGGCTTATACAATTGGTGCAATTTTATACATGATAACGAAGGTAAAATTCAATCACGCTATTTTCCATCTGTTTGTTTTTATTGGTAGTGCTAGCCATTTTGTGGCGGTATATTTTTATGTTTTACCTAGTGAATAATCAGCTTGACCAACTGAACAATATGTACAGTATTGTTCAGTAGCCGACTTTTGATTTCGGCTATCAATTCAAACTCTTCTATGATTCTTAAAAAGTAAAGATATCAAGGGATATGTTGGATCTGATGGAAAGATTTCTGTTGTGGGTTAAACTGCCAGGGAAATCACCAAACCTTGCATACAACGTTGCCCTCAAGACGATAGTTCCCTGTTACAGTATCATAGAGCAGTTGGTTGCC
>Ga0210119_1000010_pt1 | contig 41369 bp, 39 predicted proteins | sample China_Bullhead_C_2_FD_184859 | JGI IMG/M metagenome (GOLD analysis project Ga0210119, IMG submission 184859) | Wetland microbial communities from San Francisco Bay, California, USA, that impact long-term carbon sequestration -... | ecosystem: Environmental > Aquatic > Marine > Wetlands ... | reverse complement strand
AATACCTAAATCTCTTTTTAATTGATTAATAAATATACAGAAACAACTATATTTATTGAATTACCTAGGTTATACTATCTTATCCATAGCATTAATTCCTAATCTATGGGCGTTAAAACAGATAAATTACAATTTTTTTTATTGTAATCCTCCTTTTTGAATACAACACTCGTCATCTGTTTTAACGTTTTTTATGTATGGGTACTTTTAAAATGCATACACTTCCTCTTTTTTTGAACACCTCTTTTTACAATCTACGCAAAGTGCACACTAAAAGTATATAGTAGCCTGTAATTCGTCAGCAAAAAAGGATGATGATGCAACAGTTAAACCATAAAGATATCACACCAGAAATACTTTTTAATCAAAGAAGAAGTTTTTTAAAGTTGGGTGCTGCTTCTGTTGTAGCTTCATCAACAGTGATCGAACTTATGGCAAAAGAGAATATTCCTCCGGCCAACCTGACATTTAAAAAAGATCTAAATAGAGATCATTTGGAATTGAATACGTTTAAACAAATCACTTCTTATAATAATTTTTATGAATTTACCACCAGTAAAAAAGGGGTTAAATCTTTAGCCAAAGATATGAACACTGAAGCATGGACGATCACCATAGACGGACTGGTCGAAAAACCGCTTACTTTAGATGTAAAAGAACTCATGAAGAAGTATGCTTTAGAGGAGAGGATCTATAGATTTAGATGTGTAGAAGGCTGGGCCATGGTCGTACCTTGGATAGGATTTGAATTACAAAAACTCATAAAAGATGTCAAACCTTTAAAAAGTGCAAAATATGTTCAATTCTGGACCAAATATGATGAAGAAATGTTTCCTGATCAAAGAAGAGGAATCTTTGCTACACTCACTTACCCCTATACTGAAGGTCTGAGAATGGATGAAGCATTGAACCCTTTAACCCTTTTAGCAGTCGGTCTCTACGGTAAAACGTTAGAAAACCAAAATGGTGCCCCTATCCGTTTGGTCGTACCTTGGAAATACGGTTTTAAATCCATCAAATCTATAGATAGAATCTCTTTTATAGACAAACAACCTCTCAATACCTGGCAGAAGGAAAATCCAAAAGAGTTTGGATTCTATGCCAATGTAAATCCTGAGGTTGACCACCCTAGATGGTCTCAAAAGACAGAACGTGTACTGGGCAAATTTGTGAAACAGAGAACTTTGCTTTTCAATGGTTATGAAAAAGAGGTAGGACATATGTATAGAGATATGGATTTGAGAAAAGAGATATGATAAGAGGCCTCGTCTTTTTGCTTTTGTTGATACCTTTGATCTATTTGGTATTAGAACTTTTCATTTTTCAAACGGCCATTGACCCCATAAAATATATCTATACTGTGACAGGGGCTACAGCCATTACAATATTATTCTTTACCACAACCCTCTCCTTGTGGTTCAAAAAACTTATTAAATACAGAAGAATGATAGGTCTATTTGCTTTTTTTTATGCTTTTTTACATATGTGTAATTTTTTTATTTTAGATGTGAATGCAGACCTTCTCTTTGCCTTTAAAGAGACGATCGATAAGCCTTTTATTTATTTGGGAATGATCTCTTTTTTACTCTTGTTCTTCATGGCAGCTACTTCGACAAAAAAACGTTTCAGAAAATACCGTAAATACCACAAAGTGCTCTATATCGTTCTTGTTTTAACCACTATTCATTTTGTCATGGCACAAAAATCTTTATCTGTGTCGCAATATGGGTATTTGAGTATTATGTTTGTTATAGCCTTCTTTAAGATCAAAAAAATTTTACTTCCAAAAGGAACTTAATTGCAGATATGTACTTTATCTACCAGCAGCTGTAAAGTCACTTTCCCTCTAAAATGGTTCTCATTTATGGTGTAAGTGATATCCACCATTGATCCTATTTCAAATACTTCTCTTGTCTTGAATTTCACACCTTGCATCACTATTCCTTCTTGGGAAAAAGAAAAACGTAAATGTTCACCCTCTTTACCCATAGTATCTGCCTGAAGTATCTCTACATTCGTAGAAATAAACTTTGGGGTACTGTTTCCCTGTCCGTAGGGTTCATACTTTTTCACTATGTTTGTCAGATCAAAAGAGATCGTAGAAAAATGTAATTTTCCTACAATTTCGGGATCAAAGACTTCTTTCACATAATTACCTTCACCAAAGTTTTTCTGCACTTCTGTTTTAAAGGATTCTAAGCTCTCTTTTTTTAGAGAAAGGCCAATGGCAGCCTGATGCCCTCCAAACTTCTCCAGATGCATCCTAGTACTGTCTACGATAGCAAAGAGATCACACTCTCCAAAACTTCTACCGCTCCCTTTAAGTAATCCTTCTTCACTTTGGGTAAGTATGATACAAGGTTTTTCACATGCCCGTGCAACTCTGGCTGCTACGATACCTACCACACCCTCATGCCACGCTTCACCGACTACAATGATCACTTCATCATCATGATCCACCTGTGTCATAGCTTTTTGCGTAATAGTATGTTCGGTAGCTTTTCTGAGAGTATTGAATTCTATGAGACGTTCGAGTCTTACCCTGGCATCATAGATATTGGTCGAAGTTAAAAAATCTACGGCGAAAGAGGCATCATCCATCCGCCCTGCACTGTTGAGCAAAGGTGCAAGAAAAAACCCTATATCTTCTGATGTGACTGTCTCTTTTTGACTGTGTTCAAGAAAAGCCCTTATCGCAGGTCGTTTACTCTTATTGAGTGCTTGTATCCCTGCAAGGACCATCGCTCTGTTAATATGCTGCAGAGGCATCATATCTGCAATTATAGCAATGGAGACCAATTCCATATATGACATCATGTCAATTTTGATATTGAGTGCATTTTTGAGTGAAGCGATAAGATACCATGCAATTTGGGCACCGCACACATCCTCATAAGGAAAAGAGCATGATGCTTGTTTTTGGTCTATGATCGCATAGGCTTCTGGCACTTCGGGTGCTAAAAGATGATGATCTGTAATAATAAGATCTATGCCCTCTTCTTTACAAAGTTGGGCTGCATAAACAGCAGAGATACCGTTATCCACAGTTAGTGCTAGATCTGTACCAAGTATACGAGGTATAATATTTGCAGAGAGTCCATAACCATCTCTAAAACGGTTAGGTATGATCCACTCTATTGGATACTCAATTTCGTCGAAAAAAAGTTTCATCAATGTTGTAGAGGTGACACCATCTACATCATAGTCACCGATTATGGTTATTTTTTCTCTGTTTTCTATGGCAGAAACGATACGTTCTGTCGCTCTGTCCATATCTTTGAATAAAGAAGGTTGAGGGAGATCCCGCAAAGAGAGAAAACCCTCTTCAAAGCGCTTATTTAAAAGTGTTTCTAATCCTGTAAGCGTTAATGGTTGGACCATCTATTTTTTATGTTGAATTGCTGCATTTACAAAAGCCAAAATCGATGGGTTGGCATTTTGAAGTCTAGAAGTAAATTCCGGGTGGAATTGCACACCTAAGAACCAAGGATGGTCTTTCACTTCTACGGCTTCTATCAGTCCATCAGATTCACCTGTAATATCCATACCTTTTGCTTCTAATGCTTCTCTGTATTTAGGATTTGCTTCATAGCGGTGTCTATGTCTCTCAAAAATAATTTTAGAATCATAGGCAGCTCTAAGTTTTGAACCCTCTTTCGTTTCACATTCATATTCACCAAGACGCATGGTCCCACCCATCGGAGATGTCGTCGTTCTTACTTGTTTTGAACCACTCGCATCTATGAATTCATCGATAAGATAAATAATAGGATTTGGTGTATTTTCATCAAATTCTACTGAATTTGCATCTTTGATACCAAGTACATTTCTGGCAAATTCTATCATTGCCAGTTGCATTCCAAGACAAATACCTAAAAATGGTATTTTATTTTCCCTTGCGTACTGTATAGCCTGAATTTTACCTTCAACACCACGCCCGCCAAAACCGCCTGCAACCAAAATACCATCACAGTCACTCAAATATTTTTGGACACCGTCATCTTCAATTTTCTCACTGTCAACCCATTTGATCTCTACTTTTGTATCAAGATGTGCACCCGCATGTATAAGCGCCTCTGTTAAAGATTTATAAGACTCTTTAAGATCCAAATATTTACCTACAAATGCTATTTTCATACTGTCACTAGGCATAATGATCTTATGTACCAGATCTCTCCATTTATCCATGTTAGGTTGACAATCTTCAAGATCCAACTGTTTACAGATAGGTGTCAGTATATCTTGATCTAAAAAATTCAAAGGTACTTGATAAATCGTTGGTGCATCCGCAGCAACGATCACAGAATCTTCATCTACATCGCAAGAATAGGCTATTTTTCGTTTAATTTCACTTGAAACAGGTACTTCAGCACGAAGCACTAACATATGAGGTGCAATACCTATACGTCTAAGTTCTTGAACAGAGTGCTGTGTCGGCTTTGTTTTAAGTTCTCCGGCAGCTTTGATATAAGGTAAAAGAGTAACATGTATGTTCATCACCTGTGTTTTGCCAAATTCATGTTTCATTTGTCTAATTGTTTCTAAAAATGGTAAACCTTCGATATCACCTGTAGTACCACCCAGTTCTACGATGAGAATATCCTTATTTTCACCTGCTTTAACAATACGATCTTTAATCTCGTTTACAATATGAGGAACGACTTGGATCGTTTTCCCAAGATATTTTCCTTTACGTTCATTTTCAATAACCGTTTTATAGACAAGACCTGTGGTAAAGTTATTGTTTTGTGTCAATGATGTATCTAAAAATCTTTCATAATGACCCAGGTCAAGATCTGTTTCTGCACCATCTTTGGTGACAAAAACTTCACCATGTTCCAAAGGTGACATGGTACCAGGGTCAACATTGATATAGGGATCAAGTTTCAATACACCTACACGTTGTCCTGTATGTTTTAATAATGTTCCTACACTTGCAGCAGTAATACCTTTCCCTAAAGATGAAAGTACCCCACCTGTAACAAAAATATATTTTGTTTTATTTTCACTCATATAACGCTTTTCCTTTTATGCCACAATTGGCATGATGATTGTAATAAAATTGTCGTCTTTGACAATAAATGGCAATGATGGTTCATTGAATTCAATAGTAAATTCATTTTTATTGGTTTGGGAAATAAAATCCAAGATATATTTACTGTTGAAAGAGAGTTCAAATTTATCATTTAAACCTGTATTGAATTCTAATTCTGTTTTAGCTTCTACATTATCTGCACTTAAGGAGTTAAAAATAATCGTATCAGATAAAAGTGTCATTTTTATCTCTTGTGAAATAGTTGTGATCATTTTTATTGCATCTATCATCTCTTTTTTTGGAAAAGTGATCTGATGTTTGGTTGTCGATGGGATGATACGTTGATAATCCGGGAATTTTCCATTGATCAATCTTGTATAGAAATAATAGTTTTCATTTGTAATAATAAGATTTGTTTCATCAAAAAAGATATCGATTTGATCTAAAAACAGTTTTTGAATTTCTAAAATAGCTTTTTTAGGTACAATTAAAGAGAGTTCTTCACTATTATTACCCGGAATTGTTGCAATAGCCAATCTTCTGGTATCAGTACCTACTAGATCTGTGCCATTATTTTTTATATTGATCAAAGCACCATTGAGTTCAAATTTTGGATTGTTTGTATCTATTGCAGGAGAGATCTTTTTAAGATTTTGAATCAAACTCAAAGAATCCAAAGAGATTTGAGGTTTGTCATTTATTGTGGGGAATGATGGATAAGAGTTAGGATCAAATGTCGGAAGTTTAAATTTAGAATTTTTTTGTTTGATAATAAGTGTATTGTCTAAAAGTTCTAATGTAATTTCATCGTCCTTAAGTATACGTATAATATCGAGAAGTTTTTTACCGTGTGCTGTAAATGCTCCTTCCGCTTCTATACTAATATTATCTGTAACAATCTGTAAACCTATTTCTGAATCGGTAGCTTTAACAATACACTTACTGTCTTGTGTGGTAAACAATATATGTGAAGTGATTTGACTTGCATCTTTTTTTTCTAAAAAAGGTTGTAAATTAATGAGTATAGATTCTATAATTTGTTTTTCTGCTCTTATCTTCATTGACTCTCCTTATTTTTAATAAAATTAGTACGTAGTAGTAGTGTGACATGAATATGTGAAAAACTACTTTATTGCTGGTGTGACCGTTGTTTAAATGAATGCCTAAGTTTTTTTGAACATTCACATTTATTCACTTTTAAAATTATATCTTTTTTTTATTCAAGTTTTCTATGATTAAATATTGTTTATATCATATCACTTTGGGTATGCGTATTTACTTTGTTGGAGAGTTCTTCTAAAATCACTTTAAAATTTTCATCACTTTCTATGATCTCATTGATTTTTTTCATCGCATGTGAAATAGCTGTATGGTCTTTCATTCCAAAATATATAGCAATTTGAGGCATAGAGTTTGGTGTAAGATTCCTAGCTAAATAAATGGCAATTCTTCTTGCATTTACTACATTTTTAGTACGTTTTTTGGATTTCATATCAGAAGGTTTGATATTGAGCTCTTTTGAAATGATTTTTACAATTTCATCTATAGTAATATTTTCTTTTTTCTCTTTGAGTTGATCTTTGATGGCATTTTGTGCAAAATCAAGTGTGATCTCTTGGTTAAGCATAGAAGAAAGTGCGTTAAGTTTGATAATGGTTCCTTCTATCTCACGTATATTATCACCCATATGGGTAGCGATGTAATTAACTATTTCATTATCGAGTGAAATACCGTCAAGTTCACATTTTTTTTGAATGATCGCAATTTTAGTTTCCAAGCCTGGTGGTTGTATATCTGCCATAAGTCCCATTTCAAAACGGCTTCTCAGTCTATCTACCAGTCCGGCGATTTTATTGGGTTGTCTGTCTGAAGTGATAACAATTTGTTTATTATTGTTATAGAGCTCGTTAAAAGTGTGAAAAAACTCTTCTTGTGTCTGTTCTTTTCTACTCAGGAATTGTATATCATCGATAAGAAGAAGATCACACTCTCTAAACTTGTCTCTGAACCTGTCCATGGTTTGTGAACGTAGATGTGAAGTAAAAGAGTTCATGAATTGTTCCAGTGTGGTATAGATCACCGTTTTACCCAGATCTATATGATAATTACCTATGGCTTGGAGAAGATGGGTCTTGCCCAGTCCTACTCCACCATAAAGAAAAAGAGGATTGTATAGTTTTCCAGGCTTTTCTGCTACGGATTTTGCTGTAGTATAGGCAAATTGGTTGGAATTTCCCACGATAAAACTTTCAAAGGTCAAAGAGGGGTTAAGATAAGTACTTTTAGAGTGACTTTTTTCACTGCTCTGTTTTACAATCTGACTGGCACTTTGTTGACTTTGTTTGCCTACGGTAATTTCGATTTCCGGTTTTATTTCGTTTTGCAGTTCAAAAAGATGCATGAGCTTATCAGTATATTTACTTTTGATCCATTTTGCGATGATCATATTGGGAGCATTAAAATAGACAATATTACTTCGAGAACGTTTGGTATCATAGGTAAGGTTTTTAATATACCGTTCATATTCTACTTCACTGATCTCTTTTTTCAGTTCAAAAAGTACTTTCTGTCCTATATTCATCTGTGCATGCCTTTGATATTTTTAAATGTGTGAATAAATTTTCACCGTTTTAAGAAGTTAAAATTCTCAATGTGAATAACTTATGATATTTTAGCCAATTTAAGCTAAAATAGCGTTATTAAACAGAGTTGAATAATTTTATTCACTATGTGAACAAAGGTGTGAATGAATATTTTAGGAATAGACCCCGGAAGCCGTAATTTAGGGTACTGTATCATATATTGGGATGGGAAAAAGTTTTCACTTGTTGAAGCAGGTTTACTCAAAATCAAAGCAAAAGAGTTACAGGAACAGATCGTTGAGCTTGTGGAGGGCATAGACATCATTTTAAAGGCAAATAAGGTGGATGAAGTGGCTATTGAAGATATCTTCTTTGCTTATAACCCCAAGTCAGTTTTAAAGCTTGCACAGTTTAGAGGAGCACTCTCATTAAAGATACTTCAAGAGGTAGGTTATTTCTATGAATATACGCCTTTACAGGTAAAAAAAGCAGTGACTGGAAATGGTAAAGCAGATAAAGAACAAGTCGCTTTCATGGTGAAAAGACTCTTTGGTATTAAAAAGGAGATCAAACCTTTGGATATTACAGATGCAATGGCCATTGCCTTAACGCATCTTCAAAGAGTAAAGATGCGCAAGAAGACTACCTAATAAAACAGAAATCTAATTAGAAACTGGTTGTGCATTTTTCTTGACAGAGATCATACGTTTTTCAGGTATCTTAAATGTAGACTTTTTGTTTCCTTCCACTGATTCTTCAATGATCTTATCATACAAATAGATATCATTTTTAAAATAAGCCAAGCCATCTTCTTCATAGACTGTAAAATAAAGGATATGCACCGGTATGGTTTGATTAAGGCCAATAGTCACCGGTTCATTACTTTCAAGTATTTTATCTATTTCACTTTGAGAGTAATTTTTTCTTACGTGTTCAAGTAAAAGCTTTACAAGATCAAAAGGTTTTTCCAGACGCATGCAGCCCGAACTATAAATTTTGTAACGTCGTGAGAGTAGGGATTTGTTATCCGTATCATGCAGATAGACATCATACTTGTTAGGGAACATAAACTTCACACGGCCTAGAGCATTGTTGTCACCCGGGAATTGAACAAATCGGTAAGGTACCGGTTCTTCACTTTTTTCATAGGGATCCAGCATTTCCTGGGTAATAGTTATTTCTTTATTGCCTTTAAATGCATGTATATTGTTCTCTTTCAAATACATAGGATTTTCTCTGAGTACGGGAATCAAATCTCGTTTGATGAGATTATCTGGAATGGTCCATGTGGGATTAATCACCATATAACGCACAGCATTGGAAAAAAGAGGTGTCGGTCTGTCAATGCGCCCTACAACAACACCTTTCTTCATGATCTTTCGACCATTTTTATAATATCGTAGATTAAAGTCAGGAATGTTCACTTCAATATATTCATCTTCAAATTGTTTTGGGTAGAGTTTTGTTTTATCCAAATTTGTAATGATAGCCTGTATACTATTTTTTACAGGAAGATTGAGATAATAGGTCGTTGTTTTGTCCACCATACCAGTCACTTTGATCAGGTAACGTTTTTGGTAGGTCATGACAGCTCTTTTAAGTGTTTCATCAAACTTACTGTCTATTTCAGCATATTTAGGGTAATCTCCAGTGATCTGTAAGCGTTTTTTGATCTCTTTCACACGACTGGAACTGTCACCTAGTTTTAAAACGTCATTACTGTATTTGATCTTTGGAAATTTATCCATCACACGATAATCATTAAGAAGTTTTACGAGATCTCTATACCGTTTCTCCATTGGGAGAAGAGAAGTCAGATATGCATAGATATCGCCATTTTCTATAGCAGAGATGAGTTCGTTATCATCTGGAAATGCTTTAGGTTCCATTTCCCATCTGGCTTTGATATCATCACTTTGTTCAAGGGTCTTCAGTTTCTCTTGCACAAGGTTCCAGTCTACATCACCCTGAACAATAAATCTTACCAAACGTACGAATGAGCTTGTAAGAACAAGGTCGAGTTTTGCATAGGCAGAGGCTTGTTTTGCTTGAGTGATCTCTCCAGTGTCTAGCTGATAAAAGAGATATTTGATAGATTTTTGATCAAATGATTTATTTTTATAGTTAAAAAGAGGATCATTGAGCGCTTGTATCAGTTGACTTGTTTTTTTCTTGTTTTTATTGCCTATCCATAAAGGTTTATCACCAGTTTGGGCATAAATATTTTGAATGATAGGTTTATTTTGGCCACTGATGCGTGTTTGGATTCCTTTTTGTATATGGGCAGAGATATTCTCCATGGAAAGTGTTTCCGCATGAATAAGAGGATTGAGTGTAAATAGTAAAAATATCAATAATATTAAAAAACGCAAAATAGTGCTCCAAAATTTAAATTAAAAGTATGTATGAAAACGTATTATAGTGAAATTTAGTGTAATTTTAATTGTAGTAGAAAAGAGTGCATTGCGTTAGAATTTTTATAGGGCAAGCCCTATAGCTTAGCTCCATTTTAGAACTTATAGGTAAATCCTACATTGATAGAATCAACTAGAACATCTTGATTTGGTAATTCACCATCAAATCCTGTGTCATCATAGAGGCTTGTATAGTCTACGAACACACCTATATTCTCAGCCACTTCATAGCTTGCACCGATACCCCACTGAAAACCAGATTCAGATAAGCTTTGTCCACCATCATAATCTATTTGTCCATACCCAAGCAATCCGTAAAGTGAAATTCCACCAAATGGATACATAGGTTTAAGATAGATGGCGGTATTCTCAAGGCAATCAGTAAGTCCAGAATATCTACCTTCTACAGCGATATATCGGTTAAAGTTGTATCCTGCCAGTAAAAGTATTGCGTCCCCATTTACCTCAGAACTATTATCAGGATCCATAGTCATATAGGAATAACCTAAACCTGCATAAAATGAGCTTGTAGATTCTTCTATCATTGGAGTTTCAACCACTGGCTCAACTGGTGCAACATCTCCACCTGCAGTTGCAAAGGTACTCATTGCCAATAACGCCACTAATGAAAGATTGAATTTTTTCATTTACTACTCCTTGTTAAGTTTTTAAATATACTAAAATAAAGCATTTTATATGTATTTCATATTAATATACATAATGTCAATTTATTTACTAAAATTATACTTCTGAAATAGATAACAATATTGTATCTATGATTTGTGTTTATAATTTTTATCGATCAGTTTCAGATATTTTACCGGAGTGACGGCTTTCATCGCCTCTGCCAGCCATTGTATCTGAAACCACGCTGCACCAGAATCCCTAAGGTCAAAATAGTTTTTGAGACTTCTGATGTTAAATGTGACTACCATGTCCACTTTCCAGTTATCTGAGACAATGTGTTTAAATCCATCTCCGACATTTCTTTTTTTCTTTCCGTTTTCCAATGCTTTGAAAAGTGCTGCAGCATTGCCTTTATTTTCCTCTATGAAAGGAATAGAAGATTTTGCTACGGCAGTCTGTATGAAATCAGTATCTCTTTGATATTGAAAATGTAATTTGTCATAGATAGCTCTGATCTCGATGTTCAAATACTCTTTGTCTACAACGACGAAGAGGTTTAAAGTGAGAAGTGTTTCAAAAAAGAATGCAAAACCATCATCATTTTCAAGTGATGCCACAAAGGCATTGATGACAGATGACATGGTGTAACGTGTACTTCTCACAGAAATAGCTTGGAGTCTGTGTCTTGCATGCTCCTGAAGCACACCTCGTGAAGTACCTTGGATCAAAAAACTTAAAGACGCATGTTCTATGATAGAGTGATGGTGATGTACCCATGCAAGGTTTGAAAGCAGATCTGAATCATCGATGTCATTGATGGCATCCGTATCTAGATCATACATTGCGTTCTTTACACATGCATTTTCACTGTTTTCAAAACTGTCGTAACATGTTCTTGCTGCGATCTCTGCAACACCAAGGCCAGATTGTTGCAAAAGTGTAACTTTAGGTTTTTCATACGCTATGTGATACATTTCCATTTTTTCCATGGGCACACTCCATCATAATTTAGCTACAATTATATCACTATAAATTTAGAGCAATATAAGGATTAAGCTGTGAGACCTGATGAACGATTTTTTAGTTTTGAAAAAGATTTTAGAGACCCTTATGCAAGAGACAGAGACAGAGTGGTACACTGCAGCTCTTTTAGACGTCTAGAATACAAAACACAGGTTTTTTTAAACCACGAGGGTGACTATTTTCGTACACGTTTAACCCATTCACTTGAAGTCAGTCAGATAGCCAGAACACTTTCACGTATGCTGGAACTCAATGAGACCCTTGCAGAAGTCATTGCCCTTTCACATGATCTGGGACATACACCGTTTGGGCATGTTGGTGGAGACGAGTTAGATAAACTTCTCAAGGCAGATGGTAGAGCCTTGGGTTTTGAACATAATTTTCAGTCATTTAGAGTACTGACTAAACTGGAAAAACGTTATAAAGAGTTTGATGGGCTTAATCTCACGTTTGCTACGCTCGAAGGGGTACTTAAGCATTCCTATCCCTATAAAAAACCTTTTTTAGACGGATTAGATCCTCATTTTGATTTAGAAAAACATCCTTCACTTGAAGCGATGGTAGTGGATCATGCAGATGAGATCGCCTACACATCACATGACATCGATGATGGTATAAAATACGGACTTATTACTTTTGATGACCTGTTAAAAGACGAGCTTTGTTTAAGAGTGGATGAAGTGGTACAAAATGAGGGCGTTAAAAGAGAAGAAAAGCTCTATAGGCACCGTTTTGTAGCAGGACTTATTAAGCTGTTGGTAGAAGATTTTATAGAAAACTCAAAAGAGGGTACAAAAAAGTATCGGCAAGAGGTGCCTATCTGTGTGAAGATAGATGCGGAAGAGAGTTTGCCCGTAGGCTTTTCCAAAGAGACAGCTACACAACTCAAAAAACTCAAAAAACTTTTACATCAGAAGCTCTATAAACATCAAAAGATCGTACGTAAAATGCACGCAGGAAAACAGTGTATACAAGGACTCTACAGAGCATTTACAGAAGATAAAGACTTGCTTCCTCCTCATCAAAAAGAGCTCTTTGATGTACGCAAGAAAGAGCGTGTCATTGCAGATTATATCGCAGCGATGACAGATCGCTATGCTATGAAAACGTATCATGAAATGTACGGATTTTCACTATAAAAAACAGTACGTGCTTGTATAATAATCATAGAATATTGAGGTAAATGAGGTAATTTTTTATATTAAAATCTCTTATATAGTAATTTTTGGGTATAATTCGCGAAAATTACATAAGGCACAAAGCTTTATTTTAGGACATTTTATGCAAAAGATTAAAAACATTGCGGTTATTGCTCACGTTGACCACGGTAAAACTACACTTGTTGATCAATTACTTCAGCAATCAGGAACATATGCTGCACACCAAGAAGTGCAAGAAAGAGCAATGGATTCTAACGATATCGAAAAAGAAAGAGGGATTACGATTCTTTCTAAAAACACGGCTATTACTTATGGTGATCACAAGATCAACATTATCGACACTCCGGGTCACGCCGACTTTGGTGGTGAGGTTGAGCGTGTACTTAAGATGGTAGATGGTGTATTGATGCTAGTAGATGCACAAGAAGGTGCGATGCCACAAACAAAATTCGTTTTGAAAAAAGCGGTTGAACTTGGACTTATACCTGTTGTTGTTATTAACAAGATCGATAAAGACGGAGCGGACCCTGAAAGAGTACTTGATGAAATGTTTGACCTTCTTGTTGCACTTGATGCCAATGAAGAGCAACTTGAATTCCCTGTACTTTATGCAGCAGCCAGAGATGGTTATGCAAAATGGGAAATGGAAGATGAAAACAAAGATATGACACCACTTTTCGAAGCAATTTTAGAAAAAGTACCCTATCCACAAGGTTCACCGGACAATGATACACAAGCACAGGTATTTACACTTGACTCTGACAACTTTGTCGGTCGTATCGGGATTACACGTATCTTTAACGGTAAAGTGAAAAAAGGTGATGAATACCTTCTTGTAAAAGCATGCGGAACAAAATCAAAAAGCCGTATCTCTAAACTTATCGGGTTTAAAGGACTTGAGCGTATCGAGATCCAAGAAGCGGAAGCGGGAGATATCGTAGCGATAGCAGGATTCTCTGACATTGATGTTGGTGACTCTATATGTGATCCTGTAAATCCAGTACCACTTGACCCTATGCACGTTGAAGAACCTACACTTTCAGTTATCATGTCAGTAAATGATGGTCCTTTGGCAGGTACAGAAGGTAAACACGTTACATCTAACAAGATCCGTGAAAGACTTGAAAAAGAGATGGAAACAAACATCGCTATGCGTATGGAACCTACAGGTGATGCAGCATTTAAAGTATCAGGTCGTGGTGAGCTTCAGATCGGTATTTTGGCAGAGAATATGAGAAGAGAAGGATTTGAATTCCTTCTTGCACGTCCAGAAGTCGTTGTGAAAGAAGAAGACGGTGTGAAAATGGAGCCATTTGAGCACTTGGTTGTTGATGTTCCGGAAGAGTTCCAGGGTGTTGCTATCGAAAAACTCGGTAAAAGAAAAGCTGAGATGACTTCACTTACACCTATGCCAGACGGTACCGTAAGACTTGAGTTTGAAATTCCTGCACGTGGACTTATCGGGTTTAGAAATGAGTTCTTGACAGACACAAAGGGTGAAGGTATCATGAACCACTCTTACTTGGAGTACAGACCTTACTCCGGAACTGTTGTCAGCAGAACACCGGGTGCATTGGTTTCTATGGATAACGGTGAAGCCGTAGCGTTTTCTATCTTCAACCTGCAAGCAAGAGGGGTAATGTTCATCAAACCACAAGATAAAGTATACTCAGGTATGGTTATCGGTGAGTCTGCGAGACCGGGTGACTTGGATGTGAACCCACTGAAAGGAAAGCAGCTTACAAATATGAGAACTTCGGGTGCCGATGATGCTATCAAGCTTGTACCACCAAGACCTATTACTCTTGAGAACGCAATGGAGTGGATTGAAGATGATGAACTTATCGAAATTACACCATTGTCTATCAGAATCAGAAAGAAATATTTGGATGAGAATATAAGAAAGAGAATGGCAAGAGACAAGAAAAACGCTAAATAATTCTTGTATTTCACTGCATCTTCGAGGGAGCTTGTTCGGTCACATACTGACCGTATGCTCCCTCTCAACAACCCTCAAATCTACAGTAAACTAAACGATTAAATCTTTTTAACTATTTAAAAATTATTCCCTGCTTTTATTCCAGAGATCCAGGCAAAGTGAAAATTAAATCCTCCTCTGTCTCCATCAACATCGAGTATCTCTCCCGCAAAATACAGATTGGGTACAAGTTTTGATTCCATGGTTTGTGGATTTATTTCTGTCGTATTGACACCCCCAGTGGCTACTTCAGCCCCTTTAAAACCTTTGGTATCGTTGATAGAGAGTTTTAGATTTTTCATAGTGTAGACAAGCTTGCTGACTTCTTTTCTGTTTAAGTCATTTTCTTGTTTGGCTTTACACTTCGACTGTTCTAAAATGATAGAGATGAGTTTTTTGTTTATGACACCGTGAAGCCATATTGCTATAGGTTTTTCACTTCCCTCTTCTATGCGGCCTAGCAGTAAGTTGGTGAGTTTTTCTTTACTAAGTTCTGGCATGAGATCCATGTTGAGCTCACAATAGTCATAATGTGCCAGTCTTGTACTGACTTCCCGACTAAGATCTAGGATGGCCAGACCGCTGATGCCGTAGTTTGTGAAAAGCAGATCACCCTTTTTCTCTGTGATGTACTCCCCATTGACATAGAGTTGCGCTATTCCAGCTACTTTCACTCCTGCACACTCTTTTACCCATGTTTCATCTGAACATAGTTGTACGAGAGAAGGGTGACGCGGTATGAGAGAGTGTCCCATCTTTGTGGCAAAAGCATACCCGGAGTTCGAACCCCCAAGTTGTGGAGCGGCAGGCGATCCTGATGCCAAAAGGAGTTTTTTGGAACGCTTGGTTCCTTTGGATGTTTCTACAGTAAAAGTATCACCTTCTTTACTTAAGGATGTGACTGAACAGTCACATAGTATCTGTACCCCGGCTCTTTTGGCTTCATATTCAAGCATTTCAACCACGGAACTGGCTTGCAATGACATAGGAAACATTTTGCCTTCTTTGCCTTCGATGAGTTCAAGCCCTATGGATGTGAAAAACTTTTCCACTACTTCAAAGTCATACCCTTTTAATATTTCATCTATAAAACCGGGATTCTCTCCATGAAAGCGGTGTAAAGTGATGTATTTGTTGTCTATGTTGCATTTTCCGTTACCAGAAACAAGTATTTTTTTACCGATTTTGGTATTTTGTTCCAGCAAGAGTATCTTCTGCCCTGTTCTTGCAGAAGTGATGGCAGCGACGAGCCCTGCTGCTCCTGCACCTACAACAATCATATCCACCATTTTCATCCTTTAAGCCGAACTATGCTGGATTATAACCTATAATCTGTTATAACATCAAAAATAAACTAAAGAATAAGGATGATCATGTCAGCATTAGTAGAATTCAGTATGTTCCCAACCGAAAAAACCCAAAGTAAAAGTGCCTTTGTTGCGCGAGTCTTGGATATTGTAGATAAAAGTGGTTTAGGTTATCAGCTTACCCCTATGGGGACTATTATAGAAGGTGAAACGGTTGAAGAAGTTTTGGCTGTGATCAACAAAGCCTATGAAGAGCTTCAAAAAGATTGCGGTCGTGTCTATAGTTCGATCAAGATAGATTGGCGTGAGGGTCCCGTGGGTAGACTGGGCAACAAAGTAGGTTCAGTGGAAGAGAAGCTGGGACGAAAACTTCGTTCTTAACACAACCAGTTGCGTGAGCCCTCTGCTGAAGAGAACATAGTGTTAACAATCTATTTTTCTAAAAAATTGACTAGATGTCAAAGTTTTAGAAATAGACATTTTTGGGCTTTACTCTCAGGGCACCATTCCGATGATAACGGAAGTTAAACAGCTAAAATTAGATATAATACGCCCAATTTCTAGTAAGGATCTTTCAATGTGTGCTGAAAAGATACAACGTTTAATACAGGCAAGTATACTGGGATTTGTTATGGGTTTAGCAGGTTCTGGCATGTATGCAGCTGCGTTTATTTTGCAATTTGCCATGATGGTCATGCTTGTGATCGCAGGATTGACAGGCTTTTGTCCAGGGCTTATTATGCTTAAAAAGATTTTCCCTGCGTGTAAATGTGAAGAAACCAATGAAAAGGACAACAACTAATGTCAAATATATCATATAAAGATGCCGGTGTAGATATCGATGCGGGTAATGAGTTTGTAGAAGCGATCAAAAGTGATGTAAAATCTACTTTCGATAAAAATGTTATCGGCGGTATAGGTTCATTTGCCGGTGCCTATGCACTTCCAACAGGCTATAAAGAGCCAGTGATCCTTTCTGCAACAGATGGGGTAGGTACGAAGCTTAGAATTGCCATAGAGAGCGGGAAGCTTGATACAGTGGGTATCGACCTTGTGGCGATGTGTGTGAACGACCTTATCTGTAACAACGGTACACCGATGTTCTTCTTGGATTACTATGCAACGGGTAAATTGCTTCCTGAGAATGCAAAAGATGTAGTAGCAGGTATCGCAGAGGGTTGTCGTAGATCCGAATGTGCACTTGTAGGAGGAGAAACAGCTGAAATGCCGGGTATGTACTCAGATGACGACTTTGACCTCGCAGGATTTGCAGTAGGTATCGCAGAACGTTCAGAGATGGACACTGTAGCCAATGTGAAAGAAGGGCAGGTGCTTATTGCTATGCCAAGTTCGGGTGTACACTCTAACGGCTATTCACTGGTAAGAAAACTTCTCTTTGATAAGTTGGGTATGAGCCTTGAAACGGAGTTTGAAGGTAAACCGCTTGTAGAGACTCTGCTTGAACCGACACGTATCTACGTGAAAGAATATAAAGCCAATAAACAGTATGTAAAAGCCTTAGCCCATATCACAGGTGGAGGCATCGTAGAAAACCTTCCTAGAGTTCTTCCAGAGGGCATGAGAGCCATTGTAAACAAGGATGCAATCAGAGTACTGCCTATCTTTGAATTTATGGGTCAGTATGTTGAAGAGGAAGAGATGTACAGAGCCTTTAATATGGGTGTAGGAATGGTATGGGTGGTAGACCCTGAAAATGTAGATGCCGTACTTGCTAACACAGACGGTTATGTTATCGGTGCACTTGCACATGGTGAAAAGGGTGTGGAGATGGTGTAATCACCCTCCCTGCTTTTCATATATTTGACAGGTGAGATACCCGGTCAAATACTACTTCACTTTACAAACACCTTTTTCTATACACTCTCTATCTAACTCCCCACTTTTCCATTTTGTAAGATACGCTTTGAGATTTGCGTGAACAACACCCTGCAGCATATAAAGCCCTATAAGGTTTGGCAAGGCCATTCCCAAGATGAGAAGGTCAGAGAACTCCAACAGTGTGGAAGCACTGGTAACGGATGCCATGACGGTAAATGAAACAAAGATCAGTTTATAGAGCAGAGTATATTTTTCTCCAAACAGGTAAGTCCAAGAACGCTCACCATAATAAGACCATGATATCATCGTCGAAAAAGCAAAAAGCACAATGGAAAATGACAAGACAACCGGGAACCATGAAATAACCGTTCCATAGGCGGCTGCGGTAAGTGCCGCACCCTGTTTTGAAGCAACAAGGTTAGCAAACTCTCCACTAGGATCATACACACCTGTAGTGACGATCACAAGTGCTGTCATACTACAGATAACGATGGTATCTATAAAGGGTTCATAAAGCGCGACCATTCCTTGTCTAACCGGGTATTTGACTGAGGCAGTAGAGTGTACAATGGCAGCGGAACCTATACCTGCTTCACTTGAGAAGGCAGCACGCTTAAAACCTTGTACAAGTACACCTATAAGGCCACCTGCAGCGGCAGTAGGAGCAAAGGCTTCATGAAAGATGGTTGAGATGGCAGCAGGCACTTGGGAAGCATTTGTGATGAGTATCCATAAGGATGCGGTCAAATAGATAAATACCATTACAGGAACGATCTTCTCTGCCGTACTCGCGATACGTTTAATACCTCCGATAATGACAAATCCTACCAGTGTTGCCAGGATAAGACCAAAAACGATCGGATACGCTTGAAAGAAAGGGATACGTTCTGAGAGTGCACCCATGGCTTGTGAAGTTTGGAAGGCATTCCCTGCACCCAAACTTCCTCCTATGGCAAGTACAGCAAACATCACAGCGAGTATTTTTCCTAATTTGATATATCCTTTAGAGGCCAGCCCTATGGAAAGATACTGCATCGCCCCGCCCATGATACGTCCATCAGGTCTTATCTCTCTATAGATCTGTGCAAGGGTCACTTCGGTGAATTTGAGTGTCATACCAAAGAATCCTGCCAGGATCATCCAGAATGTAGCTCCAGGACCTCCTACTGCAATGGCTATGGCAACCCCTGCAATATTCCCAAGTCCAACTGTGGCGGATAGGGCTGTTGTTAAAGACTGGAAAGGAGTGATCTCTCCTACATCGTCAGCAGTTTTATATTTGCCTGTGATGATCTTAAAGGCATGACCAAACATGCGTGCATTGATAAAACCAAAACGAAAAGTTAGAAAAAGCCCTCCCACGATCAGCCATGCAACTATGAAAGGCATATTTGTGCCTTCCATGCTGCCAAAAAAGATGTCAAAGAAGAAGAGAGAGCCCAAGAGGCCATTGATTTGTTCAAATATACTGTTCATATGTTAACCCTGCCATGTAGATGAAACTATTATACTCATTCACGGTTAAAGTACCTCTAATATAGGGGTTAAAATAATATTTTTCATTTTTTTTCTAAAATCTATTGACAAATGGAAACCTTTTGACTATAATTGCGTTCCTTTTTATAAGGTAACGGAGTGTAGCGCAGTCTGGTAGCGCACCTGGTTTGGGACCAGGGGGTCGAAGGTTCGAGTCCTTTCACTCCGACCATTTAGGTATTTAACATTATAATAATAAGTAATCATTTAATTATGGTGGGCGTAGTTCAGTTGGTAGAGCGACAGTTTGTGGTACTGTTTGTCGCGGGTTCGAGTCCCGTCGCCCACCCCATTGGTAATTAATTCGGGTAACCACCCAATATGAAGAAGCGCTTGTGGCTCAATTGGATAGAGCATCAGACTTCGGATCTGAGGGTTAGAGGTTCGAGTCCTCTCAGGCGTACCATTTAATGTATCAGATTTGGTATTTATTATTATATTTTTGTGCACTCGTAGCTCAGCTGGATAGAGCATCGCCCTTCTAAGGCGAGGGTCTTAGGTTCGAATCCTAACGGGTGTACCACTTACTTTTTATTGTTTTGTAAAACAATCACATGCGGATGTGGTGAAATTGGTATACACGCCAGACTTAGGATCTGGTGCTTTACGGCGTGGAGGTTCGAGTCCTCTCATCCGCACCATCTACAAAGCCCTTTTTTAAGGCATTTAATCACTTTTTATCATTCTTAGGTATTGGAAGATAAATTTTATTTTAATATTTCTGTATACCCTTTAGTTAGTATGACTTTCTTCTTTCCTCAAATTTTTTCAACTCTTTATCGTACTCTTCTTTGAGCTGTTGTCGCATAATTTCATATTTTTTCTCTCTTAAATGCTTAATCTCTTTTGATAATGCTTCAATTTCCTTATTTTTTTTGTTGATGATATTGATATATCTATCGCAATTTTTCTCTATGGTAGTTGTATAGTAATGGTGGTAGATCATGGGTCTTTTTCTTGGCTTTTTTCTTAGTTTTTTACTTGGTTTTCTGGTAATTTTTTTTGCTTTAATGAGATCTGGTTGTATCTTTGGTTTAAGGTCGGGATCTATCACTTCTGCACTAAAACTTGTATGGGCTCCAGTGAATAGTATGATGATGGTTAGCAGTATATTTTTCATTTTTTTTCTCTTTTTTTTCTCATATATCTTCATCTATTTTAATAGATTTAGAATACATTTAAAATTAAAACCAAAACTATAATTAACATATGTCAAAAATTATTGTATACTTTTCATAGTAAATATATATTTAGGATTTTATGATGGACAAAAGTTTATTTTTCTTTATTGTCATAGGTGTTGGGTTTCTTTATTTTATCACCAATTTTGTAGGTGATATCCAGGAAGATGATAAATTTCAAAGTGAAGAATATAAGGAAAAGCACCAATTTGATCAATATCAAAGTGTTGACAGTATAGGGCGTGAAATACTTGATATGACCAATGCACCTGTAAATATACAAGTACAAGCATGGAATAATTCTAGGTTGAAAACAGAGTTTTTAGAGCTTTTTCCTGATTTTTCTGAAATGAAAATATTTGTAAAAGAGAGACTGAGGGGAGAGATCTTACAGGTGAAACTTATTGCTTCTATTGATCATGTTGAAAGTCAATATTTTTCTGGGTCAATGAATGCAGAACAAGCCAAGCGAGAGCTTAGCTCATTGAAATAGTCGAGGTTAACGACAAGGATCAGACATTCTGTTCCTATCTGCATAAAGATAGACTTCTACTCTTCTGTTAAGTGCTCTGTTTTTGGCAGAGTCATTCGGTACAATGGCTTTATTGTAAGAACATCCTTTGGTGTAGGGTCTTCCATTTACAGCAAGTATATTGCTTACAGTAGCTGCACGTCTTTTCGAAAGATCTAGATTGTAAGAGTAACTTCCCACATTATCTGTAAATCCTGCAACACCTACAATGGTTTGAGGATAGTTAGCTAAAACCTGTGCCACTTTGTTGACTTTGTGTTTTGCATTGGACTGTAGTTTAGATGACCCCGTAGCAAACATCATACGATCTCTAAATATGATTTTTACATGGTCATTGGTTTTTGAGACAACGATGTCTCTGCGTGGGTCAAGCGCAGCTAGAGGGTCATTATTCACACCTGTACCAAGAGCACGTGCAACTTCATTGGCCTGTTGGTCCATACTGTAGCCTACAGCTCCACCCACAGCAGCTCCTAAAAGACCACCAATAATGGCACTTTTTGCATCACGGCTACCTGTATTATAACCGATCACAGAGCCCGCAAGGGCACCGGTAGCTGCACCTGTTTTTGTACGATTGTAGCTTTGATCTTCAACAAGACCAGGCTGATTGTAACATCCTCCCAGCATGAAAGCCGCTGCAGATGCAGCAACTATTTGTTTCTTTAATTTCATTCGATTTCCTTTTTCCTTTTTTAATGACTAAATGATTATTGCCATCCGCCTGTTTCTACTGGTTCCGGATTACTACTGTCTACAGCACTTCCTATACCTGCACCAAGAGCTGTACCTATAAGTGCACCTACTGCAGCATTTTTTCCACCGCCACTACCTGTATTGTACCCTATGACTGCACCTGCTACAGCACCGGTAGCAGCACCGGTTTGTGTTGCATTGTTAGGAGCCATTTCTGATCCTGTGCAACCATTGAATAAGACAATACTTGTACTTGATACAAGCATGAACTTAAGCATCTTTCTCTTCATGTAAATTTCCTTTTTATATTAAATAGTGTGAATTATAACACAGAAATGTGTTAAAAAAGTGGCGTATTATTTAGATTTTATTTTTTCATGCCATTGCCAAAGGGTTTTCTCAAAACCTATCTGTTCAGACGCATAGTATTTTTTAGGTACTGCAAGGTAGGATTGTTCTACCCATCCACCAAAATCATGGGGATAGAGATACGTTTTGGCATGTGTTTTTATATGAGAAGGAATAGGGTATAGCTCTCCCTCTTTGATAGAGTTTAGCGCAGCATTTATTGCCATATAAGCACTGTTAGACTTGGGTGAAGAGGCAAGATAGATAACCAGTTGGGAGAGAGAGATCCTTGCTTCAGGATAACCTATATGCTTGACGATGTTCAGGGTAGAACTGGCAAGATTGAGAGCAGGGGGGTTTGCATTTCCTATGTCTTCACTGGCTAGAATAGCTAAGCGTCTTGCGATAAACTCTGCAGGCTCGCCTCCATCTATCAGTCTGGCAAGATAATAGATGGAAGCATCTATATCGGACCCCCGAATACTTTTGATCATGGCAGAGGTCAGTTCATAGTGGCTTTCACTCTCAGCACTGCCTGCCTGCATGGCATGAGGACGTATCTGTTTGAGTGTGGCAAGTCTAATGGGACTTTCAACTGCAGCTGCACTCTCAAGTAGGTTTAGCATTGCGCGGACATCTCCGCCACTGGAAAAGACAAGGTACTCTTTTGCATCCTTTTCTATGGTGAGATCTTCCAGTTTGATGATCTTTTCGAGATAGGTATGTAGTTCCTTTTCATCTATGGGTTCAAGTTGAAAAAGATGAGAACGGGAACGCATCGCTGCAGTGAGTGAATAGTAAGGATTTTCTGTAGAAGCTCCTATGATGAGTGCAGCGTTGTTTTCCATGAAAGGCAGGAGTACTTCCTGTTGGTTCTTGCTCAGTCTATGGACTTCATCTATGAAAATAAGAGGTTTTTGTAAGGCATTCGTGTATTCTTTAAAGATCTTACGTAGATCCTCGATTTTGAGAGTAGTGGCATTCATCTCGTAAAAAGGTTTATCAAGAAGGGTTGCGATCACCCTTGCAAGTGTTGTTTTCCCACAGCCCGGCGGTCCGTAAAAGAAAGTATGGGAGAGGGTATCTGTAGTGATGAGCTTTCGTAATATGGCACTGTCACCCAAAAGATGGGATTGTCCTATCAGTGCATCAAGTGTTTTGGGACGATATTTCAGTGCAAGGTTTGGCAAAATTTAATCTTTTTTAGTCAACTTTTTTGATGTGTCAGATTTTTTTTCTTCAAACGCTTTTTCACGTCTGTTTTTTTCTTCCTGCTTCAGTGCATTGGCCTTGTTCTTCGCCTCAGTTTGTGCATTGGTGTTTCTGCGTTTCATGAATTTATGGACATCATCATATTCTCTGCGTGTAAAGTAACGTGTTTTATTCGTAGGCAGATTGTTTAATTCTATACCTCCGAAGGCGACACGTTTGAGGTCAAGCACTTTTGCTTCAAAATGTGCAAAGAAACGTCTTAGCTCTCTGTTCTTACCTTCGGTGATGGTGACACGAAGCTTTGAAAAGTTTTTCCCCTCTGCTCTTATTTCAAAGTGTGCAAAAGGGGCAAATTCCATGCTGTAGATCTTGCTTTTTTCATGTGCACCTGCACGGGCATCATCAAGTACAAGACCTTCCTGCATCGCAGTGACCATCTCTGGAGTGATAGGTTTATCTATTTTCAGATTATAGGTTCGGTCCAAGCCACTCTCCATAAGGGCTGTTGCGACTTCTGGGGAGTCTGTTAGAAGCAAAAGTCCCTCAGAGGCATAGTCCAGTCTACCTACGGGTACAAAGTGTCTATATTTGCCTGGTAGTTTATGATAGATAGTGGCACGTCCTCGGTCATCTTTTTTTGTGACCAAGACCCCTTTAGGTTTGTTATAGACGATGATGGTCAGTTCTTTACTCTCCTTGACCGGTCTGCCTTTGACATAGATATGGTCACCTTCTTCTACTTCATAGCCAAAATCTTTCAAGACTTTTTTGTTTAAAGTGACCTCTCCGTCTTCTATAAGTTTATCTGCTTCTCTTCTTGAATATTTAGTGTTATGTGATATATATTTGTTTAGTCTCATTGTTTCTCGTTTTTTATTTGCTTTTAATGCCGGCATTGATCAGATCATGGATGTGCAATACACCGATGATCTTCCCTGCATCATTTGTAATAGGCAAAAGTTGTATGCGCCCATTTTCTATAATTTCAAGGGCGTCACTTGCCAGTAACTCTGTATTGGTATAACTTTTAGGATTCCGGCTGGCATATTCTATAGCCAAATGCTCTAAACTGAACCCTTCTTTCATCAGTGCCCGTCTAAGGTCACCATCACTTAAAATAGCGATAAATCTATCTTCTGCATCTACGATAAGTACCGTACCAAGTTTCCCTTCGCTCATGGAGACAATAGCATCTTTCAGGGTAGTCGTATCTTTGATGATAGGCAGGTCTGTTGTTCTCATGAGATCTTTTATCTTCACAAAAAGTTTTCTTCCCAGCGAACCTCCAGGGTGAAAAGAGGCAAAATCTTCTTGTTTAAACCCTCTTTGTTCCATGAGTGCTACAGCCAAAGCATCACCAAGTGCCATGGTCAGTGTGGTGGATGTCGTAGGTGCAGCACCTAGGGGACAAGCTTCTTTCTCTACAGAAATGTCAAGAAAAACATCGGCGTAAGAGCCAAGTGATGAATGTTCATTCCCTGTCAGACCAATAAGCGGAATATCAAAACGTTTGATATGAGGAAGAATTTTGGTCAATTCTTCGCTCTCTCCACTACTGCTTATAGCAAGTAGGGTATCGCTTTTCCCTATCATTCCCAAGTCTCCATGCAGTGCTTCTGTCGGATGTAAAAAGAAACTAGATGTACCCGTACTTGCGAAAGTAGCGGCCATTTTGGCACCTACAAGACCGGACTTTCCTACACCTGTGATGATGAGCTTACCCTTTGTTCTCAATATAAGTGAAATGGCATCCAGAAAATTCTGGTCCAGACGTTCGGCAGCTTTATATAGGGCATCTGCTTCAGTGTGAAAAGTTTCTTGTGCAATTTTAATGAGATCCATAGTTCAGTCTTTATATATTTTTAAAGGATTATAGCATAATTAGCAGGGGAGAGAAGATGTTTGTTTTTCTTCAAATGAAATAGATAGGGCAAATGGTAATATCTCCTGCCATAAGGCAGAAGGCTATTACATAATGAAGATCGTAGGAATAATAAGCGGATATCTCTTTTTCGTACGTACAACATGTTTTCTTACTACATTACGAATCTCATTTTCCACATCTCTATGGTTTTTTAATGCTTCAGGTTTCATGTTAAGCATCATAGTCTCAAGCAGCACTTCGATCTCTTTTGCAAACTTTTTATCTTCTTTGTCCGGTACCAGTCCGTGACTTGTAACTACTGGTTTACCGACAACTTTCTGGTTGCTTTGACTAATCTGTGCTACCACATTTACGATACCGTCTTCAGCCAGTTTTTGTCTGTCAAGGACAACATCATTTTCAATCGTCATATTGTTTTGATTATCGATATATGTTTTACCGCTTTTGACTGTTTTCACTTTTTTGAGGTACTTCGTGGTGATCTCTACTTGGTCACCATCACTCATAAGCAAGATATTTCTTTCGTCTACGCCACACTCCACAGCTGTTTTAGCATGCTTTGCAATATGGTTGTACTCACCGTGAACAGGCAAGAAGAATTTAGGTTGGATAAGTCTCAAGATGAGCTTTTGCTCTTCTTGGGCTGCATGACCGGAAACATGAATGTCTCCAAACTCTTTATAACGTACCGTTACACCTGCTTTGATAAGCTTGTTCATGAGACCCGAAACAGAAGCCTCATTTCCCGGGATCGCTGAAGCAGAGATGATGACAGTATCTGATGGTTTAAGTTCGATGTGTCTATGCTCATCTGTTGCCATACGGTTCAATGCAGCCATTGTTTCCCCTTGAGAACCAGTGGTGACAATAAGTACTTCATGTTCAGCATATTTTGGTACTTCGTGTACTTCAATGAAGTGTTTTTCTTCAATGTCTACAAAACCAAGCGCTCTATTGGTTTCAACATTTCTCTCCATTGAACGACCGATAACGCAGATCTTTCTACCGTGTTTTACTGCTCTCTCCATTGCCTGGAATATACGGTGTACATTTGAAGAGAATGTGGACATGATGACTCTTCCTTTTGCAAGGTCAAAGAGTGAGTCAAATGTTTTTCCAACCACCTTTTCACTCTTTGTGAATCCTGGGTTATGGGAGTTCGTAGAATCCGAGAAAAGACAAAGTACGCCTTTTTCACCATAGTGGGCATAACGACGTAAGTCCATAGTATAGTTATCTACAGGTGTGTGGTCTACTTTAAAGTCAGCCGTATGCATGATGATCCCTGCAGGCGTCTCAATAGCAAGAGAACAGGCATCGATGATAGAGTGGGTATTATGTAGCCATTCTATCTTCATATCACCGATCTGATACTGTTGTCTAAGTGTCACAAAATTGAAATGTTTCGTGTGCGCGCTTAATCCATGTTCATTGAACTTGTTTTCGATCATCGCAAGTGCAAGCGGTGTCGCATAGATAGGAAACTGTAACTCTTTAAATAAATAAGGCATCGCACCAATATGGTCTTCATGTCCATGGGTGATAATGACATAGACGTCTTTTTGACCTTTGAGTGTATGCAAGTAAGAAAAATCAGGTACCAAGATATCGACACCGTGCATGGTTTCATCAGGGAAACTCATACCCACATCGATGATGATAGCTGTAGTCTCTGTCTCAAGTACAGCCATATTTCCACCGATTTCACCTAGCCCACCTAGTGGAGTGAAACGTATTTTACCTTTTGCTGACATATCTATCTTTTTCCATGGATTCATGGTAGCGTCTTTCACGCGAGCATTTTCATCGATAGAAGCTCTCATCGTATCGTTGACAGTGGTCACATTTTTTCTTCTGCCTCTGCTTTTATTACCACCTGGTTTGCCACCTGGTTTGCTGCCTGGTTTAGCGCCTGGTTTAGCGCCTGGTTTATTACGGTTTTGGTTAGGGTTGCTTCTATTAGGATTTGGTTTTCTATTTGGGTTTTGCGTGTTGCCTTGACCCTCTGTACTGGCTACATTCCCATCAGGTGTTCTGCTAGGGTTTGGTTTTCTGTTCGGGTGAGGTTTCCTATTTGGATTTGGGTTGGGGCGGCTGGTATTTTGGTTACTTTCACCCTGCGTATCTGGTCTATTTTGTCTATGCGGATTTGGCTTTCTATCTCTGGGTGTTCTTGGCCCTTGATTTTGAGAGTTTTCGTTGTTCTGATTGTTGTTTTGCATCTAAATTATCCTTTAGTTCATTATATATGTGATGATAAATAGATGTCCCAGCTTCATGAGGTCGTAAGTTGGAATCAAGTTCCAACTTTTCGAAAATGGTATTGACAATATCTTTAGAAAAAACTGCCATAAGGTTTTTAGAGAGTTTTTTACGCGGTTGCGCAAATGCGATCTTTAAGAACGCTTCAAACTTCTCGTCATCCAGTGACCGGTTTTTCTCTATTAAAAGCACGGCGGAAGTAACGTTTGGAGGCGGCACAAATGCTTCGGGCTCAACTTCGAAACAAAGTGTCGCTTTTCCTACACTTGCGGCAAGAACAGAAAGAGCAGAAAACTCTTTCTGTTTGACACTTGCAGCAAACTTAACGGCAACTTCTTTTTGAACCATCACCAGAATAGACCGGCAGTGTTCATCTTTAAATGCTTTTAAAATAATATTGGTTGCGATATAGTAGGGCAAGTTGGCTACCAGATGATAAGGCTCATCCAGCAGACTTCCTGACTCCCAACGCTCAAGCACATCTCCGCACCGTAATTCAAAGCGCCCTTCGTGGATAGGTTCTTCGAATTCAGTGGTAAGATGCTCACATAATCTTTTATCAACCTCAAATGCTGTGACATTTCGAACTTTTACAAGTTCTTTGGTTAAATCACCTAAGCCAGGCCCAATTTCTGCGACTCTTAAGTCGTCATTGGGCATCGCTTGGATGATTTTATGAAGATAGATATCATTCTTCAAAAAGTTTTGACCAAATTTTTTACTGGCAAATTCGGCTAAATTTTCAATAATCATACTATAATCTACCTTTATACTTCATACTAATCCCACGTTTGGGATAATTTTTGTATAATCTTATCATAATTTTGAGAGGAACACGGCTTATTAGATGGATTATTTTGCAAAACGTATTATACCATGTCTAGATGTAGATAACGGACGGGTAGTAAAAGGTGTTAAGTTTGTTGGTTTGCGTGATGCAGGAGATCCTGTAGAAGTGGCCAGACGTTACAATGAAGAGGGTGCAGACGAGATCACTTTTCTTGATATAGGTGCGAGTCATGAAGGACGTGACACGATTGTTGATGTTGTGAAAAAAGTAGCACAGGAAGTCTTTATCCCTCTTACAGTAGGAGGAGGGATCAGAGAGCTTTCTGATATCTATAATCTTCTCAATGTAGGTTGTGACAAAGTAAGTGTGAATTCGGCAGCCATTAAAAACCCGGCATTCATTGAAGAGGGTGCAAAACGTTTTGGATCCCAATGTATCGTAGTGGCGATAGATGCCAAAAGAGTCTCGGAAGACAAATGGCATGTCTTTACCCATGGGGGACGTAACGATACCGGTATCGATGCACTGGAATGGGCAAAAGAAGCGTATGAAAGAGGTGCAGGTGAATTGCTTGTAACCTCTATGGATGCAGATGGAACCAAAGCAGGGTTTGACAATATGCTCAATAAGAAAATTGGGGAACTTGTCAACATCCCTGTTATTGCATCAGGGGGCGCAGGGACGATGCAGCATATAGAAGAAGCATTCACTATCGGTCATGCTGATGCTGCTTTAGCGGCTTCGATCTTCCACTTTAAAGAGATTGACATTATGGAATTAAAAAGCTATCTTAGAGGGAAAAACATCCCAGTGAGAATGTAGTTATGATAATTTGTGCAGGAGAGAGTGAGCAGTTTGATTTTGCTTTGCCCGTTGGTATTGGTATGACAGACGTAGCGATCAACCTAACGCGTTTATGTCTGTCTCAAAAACCAAAATTTCTATTGTTTGTAGGTACAGCAGGTTCGTATGGAGAAAAGAAAGTTTTTGACATTATTGAATCAAAGACCGCAGCGAACATAGAAAACAGTTTCTTCACAGGTGGCTCTTATACCCCTATAGATAATATGGTGTCTACTGCCGAAGATGTTTCACGTGAAACAATTGTGAACAGCTCTAATTACATTACGACAGATAAAGACCTGGCTAAGGCGTATCTTTCTAAAAATATCCATTTAGAAAATATGGAATACTATGCGGTATTGAAAGTAGCAAAATCTTTTGATATTCCTGCGGCAGGTGTTTTCATCGTGACGAATTATTGTGATGAAAATGCACATAAAGACTTTATGGATAATCATAAAGAAGCAATGCTTAGATTAACTAAGTATATTAAAGAAAGTAAATAAATGAGTAAAAAAATAATACAAGATCTGACAAAAGAAGAATTAAGTGAAGTGATCAAGCCTTCTTTTCGTGCAAAGCAGATATACAATTGGATCTACCATAAGTATGCAGAGTCTTTTGAAGAGATGAAAAACCTCCCAAAAGAGATGCGAGAAAAACTGGAGGAAGAATATACCCTTACACCGCTAAAAACAGTCATGGTACAAAATTCTAAAGACGGAAGCCGTAAATATCTTTTTGAACTACATGATAAACATACGGTGGAATCTGTACTCCTTTTAATGAGAGAGAAGGAGTACCATGAAGATGGCTCTGTAAAGCACCAGGAACGCTATACGGTCTGTATCTCATCTCAGGTAGGGTGCAAGGTAGGGTGTGCCTTTTGTTTGACTGCAAAGGGCGGGTTTATGCGTAATCTGACAGCCGGTGAGATCGTTGAACAGGTACGGATGATCAAAAAAGACAACGCGATCGATGCCAACCGTCGTGTCAATATTGTCTACATGGGAATGGGCGAACCGCTTGACAACCTTACAGAAGTGGCAAAAGCAGTAAAGATATTTGCTGACCCTGAGGGTATGGCGATAGCGACACATAGACAAACTATTTCCACTTCCGGACTTAGTACAAAGATAGAAAGACTGGGGAAGATGGAACTTGGAGTGAACCTGGCAATCTCACTACATGCAGTTGACGATGAATTGAGACAACAGTTGATGCCTATTAACAAGGCGTACAATATTGCTTCTATTATCACTGCGGTGAAAAACTTTCCTGTCAATGACAGAAAAAGAGTGATGTTTGAGTACCTTGTCATCAAAGATGTCAATGATGATATCTCTGCAGCAAAAAAACTTTTGTCTCTTCTGGACGGCATTAAAGCCAAGGTCAATTTGATCTATTTTAATCCGTATGGCGGTACTGAGTTTAAGCGACCTAGTGAAAAAGATATGAAAACCTTTCAGGAATATCTGACTAAAAGAGGTTTGCATTGTACGATACGTGAGTCTAAAGGATTGGATATATCAGCAGCCTGCGGTCAGTTAAGAGAACAAGAATTAGAAGGGGAAGTATAATGCCAAGTTTAGAACTCTTTATGTTAGGGTTTATCGTGATTGTTGCTGCTATTGGGGTGGGTTGGTTTATCTATGACTCTCGGAGTGATGAGGAGAAATAATTTTCTTCTTATTTCTTATTAAAAACTCTCTTTTCTTTCTCACAGATCAAACTTTTCATTCTCTTAAAATCATTCTTACTTTCTATATGAAACTTAGGACCAAAGTTGAAGGTTAAACTCTGGGCATGCAGCATCAGTCTGCTCGCTCCCATCTCTCTCATACGCTCCTCCGGACTGAGTTCCTCCTCCAGGTAAGCATTGGCAGCTTCGAAGGTTGTACCATAGATAGGATCACCCAAAATAGGATGTTTCACGTGAAACAAATGGACTCTTATCTGATGCGTTCTTCCTGTATGAGGATAACAGGCTACAAGTGTAGCATCCAGTGTTTCATCATACTCTAGAGGGATAAAGTCTGTGTGTGATGCCTTCCCCGCTTCAGAGATAAAGACCTTGTGTTTGGTTTGGCTATAGTCAGTGTTTATCTTGATGCGCTCACTTGAAGAAAAGGGCTCACTGAGTTTTCCGTCTACCCATGCAAGGTAAGATTTTTTAATGCTTCTGTCTTCAAATGACATCTTCAAATAAGATTCTGATCTCTTATGTTTACTTGCCAAAAGCAATCCGGAAGTTTCCATATCTATACGGTGTACAGCATTGGCGTTATCTCCCGCAATGGTACGAATTTCATCGAGGAGGGAGTAAGGGGTTGCCATGGTATTGGGATGGACTAAGACACCAGAATACTTTTCAAAGACCATAAAGTCTTTATTGTGAAAGAGAGGACGGTTACCTTGAGAAGAAGGTTTGAAATAAACGACTTCTACTTCACCTTCTATAGACTCACCAGTATTAGACAGTGATTCACCACTGATGAGCAATCTGCCTTTTGCCAGTACACGCTGTGCCTGACCCTGGGTAAAATTAAAGGTACGCATGATAAATAGAAAAGCGGGCATTTTCTTTGGCACAGTAAACTTCTCTTTGACAAATGGCATCTTTACTTCACCTTTATATAACTGCTATTTTGGTAGAATTCTAGCATAAAAAATTTGTTTCTATATTGTATTGAAATATGTATTCCCACAGAGATCACGGGAACGAGGGTTGCAATGTAAAACACCAAGGAAAAGAAAATGGTTGAAAGATATTCAAGAGAAGAGATGACAAAACATTGGACACAACATGCAAGATATGCAGCATGGCTTGAGGTTGAAAAAGCAGCTGTGAAAGCATGGAATAAACTGGGGCTTATTCCTGATGATGATTGCGAAAAGATCGTGAAAAATGCTACATTTTCAGTAGAGAGAATAGAAGAGATAGAAGCTGTTACAAAACATGATCTCATCGCTTTTAATACGAGTGTCAGTGAAAGTCTTGGAGAGGAGTCTAGATGGTTCCACTATGGTATGACATCTTCAGATGCTGTGGATACAGGTGTGGCACTTCAAATGAAAGCTTCACTGGAAATTATCATTGCGGATACAAAGATGCTTATGGAGTCTATCAAGAAACGTGCCATGGAACACAAAATGACTTTAATGGTAGGAAGAAGCCATGGTATCCATGGTGAGCCTATTACCTTTGGTTTGACTTTGGCTGTGTGGTATGATGAGATGGCTAGACATCTTAAGAACCTTGAAGAAACTATGGAAGTGATCGCTGTAGGTCAGATCTCTGGAGCTATGGGTAACTTTGCACATGCGCCATTAGAGCTTGAAGAGTTAGCTATGGCTGAATTAGGTTTAAAACCTGAGCCTTGTTCAAATCAAGTTGTGCATAGAGATAGATATGCAAGATTGGCAACTGCTTTAGCACTTATGGCTTCTTCTGTAGAAAAATTTGCAGTACAAGTGAGACACTTGCAAAGAACAGAAGTGTATGAAGCTGAGGAGTATTTTGCAAAAGGTCAAAAAGGATCTTCTGCTATGCCACATAAACGAAACCCTATTTTGACAGAAAACATTACAGGTCTGGCACGCATGATAAGAGCCTATGCAGCACCTGCCATGGAAAATGTAGCACTTTGGCATGAAAGAGATATCTCTCATTCCTCAACGGAGCGTTTCTGGTTACCCGATGCATTCATTACCTGTGACTTCATGATGCACCGTATGAACAATGTGATCGCAAACCTTACGGTAATGCCGGAGAACATGATGAAGAACTTGAATCTGACAGGCGGATTGGTCTTTTCCCAACGTGTACTTCTTGAACTTCCAAAAGCAGGGGTAAGCCGTGAAGATGCCTATAGGATCGTACAAAGAAATGCGATGAAAGTATGGGAAGAGATACAGCAGGGAAAACCATCTACCAATGATCAGGGTGAATCACTTTACCTTCAGTACCTGCTTGCAGATGAGGAGTTGGGAGAGTCACTTTCTGAAGTACAGATAAGAGAGTGTTTCAACTTTGATTACTACACTAAAAACGTAGATGCTATTTTCAAACGAGTGTTTAAATAGCGTGTATCGTGGACATATTGTCCACGGTAAAACATAGATATTCTGTATCACTTTTCACACCCCTCTTTTCGTATAAATAACCCTTATACTTTGGGGAACCTCCCTCCCAGACAGTCTTTCAAATGCTATCACCAAATCTTATAAAAAAGATGTCTAAAAATGATGCAACTTTTCAAAAATACACAAGGTAAATTTGAGTAAAATCGGATTAATCATTGTCATGAAATATGATGAGAAAGCAACACACAAGGACAGGGAAAAGATGATCAGAGTTGTTAAACGAAATGGTAGAGTAGAAACTTTAGATGTAGGTAAAATTCAGAAATATACGGCTGCTGCGGTAGAGGGCCTTGTAAGGGTAAGTCAAAGTGAACTTGAGGTAGATGCCAAGCTACAATTTCGTGACATGATCTCTTCTCAAGAGATACAGCAAACACTTATTAAAACAGCTGTTGACAAGATAGACATTGACAGACCGGACTGGACGTTTGTTGCCGCTAGACTTTTTCTTTATGATCTTTATCATAAGGTAACGGGCTTTACAGGCTATAACCATTTACGTGAACATTTTGAACGTGGAGAGAAAGAGGGACGTATTGTTCTTGGACTGAAAGACAAATATGACCTTGATGATCTTAACGATTACATTAAGACTGAGCGTGATCTACAGTTCAACTACCTGGGTATCCGTACACTTTATGACAGATATTTGATAAAAGACCGCAGTGGGACACCTATTGAATTGCCTCAGCAGCTTTTTATGGGTGTGGCAATGTTCTTGGCGCAAAATGAATTTGACTGCCAGACATGGGCGAAAAAGTTTTACGATATCTTGAGTAAATTTGAAGTGATGGCAGCGACACCGACATTGTCAAATGCAAGAACACCGAGACACCAATTGAGTTCTTGTTATATCGGGTCAACACCTGATAACATTGAAGGTATTTTTGACGGATATAAAGAGATGGCATTGCTTTCCAAGTTTGGTGGAGGTATCGGCTGGGACTGGTCACTGGTCCGTGGTATGGGTTCATACATCGATGGACACAAACATGCTGCCGGGGGTATCGTACCTTTTCTCAAAATTGCCAATGATGTTGCCATAGCCGTGGACCAGCTTGGTACACGTAAAGGGGCCATCGCTGTTTACATAGAACCGTGGCATGTTGACATCCGTGATTTCCTTGACTTGAAGAAGAACTCAGGAGAAGAGCGCCGTAGAGCACATGATCTCTTCCCTGCGATCTGGCTCAATGACCTCTTTATGAAAAGGGTAGAAGCAGACGAGATGTGGACGCTTTTTGACCCATTTGAAGTGACAGAGTTGACAACACTTTACGGTGAAGCGTTTGAAGCACGTTATATAGAACTTGAAAATTCAGATGACAACATTACCAGAGAAAGAGTTTCTGCGAAGAATCTTTGGAAAGAGATGCTTCGTTCTTACTTTGAAACAGGTAACCCATTCCTTACATTCAAAGATACAGCGAACAAAGCAAATCCTAACAAGCATGCAGGTGTCATCAGAAGTACCAATCTTTGTACAGAGATCTTCCAAAATACAGGACCGAATACGTATAAAACACGTTTTACATTTGATGATGGAACCCAAGAGGCTTATGATGAAAACCAGATGCTCACTGTAGACAATGGAACAACAAAGCCTGCTAAAAAGGTGACAGCACTAGACAGTCTTAACGGTAGACAGATATGGATCGTTGACAAAGAGAAAACGGATGGTGATACAGCGGTATGTAACCTTGCTTCTGTCAACCTTTCTAAAGTACATACGCAAGCAGATTTAGAACGTGTCGTACCAACGGCGATCCGTATGCTTGACAATGTGATTGACTTAAACTTCTATCCTTTGGCAAAAGTAAAGAAGACCAATGAAAAGTCAAGATCCATTGGTCTTGGTGTGATGGGTGAAGCACAGATGCTTGCAGAAAATCAGATCGAGTGGGGAAGTCATGACCACTTTACTAAAATAGATGAAGTGATGGAATCATTCTCTTACTATACGATCGAGGCATCAAGCAATCTGGCATTGGAAAAAGGGTGTTATCCGAACTTTGAAGGTTCAGACTGGTCTAAAGGTATTTTCCCTATTGATAAAGCAAATGAGAATGCATGTAAATTGGTTGACAGAGGTGGTCTCTTTGGGTACAGTCATGACTGGATGGGTCTGAAAGAAAAGGTTAAGAGCGATGGTATGAGAAACGGGTATCTTATGGCGATCGCACCGACAAGCTCCATCTCTATCTTGACAGGTACAACGCAAGCCATCGAACCGGTCTACAAAAGAAAATGGTTTGAAGAGAATCTTTCTGGACTTATCCCGGTGGTTGCACCTAACCTTTCTGCTGATACTTGGCAGTACTATACGCCTAGTTATGATCTGGACCAAAACCTCCTTATCAAAGCTGGGGCGATCAGACAAAAATGGTTAGACCAAGGACAAAGTCTGAACATCTTCATTACGCTTGACAAAGCGAGTGGTAAATACTTGAATGAGATTTATATGAATGCTTGGAAGTTCGGATTGAAGTCTACATATTATCTAAGATCTCAGTCTCCTGAATCTTCAAATGATATTGAAGATAGATCACAAGAGTGTGTAGGTTGTCAGTAGTTCTTTTATTTCATTGAATCTTTCACCGGACGGCTTCATTTCGTTCGGTCACGTACTGTTACTTAAATCAAATATTTTATTAATGCAATTTTTACAATGGATGTTCTAAATTCTATCTCTAGTCATCCTCGGGTTTGATTCGGGGATCCAAAATTCAAACTACTTTATGTTTTCAAATTCATTTATAGCTAAAACTTGTAGATTCCCGTGTCGAGCACGAGAATGACGAGAGCGAAGATAGGATAAATCTATAGAATCAATAATAAACTATCTAGCTCACAAAATAACACACTTTAAACCCTTTTTTGACCTCAGGTATGGAAAAAATAAAAAAGACGCTTATTTTGGCTTCAAAAAAGAGACTAATTGATGATAAAACTATAGTATTTATTCGTCGAAAGTATAGAGTTGTTTTGGTCTTACAATTTTAGATGTTTTGTTACTGTTCCATTATTTTTTTGCATGGTACAATTTTTTTCTCTATTATTGTGCTTACCTGTAGATTTCACAATCATTACACACATAAAGGATATAATAAGACTATGAAAACCACTGAGGTTACTCCTCCCTCCCTTTTTAAGCCTCGATGGTTTTCTAGATAGCTTTTGCTTTTATATGGTATTCTCATTTTATGTGGATCCCCTCCTTTAAGAGTGTCCTAAACATACAAAAATTATCTTGCTCCTAAAAGTTGGGTCTATCATAATAAGAGTATACATATAAAAATCATTCTCTTTGATGGGTATTGGTGGATAGACTTCATACTTACTTCATACAATGAAGTTATACTCGCGATAAGAAAGTCATGAAGGACTCTTATCCCTTTTTGATACTTCAGGCTTTCTAGGTAGCTTTTCACTTTGTATGTCATCTTTGTTTTCCCTAGAGATGCATCTCCTTTTTAAATATATTTCCCATGAAAAGTTACCTTTTTAAATGCTCCCTCAAACGCTGCACATAAAGAGGATCCTTACTATAAAAACCACATCATTATCTTCCCTTTTTTAGTCCATTCACCATGCTGTATCATAGGTATACAAAAGAGTCAATATTTTTTTAGATAAATTAAGATTTTTTTTAGCTTAAAATCTCAAATTTTGACATATAATTCCAATATGGATAGAAAAATAAAACTTCCAGAGAATCTGTTTGTATAGCAGTGATTTAAAAAGAGGAGAGGGCAGAATGACCTTTCAAGAGATTGAGTTTGCTTTGAAAGTAAATGGGGTTGGAAAAGAGGATATGCAAACGCTTATGAATTATTGCAGAACTAAAGGCACAGATTATCCAATACTAGACGAGATGCTTGTTAAGATGGGATATGATAAGGTCTTTACTGATGAATTTTTTGGATGGGCGGATGCAGATGATGAATACTATGATGATGACGACTATGATCATGAGTATTTGGAACGAACCCCGCATAAACATACATGGGAAGAATAACCACTTCTGTATGAATGTTTATTTGTTTTAGGGCATTTGGCTGATCTTTGGCACCTCTCCTCACTGGAGTGGGCGATGTATGTTGAAGGTCTGCCTGGTACGGACTCAAACAGTCATTTGAGTTTATCTTTTTATACATCATTCATCAACTTATTCTAACTAAATAATCAGCCAAAATGTGTATAATGTTTTAAAATAAATAGATGAAAAAACTTATCAAGGTATGCAGATGGAACGAAAAAAAATATACAACCCTGACTCTAAAGAAACAACAAATGAACGTAAGATATTCGGTGGAGACCCTACCGGAATATTTGAACTGAATGACATCAAATACCAATGGGCGTACAACCTATGGGAGATGATGTTGAACAACACATGGTTCCCTAAAGAAGTGGACATGACCCGCGATGTGAATGATTATAAACATTTGACGGATGCAGAAAAGTCTGCATACGATAAAGTACTAGCACAACTCATTTTTATGGATTCTCTTCAGACCAATAACATCATTGACAACCTGAACCCTTTTATTACTTCTCCTGAAGTCAATCTTATCTTGGTAAGACAGGCATTCGAAGAGGCATTGCACTCTCAGAGTTATGCAGTTATGGTAGACAGTATCTCTACAAACTCTGATGAGATCTATGAGCTTTGGAGAAGAGATATGATGCTTAAGTCTAAAAATGATGCTATAGCCAAGGTGTATGATGAGCTTACAAGTAATCCTACAGATGAAAATATCGTAAAAGCGATGTTCGCCAATCAAATTCTTGAGGGTATCTACTTTTACAGTGGTTTTGCCTACCTCTATACATTGGCACGATCAGATAAAATGCTTGGAACAGCACAGATGATACGTTTTATCCAAAGAGATGAGGTGACACACCTTCTTTTGTTCCAAAACATGATCAACTCTACCAAAAAAGAGAGACCTGAGCTTTTCACTAAAGAGCTTATTGATGATGTGTATGAAATGTTCAGAGCCGCAGTAAAACTTGAGTGTGAATGGGGAGCCTATATCACTCAAGGACAAATACTGGGGCTCACCGATGATATCATCGAGCAGTATATCCAGTATCTTGCTGACAAAAGATTGCATGCAGTGGGACTTGAGAAGATCTATAATGTGGAACATCCTATCAAATGGGTAGACAACTTTTCACAGTTTAATGATCAAAAGACAAACTTCTTTGAAGGGAATGTAACGAACTATTCCAAAGGAAGTCTGGACCTGGACGACTTTTAGGTCCTCACATGTTAATCATGCCTAAAACCATGGAAGTTGTAACTTTGCAGCTTCCTTCCCATAAACGGTATCAGGAAAACCTGGATACACTGCTTTTCCATCTGAAAGAACATCAAGACAAACACATTGTTGTGGCACCGGAAGTCTTCTTGACCGCATTCGATTATGAGCATATGGCCACTGCTGCAAAATTTTCTGCCAATGCACTTAAAACACTTAAAAAAGAGGTGAATGATCAGATAGTGGTCTTCACACTGATTCTTGAAGAGGGTGAGCATTTTGTGAATCAGGCGGTGGTGATCCATAGGCATAAGATCGTGCACCGACAAGAGAAGGTAAAACTCTTTAAACTGGGAGATGAAGATCTCTATTTTCTCGCAGGGAAAAAGAAGAAGATCAAACCTTTTGAGATCGAAGGGGTGAAGTATGCCATACTGACCTGTTTTGAGTTACGTTTTAAAGAGTTATGGGAACAGGTAGAAGGTGCAGATGTAGTGTTTGTCCCTTCAAGATGGGGGAAACTGCGTAAAACACATCTGGAAGTACTGTCTCGTGCCCTGGCTGTGATGAATCAATGTTATGTTGTCGTCTCAAACTCTTGTGATGAAGATATGGCAAGTTCATCGTCTATCATTTCGCCCACTGGGGAAGTGACGATGAATGATACATTAGAAGCGGTAGAGGGAATCATCGACTTCAGAGAGATCAAAAAAATGCGTCGCTATATAGTTATGGACTAGAAAACCTGGGTTCCAAGATAAGCGCAAAAGCCTTTTTAACTAGATTTTAGATAGAATTTCTGCATTATTTGGGATGAGGGAATTTAATTGATGATAAAAGAGAGACAGCGACAAAATCTTGTTGTAGAGATCGAGAAACACTTTGCATTGGATGAGCATGTCAGAGAAGCACTTTTGGCTGTTGACAGAGAGACTTTTGTCCCTTCCCAGTTCAAACATCTTGCTTACCAGCTTGAAGCTCTCCCTTTGGCGGCAAGCCAGTGGATATCCTCTCCTCTGACGGTCGCTAAAATGACACAGCATTTAGAGCTTGAAGGTGTGGACTCTGTTCTTGAAGTCGGTTGTGGGAGCGGTTATCAAGCAGCAATACTCAGCAAAATATGTCGCCGTGTCTTCACCATAGAGCGTATCGATGAGCTTCTCAAAGAGGCAAAAAGCCGTTTTTCTTCCCTTGAAATGCACAATATTATTACACGTTTTGATGATGGACAAAGAGGATGGAAGCAGTATGCTCCTTTTGAACGTATCCTGTTTTCAGCCACAGCCAAAGAGATACCCGAAGTACTTTTTGAACAATTGGCCGAAGGCGGTATATTGGTGGCTCCAGTGGAAGAGGCAGAAAATTATCATATCATCACACGGTACTATAAGAAAAACGGCCGTATCACATCTGAAACGATCGAGCAGTGTCTCTTTGTCCCTGTACTCGACGGGACCCAAAAGTAAATTCATCGTTTTATTGCATTTATAAACCTCTAACACTACTCTTAACAAACAAATGTAAACTTAAAATATCTCTTTAGATAATATACCTTATAAAACCTACTATATGTATATTTTATAAGGTTTTCATTTCTAAAGAATAAGTATTTATATGGACCTCCGGCTTATGAGTAAGCTAGATGAACTGACAATGTCCTATAGAACCCTTCCGAAAGAACAGTTTCATAAAACCATTGGGACAAAATCGGGTCTTTTTCTGGTGACTTTCTAGGTCATTTCAGATGGGTTTACTTGGAAAAACTTTTATGAGTTATGCTTAAAATTATTTTAAAACAAAACAGACTATTATCTGATCTTCATAACCTTATAGCTAATAAAATGTAAAATCAAATTATGACTTCATTATTTACTCTCTATCATATTTTGAGGTATTGAAATCACAATATGTTTTTAAGGTTCTAATTTTTGGTAAAGCATAACTATCTCCACTCAAGAGGCTATCATATTGCCAATATATATCTTTTCTTTCTTTAGTATCAAAGTAGATATTAAAAATAGAAGGATTAATATCTTTTTTCATCAAAAGTGGCTCATTGAAAAATTCTGCATATTCTTTATAATACCAATTACAATGTATCGGTGAATTAACCGTGCTTCTAATCTCTTTAGCCCTCTCAGGAGTTTCCAACACTTTTTTATAAGCTCTCGTTGCTTGCATAGCAATATCTATGTGTATAGGATGTTCGTCTTTATATGTTTTATATATCCAACGCTCCACATCATCCCTGACACCATTGTTGTTGGAGTCTATTCCAAGTAAAGTAGAGTTATTGATTTTTGGATCTGGTTCAGGTGGAAGAGTATGTCCGTTGATAATTTCGGAATAAATGTTTGAAGTTAAAAGGAATAATAGTACGAGTCCAAGTCTTTTCATGATTTATCCCTCGTATTTGCTTGTATTAAAATCACAATATGTTTTTGATTCATTGCACCAAGGCAATGAATAACTATGGCCACTAATTAATTGATGATATTTTCTATTTTGTTCTTTTCTTTCTAAAGTATTAAATATTATTTGTTTTAGTTTACCTCCATTAATTCTTTCATCAATAGCATATTCCATAGCCTTATCAATACAAATAGCAAAGTAGCTTTCACAATATAATGCAGAAACTGTTGTATTGTGTTCATTTTTGGCTTCTAATGGATTAAAAATTATTTTCTGTTTTTCTTTAGCTCCCTG
>Ga0210119_1000009_pt1 | contig 44060 bp, 40 predicted proteins | sample China_Bullhead_C_2_FD_184859 | JGI IMG/M metagenome (GOLD analysis project Ga0210119, IMG submission 184859) | Wetland microbial communities from San Francisco Bay, California, USA, that impact long-term carbon sequestration -... | ecosystem: Environmental > Aquatic > Marine > Wetlands ... | reverse complement strand
AAAACCGCAGGGACCAGCCTCGTAAATAAACTTAAGTTCAACACCGGTTGCCGTTAGCTTTTTAATGACTTTATCAATGGCTTCAGTTGTGTTTTCGATAATAAATCGGGTTTATTGAGTGAAGTAATAAGCCGGCAAATCTCGCCCTTTATAAAACCGGCAGTTCATAGTTAATAATGGCCCTGAATTCCTTGACATCAATACTATCGTGGCCGTTCTGATCAAGATAGGCACCGCGTACTCTGAGCCACACCCCCTTCAGAAAATCACTTTTGAAGCGATAGTCCACGGTAAGATCAATCTCTTCCTGGTCCGGGGAAGCATTCACACCGGAATCAGGGGTATTGCCCCTGGCGTAATTTGTAAAAAAACTGAGTCCGTCCAGGCCCAGGAATTTTAGATCATAGGAGAACCCTACCAGCCAGGCATCTTCGTCAGCCCGGTCAAAATCCCTCAGCATAAGTGAAAGGTAACCGGGATAACCGCCGTAGGGACTACGGATTCCACTACCGCTGCCAGTCGTACTGAAGGCAAAGTTAAGGAGGGCTCCCTGGTAGCTTGCGGCCGCCTTGCCGCCAAACACATAGGTGTCAAAGTCCCCGTCAAACTCATCCCCCACGCTGCGCTGATCGGTATGCTGCAAAGATATGCGGATATCTGTGTTTACACTCGGTTCCCAGGTGGCATTGGCTTCAGCATAGAACGTGTTCCACAGATCCCATGAATAGAGGCTGATCGCACCGATATCACTGCCCTGGGAAAAGGTGTAGCGTGCCCCTGCCGTTGTTAGGCCTTTACAGGAATAATCAGGGTCGACAATTTCGGATATACAATCAAAGGTTGAGGAATTGCGGGTCTTCATCTTGGTGACTTGGGCGATGATAAAGTCGGTATTATGCAGCCCAAGCCCTTTCAGTGCATACGCTTCAAAGGTGTTGGGTACCATGCGGCTGTCATTTTTATTCAGGTAAGGCAGATTGAACGTCTGCCTGTAAAGTCGGAGGTTCAGATCGTCAATGATCCGCAGATCCAAGTATGCCTGTCCCAAGACACTGAAACTTTTTTGCCCTGGTTCGAGAAGCCCGGTGCCGTCCCTGTCTTCCGGACCGTAAAGCTTCTGTGAGGTATAGCCCACCAGACCAATCTGCAGAAAATTCTTCCACAAGCCTGATTTATAGTCCAACCAGCCACCAAGGGCCCATGCCTCATTTTTGCTTATATCGTCGTTGTCCCTGTAAAGATAATAGGTCCTCAGGTGCATGAGAAGACTAGTATCCCGCCAGAAAGGGGGTAAAGTTTTCATTTTCTCCCTGAAAGCCGGGAAAAAGGATTTCTTTTTCTCATCAACTTCAGGTCCGAATGCGCTCTTGATTTCCTTAGCAGATTCTGGTGCCGGGTTTTCATCAGCCTGATAACCGGTATTGGCCGCAAAGGCATTATGCAATGCTGGAAAGATAAAAAGTACAGCAAGTAAAGCTGTTAAATATTTTCTGAAGTTGAGGCATGGCATTGTAGGACCTTTTTAAAAGATTAAGGAGGCTATTAAGCATTTTATTGTTAAAAAATTCAAAATTTAACATTGTTGAAATGAGAGGCAAAGAATTTCTTTATGATATGTAGATAAATTCTTGTTGGCAGATTTATGTAAACGATAAATTTTAAATATTATTTGATTCTTTAAGTGAGTTTTAATGAGATAGGCCTGCCCATTGCCACTTGTATTATATAGGAGGTTTTTTAATTCATATGCAATGCATAAGCGACTGATGATTGCTGGTATCAATCGAAAGTTGTGAATAAATCCCAAAGAATCAAGATGTCCATTGGATATATAAACCCTGCCAGAAATGGCGGTTTTTTTTGTTGCCTTTGCTTACGTGGTGCTTACGCGAGAATTTGAGCAACAAAAAAGGGCTTCAGGAAAAAACCCTGAAACCCCTTGCTATTGTTATGGTGCCGGAGGTCGGAATCGAACCGACATGGAGTTGCCCCCGCGGGATTTTGAGTCCCGTGCGTCTACCAGTTTCACCACTCCGGCGCATAGTTATTTCTTACCGCAACAACTCTTCTCCTGTCAATCTGTATTCAAGTACCACAGGGGATTTCCCATTTTCCCTCAGTAGGATCAATAGCTGAAAGAGGCCTTATGCGTCTGGGGCGGATGTCAAATATATATTCTTCAACCGCACGAAATAATCGAATCCGGACCATAAGGTGAGCAGCAGTGAGACATAAAGGATAATCCGTCCCAGGTCATGCAGAAAAGGGAGAGGCAGAAGACCAAGCGGAAAAATCAGAATGCAAAGCGCGGTGTATTGAAAAACGCTTTTGATCTTGCCCAGGCCGCTTGCTGAAACCACGATCCCGGAGGCTGCAGCCAGGCCCCGCAAACCTGTCACTGCCAGTTCCCTGGAGATAATAAGCAGGCTGACCCAGGCTGGAATCCTGCCCATGGGTATGAGCATGATAAGCGGTGTTGCCACAAGCATCTTATCTGCCAGGGGGTCCATCAACTTGCCCAGGACTGACTCAATGCCATATTTCCTGGCCAGATACCCATCGGCCAAGTCTGTCAAAGCGCCTGAGAGAAAAAGAAAAAAAGCTGCAAGGGCAACAACATTTCCTCTGTCGGGCTGGAGCATGAATAAAAGCACAGGCACTATTGCAAAGCGGCAGGCAGTCAGGATATTAGGAACTGTATAGATGCTTTTCATGTTTTCTAGAGATTTACCTCACTCCCGTGCCAGGGCATTTACCCTGCTTCTGCCATATTCCTGCATTACTTTTTTTACATACTTCTCTGTTTCAGGGATCTTCGGGATGATCCCGTTTTCCAGAATCCTGTTGGGCCCGGCATTATAGGCTGCCAAACCAAGCCGCAGGTCCCCGTCAAAAAGATTTAGCATTTTACGTAGATACCGGCTGCCACCCATTATATTTTCCTTGGCCTCAAATGGGGACCTAACCTGCATTTCCTCTGCCGTTCTGGGCATAAGCTGCATCAAACCCATGGCTCCCTTCTCAGAAACCGCATAAGGGTTGAAACTTGATTCAACCTTAATTACAGCCTTTATCAGTTCAGGGTCGAGCCCGTAACGCTTAGCAGCGTCGTTGATAAATTGTCCGTAACGTCCGTATACAAATGTACTGCGCTGCTCTTCATAGCCGGGCAATTCCTTGTAGCGCGGGTCAGCCGGCACGTTGCTAAAATGCAGCTTCCCGTCTTGATCCACAAAGGAATACATGGCTGCCTCGGCATCCGGGAATGACGACAGTAATACTATCGGGAGGATGAAGAATAACGCCAGCTGCATAAGTGATTATCAAAAATAAAGATGATTATTTTGTCCTTTTCTCCCAGTCGGCAAGAAATTTTTCCATGCCGATGTCCGTGAGCGGATGCTTTGCCAGCTGATCAATGACCTTGAAAGGAATCGTTGCAATATCCGCGCCAATAAGGGCCGCTTCCACCACATGGATAGGATTACGGATACTGGCAACAATAACCTCGGTTTCATAGCCGTAATTGGCATAGATATTCATCATATCACTCACCAGTTCCATGCCGACCTGAGAAATATCATCAAGGCGGCCGACAAACGGGCTAACATACGAGGCTCCAGCCTTGGCAGCCATTAATGCCTGCATAGAAGAAAAGATCAAGGTAACATTGGTCCTGATATTCTCACTGTTTAAAATTTTTACAGCTTTCAAACCCTCAGTGGTCATGGGAATCTTGACCACGATACTCGGATGAAAAGCTGCAAGCTTCCTCCCCTCCTCAACCATACCTTCTGCATCAAGGCTGACAACTTCTCCGTTGACCGGCCCGTCAACAAGTTCACATATCTCCCGCAGCAATTCCTTAAAGGGCCTGTTCTCTTTGGCAATAAGCGAGGGATTCGTGGTGACGCCATCGACCATGCCCAGGGCATGAGCCTTTTTGATCTCATCGATATTTGCCGTATCAATAAAAAATTTCATTCTTCAGCTCCTTTTGTCTTAAGAAACATTTCACAGCATTTATTACTACAAAAATAATACATTTGCTTATCATGATGCAACTGAACTGCTTGCCCCTTCGGGACAAAGGTATGACAGACCGGATCCTCAACCAGGACATCCTGCACCGCCTTGCCGGAAGCGGCAGCTCCCTGATTTTTACCATATACTCCCTTCTTGCGGAGGCCGCTGAGCAGCCGATATAAGATATAAAGAAGGCAGCTGATAATAATTAGACGCAGCGGAGTCATCCTGAGACCTCTTTGTTTTCAGTGGACCAGGAAGTTTCTTGCACCTGTGGGCCCGGGGGCTTCCCGGCTTGCCTTGCCATACATTCCTGCAACATTAGCGCTGATGTTTTATTGAGGATAGGATGTATCAATTCCGGTCCTATTGCCGCTAACGGAAGCAGGACAAAAAGCCGTTTGGCAATTTGAGGATGCGGCAGAATCAATCGGGGGTTACCGCATACCCTGTCACCCCAATAAAGCAGATCCAGATCGACCGATCGGTCCTCAGGCTTGCCTTGCAAATTCCTTTTTCTGCCAAGGCTTGCCTCTACTGCCAACATTTCCGCAAGGAGTTCTTCCGGCTGCAGCGATGTCTGCACGCAGCCAACAGCATTAATAAACCAGTTTGTTGATTCCATGCCGACAGGTTCTGATTTGTAGGGTTTCGAAAGGACAAGCAGCTTTACCCCCTTAACTCGACCAAGCCTGGTCCAGGCACGCAGAAGGTTTTCGCGGCGCTTGCCCAGATTGGAACCCAGGCCGATATAGGCGGTAACCATGGCAAGCAGGTCCCTTAAAAGCCCGCCGTATTTATACGTTCGACAGCTTCTGCAAGTCTCTCCTTTGATACTGTCAGTGCCATACGGACATACCCCTCACCAGGTGAGCCAAAACCGTTCCCGGGAGTGGCCACAATACCGCTCTTTTCAAGCAGAAGCGCAGCAAAAGATGCAGAACTATATCCTGAGGGAACCTCAAACCAGACATAGAAGGTAGCCTTGGGAGGTTCCACGTTTATGCCGAGTTTCCGCAAACCACCAATCAGGACATCACGGCGCTCCGTATAGATATCACGCATGTCTGCCAGGCACTGCTGCTCGCCTTCCAGGGCCTCGATACCGGCAACCTGTATAGCCTCAAAAATTCCTGAATCAATATTGCTTTTTATCCTGCCAAGACCATCAATAATCTTTGCATTGCCAGCAGCCCAGCCTATCCTCCAGCCCGTCATATTGTATGTTTTCGACAGTGAATGGAACTCGATGCCAACGTCCATGGCGCCCGGGATCTCAAGGAAACTGGGAGGCACATAACTGTCAAAGGTCATTTCTGAATAAGCAAAATCATGGCAGATCATGATGTTGTGCTTTTCTGCAAAATCAACAACTGTTCTAAAAAACTCCCGGGTTGCCGGGGCAGCGGTAGGGTTGTTGGGGTAGTTCAGAAACATCATCTTGGCTTTGCCCAGTATATCTGCAGGGATCTGGCCCAGATCCGGCAGAAAGCTGTTTTCTTTCAACAGGGGCATTTCATGGGGTATTCCACCTGCAAACAGGGTGGCAATTGCATAAACAGGATAGGCAGGGCTGGGCACCAGGACAACGTCACCGGGGTTGATAAAAGCCAGCGGAATGTGGGCAATGCCCTCCTTTGAACCGATAAGGGATACGACTTCCTGGATTGGTTCAAGATCCACGCCCGCCCGTTTTTTATACCAGCGGCTGACGGCTTTACGAAACTCATTCATGCCCGTATAGGTTGGATATCTGTGATACTGCGGCTCCCGTGCAGCCTCAGCCAGCTTGTTTATTATATTATCAGGGGTGGGGAGGTCCGGATCACCAACACCAAGATCAATAACATCAACACCGCGGGACCTTGCCTCTGCCTTTTTCCTGTCCAGTTCAGCAAATAGATACGGTGGAAGTTTCTTCAGCCTGTCTGCTTGTTCAATCGTTATCATTTCTTAAATGCCTTCTTATGTTATTGTGATAATAATTCTCGCTTATTCTCGTTTGCAAATTCACACCATCAGGATAGGGATCAGATATTTTATGCATGGTGTGAAATGTATCTACTTAAAACAATAAAACCTGAAAAGGCACGATACGAGCTGGGTAAAGATGCCAGGAAGAGGATGGCTCACTATAGTAAAACCATGTGAGCCATCCGATAACGCCGCAGATTTGTCAAGATCGTGTCGTGCATTTCAGGTTAGAGGTCCTGCAGCCCGAGGACATCGAACATACTATACAATCCATTGGGCTGCTTCACCACCCATGCTGCAGCCAGGGCTGCGCCGCGGGCAAAGTTGTCCCTGCTGTGGGCCCTGTGCGTTAGTTCAAGCCGCTCGCCGGCCCCGGCAAAATATACGGTATGCTCACCAACAATATCACCGGCCCTGATAGTCTGCAGCCCTATCTCCTTGTCGGTCCGCTCACCGATTATGCCGTGGCGGGCAAATACACCGACATTATCAAGATCGCGCCCAACGGCCCGGGCCATCATTTCACCAAGTTTCATGGCAGTGCCGCTCGGGGCATCTTTTTTCATCCTGTGATGGGCCTCAACAATTTCCATGTCATAGTCATTTCCCAGGATGGATGCAACCTTGGCAGCCAATTTGAAAAGCACATTGACGCCAACCGCCATATTCGGAGCCTGGACACAGGGGAAATTATTTGATAATTCAGCAAGCTCCTGGAGGTCTTCCGGGCTCAGGCCAGTGGTGCCGATGACCATGGCTCTGTTCTTTTCGGCGGCCTTCCTGGCAATCTGCATGGTAGCTGTATGAAAGGTAAAGTCAACAATGACATCTCCTTGATCGATAACTGCATCAAGCCCGTCGGCAACTTTGACACCGGTTGTGCCGTAGCCCCCCAGTTCGCCAATATCCTTTCCCAGACCAGGACTCTCCGCCCTTTCAAAACCGGCTGCAATCTCTAAGTCCACATGCTCATTGACCATGTAGCCTATGCGCCTGCCCATGCGCCCGGCCGCGCCTGCAATAATGACTTTTGTCATACCATTCTCCTCATTTCCATAAACAACTGACTGTCAAATCACCGTATAAGAGCCCTGCTCTAACGCAGGTTATATAAGGCCGTAATCAGAAAGGGCAGTCTTTAACCTGGACAATGTATCATCATTCATCGGGTAAAGCGGCAGGCGTGGCGTACCGGACGTTATCTTTCCCATCAATTCCAGTGTTTTTTTTGCCGGCACAGGGTTTGTATCATAAAACATTGCCTGCATGAGTGGGAAAAGCTTGTAATGCAGCTGCTTTGCCTTCGTCAAATCTCCTGCGAGGGCAGCGTCCATCATTTGTGCCATATCCTTTGGCGCCACATTCGACGTAACTGAGATTACCCCTGTTCCACCTATCAATACCGTGGGCATAGAAGTAAAATCATCGCCTGAAAGTACGGCAAAATCCTGCGGGCAAAGCCTGATTACCTCGCTGATCTGGTTCAGGTCGCCTGATGCTTCCTTTATACCAACGACAGCATCAATTTCAGCAAGTCTTGCAACAGTCTGGGGCATGATATTAGAACTGGTTCTGCTCGGGACGTTGTACAGGATTATCGGGATATCCACAGCTTCTGCCACGGCTTTATAGTGATAGTATAATCCTTCCTGGGAAGGTTTATTGTAATATGGTGATACCATTAGCACTCCGTCTGCCCCAGCCTGCTTAGCATACCTCGTAAGATCTATAGCCTCGGATGTGCTGTTTGAACCTGAGCCTGCCAAAACAGGGACCCGGCCGTTGACTGTCTTAACCGTTAATTCCACCACTCGGTGATGCTCTTGATGGCTCATGGTGGCTGACTCGCCGGTAGTGCCACAGGGAACGATGCCACGGGTTCCGTTTGCAATATGAAATTCGATAAGATCAATCAGTCCCTGTTCATCAAGCTGCCCATCGATAAAGGGCGTGATAATTGCCACGAAAGCTCCTCGGAAAATACTCATCCTTTCACTCCTCCTTCAGACATTGTTTGGACTTTATATATTCTTTGAAAAAATTACCTTAGCGGTTCAAATTGTTTTTTTCCAGTATAATCACAAGCCAGGATCAATCTTATTCTTGCAATGCCTCAGGGCCCATTTCCCCTTCATAAGTTTCATGGGCCGGGCCTTCCAGAAAAATTCCGGCTGCAAGGTCAAGCCGTCTTTCACTTCCTTCTAACCTTATAGAAAAATGAATAGTCAACTTTTCGCCTCCGGAAGTAATAACCGTAACAGGTGGATTGGCCTGCTCCAGCAGAACAGCTATCAATGCCGATGCAACAGCACCTGTGCCGCAGGCCATGGTCTCCCCCTCCACTCCACGTTCATAAGTCCTGACCATCAATGTATCACCGGCTAGCACCTGGGTAAAATTCGCATTGGTTCCTGCAGGCTGAAACATTTCATGGAAGCGCACCTTCCTGCCCCAGTCAGCTACCGGGACCATACCTGCATCGTTAACCAATAGCACAGTATGCGGCACACCGGTATTAATGAAGTGCAAAGTCTGTTCGACGCTCCCTAGGGATACAGGGATATTTAAACGTAAATCCTCCGGGGCGGTTAAACGTATCTTGACTGACTCTCCCCCCGCACTGAGGACAAAAGCCTCGATCTCACCGGCGGTCGTCTCAAATCGCATGGCTGCAGGCGCAATATCTTTTTCATAGGCAAACCTGGCAGCACATCTTGCACCATTGCCACACATCTCGGCCCTGCTCCCATCAGCATTGTAAAACTGCCAGCGGAAATCAGCTTTCTCGGAATTCTCAATCAGGATCAAGCCATCTGCACCAACCGAAAATCTTCTTCTGCAGACAAGACGGGCAAATTCAGACTGGTCAGACTCAGGAATAAATGGTTCCCGATGGTCAATAATGATAAAATCATTGCCTGTTCCGCTCAACTTGGCAAAAGGTATTGGATATTTGAAGACCTGTGTATTCATTGCTCGTGTAAAAAACGCTTTATTGCTTTCTCACCCCTATTCCAGAAAATCAGGAATGGATTCATCCCGGATTAACGTTTCGTAATTTTCCCGCGCACGGATAACATGAAACTGGTCATCCTTGACCAGGACCTCCGCCGCCCGTGGCCGGGAATTATAATTGGAAGACATGGTAAACCCATAGGCTCCGCTTGTCATGAGCGCCAAAAGGTCCCCCTGTTCAAATAACGGCAACTCACGGTCCCTGGCCAGAAAATCACCGGTTTCGCAGATCGGGCCAACGACATCCGCAATTTGTAAAGACCCAGCAGTTTTCTTTCCTGACGCACTGAGTACCGGCAGAATATCATGATGGGCACCATACAGGCTTGGCCGTGCCAGATCATTCATGGCTGCATCCACAATAATGAAATTCTTTGTCTCCGTCTTTTTGGTATAAAGAACCTTGCTTACAAGAATCCCCGCGTTACTGACTATAACCCGCCCGGGTTCCAGTATCAAAGTACACTCCAACCCGGTCATTTCCTTTTTCAGGGCCCTGGCATACTCCTGGGGATGGGGTGGTTTTTCATCCTGGTAGCGCACACCAAGTCCACCGCCCAGGTCCAGATAATCTATTGAAATGTCCAGCGCTTCCAGCCGTTTAACAAACAACTTCACCTTGTGCAGCGCTTCTGTGAACGGCGAGATCTCTGTAAGCTGGGAGCCGATATGGCAACTCACACCCATGATCTTGATATGGGACATATCCCTGGCACGCAGGTAAACCTTTTCAGCCTGCTCAATGGGGATCCCGAACTTGTTTTTTGCCAGGCCGGTGGATATATAGGCGTGAGTCTTCGGATCCACATCCGGGTTTATCCGAAAAGAGACAGGGGCTACAAGCTCCTGTTCACGGGCTACCTGCTGCAGTTTTTCCAGTTCCTGTTCAGATTCAACGTTAAACATCAGGATGCCTGACACGAGCCCGTAGCGCAGTTCCTCTTCCGTCTTGCCGACACCTGAATAGATTATCCGGCGCGGATCCACACCGGCTTTCAGAGATCTGTATAGTTCCCCGCCTGATACAATATCTGCCCCCCCGCCAAGGGTTGAAAAAAGACGCAGAATCGCGAGGTTGGAACAGGCTTTGACTGCAAAGCAGGTCATGTGCGGCAGTTCCCCGAAACTTTTGTCAAAGGTGTTAAAATGGTGCGTGAGTGTTGCACTGCTGTAAAGATAAAAAGGCGTACCGACAGCCTTGGCAATGTCAGCTATTGCAACAGACTCACAGTACAACTCATTGTCTTTGTAAATAAAATGATGCATTTGTTCTCTATAACTCTTTAATTTAAAAATTGTACCGCCTTCACCGCAAGTCGATAACCTCTTCCTCGGAAGGTAAACTCTCATTAACCGGTTGCGCCGTATCAAAAGAGGTCACCGTATAGAACAACTTCCTGCCATTCACCCTGGTCTGGTCAATATACTCATTCTGGTCTGGTCCCACTTCGGCAATTAACAGGGCCAGAACAGTGTCCTCGTCCCTGCGATAGATCCGATACCCCGCTAGATCATCGCCTGCGACCGCCTGCCAAACAAGCTTAACTCCGGCAGGTATTGCCACAACCACCAGATGCTGTGGCTGTGGGGGTGGGCTCAGATCGCGGGGTACCCCGGATACCTCCTGACTGGCAGCTCCTGCCTGCAAGGTATCACCATATGCAACCAATGCAAGCACCTTATATGAATAAGGCTCTGCATTTATCAATCCGGCATCAATAAATCCCGGCTCCTGAACCGGTTCCCCACGGGGGGCAAAATCTTCTTTGCCGCTCCTGCGATAAACCTGGTACAGGACTGAATGCTCAAGAGGCTTCTCCTTGATGTTTTCCGTCACCGGGGCCCAGCTTAAGACAAGGCTCCTGTCGCCAGCCTCAACCTGCAATTCCTGGGGAGCCTTAGGAGGAACACCCCGGACAAACGAAACAACATTAGAATCACCGCTTGAATACCACCAGCCGGCCCGCGACCGGACCTTATAAAGGTAACGGTAACCGTTTTGCAGGTTTCCCTCTGTATATGCAGCGGCTCTGCCATCGCCTGAAGCAGGCAAACGACCTCCGCCAATTTCTACCGGCTCTTCAAACTGAACCGGACATCCCCGGCAAAATTCCTCTTCAGGGATAGCGGCCCGATATATCTCAAAACTTTCTATGGCCTGAAGCACATCGCCATTTTCCATTTTCGTCGGATAACTCCACTTCAGCGTCACGCCGTATTCATCAAGAGTATAATGCAGATCACTTATACTCACGGGTACGAGCTTCTGAGGAGGAACCAACGGGGTCTTTTTGCCGCAGCCCGACAACAACGTTATGAGCAATATGGCAGACACTGCTGTAAAGCCGCGATAGTTCATATTCCAAGATCAGTCTCAGCCTTCTCAAGTGCCAGCATTACCGCGGTGCCTGCTGTTCCACCAGAGGCAGTGCGGCTGTTGACTGAGCCTTCGACACTTAAAACTTCGAAAACCTCTTCTGCAATAGCAGCGCTGAATACCTGCAGTTCCTCCAGGGTCAGATCGGTGAGCTCCTTACCATTTGCAATGCAGTAGGCCACGGCCTGGCCGACAATGGCGTGGGCCTGCCGGAAGGGAATATTCTTACGTACCAGGTACTCGGCCAGATCGGTTGCGGTTATAAATCCCTCTTGCGTAGCATGGAGCAGAATTTCCCGGTTGAAAGAAAGACCGGACAAAAGTTCAACCATCACTGCCAATGACTGGCTCACGGTATCCACCGAATCAAAAACCGGCTCCTTATCTTCCTGGAGATCCCGGTTGTAGGACATTGGCAAACCCTTGAGCACAGTCAGAAGAGCCATGAGATTGCCAACCACCCTCCCGCTCTTGCCCCGGATAAGTTCCGGCATGTCAGGGTTCTTTTTCTGTGGCATGATGCTACTCCCCGTACAGAACCGGTCTGCAATCTCGACAAAATTAAACTCCTGACTGGCCCATAAAACCAGTTCTTCAGAGAACCTGCTCAGGTGGATCTGTATCAAGCCGCAGGCGGCAAGAAATTCAACCATAAAATCCCGGTCACTCACAGCATCCATGGAGTTGGCGCTAACTGCGGTGAAGCCAAGTTCCCGTGCAACAAAGTCCCTGTCAATAGGCAGACTCGTCCCGGCTAGGGCGCCGCTGCCCAACGGCAATACATTGATCCGTTTCAAGCAGTCGTTCAAACGGGCCTTATCCCGAGAAAACATCTCATAGTAAGCCAGCAGGTGATGCGAAAGTAGAACAGGCTGAGCCCTCTGCAAATGGGTATATCCCGGCATCATGACGCCCATATATTCCCGCGCCAGGGCAACGAATCCTTTCTGCAGATCTGCGAGGAGTGCAATAAGATGCTGGCTTTCATCCCGGAGATAAAGCCGCATATCGAGTGCGACCTGGTCGTTCCGGCTCCGGGCCGTATGGAGTTTCTCCCCTGCCTGGCCCACTTTTTCCACCAGGGTTTTTTCAATATTCATATGAATGTCCTCCAGTTCCGACCGGAAGACAAAGGTATTGCTTGCAATCTCAGATTCGATCTCCATCAATCCACCCAGTATCTGCTGGAGCTCCGCCCCGCTGAGCAGTCCGGTTTTGGCAAGCATTTTAGCATGGGCCCTGCTGCCGGCAATATCATACCGATAGAGCCGCATATCAAAATGGACTGAGGCACTAAATGTTTCAGCTGCTGGTGCGGTCTTTTCTGTAAACCGGCCGCCCCACGGTTTATCTGTTCCTGCTTTTTTTTTCATTTTTTCTTTAAGGCTGCAATCTGTAAACGCAGGGCATTGAGCTTGATAAAACCTGCTGCATCGGCCTGGTTGTATACCTCATCCTCTTCAAAAGTTGCAAAACTTTCCTGGTACAGCGACTGATCAGACTTGCGTCCCACTGGCATACAGTTACCCTTGTACAACTTGAGCCGAACTGTGCCGCTCACAGTTGCCTGGGCTTCATCCATGGTTTTCTGCAGCAGCTGCATTTCGGGAGAAAACCAGAAACCATTATAAACCAGTTCTGAATAACGGGCCACCAGGCTATCCCGGATACGCATAACCTCCCGGTCCATGGTAATCGTCTCTAGGTCCCGGTGAGCTGTACGCAGGATCGTGCCTCCGGGAGTTTCATATACCCCGCGAGACTTCATACCCACAAAACGATTCTCCACCATATCAAGCCTTCCGATACCGTTTTCACCGCCCAGCCTGTTCAACATCTGGAAAAGATCCCCCGGCGAAAGACTTCTGCTGTTAATGGCAACAGGATTTCCCTGCACAAAATCAAGCTCCACATAGCTCGGGGTATCCGGAGCATCCTCTGGAGCTCTCGTCATTTTGAACATGAAGGGGTCCGGTTCATTCCAGGGATCTTCGAGAATGCCTCCTTCAAAGCTGATATGCAGCAGGTTCTCATCCGAACTGTAGGGCTTCTCCCTGGTCACCGGCACGGGTATATTATGCTCCTGGGCATAGCTTATCAGACGGGTTCTTGAATTCAAATCCCATAAGCGCCAAGGCGCTATGATCTTCAGGTGGGGATTCAGGGCCATATAGGTCAATTCAAAACGCACCTGGTCATTCCCCTTGCCGGTGGCACCGTGGCTGACCGCATCAGCCCCTTCAGCTGCGGCCACCCTGACCTGTTCCCTGGCAATAAGCGGCCGGGCCAGAGATGTTCCCAGAAGATAGGAGCCCTCATAAATGGCATTGGCCCGAAAGGCAGGAAAAATAAAATCTTTGACAAAAGTCTCTTTCAGGTCCGCAATGACCACCTTGACAGCACCTGTTGCCATCCCCTTTTCCCGGACAGCATTCCAGTCTTCATCCTGGCCCAGGTCAGCTGCAAAGGCCACAACCGGGCACTGGTAATTTTCCTGCAGCCATTTCAGAATGACCGAGGTGTCAAGGCCCCCTGAATAGGCAAGAACTATCTTGTTAATTGTCATGAATTATCACCTGCAAAATCATTTACTCCAAAGATTACTTACAAAAATATTTTCCTTAAAGGAATGGCAGCGCGGAAATTACTTTCTCTTGGGAATTACTAGAAATCTCTATCTTTTTTATATTAGGGTTCCACGCCGCCAATCAGTTTTTCAAGGCTTGGCAAAAGCACTTGTTAGGCAATATGTTTTTCAAGTATAGCCTTATGAATATGAAGCTTATTTTCTGCCTGGTCAATGGCAACACACTGCGGTCCTTCCAAAACATCTTCGGATATCTCTTCCTCGCGGTGGGCGGGGAGACAGTGCAGCACGATACAGTCCGGCTTGGCATTGCGTAAAAGCTCCGCATCCACCTGAAACCCCCGGAACACATGCAATCGTTTCTGTTGTTCGCTTTCCTGGCCCATGCTGGCCCAGACATCAGTATTGATGACATCAGCCCCCTGGACAGCTTCAACAGGATCATGTACCACAGTGATCCGAGCACCTGCCTCCTGCTGGGCCTCCTGTAAAATATCCGCCCGGGGTTCATAGCCTTGCGGGCAGGCAAGAACCAGCTCGAAATCCAACCTGGCTGCTGCCTGCACCCAGGAATTGGCCATATTGTTTCCATCCCCGACCCAGACGACTTTCAGATTTTTCAGTTGCCCTTTCTTTTCTATAACCGTCATCACGTCGCTTAATACCTGACAGGGATGAAAGAGGTCTGTCAGGGCATTAATAACCGGAATCGTTGCGTAGCGGGCAAGTTCACTCACCACTTCCTGACCGAAAGTACGGACCACCAAACCATCCACATACCGAGACATCACCAGGGCCGTATCCTTCAACGGCTCACTTCTGGCAAGTTGAGTTTCTTTTGCAGACAGGAAGATGACCTGGCCTCCCAGACCATAGGTGGCTGCCTCAAAGGAAACCCTTGTCCTGGTCGAAGCCTTTTCAAATATAAGGGCAATGGTTTTGCCGGCCAATTGCGTATGCCTTATGGAGGCAGCAGATTCCTGTTTCAGGACAATAGCCCTGTCAATGTACGCAAACAGCTCGTCTCTGGTAAAGTCACTGAGCCGTAATAAATGTATTGCCATGGTCCTACTCTCATAAATAGTTAAGGCCCAATTCCCGCCATAATAGGTTCATAGTAAAGACGGACAAATTGAGCCAAATTAAAAAATTTACTAGATGGCAGTGGTTTTGAAAAGTTTTTTTTACCTGCAAATGGAAATTATATCAATATGTTTTTTGCGTTAACTCCTGCCAGAATTGGGCATTACAGGGTTGATTATAGAAAAAATCAGACAAGCTCAGATAAAACCTGGTCAAGAGCATTAATGAGAATGTCTATCTCATCCCGGCTGACAACCAGTGGAGGAATAAACCGCAGCACCGCATTCCCGGCAAAGTTGATGAGTAGGCCCCGCTCAAAAAGCTTCTGCACAATAGCCTGCCCCTGCTCTATCCCGGCCTGGGTGAGAATCAGTCCCTGAATTAACCCCAAACCTCTCTGTCCCTGGGCAAACTTCGGGTGCTTGTCTGCCAGGCCGGAGAGTTTTTCAGCAAGGTACTCGCCTTTTCTGCGGACCTCGGCAAAGAAACCTTCAGCCAGCATAACCCTCATGGTAGCTACTGCAGCAGCCGCTGCTACAGGGTTGCCGCCAAAGGTGGAGGCATGGGACCCGACAGTAAAAGAGGCTGCAATCTTATCAGTCGTCAGCATGGCCCCTATGGGCAATCCATTGGCCAGGGCCTTGGCCGAGGTGAGGATATCCGGAACCACTCCCAGCTGTTCATAGGCGAACAGCGTGCCGGTCCTGCCAATACCAGTCTGCACCTCGTCAAAAATAAGGAGCAGCGCGTTGTCGTCACAGAGCCGACGAATTCTTCCCAGGTATTCTTTCTCCAGCGGCCGCACTCCGCTTTCTCCCTGCAGGGGCTCGCAAAGAATCGCGCAGGTCCGGGAGGAAATAAGCTTTTCCAGAGCCGCTATTTCACCGAATTCTGCATGCAGAAAGCCGGCAGGCAGGGGTTCGAAACCCTGGTGGAATTTCGGCTGTCCGGTGGCGGCCACCGTGGCCAGGGTCCGACCGTGGAAGGACCCCGAAAGTGAGATGATCTCAAACTTATCCCCACCACTGTTTTTCCGTGCCAGTTTTATCGCAGCTTCGTTGGCCTCTGCCCCACTGTTGCCAAAGAATACACGGTCAGCAAAAGAATGTGCCACGAGAAGCTCCGCAAGCTCTGTTTGAGGCTGGGTGTGGAAAAGGTTTGAGACATGGACCAATTTGGAGGCCTGCGCGCAAATTGCCCTGGTAACCTCGGGATGGCAATGCCCCAGGCTGCAGACAGCTATTCCCGCAAGAAAATCAAGATACTTTTGGCCGTCTGCATCTTCCAGCACACACCCCTGTCCTTTCACAAGAACGGTTGGGAACCTGTTATACGTTGCGATAAACACCTCATTGCTCCTTGCTATCCAACTGCTGTTACCCCCGCTCATAACACTATCTCCGTACCGACCCCCTCGTGGGTGAACATTTCCAGCAGAATTGCGTGCTCCACCCGTCCATCAAGGATGTGAGTCTTGGCAACTCCTGCTATTAGAGCCGATTGACAACACTTGACCTTGGGGATCATGCCGCCTGCTATGGCACCAGATGCCAGGAGTTCGTCCGCTTCCTGGCTGCTCAATGATCCCACCAGCCTGGAATCCTTATCAAGCACACCCGCAACATCAGTTAGCAGGATAAGCTTTGCCGCCTTAAGGTGGCCTGCCACTGCCCCGGCAACCAGGTCAGCGTTGATGTTGTAGGAGAAATTGTCCTCTCCTACGCCCACCGGCGCGATAACAGGAATAAAATCCTGTACCTGTATGGTCTGCAGGATATCAGGATTGACCTTTGTCACTTCTCCCACCCGGCCAAGATCGATCAACTCGGGCGGGGCATCTTTGGCCTGGCTTTTCTGTATTGTCATCTTCCTTGCCCTGATCAGGTCTCCATCCCTGCCCGACAGACCGACGGCCTTGCCGCCATGGTGGTTGATCAATCCGACTATTTCCTTGTTGACCTTGCCCACCAGCACCATTTCCACGACATCCATGGTTTCCGTATCAGTAACCCGCATTCCCTCAACGTAGCTGGGCTTGATCTGCATCCTGCCCAGAACCTTGTTGATCTGGGGTCCGCCGCCATGCACGATCACGGGATTTATGCCGATATATTTCATCAGGATGATATCCAGGGCGAAGTTCTTTTTCAATTCCTCGTCCACCATGGCATGTCCGCCATATTTGATCACCACTGTCTTATTGTAGAATGCCCTGATGTATGGCAGGGATTCTATCAAAATTTTTGCCTTTTCTATGGATTCTTTCATTGTACTCACCGTGCAACTTCGAACAGTTATGGTTTTGCTTTAATATCAGCCAACCATCTTAATGATTCCTAGATGTTATGTAAAGGTCTCTTTGCTTTCAACCACCACTGCAGGCACTTTACAATCTCTTCAACAAAAAGTATGCTCACAGATTGGACTCAAAATCATTCGGCAAGAATGTTATTTTGGAAAAACCACATAAAATCTATCGAGCAGGCATACCAGTATGCGGTTATTAACCTTTTTCATAAGTCTTATTTGCGCTTTCTGCTGGACTTCCGGCGCCATGAGCCAGGAAGAAACGGAGAGTACCAAACCTATCCAGATTGAAGCTGACCGCATGGAGACATCCCAGGAGAATGGTGACGTTTTATTCTCCGGCAATGTCCAGGCGAAACAGGGTGACCTCAATATCCAGGCAGACGAGATGACAGTACTGTATTCCAAGGTCGGCTCCCGGCAAGATGCTTTTGCGGGGACAGCTGAGAACCTGACCCGGAAAATTGAAAAAATCATGGCAAAAGGTAATGTTAAAATTGTTCAGGGCAGCTGGGTTGCTGCGGGAGAGACCATGGATTTCAATGCTGATGACAGAATCGTCATCCTTGCTGGAAATGCCAAGGCCTGGCAGGACAAGAACATGGTCAGTGGAGAAAAAATCGTCCTGTACCTTGATGAGGGGAAAAGCGTCGTGGAAAGGAGCTCCCTTGAGGGCGAAAGGGTCAAGGCATTTATCTACCCGTCCTCACAGGGAAAAAAGGAACCCGAAAACCCTTAGGAGTATTAAAAGCTCTTGGAGTTGGAGAAAGTATGGCACTTTTGGAAGCCAGGGAATTAGCAAAGCAATACCATAAGCGCAGAGTAGTTGATGGAGTCAGCTTGCAGGTTGAAAACGGTTCCGTTGTCGGTCTGCTCGGCCCCAACGGTGCAGGTAAAACTACCTCGTTTTATATGATTGCCGGCTTTGTAAGGCCGACATCAGGCAGGGTGCTCCTCGCTGATGAGGATATCACAGGTTTGCCTATCCATAAAAGGGCTAAAAGGGGAATATCTTATCTTGCCCAGGAACCGTCAGTGTTCAAGAAACTTACCGTGGAGGAAAATATCAGGATCGTGCTTGAGCCCCTGGGTTTGGAGAAAGATGAAATCGACTACCGGATCAATAGCCTCCTCGAAGATATGAAAATTCAAGCACTTGCCGGCAACAAGGCCAATACCCTTTCCGGGGGCGAAAGACGTCGCGTCGAAATCATGCGGGCCCTGGCCATTAAGCCGCGGTTTGTTTTACTTGATGAACCCTTTGCCGGCATCGACCCTCTCTCAGTTGCAGATCTGCAGCAGATAATTATCGAGCTCAAAAACAAAGGGCTTGGGGTCCTCATTTCAGACCATAATGTGCGTGAGACCCTGTCGGTCTGCGACTATGCTTATATTATAAGCAAAGGCAAAATTTTTACCAGCGGCAGCGCAGCAGAAATAGTCAAAAATGAAGAAGCCAGAAAAATCTATTTGGGCGAAAATTTCGCAATATGATATAATGGGCTTGCATGCAAAAAAGGTACCAACAATTTCATTTTTGCATTATATTGTTAAACCTGTGTATTGGTAAAAATGATTTTACTGGAAAACCGTATGTTTCAACCTAGTACGAATTCAGAAAAAGGCTGCAGCCGAATATGTCTCTTGCTTTAAAACAACAGCTCAAATTAACGCAGCAACTGCTGATGACCCCCCAGCTTCAGCAGGCTATCAAACTGTTGCAGCTTTCGAGGCTTGAGCTTGCAGACACTATCCGCATGGAAATTGAACAGAATCCTCTGCTTGAGGAGATCAGCCCGGCTGATGCTGATTATGAAATCAACGAGAACTCTTTGTCTGCCACAGAAGAAACCCCAGATACGCCGGAGCCGGAAAGAACCGGTGAAGTCAACATGGACGATGTTTCCTCCATGCAGGAAATAAACTGGGAAGATGATTATGCCAATTATTATGATGCCGGGTTTTCATTCTCTAAAGAAACTCCTGAGCGCAACCGCTTAACCCAGATTGATTTTCTCACCAAAAAGACAAATCTCCAGTCGCATCTCCAATGGCAGCTTTCGTTTTCGGAAATGACCAATGTACTTGAGGATACCTGTCTTTTCGTTATCGGCAATTTGAACCAGAACGGCTTTCTCGAGGTAACCGTTGAGGGCATCACCAGAGAAGTTGGCTGCGATGAAGACACTGCAATCCATGCCATTACTATCATCCAGGAGATGGATCCGCCAGGTGTGGCAGCCACTGATGTCCAAGAGTCATTACTGCTGCAGTTGAAACGCCTTGATCTCGAAGAATCCCTGGCCGCAGAAATAATCAAGGAGCATCTGCACAGCCTGGAACTGAAGAATTATGGCGACATTGCAAAAGCCTGCAAGAGACCGATCAAGGAAGTACTAGCTGCCATAGAAATTATCACCCGTCTCAATCCCTTTCCCGGGGAGCAATACGCTGAGCGTGATGTACACTATATTATCCCGGATGTCTTCGTTCACAAGGTAGGGGATGATTACCTTATAGTTTTAAACGATGAGGGTTTGCCTCGCCTGAAAGTATCCTCCGCCTACGAGGAAATTATAGCTGGCGATACAAACGCATCAACAGAGACAAAGGTCTACATCAAGGAAAAACTTCGGGATGCGATGTGGCTCATCAAAAGTATGCAGCAGCGGCAACGCACAATATACAAGGTAGTGGATAGTTTGCTCAAGTTCCAGAAAGACTTTTTTGAAAAGGGAGTACAACACCTGAAGCCTCTTGTCTTGCGCGATGTGGCTGAAGACATTGGGATGCACGAATCAACAGTCAGCCGCGTGACCAACAACAAGTATATGCATACCCCGCAAGGCATATTTGAGCTCAAATACTTCTTTTCCACTGCCCTTCCCCAGCTAGACGGGGATTCTCTGGCAGCCGAGAGCATCAGGCAGCGCATTAAAGATATGATTAAAAATGAGCCACCTGAAAAACCGCTGACTGACAACGCCATTTCCAAGATCCTGGCCCAGAAAAACATTAAAATCGCCCGCCGCACAGTTGCCAAGTACCGCGAACAACTTGGGATTTTGCCTGTCAAGCACAGACGCCAACCAAAAATGTAAGCCTCCTGCCTTAATCCAGTAGCTGTTGACGACACCCTTATGCACGAAAGACCCCTGCGGTATTAGTGTCCTCTGCCGGGCGGGCTTCAAGGTAATCTACATTTTTATTGCCCAAAAAAAACCTGCAACGCCTCATCAATAACGATTTTGGCCTGGTTACAGCATTTTTTTCACGGATTGAAGCTCCTCGAGGCAGATAAGCAGAGAATCCGAGCCACGGGGAATGCGCTCGCTGTGCCAGTTCCTGTCCTAAAGGGAACTGACCGAAACTCTGCCCTTTCCCAGCCCTGAAACCTTGAGGATGGCGCCGTTGTTTATTTTTATTGATCTGAATTCCTTGATCTCCAGCTCCAGAAAATAAAGCACGAGACAACGTAGAACGATTAGATGGCTCACCAGCAGCAGATTTTGCCTCTGCACTCCCGCCAATATCCGGTTCATGGCACCTACTGCCCTTTTTTGAACCTGCGCCAGAGTCTCGCACCCTGGCTGGTTAAACGATTGAGGTGTAGAAAGCCAGGTAGGATATTGCGCACCATATTGTTGTCTGATTTCATCTTTTGTCAAGCCGTCCCAGTGTGGGATTTTGATTTCATCGAATTCTGCAAGGCTAAAGACTTGTATATTGAGCAGCGATCCGATAATTTCAGCTGACTGCAGGGTCCGTTTTGCCGGGCCGCAATATATGGCTGCAATATTTTCATCATGCAAACGCTCCCCCACCTGCCGCATCTGCTCGATGCCTTTGGCATGGAGTCTTTCGCCGGTTCTGCCGACAAAGCGGTTTTCTAAATTGGCAGGTGTGATGCCGTGGCGGACGAGATAAATTGATGGCATGTTTATAGGTGCGTAAAACTTTATTGATACAAGGTATAATGGTTGCGACTTATGCAACTCAACTTTTTTATTGAAAAATGAAAATTGAAAAATGAAAATTTATGGTAGAAAATCTTCGATCTTCGATCTTCAATTTTCAATATCAATTACTGCTCCCTTATCAGATTCAACAACTCCTCAACTGATATTTTGCTGCTTATTCCAGTATCAGCAAGGAGGCTGTTTGCCAGATCCCTTTTTTCCCGGTGCAGCCTGACAATCTTTTCTTCAATAGTATGCTTGGTGATAAGCCTGTAAATGGTGACTGGTCGTTCCTGGCCGATCCTGTGAGCCCGGTCTGACGCCTGGTCCTCCACAGCCGGATTCCACCAGGGATCCATGTGGATAACGTAGTCTGCAGCAGTCAGGTTAAGACCCAGCCCACCGGCCTTGAGGCTGATGAGGAACAGATCTCCCTGGCCCGCCTGAAAGGCCTCCACTTCCTTTTGCCGCTGCTTCACGGGTGTGGCCCCATCAAGATAACGGTACTCTATCTTTTTTTTATCGAGAAACGCGCGGATAATCCGTAAATGCCCCACAAATTGGCTGAACACCAGGGCTTTATGCCTGTTTTCCAGCAATTCATCAACCACCTTCTCAAAAAGAAGCAGTTTTGAACTCTCAATGTCAGAATCAGGCATAACCAGCTTCGGGTTGCAGCAGGCTCTGCGCAGCTTCATTATCTCTGCAAGAATTTTGACAGCATATCCCTTGCCATTCTTTTTTACGACAGACACCCCATTTATGATTTTTCCTGGTCTCGCAGGCAGGTTCCTGTCAACTGTAAGGTTTTCGAGAGCATGACGCCGCATGGACTCATACAATGCAAGCTCATTATCATTCATTTCCACCTGCAGGGTGATTTCCGTGCGCGGCGGCAGCTCCTCCAGTACCTGTGCCTTGCTGCGCCTCAATATGAAAGGCCGGATAAGCTTCTTCAGTTTTCTCCTGGCTGTCTTGTCCCCGTGACGCTCGATGGGGATGGCAAAGCGTTGATTAAAACTTTGCAGAGAACCCAAAAGGCCCGGTATAATGAAATTAAAGAGGTTCCATAACTCACCGAGATGGTTTTCAATCGGTGTCCCTGTGGTCAGGAGCTTAAATCTTCCATTAAGTGACATTGCAGCACGAGAACGCTTGGTTTCCATATTTTTTATGGCCTGTGCCTCATCAAGGACAATAACCTGCCAGTCTATTGCGGCCAGGAGCTTTGCCTCCTGCTGCAGGAGGGTATAGCTTGTCACCAGCACATCAAAATCATTCAGGGAGCGGACCAGCTTTTTCCTGTTCCTGTTCCTGTTCCCCAACTGGTGCATGTTCAGGGTCGGGGCAAAACGGTTGGCCTCCTGCAGCCAGTTCATGCAAACCGAGGTTGGTGCAACCACAAGTATTGGCCCATTACGGGTCTTTTCCAGGATAATTGCCAGGGCTTGCAATGTTTTACCCAGCCCCATGTCATCTGCCAGACAGGCACCTCCTCCCCAGTGTGCCAGCCTCGAAAGCCATTTATAGCCCACGACCTGGTAATCCCGCAAATCAGCCTGTAACGTAGAGGGCACCTTGGGTTCCAGTAACTGTGCCTCCCTGATCAGCTGCAATTGCGCCGTCCATGTCTCATCGGCTTCCAGGCTGCCAATGCCTTGGATGATTTCTTCCAGGGCCATTGCTGCCAAGGGATGTATCCGCAAAGAGCGGTCAACACTGTCCTGCTTGGCAGACAAATCTGCAATAGAAGAAAAATCATCCAAGCGACGGCGGAACTCCTCGGTAAGTGCAACAAACTCTCCATTGCCCAAAGGCAGAAACCTGCCGGAATTCATGCGTGCCAGTTCCACAAGTTTTTTCATATCAATGACCAGGGATTCGTCAATGGACAGGGATCCGGTCATTGTAAACCATGAAAATCCCCGGCTGCCCTTCATTCTATGCACCTGCAGACTGAGCTTGTCCAGGGAAGCAAGCTGCCGCACTGCAACACGTTCGCCTTCGGGCCATTCAATTACCACCTTATCCATAATCTCCCGAAGCTGCAGCAATACCTCCAGGCAACCATCCGTCTCCTGCAGCAGCCATTCCCTGCCTCTTTCTTCAATTTCTGCCAGAATCGGGCACGCTTCCTCAACCATCCTGGCATTTTCTTCCTCCCTAACCAAATCCCTCCTGATCTGAAGCCTCTGACCGTCAACTTCAGCCATTACATTTTCAGCGCCCTGTCCCGGCTTTAGATACGGACCTTTAGGACCAAAAGGCTTTACAAACATGGTCATCTTGAAACCTTCCCCCAGGGGGATAAGCTGAATATAAATCTGCGGACTGGCAGCAACCCCTTTCATAATATCTGTTTTGCCGTTCAAGATGTTTATTGCCTTATTGTCAACGGCAATGGCTGAATGCACTGTCATGAAGGAGGAAAGATTACCCACGGCAGCCATGACCTCATTGCTGTGAGTTGCGGGAACCCGCAATCCATTACGGGATATTATTCTGGCTATATCCTTATGTTTTTCAGTCACCTCTATAATTTTGAAACGGGAGGGTGTTTCCCTGATAACCGAGATACCTTCCTGGGAAAAGTCCTTTAAAAGCTTGACATGCAGCTGGTCCTCAAATTTTTCGACAAGCAGCTCCGGCTCACCCTTGATAAACTCTACTGAAATTTCCGGGCATTCTTCCAGGAAGAGCAGGGGATGGCCCACCATTGCCGGCAAGGTTTGCTTCAGGTCAAAGTGATACGTAATTTTCTGGTTATTCTCTTCACGTTTCAATGTCTTGCAGATTCTGCGATCATAGTCCGTCAAAAAATCAAGGTTCCTGCCGGAATAGAGCCTGGAAAGTGCTACTGGCCTCCCCTTGCTCCAGCCATTTTCAGGACCATACCTCTGCTCCCTGGCCGACAGGGTAACCAAGCCGCCTTGATACCCAACCAGCCAGATCATTCGGCATTTGCCGGCTATTTTTGCCTGCAGTGATTCCGAATCCCCGCTGATACTGAGCAGCGCCTTTAGCCTCCGCTTCCAGAGTTCTTCCAGAATTACCGCATCGGCAACAGATGCCATTCCCGTTTTCATGCCAACCCCTGCTGCAAAATCGAGCATTTTCTGATCCTGCTCAACCCTGCCGATCAACTCGGCCAATAGCATGGCAATCCACTGGAATCCATTTTCCCGGGCCCTGCTCCAAAGCAGCCTGAGAGCATCATGGCCCTCCGGTTCGGTTGTCGATGCAGGCAGGCTGCCACTCAACCAGAAGCGCAACAGTGCCGCAAATAAAAGAGTAATGCTGTTTGAACTACAGACAGGGGAATCCAGGGGAAGGTCAACTGTACCCTCTTCCTGGGCCGAAAGAAAATGGCCCACCATTTCATAGGCCCCCAAAAGCATATTGTCGGGCTGCTGCGTCCGTACCGTGTCGATAAATTTGCGCATCCTGTCGAAATAACTTATATCCCCTGTTTTAAGTAATGCCAGTATGAATAAGAGCCCGGCAATACCGGGGAAAAACATCCTGCGCCTGGCCCCGATCCTCTTCAGGCGCTGTAAATCTGCAGAAAACTGCTTCAGGGCCAGCTCATTCGTGCCCAGCATGAAATCAATACAGCCTGTCATGCCGCTGGCAACAAATGATTCAGGGTTTTCCCGCATAAGTTTTTTAACTTCTGGCAAATTGCCACGCCACAGGAGAATATCTGCCAGCAGGCGGTGAAAAGGCAGCCTCTCTTCTGCAGGAATTGCCCACAGTGTTTCCTCGCTTCGCAGGTAGGAGAAAGGTTTTTCAAGAAGGGACAGGTAATGCAGGGAATAGTTCATCATCTGCCCCAGTATATAAAACTGCAAAGATGGCGCCAATTTCCTCAGCCAATTATCATCAAACGGGTTATTGCAGAATCGAACAGCAGGGAAACGTTTGACAACCTCATCCTCACAGTATTTCAAGAGAAAAAGGTGCATATTTTCCATGTGTACCATGTCGCTGAAGTATAAACCGATGCGGTATTCACGCATGGCACGCAAGCAACGTTGATGACCCTTAGCCTGATATTGCGAAAAGGGAATTTCGCCCCGTACAGCTTCAGTCATATCCCTGTAATTCCCAGTTGCAACTGCATCCCTGCTTACAAGTTCAACAAGTTCATCCGGACAGCGGCAGTCATTGTCAAGCAGTTCGAGATCCTGCAGTTTTTTGAGATAGGGACTCAGGGTTGCTGAAGTGAGCCATTTGCCATCAGGGCCTGTTATTCTGGCCCGGCGCAGACAGTTGGCAAAGGTGATGCGGTTAACCGCTTCATAGATTATCGACGCGAGGTGAAGAATTGACCTCTCAAAAGATGATAAGGTTTGATAGGCAGCGGGGATGGTTCCTGCGCTTGGTTGTTTTGCATCTATTATCATGAAATTAATAAGGCCTCGGTTTAGAATGCCGGCCTTACAGTGCTTTCTTTATATCAACGGGCTTCAGACCATCAGCCAGAAGCCTGTGAAGTAAAATACATTACAATACTATCTACCAGGTCAGGTATTGTATACTCTGACGGCTGTACATCCACGTGCAGGCCGAATTGCTCAACAGTTTTTGCCGTTATCGGCCCAATGGTTGCTATCGCAATCCCGGACATGAGCTTCTGCATCTCATCCGGTGTAGTTACATCCAGAAGTTTCACAAAATTCTTTACAGTTGATGAGCTGGTAAACGTAACCATATCAACTCTTTTTTCATGCAAAGCACTGCGGAGCTCTTCTTGAAGCTGCTCACCGGCATAGTTTGTAGGTAAAACGTTCTGATACACAGGGGCAACGGTGACTTCGGCACCAACCCTGCCTAAAGCCTCCGGTAAAGTTTCCCGGGCCTTCAAGGCCCTGGGGATCAGGATGCGTAGGTCTTTAACACCCTTTTCGGTTAAGCTTTCAGCCAGACCGTCACCGGTAAATTCCTGCGGCAGAAGATCAGGCCTAATACCCTTGCCGGCCAAAGCTTCTGCAGTTACTCTACCGACTGCAGCTATTTTAGGACCCTTGAGGTCCCTGACATCCTTGCCTATTTCAAACAAACGCTTGAAGAAATAATGCACGGCATTGATGGAGGTGAACAAGAGCCAATGGTAGGTCTCTATTTCTGCCAGTGCCTGGTCCAAAATTTCATACGATGCAACAGGTTCGAGCGCGATCGTCGGATATTCAAGACATTCGGCCCCGAAATTCTCGAGAAGATTCACCAGCTCACTGGCCTGGTCACGTGTCCTGGTAACCACGATCCGCTTGCTGAACAGCGGTCTTTTTTCATACCAGTTTATGGTCTTCCTCAGGTTGACGACCTCGCCGATCACTACAAGTGACGGTGGTTTAATGTCGTTTTTTCTCACAATCTCGGCAATATTCTCAAGGTTGCCCACAACTGTTCGCTGCTCTGAAGTTGAGGCCCAACGCACCACGGCTACCGGAGTCTGCGGGTCACGCCCGTACCTGATGATCTTTTCCGTGATTGATTCCAGGTTTTTAATCCCCATGTACACCACGATGGTACCGACACCTGTGGCAAGTTTATCCCAGGCTATATTACTGTCCGCTTTAGTCGGATCTTCATGGCCGGTCACAAAAGCCACAGTAGAGGTGTATTGCCTGTGGGTGATCGGAATGCCGGCATAGGTTGCCGCGGCAGTAGCCGAGGTAACCCCGGGCACAACCTCAAAGAGGATGCCGGCTTTCACGAGCTCTTCTATTTCCTCACCACCGCGCCCAAAAATAAAGGGGTCACCGCCCTTCAGCCTGACAACCTTTTTCCCGGACATGGCCCTGTCAATAAGCATCTGGTTTATTTCATCCTGGGTATGGGTGTGCTTGCTTCCACCACGTTTACCAGCATAAATAAATTCTGCGTTCCTGGGCACATATTTGAGAAGCTTCCTGCTGGCCAGATAGTCGTAAATCAAGACCTCGGCCCGTTCCAAAAGCTGCTTGCCCCGTATGGTAATCAGGCCAGGATCTCCCGGCCCGGCTCCCACGAGATATACCATTGGAGCGGAACGTTTTTCTTTGGCTTTTCTCTCCGGCAGACTGCTGCTCTTATCCGGGGTATTCCCCTTCTGATCTTGACTCATGCCTGGCCGTATACCTCAGCAAGAATCTCTCTGCCGCCCTTTTCGAGAAGCTTGTTGGCCAGCTGGGTTCCCAGTTCCTTTGCCTTTTCACTGGGTCCTGCTATTGAATCCTTCAGTACCTCCTTGCCGTCAATCGAGGCAACGAGCCCGGTCAGTTCCACCTGGCCTTTGTGCACTTCGGCAAAAGCGCCAATCGGGACCTGGCAGCCCCCTTCAAGCCGATACAGAAATGCCCTTTCTGCCGCAACCGCCACAGTTGTTTTGGCATCATTGAGAAAGGCAAGGCCTGCCAGCAGTTCCGCATCATCCTTACGCAGCTCAATGCCAAGGGCTCCCTGTCCAACTGCAGGCAGCATTTCTTTGGCAGTAAAGTATCCTGTTGCCCTGGAACTCAAGCCAAGACGGTTCAGACCTGCTGCGGCCAGAATGATTGCCTGGAACTGCCCTTCATCAAGTTTGCGCAGCCTGGTGTCGAGGTTGCCGCGCAGATCGACAATTTTCAGATCCGGACGCAAGGCGGCAAGCTGGGCCCGGCGCCGCAGACTGCTGGTGCCAACCGTTGCTCCCTGCGGCAGGTCTTCGAGAGTTATATAGCGGGCTGAGATAAAGGCATCATGGGGATTTTCCCGCAAAGGAATAATACCTAAATGAAGTTCTTCGGGCAGCTCAGACGGCACATCCTTCATACTGTGAACGGCCAGGTCAACATCCTTGCGCAGCAGGGCCTCCTCAATCTCTTTTACAAATAAGCCCTTGCCGCCGACCATGGCCAATGGGACATCGAGGATTTTATCCCCCTTGGTCACTATTATTTCCAGCTCCACCGAAACCCCTGGATGTTTGGCTTCAATTTGATTTTTTACCCATGTAGACTGGGTCGTTGCCAGAAGGCTGCCGCGGGTGCCAATCTTTATATGCTTTCTCATACGTGAAATCCTTTTCTGGTTGTTTTGCTCTATGTTTTTTCAAACTGACAGCTAAATCTGCCTGCTGCCTATACTTCTTTAATGACATGAACTGCAGCTTGAGCTCGAACAACTGGAACAACCCGAACCGCTGCTCGAACCGCCTGATGAGGAAGAATCACCACTGCTCCGATGCGCAAAAACTGACATCTGCTTTTGCAGGTCGCCGCTTTGGCACTCCGGGCATTTCGGCTTGCTGCTTCCCATGACAAGTGCTTCGAACTTCTTGCCGCAAGACCGACATATAAAATCAAATAAAGGCATCTGCTTGTCTCCCTATTCAATAAAAAATTAGCACAGCAGCCGCTTTTACGGCTTGAGCCATGCAAAACTGATTGAAACTCTGCCAGGATCATTGGCCATCACGCAGTATATCCCTATTGGAGAACTGTCGTCAAGTTATTGCTCTGAAAGACTGTTGCTGGAAAGTCGTTCAGCCCGGACACACAATAAGACACTATTATCATTTTGATATGATTTGCAATGCTCTGCGAGTTTTTCAGGGAAGAATGGGGGAAACTTTTAAAAAAGAACGGCAGGGTTTCTTCCCTGCCGCTCTTGAAAAATCTTAGGCAAATTCTTTCATGATGGCCTCAGAAACCTCCGATATGGAGGGCGTCCCATCCACTGATATCACCTTTGGTCCCTGAAGTTGCTTGAAGTAGTTGACCGCGGCCATAGTGCCGGTAACATCATCATAATAGATGTTATGCCGCTTATTAATTGCAGTGTCATCCTGGTCATCCGGCCTGGTTTTCAGTTCACCGCCACATACACGACAAACCAGCTTGCCATCCTTTTCCACCGGTTTGATGGCATCAAAAGCAATATGATTGGGATGATTATTATCATTGACGCAAAGACGGCGGCCCGTGATGCGCAGCTTGGCAATTTCCCTGTCCAGGACGATCTCGATGACATAATCGAGATCGATCCCTGCATCAGCCAAGGCCTTGGCCAAAGTTTCGCCCTGCACCTTGTTGCGTGGAAATCCGTCTAGCAACCAGCCGTTCTTGCAATCGTCCTCCTTGAGCCTATCCAGTATCATAGGGATGGTAATATCATCCGGTACGAGGTCTCCCCTGTCGATATACTCTTTGGCCTTTTTCCCGAGTTCAGTGCCGCCACCGATATTCTGTCTGAAAATAGCGCCTGATTCAATATGCGGCATATTATATTTCTTCTGGACAATGGCGCCCTGGGTGCCCTTGCCGCTTCCATTTGGTCCAAATACCAAAATGTTCATGTGCTACTCCTTTTTATCAATTATTTTGTTAAAAAAATATACTAACTGCCTGATATACAAAGCCTTAGATGAAACCAAGCAAATGAAGCCCCATTCATTTTTTTTAAAAGGCCAATATATACCATATGAAATTTGATGCAAATAAAATATGGCATCTTCAAGTTTTAAGTGCCTAAAGTTATTTACAGCTACTTTTATTCTTTTTCCCCTACAACTGTAGGCACTTTAGACACTTGTAACTTTAGCTCACTATAGGCACTAAACTTTTTGACATCAACGCATAAAGAAGGTATTTCTTGTACCCTTGCAGAGAAAATAATTGTATATAGCATTGCGAAAATCATTCTTTGCAGACCTTTATAAAATCATTTTGAAATTCAGGAGTTTTTGCATGCAGGAAATACAAATAGGGTTAATCGGCTTTGGCACCGTAGGCAGCGGACTGGCCCAGGTTCTTTATGAACAACAAACCAGGCTGGAAAAAAGAGTCGGGGCTACCATACGGTTGAGCAAAGTTGCCGACATCATGGTGGAGTCCCTGCCGGACCATATTGCACATGACGGCAAGGTAGTCCTCACCAAGGATGCCAACGATATATTTATTGATCCGGAAATCCACATTGTTGTTGAGCTTATCGGCGGTATCGAGCCGGCCAAGTCTTTTATACTAAAGGCCATCGAGCACGGAAAGCATGTTGTGACCGCCAACAAGGCGCTCCTCTCCCTGCATGGAAAAGAAATTTTCGAAGCCGCAGCCCGAATGGGGGTCGAAGTCGGATTCGAGGCCAGTGTCGGCGGCGGCATCCCTGTGATCAAATCACTCAAGGAAGGATTGGTCGGGAACCGGATCCTCTCCATTATGGGTATCATGAACGGTACGGCAAACTACATCCTTACCCAGATGACTGACCATGCGACTCCTTTCGAAGACGTGCTCAAGGATGCCCAGGAGAAAGGCTTTGCCGAGGCTGATCCCACCTATGACATTGAAGGTATTGATACTGCTCACAAGCTGGTCATCCTCATGACCATCGCATACGGCACATACATTCATCTTGACCAGGTAACCACTGAGGGCATCTCCCGTATACAGCCCATTGATATAGACTTTGCCAGGGAGTTCGGTTACCGTATCAAGCTTTTGGCCATCAGCCGCAACCATGGCGATCATGTCGAGGCCCGGGTCCATCCCACAATGGTTCCTGAAGAACACTTACTGGCAAATATCAATGGGGCATACAATGCCATCCATTTCAAAGGTGACATGGTCGGCAACGTTGTACTGTACGGGCTCGGTGCCGGCATGATGCCAACCGGCAGTGCTGTTGTGGCTGATGTCGTTGATATTGCAAGAGACATTCTGACTGACGCAGTGCAGCGGGTTCCGTCTCTTTCCTACCTGCCTGAACATTTTAAAGCCCGCAAGATCACACCCCTTGAAGATCTGCGCTGCCCTTATTATTTCAGGATGACCGCCCTGGATAAGCCCGGCGTTCTTTCAACAATATCGGGTATACTTGGCAACCATGGCATCAGCATAGAGTCGGTAATCCAGAAAGGCAGGGGCCACAGAGAAGCCGTCCCCCTTGTCATCCTGACCCATGAAGCCGCCGAGGCAGCAGTCAAGCAGGCTGTTGCTGAAATAGATGCACTGGATATAGTGACTGACAAAACCGTCAAGATACGGATTCTGACCAATAACGGGGAAGAAGAGTAAAAGAAGGGTCCAAGGGGTCGAGGCTTCAAGGGGTCTAGGTTAAAAGCAGTGCAGCTAAATCCAAGTAATAATCTAGAAACTGGCTGTATAGTAATAGCTAAAGCATAACAGCCTTTTTGTTGTAAGCAGAAGTCTTTACGAAAAACATCTTCATCTGACATAGATTAAAAACTAGTGAATCGAAGAACTTGATAAGCCATAATTATGGAATATTTTTCCTTGAAACCTTGACGCCTCGGTCCCTTGAAACCTTTATCTAAACAATATCTATGAAGTACATTATTCTTGTGGGTGACGGCATGGGTGACCTGCCCCTGTCAGACCTGAACTCCAGGACTCCTCTTGAGGCCGCAAATACGCCGACCATTGACAGTCTCAGCCGTAACGGCGAACTGTTCAGACTGCAAACCATACCATCTGGCATGCAGCCGGGCAGCGATATTGCCAACCTGTCACTTCTTGGATATGAACCCCAAAATTTCTATACCGGCCGCGCCCCGCTAGAGGCTGCCAGCATGGGTATCGAACTGGCTGCTGGAGAGACTGCATACCGCTGCAACCTGGTAAGCCTGGAAAACCAAGGCCCCGATTCTCTGGTCATGATTGATTTCAGCGCCGGTCATATTCCTACCGGCGAAGCAAACATTTTAATCAATGAGCTCCAGGAGGAACTGGGATCCGGCCTATTCCATTTTTATCCGGGCATCAGCTACCGGCATCTGATGATATGCAAAAAAAATCTGTCTGATCTTGTTACTGTCCCACCCCATGACTACATTAGCAAGAATGTTGCAGAATACTGGAAACGTTACCTGCAATACCCGGAACTGCGATTGATGCTGGAATCAGCCTGCAGGCTCCTTGGGAATCACCCTGTTAATAAACAGCGCCAAGAAAAAGGCCAGCTTGCAGCCAATTCCATCTGGCTCTGGGGAGAAGGCAAGGCGCCAATCATGCCCACCATAGAGGCGCAATTCGGCCTGAAAGGCAGCCTGATCTCTGCTGTTGACCTGCTCAAAGGCATCGGTATATACGGGGGCCTCGATATCATCAACGTCGAAGGGGCCACAGGTTATCTGGATACAAACTATGCCGGCAAAGCCGCTGCCGCGCTGCAAGCACTTGTTCATCAGGACTTTGTCTTTGTCCACGTGGAAGCGCCGGACGAGGCGGGTCATAAGGGTAATATAATTGAAAAGATTCGTGCCATTGAAGATTTTGACGCAAAGATAGTAAAACCCATTTTCGCAGGGTTGCAGTCCATGGAGAACAGGCCGGATTTTCGCCTGGTTGTCTGTATGGATCACTTGACCCCCATCAGCATAAGGACACACTCGGACCATCCGGTACCGGTCCTGCTTTATGATTCCCGGCAACAGGGAGCCCGAAGCGGGCTTCACTATTCAGAGAAAAACGCTGCAAAGACCGGCATCCTCCTTTCAAGCGGACGTGATTTTTTTAATAAACTGCTGCAAAAGGAAAACGAGCGGCCATGAATTTGTCCATGCCGGAACCTGTACATTCAACCAGCTATAGGGTTCTCTATGGAGATACTGACGCTGCGGGGGTTGTATACTATGCCAATTACCTGCGCTATTTTGAAAAAGGCAGGACCGAATACATGCGGGACCTGGCGGTGACCTATCGTGAGATTGAAAGCATGGGACTGGTGCTGCCCGTCATTGAATGCTATTCCAGGTATAAGGCACCTGCAGGCTATGACGACCTGCTCACCATCGAGACATCGCTAGCCGAATTGAAAAATGTCTCCTGCCGTTTTAATTACCGCATATACAGAAATGACAACGATGAGTCCAAGACTTTTCTGGCTAAGGGCTATACAGTTCATGCCTCTGTCAACCGTGACGGAAGGCTGACACGGCTTCCAGTGCAACTTCTTGAAAAACTCGAAAAAATTCTTTCTAGTCCGAAATAATCATTAAACAGGCCTCTTGACTTTTCTGGCAATTCCTGTAGTATGAACCGCTCACATGACGCGGGGTGGAGCAGTCCGGTAGCTCGTCGGGCTCATAACCCGAAGGTCAGAGGTTCAAATCCTCTCCCCGCTACCAAGAATACCAAGGGTTTCAAGCGATAAGGCTTGAAGCCCTTTTTTAGTTTTAGGTCATTTGTAAGCGTTTTGTAAGCAAATTTTGACAAATGGCTGTCACTCATAGCCCCTAAAATAAAAGAGGCCCATTGCTTTGGAGAGAATTAAAATATCCACTGGGCATCTCGAAAGTTTAAGTCACCGGTGTATGAGATAGCGTTATCGCAATTTGCAAAGTGAGGATGAAATATAGATATCTTGACTTAAGATGATGGGGATATCAATTTGTTGGGTCTGGTCTACTTGTCTATGTCAAGGATAAAGATTTGATCCTATCAACACTTTGTTAACGTCCTTTTTGAAAAGACATTGCCTCAAATAAACTTGTAGCCTACTCCATACACCGAACCAATCAACTCCTCATCCGGGCTCTGCTCTGCGATTTTCTTGCGGAGCTTTTTTATATGGCTGTCAATGGTCCGGTCACTCACTATTCGATGATCGGAGTATATTCTTTCCATCAACTGGTCTCTGGAATATATGCGCCCGGGATTAGCAGCCAGAAAACTTAACAGCTTGAATTCAACGGCTGTTAGTTCAAGATCAACGCCATGCAGGGACGCCTGATAGCGGGCCTCATCGAGGACAAGTCCCTTGGCTTTAATGGTTGTTTCGCCACCTGCTCTTCGCAATACCGCCTTGACTCTGGCCACCAGTTCACGGGGACTGAAAGGCTTACAGACATAATCATCAGCGCCCAGCTCAAGTCCCAACAGTCTGTCTATTTCCTCAACCCGGGCCGTCACCATGATTATCGGAAGATTGGAAAACGTACGTATTTCCTTGCATATTTCCATGCCATCACGACCCGGAAGCATTAAGTCCAATATAACAAGATCGGGTTTATTCTCCCTCACATAGGGAATAACGTCATTACCATTATCAAGAATTGTTGTATCAAAACTGGACTGAGCCAGGTAATCTTTTAGTAATTCGGCAAGTTTCTGTTCATCTTCTACTATCAGAATCATGGTCATGTTTTCTCTCCTGAGGGCAGATTTATCCTGATCAATACACCTCCCAACTGTGATGATTCCGCCGCAATGCTCCCTCCATGAGCCTCAACAATATTTCTGCATATCGCCAACCCGATCCCGGCCCCGCCGGAAGCTCTGTTGCGGGAACTCTCCACCCGGTAGAGACGTTCAAACAGCCTGTCAATATCCGCAACCGGGACGGATGGACTGCTGTCCTGGAAAAGAATTTCCGTACCTCCGGCAGCAGACTGACAGGTGATAATCAGGGTCCCCCCCGGATCAGTATATTTTAAAGAGTTGCTGAATAGGTTGTCAAAGAGCTGCTGCATTCGTTCAGGGTCCCCAAAGATATATATTTCATCCTCTGGCTGTACATTCAGTGTCAATGAAATATTCTTTTCAGTAAATTCAGACCTGAATAGTTCTGCCTCCTGATTAAGGATTGCCAACACATCCACATTTTCTTTTCTGTAGGTAAGGGCACCTATATCAGACATGGAAAGCTGGAAAAGATCATCCACCAGTCTGTTCAGTCTCATCACCTCAGAATGCAGCGACCTGGCAGCCTCCGGCGTAAACGTCCGCACGCTGTCCTGTAAAGCCTCAATCTCGCCGCGCAGCACGGCCAGGGGGGTCCGCAGTTCATGGGATATGTCAGCCACCCATTGTCTTCGGCCCTGTTCATTTTTTCCAAGGGTCAAGGCAAGAGAATTAAAATCCCTGGTCAACTGCCCCAATTCATCCATAGGCCCAATCTCCAACCTGGTGTCAAATTTACCGGATGCTAATTGATGGGTTGCGCCGGCTAGGGCATTCAATCTCTTGAGCAGCCTGCTTGCCAGGGGAAAGGCCATCAAGGCGGCAAGGGCGGCAATTAACAGGGATATCAAGGCAAACGATTTCTTCTGTTGTTCGACAAATTGCAGTTGATGCGGGGCAAATAAATCTTTCTGGGGAATATGGCCAAGATAACCAACAGGAACTGATGCCTGCTTCAAGGGGATTGTTTTCATATCTGCGGCAGGAAATCTCCGGGGACCCATAATCACATTCTTATCTGCATCAAGCAGCACGACCCTGAACTCAAATAGGTGTTTCATTTTCTCCTGGAAGTCACGTGGCTGGATTCTTCCCTGCATCATCCCACTTCCCATTCCCGGAGGGTGGCGTCTATTTCTGCCTTCCCGAATTATTACCAAATCTTCCAACGGGTTGAACTGCAGGTGTCCCTCCGGGGTGGAGGCTGCCAGGAACTGGTGCCAGAGACGCGGGTTCTCCTGCAGAAACAGCCAGTCTCCCTGGTCAGCATATGCTTCCTGCAGATTCACAGCCAGGGAATCGAGCCTCTTTGCTTCCTCTGTATTGACATAGTTTAAGAAACCACGGCCAAAATTCCAGTAAATCAAAAAAAACATGCCGACTACCACAGCGACAACCGCGGCCAGCAATGTTGCAAACAATTTATATCTGATACTGATGAACACCAACACTCCTCATTATTATTAAGAATCCGTCTTCTTGTTATCATACAGTAATCATGCTGACCAGAGCATTCTTCACTCTTCCTTCTTTTTCCTTATTTCTTCCACATTTCCTCCTTATTCAGGAGCTACAATATTGGTCAAGAGACAGCAGACTTATTAATTAACAATTATTTTTAGGAGAACATCATGAAACAAAACAGCCTTAAAAAAACAGTTGGACTTGCAGCCGTAATTTTTCTTCTGCCAACCATGGCAATAGCCTATAGTGGTCCGGGAAAAGGCAGCGGTCAATTCGGCCCCCCTCAAACCGCAATTGATGCCTGTGATGGAAAAAATACCGGCGACATGGTGGAATTCATGAACCGGCGTAATGTGAGCATTTCCGGCACCTGCCGGGAATTAGACGGACTGTTGATCGCCATGCCTGAAGGCGGCCCTGGCGGAAAAGGATATGGCAGGCTGGGATGCGACTATGGCGAGAAAGAATGGCAGGGCGGAAACAGAGAGTATCGGCATGAAACCAGGGCTGAACTTCTTGGCCTCACCGAAGAGCAGCAGGAACAGATCGAGGCAATCCGCTCAGAAGAAATTGCTGCCCACAGGGACCTCAGGGAGAAGATGTTGGAGTACAGTGAGCAGATACGGGAACTTACGAACAAGGGAACATTTGACGAGGATGCGGTCCGCGCCCTGGCCGAGGAAAAGGCGAAAATCCAGGTTGAGATGGCAGTTGCCAAGGCAGAAATGCATAGCAGGATACACGCCGTCATGACCCCGGAGCAGCAGGAACTTGCAAAAAACTTTCGTTCAGAGCGGCATAACAGACGAGGGAATCACCACCGTGGTCCTGGTGGCGGATGGTAGCCTGATTCAGATTAACAGACACCATACAAATCACAAAAAAGCCGTGGAGTATTTTCCATGGCTTTTTTGTTTTGGTTTTTCGGGGAAAACATACTTAATTATACCATCCCCTAACCCGGTCAAGATAGACCCAAAATATCAGTACTGCATGGATATAGATATCGTGATTTATGAGTCGGGTCAATACTAGGGAGGTATGTTGAAAAAAAATTAAGATGTATGGAGGACATATTGATAGTTTAAGAACCATTCACGACTGTAAATGTATAGCAGAAATTGCTGCTCGGCTAGTTAACAATACTGTATGTATGTTTAGCTTTTTGACAGGGACGAGAAAGTTAACACTCGTTGCAGGATGTTTCAATTTATGGAACTCAAAATTGAGAACATCGCAAAAACCTGACCGCATAACATCGGGGCTTTGGCAAGTTTTAGGTACGCATAAAATAACCAAATAATCCAGCTTTAATCTCCCGCATTATGCGGCAGGTTGATTGCATGGTTAGATTCTCTTATAGCTGTAGTACGTGGTTTTAAAGCAAAGATATTTTGATATACGAAAATAGTAAAATATTATTTTTTACGAGATATTATATAGCTTTTTAGGTCTTTCATTTCTTGAGACTCATGCAACAAACCCACCCCTTCCATATGTTCTGCGATACATATGTTTATCAAATAGTTTAGCTCTTTGCCTTCTGGTACAGATTTGAATGTATCTTTTTCTGTGTGACAATCAATGCAGGCTAAGTTTTTTGTACTTTCAGCAAGTTTAGGATCAGAAAAAAGCTTTTTACCCCTTTCAATATTGCCTTCGAGTGCTAAACAGACTGAAACCAAGGATATGACAAAAAAACAACTTGTGATGAATACTATTTTCTTCATTTTATGTTCCTTTCTTGAAATATTTATAATAACAGCTGGAATCTTCCAATTTATTTTAGAATCTAACATTATGTTAGACGGCCTAATAGACGTAATGTTTTACGTCTTTCCTTTGTAACTTATCCTTAGCAGAACATATTTTGAATATTAAAAAACGCAAATAAGGCTTAAACACTTCTTGCCATTGTTTGTAATGAATTGACCGCCCAGGTTACTTAACAATATTAAACTTCAGTGACAGTTATTGCTCCTTCGGGACACACCTCAATGCAGGTTTCACACCCAAGGCACTCATCCATGTTTACAGGCTCAGATTTGCCATCGACTATTTCAAACACCTCTGATGGACAAGCATTTACACATTCTTCATCGCCATTACATCTATCCTTGTCTACAACTACTTCCCACATTTTTACTCCTCCTTATGTTAATAAAAATAGTTGAATGGATCTTCCATTGGACAGGTAAAACATCCTTGCCATTAGTTAGGCCCGTTCCTGGGCGTTTTCAGTTAAGAATATGGTTTGTTAGTTTGATTTCAGAAATTAAAACGGTACAACACTCAAAGCAAGAAACCTATTGCTGAAACCAAAATAAAGAGACATCCACATATTCTGAGTACCTTAGTTACCTTATTGGCAAATTTCTCTCCATTATCCTTTTGTAATTTTTGGTAAGTACTCTTACTAAATGAAAGGGCAAGGAGGTGAGCTCCGAAAACAACAAATGAAATTGAAATTATAAGGCTCATATTTACTCCCATTTTTAAATTGAAGATAACTTGCCATTGTTTGTTGTTATTTGACTGCCCAAGCTAGTTAACAATATCAGATATTATCATTAATCAAAAGTTGATATATCTTGCCAACATCTACAGTTTCGTCATACAAAAATTGACTCAATATATCCACTGTACATGTTGACTCTTTGCGATGCTCAATCAGAAGGTAATGACCTGTCTGAAGGTATCTTATAGGCCTCAAGAATACCTTCAAGTTCCTTTTCAGCTTGATTGCGGTCAAGGACGATCTTATTCCCATCCCTATCAGTGAAAGTTATAAAAGGTTGCCCTCTGCCTTTTTCAATTTCTTTAATCAGATCCTTTAAATTCTGTATGTCATTACCGTTGACAGCCGTTATTATTATTTCGCTATACTCATGGTATCCGACATTAACGCTTGCAGGAAAGACATTTGTTAAGATGACAACTTCTTCTCCTTCTGAGCTCGGGTAATCATAAAGCTTTGCCAACAGATATGAAGGCACGTCCTCTTTCCAGTCTTTTCCCCATGTTTTGAGGTAATTTGTTGTCAGCGGCATGAATACAAGTCCACCATAAATAAAATAGGTCGGTGGTTTGTCGTATTGATCTCTATCGACCAGATTGAAATAGCCAACTGCTTTGGTAAGATTGAATTCAACCTGCTTTATCTCTCCATCCCGCAGGATTTCCATTTTCTGATTCTCACCTATCTGATGCATCTGAATTAAATGATTTAAATCGATTCGTCCTGTGGGACCATTAGCAATCGTTCCATCACCTGCGATTTTGTGGCCATCTATGGATAGAATTACATCTTCCGGAAATATTTTGCCGGTTGCTGGAGAACCAGGGAAAACAGCATTTACCAGGATTCCTGTCTGCTCGTCACCTAAACCGTATTTGCTTCTAAGCCCAGGGTTTTCCATGTTCTGCACAAAAGTGCCATCCTCAGGGAAACCGTCGAGATGTCCGTCCTCCAAGTCATCCAGGAAGTGTTTGATAACGGGAGTCGGTACGATATAGCCGATGTTTTCACTATCACTCAGGCTCTGCATGGCTACCCCGACAATTTGATCTCCAATCATCACTGGCCCCCCACTGTTTCCAGGATTTACGGCTGCATCAATTTGTGCTGCAAGGAACTTAAAACCACTGTGGACATAAGTTTGGAGTTCAATCCTTGAAATGACCCCTGATGTTGTGCTCAGCGTATCACCTCCTATGGGAAAACCATAAACTATTACCTCCTGCTGCATCTCAGGCAACTCTCCAATTTCCAATGCTCTCAGGTTCTGAAAGAAGGAAAGATCGTCCACGGTGATTAAGGCCAAGTCTGTTTCGTGTGATACAGCCACAACCCTGGCATTATATCTTTTGGGTCTACCGTGAGATTGGACCTGGATAAAAGTCTGGTTGCTGACAACGTGGGCATTGGTCAAAATGCGATTGTCGCTGATAACACAACCTGTCCCACTAACTGATTCCGGCCTATAGGTATTCCAGGGATTGTCATAGTCAGGATTGGTTTGCGTAGTATAAATCTTGACGATAGAGTTCTGTATATTGGGATTAGCTTTGGAAACATCTAAGAGACTGAGAAATAAGACTGTTATTATGATGGATAGTTGTAATATCAACTTTATATTTCTATTCATTAATCCTCCGTTACTGTAGCTCTAAAAAAGTTTAATACATTGCCAACATTTTGAATTTGTTAGGTCTAAATAATATCTAAGGTGTCAATTTACAATCTTTACCCTCATTCCACTTTCAAATAATTATCAAGCAGAGTCTTCTTTATCAGCCACTTAGGAACACATTGTGGCACTTGACTTAACTCAAAAATGCTAGTATAAATACCTATATATGTTTTTTGATTTATAAACCTCTAAAATAGAGTCATCTTAATTGAGGAGAGGTTTATGCTATTGAACACAATTTCGCCTCCGAGGGTAAATGCCCCTACGGAGGTTTTTTACTTTTATGAACAGATACACTGCAAAAGAACGGACGGTGTTAGACATCAGATAATACAAAGCGTTTGAGGGCGGCTGCAAATGGACTGGAGGAGTTATTTATGGAAAACAGATCTAAATGTAAAGATGTCTCTTATAAATGGATAGAATGGAAGGTTAAGTCAATATTGGAAGAAGATCGTTCCTATGCTGTTGGCCGTGACAGCACTCATCTATGTACGTCATGCAAAAAGATTAGGGACGATATGGGAAATTGGAATCATATAGAAGCTTATAGCAGGGAACATCCTCATGCAGAATTAACTCACGGTACCTGCCCAGAGTGTGCAAAAAAATTTATTTGGAATAATTTCAATAAATAATTTTAACAAAGATCATTAGGAGTAAGTAATTTTTCAATCAACTTACACTTGCCGGTCAGGCCAACCTTTTTTAGAGTAGCAACCTATACCCTTTTGTCCCCCCAAAGAAAAAGGGACTCAGCCATATAAGCTGAATCCCTTGCTATTACTGGCGTGCTCACTTCGGCAGATCAATCAAACAATCTGTCTTTACCTCGACCATAATTGCTGTAGGCAACCTGATCTTGTTTACTGCCACCCTCTAGGTCATGACCGAGTTTCAGAGCCAGGAATTCCTTTGACTCAGTCTCAACTCCCAGGATCTCAGCAAGTTTGTACCAGCCTTTACCTCTGTTGAGCCGGTATTTATTAACGGCCTCAATTGCCGTTTCCTTTGATAGTTTCTTGAGACCTCCTTCCTGCATTTCACCAAGCCTCAACATGATGTAGGCATCTGCAGGGCTAGCGAAAATATTGCGCAGGGCAATCACTTGAATGTCGCTTAGATCAAACCGTGCTGCAAGCTTTGATCTAAATACCACTGGGGCACTCTTGGCCTCTTTGTTGAAATTCCTGGTCCAGCCAAAATCTTTTGCTGCTACAGTTGATGAAAGGATAAAAATAGCCACTGTAGAAATTAGTAAAATTTTAAAGATCTTCATATATCAATCCTTTTGCTGGTTTCTAATAATAATAATCATTCACTTTAAATATGTAATTATTAATGTGCCGTTTGGCAAACAATATCCCTCTTTAAAAGAAAAAAGCTGGGGCAATTTAATCAGGATATTTAATTGAAAGATAAGTGCTCGATATGAAGAGAAAAGCTGTGTGCAACAAAAGGGATGCGTTAATTTTTGCAAATTTGCAAATCATTTATCTGACAGTGTCAAGTAGAAAAGACCTATCCATTGCCCCATGATATTATCGGGGTTTTTCATTTCATATGCAGAGCATTAGCAGAGGTGAGATCCTGTGATGCAAAACTATCAATTGCTGCTATGAACCTGGACTAGCAGTCCCATCCTAAGAAAGTTACTATTGCCAGTGCACACCTTAACTGGTAATTCTCCACCATAGAGTCAATATTGTAGCAAGAAATGTTGACTTTTGATAAACTTGTTCAATTCTGGAAATGAACCCACTAACAAGAAAAAGTGAGATTCACATGAAAAAAATATCACTATTTGCTCTTATCCTTTTATTACTGACTGGATGTAATTCATCTGAAATGGAGGAGGCATTGTCCAATTCAGGTCAATTAGCCCCCAATATGCCATCTGAAAAGAAGGCTGCTTATGCTGAGAACGAGAAAATTAAAAATAGCGAATTTAAGTTAGTAGCAAACTTTGCAGTTGATAATAAAATAACAAATTACACTCCAATTAACATTCAAACAGATGGCAATTGTGTGGAAGAAGTCATTCAATCAACTAATTGGGAATATTTTGATATTAATGCAAAAAATTGTCTTAGTTTTAGTGAAAAATGTTCAGGTGGGTATGCGAAAGTAGGCGCCTCTAATAAAGAAAATATATCCAATAAAGTTTCAATACATTTGGCAGTAAAACCCAATTGTGAGATACGCTTTAGAGCAGGAATTGGAGATCCGAAAAATAAGTGGAATGTTACTACTGAGGAAGGGAAGTTATTAACTGTATATTTATCAGGCAAAACATCTAATATCTGGGAGATAAATTATAGTGAGGTTTTCTCAGATTTATAGGAAGTAGTAAAAACAATATTTTGTCAGACATTATGTCTATACATTGACAGTCGCAAACCATTACTGAAGTATCAAGATGTACGATGGATATGTTGACTCAGATTTTGTCTGATCAAAGTTAAGATGTTGGCAAGCCCAGGGGAATTTCATCCCCAGGCTCTCACAGATCCGGACGTGAGATTCTCGGCTCATCCCGCTCCTATCGTCCAGCCTTTTAATTGAAAGGCTTTGCTTTATCCAACAAGATCCTCCCATTTCTGGTTGTCTCATCAATAAAGCTGGACAATGCAGCCCCTTCGCTCCATCGCCATTACAGAGACTTCATCACTACTACGGGCTGCTCCGCCCCTGTGCTCCGCATCGGTACTCTCATCCTTATTAGAAAGCAGCTTATGTTCCTGCATTTCATTTTCAAGTGCCCGGGAAGCGGTATTCATTAAGAGCAAAGTTTTTTTTATTACGCCCATAACGATCAGTACGAACAGCGCCCCTCCCAGAAACACGATGCCTGTTATAAGTTCCAGATATTGATCCATACTCTGGAACTGGAGATACAGGAAAGCGCTATATCCCAGGAGAAACAAAATCATCAAGCCGGTTATTACGGACCATTTTCGATTGGTTGCCTGACTGACTGTTTCATTAATTTTCAGACTGACTTTCACGGAAACGATCATGAAACATAAGCCGATCATGACCAGAAGAATTGATATATTATGAAAATAATGAGTATTCATTATTTCAACGGAAGTTAATATTTTGTGTCTTGTAAAAAGTTTCCTTGCTTATATTGATAACAGATTCCGATAGGGAATAATTACCACTTAATTGCTACGATGCAAAAACTGAGCCTACCTTTACTGCTTTATTAAGCAGCACATTTTTTAAGTTAATTTCAATAAATACAAAACGGTATTGAGTTGAAATCCAGATTTCAGGAAATAGCTTGTAATAGATTTCGTGGGATTTTAACCAAAATGAGTTGGGGGTTTAGCCGCAATTTTATGGTTAGGAAGAGTTAACAGAAAGTATAGATGTCTTGCCAACATCTATGGTTTGGGCAAGCTAAATTTGTCTCAACATGTACAGTGGACATGTAGAGCTCTCCTGAGAAATACAGCAGGTGGTTTTATTATGCATTTATGTTGGAAATGAGGAGGTATTGCAAATACCCTTAAGGTTGCTCAAGAGGTTGCGTAACAAAAAAAAGGGGTCAGGCCAAAAAGCCTAACCCCCTTGCTATTTTTGGCTCCCCGGGCCGGACTCGAACCAGCGACAAGGTGGTTAACAGCCACCTGCTCTACCAACTGAGCTACCGAGGAACACTATCAGAAGCGGGTTGTATAGTATATATAGCAAACTTCGTCAATACCTTAGCAACAAAGAAATTTAAATCTTTTTCCCGGGAAGTTCAACCTTTTTCCTTGACTCCAAACTGTCTCAAATGTTAGGGAATAGGGCTTTGACATCCAGGAGGATCGGGGCGTAGCGCAGCCTGGTTAGCGCGCCTGCCTTGGGAGCAGGAGGTCGCAGGTTCAAATCCTGCCGCCCCGACCACATGGTTTGCTG
>Ga0210119_1000008_pt1 | contig 45435 bp, 40 predicted proteins | sample China_Bullhead_C_2_FD_184859 | JGI IMG/M metagenome (GOLD analysis project Ga0210119, IMG submission 184859) | Wetland microbial communities from San Francisco Bay, California, USA, that impact long-term carbon sequestration -... | ecosystem: Environmental > Aquatic > Marine > Wetlands ... | reverse complement strand
TTGCCATGCCTGGAGTGCTTGCCATGTTGGCCGCAGGACTTCTCTTCATTCTTCTGGGGGCAGCTGTTGCCCGCCGTCCATCAGGCAAGTCCGGCATATGGTTTTCAGGTCTTGGTTCAATCCTGGTTGCGCTGTCACTCTTTCTGACGGCAGGATTCAACAACACCGCTTTTTATCCCTCCAGCTTTGACCTGAACAGCAGCCTGACCATTTACAATGCATCCAGCAGCCGTTACACATTGACAGCCATGAGCTATATTGCCCTCGCGGTGCCGCTGGTTTTGGCATATATTGCTTATTTCTGGAGAAAAATGGACAGGGAGAAACTTTCGACCGGTGAAGTCAGTGATTTTACCGCCAAAGAGATTTATTGATTACAAACTTCTGCAAGAGCTGAATAATGACGCTACTAATAATTCTTGGCTGGTTTGGACTGCTCATCCTCTCTTATAAGGGTGCGGAACTGCTGCTGAAAAAAAGCGGCAACCTTTAAAGCGCTCAGCAGAGGAACCGTTACTTCTTTTTCTCATGAACTGTTTTCAGCATAAAAGACACCACCTCGTCAATGCTCATCTCAGAGGAGTCAATGACAACAGCGTCAGGGGCCGGCTTCAGGGGTGCCAGTGCCCTGCTGCTGTCATCCCTGTCCCGCTTCTGTATCTGGGTTAAAAGCTCTCCGTATTCAACCCTCTGGCCTTGTTCCATGAGCTGTTGCTGGCGGCGCTTGGCCCTTTCCGCGGGAGTGGCGTCTAAAAAAAACTTGTAGCTTGCCTCCGGAAAAACAATGGTGCCCATGTCACGGCCCTCGGCAACAATTGCACCATTTTGGCCGATTGCCCGCTGCATTTCTGTGAGCTTTTTGCGAACTTCCGGCTCAGCCGAGACCCGGGAAGCCACCATGGCCATTTCAGGTGTCCTTATAGCATCGCTTACATCCTCGCCATGCAGAAAAACCCGGGTTTCCTGGCCCTCCTCTCCTGGTGCCATTGTCATTTCAAGTGTGGCAAGCAACTGCACCAGCTTTTCCCTGCCGTTCTCAGCCTCAAGGTCAAAACCCGAGCGCTCCACCTGCAAGCCGACCACTCGGTACATGGCACCGGTATCAAGGTAGGTGTAATGCAGTTCGGCTGCCAGTAATTTACTGATAGTGCTCTTGCCGGCTCCGGAAGGCCCGTCAATGGTGACAATATCTTTTCTCTCAACCATAACCCAGTTCTTTCAAACTTTTGGCAAGTGTTTCCACAAACCGCTGATTTTCATGTGCACGCCCTACAGTGATCCGGATATAGTTCGGGTAGCCATAGGCCTGCATGGGTCTGACGATTACCCCCTGGTGCAGCATGTGCTCATAGAGTTCCCTGCCGTCCCCGTTCACATCAATAAGAAAAAAATTCGTCTGGGTCTCCATGGGACGGCAGCCAAGTTTTGCTACCTCCCTGCGCAACCAGGCTATGCCATCACGGCTTTTCTGCAGGGTCATCCCGTAATGCTCATCATCTTCCAGAGCGGCCACGCCCCCGACCTGGGCCAGTGAATTGACATTGAAGGGCTGGCGTATCCGGTTGAGATAGCCGGCCATGTCCACATCCATTATGCCATAGCCCAAGCGCAGCCCGGAAAGACCATAGGCCTTAGAAAAGGTGCGCAGTGCTGCCACCGGCTTTCCACCTCTGATATAGGCCTGAACATCAATGCGCCGTTCCGGGTCCATAAAATCCACATAGGCCTCATCAAGAACCACGATAATTCCCTGCGGCAGCTGCTCCATGAATGATGCAAAATCATCCCTGTCGATAATGGTCCCTGTCGGATTGTTGGGGTTGTCGAGAAAAACCATCCTGGTTTTGGCAGAAACCGCCCCCAGAATTGCCTTGAGATCATGGTGCATACCTGCGGCAAGCTCCACCACTTTGTTGCTCCCACCCTGGACCTGCACCAGCTTCTGGTACATGAGAAAGGTGGGGTGACTGGTGATAACTTCCTCCCCGGGCTGAAGAAAAGCAGCGATCAGCAGCCCGATGATCTCGTTTGAGCCGTTGCCAAAGACTATTTCCTCTGGTTTTACGCCCAGTTTGCCTGCCAGGCTTTGGGCCAGGTAATAACAGCTGCCGTCAGGATAACGGTGCAGGTTCTGCAGTGCCTTTTTGATTGCCTCCACCGCCCTGGGGGAAGGCCCCCACGCATTTTCATTGGAGGCAAGCTTGATGGAACCGGTCAGGCCATACTCCCGCTCCAGTTCCTCAATGGGCTTTCCGGGCGGATAGGGAACCAGGGTGCTGATATGTGGTGCAACCTTGAGTTTCAAGGTGAACTCCTTATTGTATTATATTAAAGATTTTTGGGCCGCAGGTGGGAAATATTCATGCGCTGCTCAAGGTTATAGGCTGCCCGCAGCAGCTTCTCTTCCTGAAAATGGGAGGCCTGGATCTGCAAGCCGATGGGCAACCCCGCACTGCTGAAGCCGCAGGGTACGGAAATGCCGGGAATCCCTGCCAGATTGGCTGATATGGTCAGAATATCAGACAGGTAGAGGCTCAGCGGATCATCTATTTTTTCTGCCAGTTTCCAGGCTGGTGTAGGAGTCACCGGCGATGCCAAGACATCACAGGTTTCAAAGACCTTTTTAAAATCTTCGGTAATCAGGGTCCTGACCTGTGAGGCTTTTTTATAGTAGGCGTCATAGTATCCCGATGACAGGGCATAGGTACCGATGATAATACGCCGCTTCACCTCATCGCCAAAACCGAACGAGCGGCTGTTTTTGTAAATATCAAGCAGGGTGTCGCTGGACCTGTCCCGGAAACCGTACCTGACACCGTCATAGCGTGCCAGGTTGGAGCTGGCTTCTGCCGGGGCAACAATATAGTAGACGGCAACACAATAATCGTTATGGGGCAGCGAAACCTCAACGATCTCTGCGCCTGCCTCACGCAGGCTATTTATGCCTTGCCTTACTGCTGTTTCAACTTCAGGATCAAGTCCCTTGATAAAGTACTCCCTGGGTATGCCGACCTTCGTGCCCTGTAACCCTTCTGTCAGCGCTATGCGATAGTCAGGGACCTTCTGATCCACCGATGTGGAGTCTTTTGCATCATGCCCGCTGATAACATTCATCATCAGAGCACAATCTGTTACATCCTTAGTCAGGGGGCCTGCCTGGTCTAGGGAGGAAGCAAATGCCACCAGGCCGTAGCGGGACACCCTGCCATAAGTCGGCTTCAAGCCGACAACCCCGCAATGTGAGGCTGGCTGACGGATGGAACCGCCGGTGTCGGTGCCCAGGGAGGCAATGCACTCATCAGCTGCCACCGAGGCAGCAGACCCTCCGCTGGAGCCGCCGCAGATATACTCTGTGTCCCAGGGATTTCTGGGCGGGCCAAAGGCGCAGTTTTCCGATGTTGAACCCATGGCAAATTCATCCATTGACACCTTGCCCAGGAGCACCGCGCCTGCCGCTTTTAACTTCACTATGGCGGTGGCATCGTAGGGCGGCACAAAATTTTCAAGAATCCTGGAACCGCATGTTGTGCGCATTCCGTCAGTACAGAGCACATCTTTAATGGAAAAGGGGATACCGCACAGCGGTCCACCGGTGCCCTTTTTGAGCTCTGCATCCGAAGCTTCAGCCCGCTTGAGTGCTCCTTCAGGATCCAGGGTGATATAGGCCTTGACCCTGTCCTCGACTTTTTCAATACGCTGCAGAACGTCCCGGGTCAGTTCAACTGCAGACACCTGGCGCCCGTCCAGCATTTCCCGAAGCTCATGAATGGTTAATCTATGTAATGACATTGTTTTCAGCTCATCTTCTTTCAATTAAAAAATCTCTCAGGAATACCATGCGTGCCATGGGCCTTGGGTTCTTTAAATCACCCGCGGCACTACAAAAGCTTCGCCGTTCTGCTTGGGCCCGTTGGCCAAGGCCTTGTCCCTTGGCAAAGAGGGTTTCACAACATCCTCGCGAAAGGCATTTGTAATGGAAATGGCATGGGTGGTCGGTGTGACGGACTCCGTATCAAGTTCATTCAGTTTGGCCACATAGTTGAGTATGTCATCCAGCTGCAACGCCATTGCCTCCAATTCTTCCCGGGACATGTGCAGGCGGGCCAGGTCGGCAACATGGGAAATTTCCTGCGGTGTAATTTTCATGATACATCCTCTTGTGTGTCTAGGTGTTGTCTATGTGCAGCAATAAATTGACAGACGCGTAAAAAGTCTGCCGTACAGCTATGCGATGGCTAAGGAAAAAGTTGCTATACAGGTAAGCGCAGACTCCGAGGAGTAGTGGTGCCGCGAAAGGGCAGGCATACATAGGGTATGTTGAGCATTTCGCGAACGCGCTACGACACAGTAGAGCGACTTTATACGAAGCCATCAAGAGTGGTATATTTACAAGCTCCAGTATCTTTTTGCAATATCTCTCACCTGCCCGATAACTGGAACTTCCCGGTCAGCATCAATAATGGCCTGCAGCGTTGCCCCGTCCACCTTGCCCGGGCATTCCGGATCTCCGCTTAATTCTGCTAAAACAGCCAGGACCCCGTCCCGCAAACCACGCAGGTTATAGCCGCCCTCAAGGGCAACCAGGAGCCGCCCATCGCATATGTCTGCGGCAAGTTCAACGATCTGCCGAGTCATACAGGCGAACCCCTGCTCCGTGACCGCCATGGTACCGAGGGGGTCAGCGAAATATGTATCAAATCCTGCTGAAATAATAATAAAATCAGGGCGATATTCCCTTGTTACAGGCACAATTATTTCTTTAAAAATACGGGCAAAGGCCCGGTCGTCCTGGCCTCCGGACAGGGGTACATTTACTGTAAATCCCTCTCCCTCCCCGGCGCCGACCTCACCCAGGCTTCCTGAACCGGGATAGTACGGATAGGAGTGTGTTGAAAAATAAAGGACCTGCTTCGAGGAATAAAAACTGTTCTGAGTGCCGTTGCCATGGTGCAGGTCCCAATCGATGATGGCTATGCGCTGCAGCCCAAGATTCTGCAAACCATAGCGGGCCCCAACAGCAACGTTGTTAAAGAGGCAAAAGCCCATGGCGCGGCCGGCCTCGGCATGGTGCCCGGGCGGGCGCACCAGGGCAAATCCATTGTCTGCCTCTCCCTGGACAATCATCTCCATACCACCAATAACAGCCCCGGCTGCGAGGCAGGCCGCGTCAAACGATTTTGGCGAGGCCTGCGTATCCGGGTCCAGGCTGCTGAAGGTCTTGCCCGCTGTCCCGGCCACTCGCATAACATGCTCTTTGGTGTGGTTGAGTTCCAGGGCTTCCACAGAGGCCGGCGCAAAGTCGGGATACAGGAAAAGCTTATTCAGGGGCGGCTGTTCAAGCTGCTCATAAATTATCCGCAGGCGGTCGGGTGATTCTACATGGTTGAAATCCGGGATATGTTCCAGAAAAAGGTCATTTTTAAGAATTGCCGTTTTACGCATTGGAGAACTCCCTTGTTTAACGTGTAATGTTCACAATCCTTTCTTCGGTAATCAGAATATCCAGGGGCTGATCATGGGGCTCCAGCGGTACATTATCCACGACCTGCAGCTCAAAGGCAAGCCCTATGCGCTTGGCCTGCGGGGCATCATTTAGCAAAAAGCGGTCATAGTATCCGCCCCCGTACCCGAGACGCCCGCCATGGATATCAAAAACACTCCCTGGAATGACCGCAGCATCAATTTCACCGGGTTCCAGGCGCAGAGACTTCTTGGGGTCGGGCTCCGGGATGTTGTAATAACCGGGCACAAGATCCTGCTCCGGGTCTTTTATGAGCAACGGTATCATGCGGACCGCAGAAGCTTCAACCAGGGGGACAGCCACGCGTATATCCCGGTTGATGCACTTCTTGATAAGCTCCAGTGTCTCAACCTCGCTGCGAAAGTTAACATAAATGAACAGGGTTGACCATTGCTGCATACCCAGTAATGTCCAGAAATTCTGCATGACAGAAATGCTTTTGGCTTGCCTGACTTTGTCACTTAGCCCGTCGCGTGCCCCTAATATTTTTTGCCGTAATGCCTCTCGGTCTTCTTTCATGTGCCAACCCCCAACCTGTTAATTCTCCGGGCTTAAATTGTATACGCTCAAAAGAGCATTTTTCGGCTCGTGTCTGCAAGCAAAAAACCCTTCTTCTTTCCAGGGCTTGACAAAATTACATGGCGGAAGTAAGAAAAAATGAATTATGCTTCATTTTTTGTAGGTTTTCTTATTTGTTTATGGTAACTAATCTTCTTCGGTTACGAAAGCGCGAGGCGCTTACCACGCTGTGGTGCCAGGATCCTTGCTTTAAGCAGAGCCCCTCATGATGCTGAAAATCCCTGACTCCTTCTGGCGACCGGGTTTTGTTTTTTTATAAACGGGGGGATTATAGACATGGATACCATTAAGGCGGACAAAACGCTCGATGCGAAAGGCTTGGATTGCCCCATGCCGCTGCTGAAGGCAAAAAAAGCTATGGAAACACTTGAACGCGGTCAGGTCCTGGAAATCCTCGGCACTGACGAGGGCTCCAAAGTTGACCTGCCCGTGTGGTGTGAGCGCGTTGGGCATGCCTTTCTGGGAGCAAAAGAGGAAAAGAATTATTTTAAGTTATATATTCAAAAAGGATAAATCAGACAAAACATTAACTGTTGCACTTTCTCTTTTCAGCAAGGATGCGACACAATTTCTTTTTAGGAGGTAAACATGGCGAATTTAGGTATTTTTGTAACGAGCCCCAAGAACATGGCGCACGTCATGGGGGTTACAAAGGCGGCCAAGGCTAAAGGGGCCACTGTCAAAGTTTTTTTCACATGGAAAGGAACACTGCTTGCCAAGGATCCCCAGTTCCCAGAGCTCTGCAAAATTGCCGATGAAGTCGCGATCTGTGCAGACAGCTATAAAAAAATGGGATACGACCCTGAAAATGACATTCCGCCAGGTCTTACCGCCAAGGAAATGTCAACCCAGGCCAAGCACGGATATCTCATTGATGACTGCGAAAAATACATGACACTGTAAGGGGGAAACCATGCCAAAAAAAGTGATGTTTCTATTAGACAAAAGTGATGACGAAAAAAACACCCTGGATGCCCTCAGGTCGACCCTGGGGCTTTCCGTTGCCAACCACTACTCCTATGCTGTGGTCATGAATCACACCTTGGGCAAGTTTGATGACTACAACGCGGAAAATGTCGAATGGATCCGCGACATGGAAGGGGAAGCTTACACGACAGAGCAGGCCAATGCTGACACCAACGGCTTGACCCTCGTTACGCTGGAAGAGGTGGGGCAGAAGCTCAGAGATATCGACGTTATCGTTCCCTACGGCAACTAAAGGTTCACGCGAGACTAGAAGGAGAAAATTATTATGAAAATTTTGCATGTATATCGTTCAGAACCTTCTGAGACCACCAAAAAACTGGTTCAGATCGTTTCCGAAGGAAGAGAAAGTGAAAGCTTTGATCTTAATATGGATAATCCTGATTATAATGCCCTGGTAGACCTGGTCCTGGCAGCAGACCAGACCATCTGCTGGTGGTAAGAATATTTGACAAGATTAGATAACAAAAAGAGGCCTCTCCATGGGGCCTCTTTTTGTTTAATCTCCCCATGCGACTCAAGGCCAGGATAGTCATTGAATCTCCCTGTGGCACCCTTCATCTCTGTCATCATTCCAAATCACAACGGCGAAAAAACCATCGGCCGCTGCCTGGATGCCGCCTTTGCTTCACAATACAGCAACTTTGAAGTTATTGTTGTTGACGATTGTTCCACTGACAGTTCCACAACCGTTATTGAAAAATATCCTTGCAGGCTCATCCGCCTTTCAGCACATGGCGGTGCTTCCAAGGCAAGGAATACCGGGGCCCAAAACAGCACGGGCGAAGTGCTCTTTTTCATTGACAATGACTGCCTCCTGCAGTCCGACACCATTACAAAGGCGGCTGGCGCGTATCAGGAAGAGGGGCCTGGATTCATTATTGGCGGCACCTACACCCAGCTGCCCTATGACCAGAAATTCTTCAGCATCTTCCAATCCATCTACATTCATTACTCAGAAACAAAAAACACCCGGAACCCTGACTATGTAGCCACCCACGCCATGCTTATAGCAAAAGACCTTTTTCAGAACAGCAAAGGCTTTAATGAACAGTTCATGCCCATACTGGAGGATGTTGAGTTCTGCCATCGCTTGAAAAAAGCGGGTGCCAAACTGCGCATGGTTCCAGAGATCCAGGTGCAGCATATTTTTAATTTCACCCTGGCCAGATCAATGCGCAACGGCATCAGAAAATCAAAATACTGGTCTATCTACTCCATTAAAAACCGGGATCTGCTCTCCGACTCAGGCACCGCTTCACAGGAATTTAAATTTAATGTGCTTTCGTGTTTTATGAGTCTCCTGCTGATACTTGCCGGCGTCCTGTTGAAAAACTGGATTTTCGTGCTGCCGATCCTGCTGCTCTTTGGCTGCAACCTATTCCTCAACCGGCACCTTGTCAGGGCTTTTTTCGCTGTCCGCGGCCCTTATTTTGCAATCCCTGCCGTGCTGTATTATACCTTACTCTATCCTTTTGCTGTGGGCATTGGTGTCTGCAGCGGTTTTTTCAGCAAATATTTCGGGTTGCGCCCATGACTTATTCCCCTTTCCGGCACCTTGGTTCTATCGTATGGAAAAACCGCCCAATCCAGTTTACTTTTTTTCTCACCCGCAGGTGTAATGCCAAATGCCCCTTCTGCTTCTATATCTCCCAAAAGGAGCAGGTGCTTTCGTCGCAGAATGAGCTGTCCCTGGCTGAAATCGAAAAATTAGCGCCGCAGCTTGGCAAACTCCTGTGGCTGGCATTTTCCGGCGGCGAAATTTTTCTGCGTTCGGACCTTGTCGAAATAACGCAGCTCTTTTACAGAATCAACCGGCCGGCAATCATTCTTCTGCCCACCAACGGCCTGCTGCAGGAGACAATTTACCATGCGGTGGAAACAATCCTGCAGGAGTGCCCCAAAAGCTCCATTGTGGTCAAGCTTTCCCTGGATGGCCCGGAACCGGTCCATGATACGCTGCGCGGGGTTGCAGGCGCTTATCATAAAACCCTCAAGACCTGCAAGGCCCTGGGAAAACTCGTTGAAAGGTATGACAACTTTGAACTTGGCATCAACACCGTATTCTGCCAGGCCAACCAGGATTACATAGATGAAGTCATAGACCTTGTCCAGACTCTGCCCCAGGTCAAGACCCATACGGTCTCGCTCATCAGGGGCGAGGTGTTCCGTGATGACCTGAAGCAGGTGGATCTTGATAAATACAAAAAAGTTATTGATCGCCTTGAGTCAGACCTGAAAAAAAGACTGGCGTCAATGTATCGTTTTCGCGGAGCCAAACTCAAGGCGGCCCAGGATATTTTGCAGCGCAGGCTTATCCATGAAGCAGCCCGCCAAACAAAGCGCTCTGGACCTTGTTATGCCGGAAAGCTGAACCTGGTACTGACTGAAACCGGAGACCTTTATCCCTGTGAGGATTTTTCTGAGCACATGAAATTCGGCAATGTGCGGCAGAGTGAATATGACCTGCAGCATTTACTGGAATCTGATCGCGGCAGAAAAATTCTTCGATTCATACACAACAAGGGCTGCCACTGTACCCACGAGTGCTATTTCATGACCAATATTTTATTCAATCCCAGCCGTTACCCTGCCCTGTTAAAGGAATACCTGCAGCTCTAACCCGAATTATTCATGACAATTGCGAAGTCCTTCTGCAATGGAATCCAATGCGAGTTAGGGCGGCGGCGACTGTCACACCCCCCTTGCTTTCGATAGTTAGAGCATATAGCGAACCTGCTGTTATTCTGCATCACCGTCACAGATCGGTTTGCGCTTGGCATAACCGGCAACATGGATACGTGAAATTTAAGGGAGACGATATTACCTGCTGCGTTTGAAAAGGTTCTTTTCTGCCTGCAGCCAGAAAAGGCTTTTCAGCCCCTGCCAGGCGGCAAGGAGGTCATTCAAGCTGCGAAGTGCCAGGAAACGGCGCCAGAGGAACTTTGGCCGGGAATAGAATTTTTTGAGTGCCAGCTGCCGTAGTTCGGAAATCTGCTCCCGTGTCATGGTATAAGGCACAAAGGCTGCACCCTGGTAAGTGTAATCCGACAAATCTTCAGACATTGTGCCGTATTTTTCGATATTGTCATAGAGCTCGGTGCCGGGAAACGGAGTTATGGCATGGAAGTTGGCCATATCCGGGTCGAGTTCCAGAGCAAATTCAATGGTTTTCAGGCCATCCTCGTAGGTCTGCCCTGGTATACCAAAGAGAAAAGGTGTATACACTGTCAGCCCCACCTCCTTGGCAGCCTTTACCGCCTTGCGGATCTGGTTCGGGGTTATTCCCTTGCGGATGGCATTCAGGTCCTTCTGGACTCCGCTTTCAGCACCGAACAAAATAGCCCAGCAGCCCGCATCTTTGAATGCCTTCAGCAAAGGCCTGTCCACCTGGTTGACTACAGCTGAAGCGAACCAAGTAAAATCAAAGTTGCGCTTCTTTATTTCTTTGGCAATTGTCATGGCCCTGTTGTAATCAGCTGCAAGAGTATCATCGATAAACTTGATCTCCCTGTAGCCCTGGCCCAATACAAACTCGATCTCTGCCATGACATTTTCCACGGAACGATACCGTATGCCGCTCTTACGGTATTTGTCTATCTGAAAACAATACAGGCAGTTGCGGTTGCAGCCCCTGGCGGTCATGATGACGGCAACAGGCTTTCTTTTGTAGGTGGCAGGCGGGGGGATATATTTGCCGGCTTCGCCCAAAAGTTCACGGGCCGGAAAGGGCAGCGCGTCCAGGTCTGTGATAAGGGGACGGGGTGGGTTTTTCTTGATTTCATTGCCCTGCCGGTAGGCCAGTCCTTCTACCCCGTCAAGATCTGCTCCGGAGCCAAGTCGGGCGAGCATTTCAACAACTGTTATCTCTCCTTCGCCTGTTACAACAGAATCTATATCCGGACAGTCTTCAATACATTTTTCCTGCAGCGCCACGGGATAAGGCCCGCCAACTGTCAGGAAAACACCTGGAAGGCTCTGTTTGATTGCAGCAGCAGTCATTTTGGCCTTTCCCCAGCCAAAGGCGGTGGAATAGAGGCCGACAAATTCCGGCTGATACTCCTGAACCTGTCTCATAATTTCATCATGAGCCATAAAGGCCCCATTATAAAACCGCACCTCGTGGCCTGCCTGCTGCAAAGCTGCTGCAACATAGAGCGTACCAAGCGGCTGCCAGTAATTAATCTGGGAGCCCGCTGTCTTTGTGGAAAAAATATCTTCCGGGGCCCAGGCGGGTATGATAAGAGCACAGTTCATTTTTTTCTAATGTTTTAAGAAGGGTTTGTGAAAAATCACGCTTTATTGCAGATATTACCATGCACTCAAGCAACCGTGGCAGTTTCGCATAGCATATATTGAAAAGATAACAACGCCAAATAAAAAAGCCAGGAGAGTCCATACCTGACTCTCCCGACTTCAATGTCTCCCGGGCCCAAGATTATTTCGGGCTCCAGGTATTTATCTGCACTGAAAAGCGTACTGCGATAAATCGGCAGCAATTAAATCCTTATTTAACAATCATCACCGGTCGGTCAGCAGTGTTGGCAACCTCCCTGCTGACGCTTCCCATGAAAAGGCGGGCCCTTTTCCCTCTGGAACCAATTATAATCAAGCTGACATCCTCATCTTTGGCTGTCTGAACAATTTCTTCAGCCGGTATGCCTGTCTTTACCATTGTCCGTAAGTTGGGCACCGGTGACCTATCTTCAAGGGCACTTTTATAAAAATTTAGTATCTTTTCAGCTTTCTTGTCCATGGCTTCTTTGAATTCAGAGCCCTGGACCACATCCGCAAGTGTACTCAGTTCAGCATCACCCAGCATCTCGTCCATAAGAGACCTGCCGGCAAATTTTTCAACATACAGCAGGATGATTTCTTCAGGTGCCATGCATTTGCACATCTGCGTACATTTCTCAAAAATTTCTTTCGAACTTTTTGTATCGTCAACTGCGATCAATATTTTATTCATCACATTCACCCGTTATCGGTTAACGAGAATCCATATCATATTGTTTGATGGCCCCCGTAATCAAATACTCTATTGCCGTGCTGGAGGCGGAGGAGCACCATAACCGCCGGCGGCCGGCGGAGGAGCACCATAACCACCTGCTGCCGGTGGCGGGGCACCATAACCGCCCGCTGTTGGAGGTGGAGCGCCATAACCGCCTGCTCTTGGTGGAGGAGCACCATAACCGCCTGCGGCTGGAGGTGGAGCGCCATAACCGCCTGCTCTTGGTGGAGGAGCACCATAACCGCCTGCGGCTGGAGGTGGAGCACCATAACCGCCTGCTGCTGGTGGCGGGGCGCCATAACCGCCTGCGGCCGGGGCCGGAGCACCATAACCACCTGCCGCCGGGGCCGGAGCACCATAACCGCCAGCGGCCGGGGCCGGGGCTGCACCATATCCACCGGAAGGCTGCGCTTCATGGCCTTCCAGGCTTTCCCCTACTTTTTCAACTTCAGGCACTTTACCGGTCTGACTGTACATAGTCAGAAACCCCAGCATTCCAACCACTATTACTATTATTATTGCCAGAGGCTTATTCATGTGTTGACCTCCTTAGAGCCTTTTATGCTCTAAACGAATAGGGGTGATTAGCCTTTTTCGATCATGTAGATGATTTTGCCGCCTTCTTTTTTCTGCTCCAGGATTTCATGGCCGGCCTGTTCACACATCTGAATAATGGTTTCGCCTGATGAGGCATTGTCAAAGACAAGCTTCAGGGTATCGCCCTCTTCCATCTTTTCCAGTGATTTTTTGCAGTAGAGCTGGGGATGAGGGCAAACAAATCCGCACACATCCAATTCATAAGTATCGTCACCGATTTTATTAAATTTCATTTCAGCCATTTTCGTTTTCCTCCAAATTTGTTTCTGTTGGTTATGATATTAAAACTTATTTAAAAGTCTGCCATCTCTTTAGCCATCTTCCTTTCTGTCCACCAGTTAAAGAACTTCACCCCAAAGAAGGCTCCTGTAACCATGCCGAGACCAAAGAGCCAGCCGCCCGGATCTCCTCCTGCCGAGCGGATAAAAAAGGCGCCGATGTTACAGCCGAGACCGGGCCGTGACCCAAAGCCCATAAGGGTGCCGCCTAAAAGGCCCCAGACGATGAGCTCGCCCTTCGGTGCCTTGAACTTGAATTCATTTGCAATCAAAGAAAGTATCATGGCACCTAAAATAATGCCGACCGACATCCAGAGGGCCGGGTTGCGCCACAGTTCAGGCAAGCCGTTTACCACACCGAAAAAGACATTATGCCGCATATCTAAGCCGATTTTTTCCATGATCCACCCGGCAAACTGCGCTTCCTGGGTGGTAATATACCAGTACCCGGGATCAAAAACATTACCGAAGATGCCGACATCGCCGGTATGGCCCATCTTGGTCAGCAGCTGTCCGAAGTTTGTAACATTGAAGCGCAGCTGCATCCCTTTCATGACATAGATATGCCAACCGGCCGTGATGCCAATCAAAACTCCCATCAGGGTGGTGCGCTTAGAAGCCAGTACCATGTTCCATACCCCATGTAGATGCGTGCCCAGTCCTGATTCGGGAAGCGGGGAATCGGGGTTCTTTTTGTTGTGCTTTTTGCGTTTTTTTATAAAGCCTTTCTTCATATAGAAGTAATATATTACGAAAACAAGCAAAATAGCCGGGATTATGGCGTTAATCAGGGCATCGCCGATAAAATATTTCCAGGCACCTGGTAGGCCGCCAAAAAGCTTGGTGTGGGAGAGCTGGATCGTTCCCTTGTCAAAAATATACCCGGTGAGGTAGTAGTCAAACCAGGAGGTAACATTTTCTCGGGGCAGCCAGGTCTTGGACATGGAAGACTGCACCCAGGACTGCGGTACTAATTTAAGGAAGGGGCCTCCGGCCGTAACAAAAATAGCCTGTCCGAAAGAAATGCCCATAATCGACAGGACGGAGGTGCCGTTGCCTTCACCGATTTTATACAGCGAGCCCGAGGCGCAACCACCGGCCAGGACCATCCCCACGCCGAAAATAATCCCGGCAATCAGGGTGTGTATGCCGGCAGGAGCTGGGTGGAAGGTGCTCATATTGGTTGCTGCTAATAGTGCCTGAATAATACTGAAAAAAATCAGGGCGATCAGAATGCCTACCGCCATCCGCGGCACACCGGCTGCAAAAAGGTCACGTGAGGCGGAGGCAAAGCAGAACCTGCCATACTGCAGCATCATGCCGTACGCGAGCCCAAACCAGATATACACATTCAAGTACATATAATTTGCACTTGCACTTGCATACAGGACACTGAGCAGGAGCATGACCCCTATAATTATGTATGCCTTGCGTATATTTTTTTTCTCTTGATCTTCCATACTCCCTCCCTGTGGTTAAATCATTAAACAGTGGTGCATTTTGAACTGATAATGCAAGATCTCAATGAATAAGTTAACCGTTTGCTGTTCTTCCCTATACCCTTTGCTTTTTCCTTATAAAACTGTCTGAAAATCTGCCGCATATTTTTAAGACAGCGGCTGTTTGCAGCCAATAAAAAAATGAACCCTCACTCATTTTTATAATTTGGAGTGTATAATTTGTCATATGGTAAATGTCAAGAAAAAAGGTTCCTGTCCCTGTCGGCCCAAAACCCTTTATTTTTAAGAAGTTTTCCCGAAAAGGCCCCGGGAGAGGATAAAATTACCGATGCGGCGGCAACCTGTCATTTGTGGTACACCGTTACAAATGTCTGGTGCTGAAAAATATTTGAGCTCTGATTGAATTTCTTTTGTAATGGATAGCGTGAAGCTTTATTTTGAATATCTTGCGGCAGGGGGCGTTTTAGATCATCTGAAATTATGACCAGCGCATCTATATTTTTATTTTTGGTGCCCGATTTGAGGGAATAGTATCCGGGCAGAGATAATTCCCAGGTAAAACGGAGCGGGGCGGATTTGACCCGTTCCAAAACCTCCGGCTGTATCGGTTCATACTCATAAACAAGTGTTTTCCGCGTGTAAATGTCCAGAACAGGCACCGCTGTCGCAGGGTTTACAACAGCATTGTCCCCGGCAAAGCTTACGACTTCAACATTGGCCCCAGGGATTGAATTTACATAGTGCCCTGCTGCCTGCAGGTTCTGGATTCCCAGGGTTTTCAAAAAAGGCATAAAGCCCATGAAGGCCAAGACATAGGATGTCCCGACAACAGACAAAATCACCTGTTTTGTCACTTTTTTGTTTTGTGTCTCGCCAATGCCATAAGCTGCCATTAGGGCAAACATCGGAAAAACAGGCATTGTATAGCGTATTCTTTTCACCTGCAGAAACAAAAAGAGGAAGAGGAGAAAGCTGACAATTAAAAACCTGAAATCCATTTTTCTGACAGCTGTAAAAATTGCAAAAAGGGCTGCTGCCGATATAAACGGATGGATTTGAAATAAAAAGGTGGAAATGTAGCTCTCGCCCCAGCGATCCAGGCCCGGTTTCTGGTACTCTAGCAGAAAGCTAAGCTGTGGACCCAGAATATCCCGATATACAAAAAAGAAAATTCCTGCCATTACGAGGAATAACATGATTAAAACCAAGCCCCGCCTTATAGCCTTGCCCGGATGTAAGCCTATAAAATAAGCATAAATAACCGGTAAAAGCGTAAGCAGCATCCAGGTTGAGTATTTTACATAAAAAACCAAAAACAATGAGAAAGCGGCCAGTATAATACGGCCTGCTCCGCCATTTTTTAAAGCATTAACACAGGCAACAACCGCGAGCATGAAAAAAAACATGGTCGGCACATCCACCAGTATCAAGGGAACCTGGGTATACAGGTATGGAAAGCCGAGAAGCAGCAACCCCCCACGGAAGCCGGTGTCTTCATCCCACAGGTTTTTGCCGAGCTGGTAGGTTAAAACAACGGTTGAAGAATAAAAAAATGTATTGAGAACCTGGATGAAAATTCTTTGCTCGCCAAAACATTTAAATACCAGGCCATACAGGAAAGGGACCAAAGGCAGATCTGTCCAGGCAAAAATTTCCCTGCCCCACTGTTCTGCAAAATATCCAATCCCGTAAACGCTGAGTTGTTTTGCCTGGGTAAAGTATCGTGAACTATCCACAATAACCTCTGGTACAGACCAGAAGGATGAAGCCATGACAAAGGCAGCGACAAAAAGCACAAACGGTTTACTTCTTTCATAAAACGTCACTTGGCTGAGCAACCAGGCAAAAATCAGAGCTGCACCCAGCGTCAAGCCAATACGGGAAAGGTCCACAAAGTCAAACACCCAGCTCCAGCTTGTGAGCCTGTTGTCATCAAGGTGTCTGTTGAAATAAAGCACAAAGGGGGTTGCCAGGCTCAGGATGAATATGAACAGGTGCTGATCCACATCTTTTTCTTTGCCGCCTTTCATGCCTTTTCTATATTCTGCTTTTCGCCGCTGGTTTTTTGGCTTTAATATCAGACTATTAAATTGTCATGTCCGCTTGGTTGCCGCTTTGCTCTGCCAAAGCCGACATCTACCGATACTTACCCTACATCTATTGCATTTTTGACTTTTTTTTAACACCTTGACAAAAAAATGCGGATAAACAATAAATCTTTCCTTTGTATATTATTTCGTTTCAGGAGAGAGCAAAGGAAAAAATCATGGCCGAGATCACGTTTCTTGTTGAGGGCATTGTCTGTACCGGTTGTGCCATGGATATGGAAAATATCATGCTTGAAATGGATGGCGTGGAAGAGGCCACTGTCAATTTTAAAGATGGGATTTTTTCCATTACATATGACCCTGGCGAGATTGAAGTGAAAAACATAATAAAAAAAGTGAAAAACCTTGGATTCAAAACCAAAATATTTACAGAACAGAGCTAGTTTTATTTTTTTATTTCAGGTGGTTAGAAAAGTTTCAAAAAATAATAATTTTTCTTGACTACTGTACCACAGTGTGGTATCAAGTGCTACCGACAATCTTTTTTTTACAACATATTGAATAAGCTAGAGGGAAACCATCTTGCCGCGACCACCAAAGATGGTAGCTATAATTAATATGAACTAGAGGAGGTAAATTATATTTAGTATTTTTATTGGTCGCGCTCAAAAATAATTTACAAAAAACAAGAATTTAATAACGGGGGGAAACATGAAAAAAGTATTATCAACTGTTGCTATTCTGTCCTTGGTCGCTGGTGCCTATTTTACACTCAGCGCCGTAAACTCTTACTCACCTGTCGCGGTTGCACAGGCAGCCGGCAAAAGCACCTATGCCGGCACCCTTTACATAGCCGGCATGGGCGGCCACTTTTCCAAAGCCGATGTCTCCATCGACCCGAACAATCTAGAGGAACCCATCACCGTAAACAAAGTTGAGATGGTGGATATCGGCGGAGCCGGATACCCGACCCACGATGCCAGGATTGATGCCAGTGACAGAAATACCATGTACTGGTCAACTTACAAGCTGGATACCTGGAAGGACAAGAATGCCAAGGGCGGCAACCTGCATGTGGGAAAAACCGACCTCAGGACAGGTGAAGTTGTAGCTGACGTCGCCTTCCCGGCTCCCGAAAGAGCAGCATGGACCGGTGCCAACTACTGCGCGTCCGGCCAGTCCGAAAGTTCCTATATCCCTATTTCTATGGCCAACGAGGGATATCTCGATGTGTATGACAAAAAGACCATGAAGCTGATGCACCGGGTGTTTTTCGATGATCTTGGCATCAAGGCCGGCGAGACAACCTTTGCCCACGGCATTAATACCCCGGACATGAAAAAGTTCCTCTTGACTGTCAACGACACTCCTGCAGGCTTTACCAAGTGGACCGGCAACACCAAGCTCATGTATCTTGACATGGCAGCCCTGGAGCAGGGAAAAATCGTGAAACTTGCCGAAGCGATGATTACCGGCAAACCCAAAGATGCCGAAGGCGGCACCATCACCTTCAGGCAGTACTTCACCGATGACGGCAAGTACCTCCTGCAGTCAGGTGCTGACCGCGGTTATCTCATCGATGCCGAAACACTGAAAGTGCTCGACGAGATCACCCCGCTGCCAGGTGAAAACCATGACATTAAACCAACCCCGGACGGCAAGTATGCTGTTATGACCCTGCGCGAAAAAGCCAAGGACTTTGAAGGCAATGACTCTGTTGACGGCACCCTCCTGCTCTATGATATTGAAGCCAGGAAAACCGTTGGCAAGTCAGCATCTGTCTGCTTTGCCTGCCATAAGGGCGAGGGCATCGGCAAGGCCATTCTCTGCGGTCTGGATGCTAACTGGAAATAACTTTTTCCAATCTATCTGTAGTAACTATTATCAGTTGATTAGATGCGGGCTTCGGGTTACCTTACCCGAAGCCCTTTTTTTTGTTTTATAAACACCCAAACAAGGCAGAAGAATATCCTGAAAATATGGCTCAAATTTCTTTTATTTCCGTTGCTCTTAAAAATCTGAAGCGAAAAACATTCAGGACAGGTGTACTTGTTTTTGCCATTGCCCTGCTTGTTTCACTCCTGATATTTGCCATCTCTTTTACGGTCAGCGTGGCGTCGAGCCTGAAAAAATCTTCGGAACGCCTGGGGGCCGATCTTGTTGTTGTGCCGGTTGGAGCCCGCGGCTTTGCCGAAGAATTTCTTCTCGAGTCAAAGAACACCTCCTTCTACATGCCCTTCAGCATTATTGAAAAGGTCAGGAAAATTGAAGGCATTGAAGCTCTTACGTACCACACCTACCTTTCTTCAATTTCCGGCCTGTGCTGCGATATCATGCCGACCAGAATTGTTGCCTACAACCCTGAGACGGACTTTATCATCAATCCCTGGCTGCAAAAATCTCTCGGCAGGCCGCTGCAGCTTGGTGAGGCCATAGCAGGGTTCGGCACCAGTGAGAACCTTGGCCTCGGCCTCCTGGATATTGAGGCGACCATTTTTAACAACCGCTTTAAAATTGTCGGCGTGCTTGAACAAACGGGCACCGGCCTGGATCATGCCCTGTTCATGACCGAAGAAAACCTGCAAAACATCATTGAAAGCGGCAAATCCCCCCTGAAAAAAGGGCAAATATCGATCATTTTCACCAAGCTTAAAAAAGGCTTAGACCCAGATTTTGTTGGCAGGATACTTGAAGGAGAAATCCCCGAGGTTGATGTGGTGGCACGAAGCGATATGGGCGAAAAATTCATCAGCACCCTTGCTGATATCAACAAAATATTTTTACTTACCACAATTCTAGCCTCAGTTCTGACAACCTTTCTTGTCTGGGCTATTTTTTCTGCCATTGCCAATGAGCGCTCTAAAGAGATTGGCATAATGCGGGCCCTGGGCGCCAAAGAATCCCATATTGTCAGGCTCTACCTTATAGAAGTCCTGGTGCTGGGGCTTTTAGGCTCCATAATTGGAGTATTGGCCGGCACGTACCTTTCAGCACTGCTTGCTGGATCGTTCAGCCTGCTGAAAAACATTTCTGCGGGCCTGACAGTCAACCAGCAAGCTGTAATCGCCATGGTGGGTCTTCTTGTCGGAACCACCATCTGTGTGACCGGCGCCATGATGCCCATTAACCGCATTAAAAAAATGGAACCGCTGCTGGTTATTAAAGAGGAATAGCGTCTTGTTTCTACACATTGAAAACCTGACCAAAATCTATACCGTTGACCACGAAACCCTCGTGGGGGTTGACAACATCTCCCTCTCCATCGACAGGGGAGAGTTTTTATCCATTGTTGGACACTCGGGATCAGGAAAAACCACCCTGGTCTCCATCATCGGCGGTATCCTGAAGCCAACCGCCGGAAGGGTTTTGCTTGAAGGTGTAGATATCTGCACCCTTGACGATAGCAAATTGTCTGAATACAGGGCCAATAGAATCGGCTTTATGTTCCAGTTTGCCAGTCTGCTGCCCATCCTTACAGCCAAAGAAAACGTGCTGCTGCCTGGAATATTCAACCCTGGCCCCAAAACAGATAAGGACAAAATCGCCCGGGACCTTCTGGAAATGGTTGGGATCGGGGAAAAGCTGGACTCTTACCCCTCGCAACTATCCGGCGGTCAGCAAAGAAGAGTTGCTATTGCCAGGGCCCTGCTAAACAAGCCAGATATCATACTTGCTGATGAACCAACAGGCGATCTTGATGAGGAGACCGAGGCTGAAATTATGCACCTGCTTCAAGAAATTAACAAGACGCAGGGAGTGACCATTATTCTGATAACCCACAACCTCGGATTGGCGGGAAAGGCACAAAAACAATACAGAATGAGCAGGGGCCAACTGGCGGATATTTAACCGGCAGGACCATTTTTACTAAACAAAAAAGCCGGTAAGGGTTAATTGCTGGCACCCCCCGGCTTTTTACAAACCCAAAATCCATCCCAAAAATCTTTCATCCGGCCGGTTTTTTAACTTGAACTGCCTGTGGTCCTCTTTGGGTCTGTTCTATCTGAAATTCCACCGTTTCGCCTTCCTGCAGAGAACGAAAACCTCCGGAGTCTTCAATACCAGAATAGTGTACAAAAATATCACCATCGCTTTCTGTTTCAATAAAGCCATATCCTTTTTTGTCATTAAACCACTTCACCTTGCCTTCCATAATACTGTTAGCTCCTTTTCGTTTTTGTGGTTTTATCCAAAGGGTGTTCCGGTGGAAAATACTGCTAAACTCTTTTTTCTTGATATAGCTCTGCTGCTGCCAACAAAACACCGATGCCAAACAGGACACTCCAAAAATGAATGTTCATTCATTTAAACAATATTTTTGCTCTCCGCCATAAAAAAATTTTATTTGTCTGCCGGGAACAGTTTTTCCATGACCCTATCATGAAAATAGGGTCGGAATTTTTTTATTTTGATGTTGTCCCTGCTGGGATGCACGCGGTTGCTGAGTAAAACAATAACAACCTCTTTTTCCGGATCTATCCAAAATGATGTCCCTGTAAAACCAAGATGCCCTACGCTTATTGATGATAAGCGGCTGCCACTGCTGGACTCTTCTGCTGCCGGTGTATCAAATCCGAGAGCCCAGCTGCTGCCGGGTATTTTTCGCTGTCTGGTCAGAAAACTTACCAGGTTCCCTTTTTTTATATTCGGATGCTCTGCCGTCCCTTTCCACAAATCAAGGATAAAGCCGGCATATGTTGTCACACCTTCAATATTTCCAAACAGTCCACAGTGGCCAGCCACTCCGCCCAGTGCAAAACAATTATCATCATGGACTTCTCCACACATTATTTTTTTTCTCCACGGACAGTTTTCTGTTGCAACAAAATCTTTTATGGGGCGGCTTTTTTTTCTTTTACCTATGGAATTATAAAAAATTTTCTTTTCCAAATGAAAAGGTTTTAAAACCTTTTCCTCAACATAGTGAGCCAGGGTGCATCTTGCTTTTTTTTCAATTATTCTGCCAAGCAGAATAAAGCCAAGATCGCTGTATATAGAAGTGGTCCCGGGGGTATTTTCCAGTGGTTCTTGCAGTATCAGTTTTTCGACAAGCTCCATTTTTTTGTTTTCTTTTATTTCCTGTAAAATATGAAAATACTCCCGGTGCGCCGGAAATCCTGAACAGTGACTCAACAGGTGCCTTATGGTTATATTGCTTTTTTCCCCCATTATTTTTTTTTCTAACAGTGAGGAAAGGGTTTCATCAATATCAATTTTCTTATCCTCTATAAGGCAAAGGATTGCCAATGAGGTGGCAAGGGGTTTTGTTAATGAGGCAAGATCAAAAAAATTATTTTTGTGGAGTTTCCTTATTTCCGGATAAAGTGATGCATTGCCATGATGGACAATAGCCATTTTTTTTTCTTTACCTAAACCACTGACAATACCAGCTGCAGCAGAAGGAAAAACTCCCTCTAAAACCCCTTGTTCAAGCAGTTTTTTTATATCCTTTTTCAGTCTAATAAAAGGGGGTTTTCCGCGCTTCATTTTTTCGTATTTTGTGTGTCTTGTAAATGTTTGTAATTAAAGAGAAAAAATAGTTGTTATTAATATTTAAAAACATTGATATTTTGTTGTATTTCCTCTATAATAATCTCTTTATTTTTTGGCTTTTTTTATTCTTTTGTTTGGCATTATTTTTATAAAATGTTGATAACTTTGTTTTCTTGGTTTTGAGTTTTTTTTTATAAATTTTTTATTAATAACTTTTATAAATAAATCAATATTTTATATTTATTATTAACAAATTAATACTCTTAATAATAATATTCTTCTAAATACATAAATAATAATTATAAAGAGGTATCAAATTATGCCATTATCAATCAATGTTTCAAAAGAAGATTTTTTACCAGCTCTTAGTTCCTTGCAAAGCATCACCGGCAAAAAAGGTACCATGGCTATATTGGCCAACGTACTTATCCAAACCCAGGACAATTATATTGAAATAATAGCAACTGATCTTGAGGTTGGAATAAAAAAAAGTGTTGCTGCTGAAATAATAAACCAGGGTTCCATGACCTTACCTTCTAAAATTTTATATGAAATAGTAAAAGAATCAGGATCAGACAGTATAAAAATAGAAGAAAAAGATAAAAACTGGGCCAAAATTAAGGCAGGGACCAGTATGTATAACCTGGCTGGTACTGCAAGTGAAGAGTATCCTGATTTTCCAGAATATAATGAAGAAAAACTTATTTCTTTACCCTGTGATTTAGTGAAGGAACTTATAGACAAGACTGTTTTTTCAGTGGCACAGGAAAGGGAAAGCAACTACACCCTGACAGGCATTCTTTTTGAAAAAGGAAAAAACAAAGAAGGAAAAAGCATTTTAAGAATGGTTTCATCTGACGGTCATCGCTTGTCTATAATGGAAAAGGAGTTAGATAAAGAAAGCGATAAGATTATTATAGAAAAAAATACCCTTATACCAAGAAAAGGGGTTTCTGAAATTAAGAAAGCATGCGAGGGGCAGAAAAAATTTTCCATTGGCTCTGATAAAAAACAAATTGTTGTTAAAACAAAAAATGCTCTTATGATTGTGCGCCTAATGAACGGAGAGTTTCCAGATTATGGCAGCATTGTAAATGTTATTGAAAAGAAAAATGTAATAGAAATTGAAAGACTCGGTTTCCTTGAATCCCTGAAAAGAACAAACCTTTTTACCGAAGATACATTTAACGCAATCCAGTTGAGTGTTGATGAGAATAAGCTCGTGTTATCATCACAAAATATGGATTACGGAAATGCCAAAGATGAAATGGAAATAAATTACACAGGTGAACCGCTGGAACTTGGCTTTAACTGCCGTTATTTCATAGACACACTCCAGGTAATGAGAAGTGACATGATCAGGGCTTATGTCAATTCTGATCAGAGCCCATGTCTTTTAGAGGGTGATGCTGATCAGGGGTTTATAAGTATCATTATGCCCATGAAAATATAAATAAAAATAATAATTTCACACCCATCAATAGGGTCACTAAGATAAAAAAATGACTCCCGAAGCTATTCCTGCCGGATGAGAGTTTATTTGAGGCCGGAAAAATAATAAAGGTAAAGCGGGAGATAAAAATTAAACGGAAAAAAAATGGAACCAACTGAGAAAAAAGAAGAAAAAAACGCCTACGGAGCTGAACAGATAAAGGTTCTGGCCGGACTAGAAGCGGTCCGCAAAAGACCGTCAATGTATATAGGCAATACCGCAGAAGAGGGCTTGCATCACCTGGTATACGAGGTGGTTGACAACAGCATTGATGAGGCCCTTGCCGGATACTGTTCCAAGATAAAGGTGATAATACATCAGGACAACTCTGTTTCTGTAGAGGACAATGGTCGCGGTATCCCGGTTGCAAAACACCCGACCGAAGACATGTCTGCGTTGGAACTTGTCATGACCACCCTACATGCAGGCGGCAAATTTGACCATTCAAGTTATAAGGTTTCCGGTGGCTTACACGGGGTGGGTGTTTCAGTGGTAAACGCCCTGAGTGCATGGTGCCGTGCTGAAATAAAAAGAGACGGCCATACACACGTGCAGTCTTATTCTTTCGGGGATAAAGACAGCGACATAGCAACAACGGGTGAAACAGAACTTACAGGAACCAAAATAACCTTTAAGCCCGACCCATCAATATTTACGGAGACAACGGAATACAAATATGAAATTATTCAAAACAGGTTGAGAGAACTGGCCTTTCTAAACAGGAACGTGAAGATTGTCCTCCACGATGAAAGAAATGGTGCTGAGGATGAGTTTCACTACGAAGGCGGGATCAGCCAGTTTGTCGAATATCTGAATCGCAAGCGGACCCCAGTAAACCCCGAACCAATTTTTTTAGATGGCGAAAAGGATGGAGTGCAGGTCGAGGTTTGTTTTCAGTATTATACAGGCTACACAGAAAGACTTTTCTCGTTTGTCAATAATATCCATACCAAGGAAGGCGGTACCCACGTCACCGGTTTCCGGGGTGCCCTTACCAAATGCATCAATCGCTATGCCACCGAAGACATCATTCCCAAGAGCATGAAAGAAAAAATGGGGGGCGATGATGTTCGGGAGGGTATCACCTGTGTGATTTCTGTACGGGTGCCTAACCCACAGTTTGAAGGCCAGACAAAGACCAAACTGGGCAACAGCGAGGTCAGATCGATCGTTGAGTCGATCTGTAATGAAAAACTGGGGATATTTCTTGAACAGAACCCCATGGAAGCCAAGAAGATCCTTGCCAAGGTTGTTGAAGCTGCCCGGGCTCGGGAAGCGGCCCGCCGTGCCAAAGAGCTGTCAAGGAAAAAAGGTAACGGTATTGATCTGTTGATGGCTGGAAAACTTGCAGAGTGCCAATCAAAGATACCCGCAGAAAGAGAAATATTTCTGGTTGAGGGTGATTCAGCCGGCGGCAGTGCCAAACAGGGTCGTGACAGGGTGTTTCAGGCTATATTACCTTTACGCGGCAAGATAATGAATGTTGAAAAGGCCCGTTATGACAAAATCCTCTCAAGTGAGGAGATCAAGCAAATCATAGCTGCGTTGGGCACCGGCATCGGCAAAGATGATTTTGATATTGAACAGCTGCGATACCATAAGATCGTAATAATGACCGATGCCGATGTTGACGGTGCCCATATTCGCACCCTGCTCCTGACCTTTTTTTTCAGGGAGATGCATTCACTTGTCAGTGCCGGACATGTATATATTGCTCAACCGCCCCTTTACCGCCTGGGGCGCGGCAAGAAGGAGCAGTACTTTGCCGATGATGAGGAACTGAACCAGTTTCTTTTCCAGCAGGCCAGCTCTATGATGTCAATCAGGAAGGGCAAGAAAGGCAAAGAGATGGCTGGAGATGAGATGGTTGATCTCCTGAAAAAGCTGTCCGGTTACCTTAAAATCATACAATATCTTGAAAGGGTGGGGATCTGGGAGGACATGATAACCTTCCTGCTGAATAATGATGTCAAATCGGCCGACCAGTTTGCGGATATTACATTTGTTGAAAAATTAAGGGATCACCTTAAGGACAAGGAGTTTATCCTGGGAACGACAAGACCCTGTCACTGGAAGCCAAGTTGCTATGAGTTCGATGCCGCCTACAAGGATAAAGCCCACCTGATGGTGACAGTTGGTCCGCAGGTTCCCCTGATCCCGGAATACCATGCTCTTCTTAATCTTTACCCGAAGGTTAAAGATTTGATCGGGGATGCGTATACAATTGACAATAAGAGCCAGCAGGTTGAGGCTGAAGACTGGAAAGAGCTTCTCGAGGTGGTTCGCAAAGAATCCTTCAAGGGCAGCCACCTGCAGCGCTATAAAGGTCTTGGTGAAATGAATCCGGAACAGCTCTGGGAGACCACAATGGACCCGGATAAGAGAATCATGCTCCAGGTAAAAATTGAAGATGAAGAAAAGGCCGACGACATTTTTACCACATTGATGGGGGACAAGGTTGAGCCGCGGCGCGAGTTTATCCAACATCACGCCATGGAAGTATCCGAGTTGGATATCTAATAACCAACGTCATACTCTATGCGCGGGATCATAAATATTAACAAACGGGTTGTATAAGAAAAACGACAGGTAAACACACGATGGTGGAAGAAACAAAAGAAATACCCAAGGAAATTTTTCCTGAAATATCCATAGAAGCCGAGTTGAAAAAATCCTACATGGACTATGCCATGAGCGTCATCGTCGGCCGGGCTTTGCCCGATGTTCGAGACGGCCTCAAACCGGTCCATCGACGCGCCCTTTTTGCGATGCGGGAACTGAACAACTACCACAACCGCCCCTACCTCAAGTCAGCCAGGATTGTCGGTGACGTGATAGGTAAATACCACCCACACGGTGATACGGCGGCGTACGACACCATTGTTCGAATGGCCCAGGATTTTTCAATGCGCTATCTCCTGGTTGACGGCCAGGGAAACTTCGGTTCGGTGGACGGCGATTCGCCTGCGGCCATGCGTTATACCGAGGCGCGCATGACCAAGCTCGTTCAGGAGATCATCGCCGATCTCGATAAGGAAACCGTCGAATTCACTCCCACCTACGATAACAGCCTCATGGAGCCGGTGGTCTTTCCGGCCAAGGTTCCCACCCTGTTAATCAACGGCTCTTCCGGGATCGCCGTGGGTATGGCCACAAATATTCCGCCTCACAACCTGACCGAGGTGATGGACGGACTCATAGCCCTAATCGACAATCCCAGTATCTCTATCCATCAGCTGATGGATATCATCACCGGGCCGGATTTCCCGACAGCCGCCTACATCTGCGGCAGAGCAGGCATCAGGGAGGCATACGAAACCGGCCGCGGCTCGATTCTCATGCGCTCGAAGACCGAGGTTGAGAAGAGCAAGAAAGCCAATCGCGAATCGATCATCATCACCGAAATTCCTTATCAACAGAATAAGGCAAGCCTGATCGAGAAAATAGCCATGTTGATCAAGGATAAGAAAATAGATTCGATCTCCGAGGTCCGCGATGAATCCGACCGGCGCGGTATGCGGATTGTTCTTGAGTTGAAAAAGGACGAGATCGCCGACGTGGTTTTGAATCAGCTATATAAGATGACCCCGCTGCAGAGGAGCTTCGGGGTGATTTTGCTGAGTATTGTCAACGGCCGTCCAGAAATACTTAACCTTAAGCAGATACTCCAGCATTTTCTTCTGCATCGGAAAACCATCGTCTATCGTCGTACTGCTTACGATTTGAGAAAAACAGAGGAAAAAGCCCATATCCTTGAAGGCCTCAAGATCGCCATAAGCAATCTAGATGAGGTGGTAGAATTAATCAAGGCATCGCCGGGTCCGAAAGAGGCCAGGCAGGGGTTGATGGACAGGTATGAACTTTCGGAGATTCAGGCCCAGGCGATCCTTGATATGCGTCTCCAGAGGCTGACCGGTCTTGAACGTGACAAGATAGTTGAGGAATATGAAGAGCTGATGCATCAGATAGCCCGATTTAAGGAGATCCTCGCTGACGAAAAACAGGTCCTCAAGATTATCCACGATGAGTTCGAAGAGATCAAGGAGAAGTACGGTGACGAACGCCGTACCGAGATAACCGAGGCCCCGGATGAGATTCTACCGGAGGACATGATCGCCCAGGAAGAGATGGTGGTCACCGTTTCGCATGAGGGCCATATAAAGCGCAACCAGGCTGACCTTTACCGGTCCCAACGCCGCGGCGGCAAAGGGGTCAAGGGCATGCAGACCCACGAGGAGGATTTTGTCAACAGCCTTTACCTGGCAAACACCCACGATACCTTCCTGTTTTTGACCAACTACGGTAAGGTTTTCCACCGAAGAGTATTTGAAATTCCGCCGGCCAGCCGCATTGCGCGTGGCAAGGCGCTGGTAAACCTGCTTGATCTGACTCCCGGTGAAAAGGTGGCAGCGATTATGCCGGTCAAGAGCTTTGAGCTGCAGGAAGGCGAAGAATGTTACGTGATGATGGTCACTAAGAAAGGTATCGTCAAGAAGACCGATCTTCGTGAATATGCGCGGTCGATGCGGCGTGGCAAAATCGCCCTGAAGATCAGGGAAGGCGACGAAATTATCTCGGCGGTCATTACCAGGGGCAATAACGATATAATGCTTTTTTCCAGCAACGGCATGTCGGTCCGCTTTAACGAGCAGAGAGTCCGCCCTATGGGCAGGACTGCCTCAGGAGTCAAGGGCATGACCCTTAATCCCGGCGATACCGTAGTCGGCGTAGTGGTTGTTGATTATAGCACAGAATCGATCCTCTCTGTTACCGAGAACGGTTTTGGCAAGCGGACCGCGGTAGCGGACTATCCGGTTAGGAACCGTGGCGGCAAGGGAGTCTTCACAATTAAGACCAGCAAAAGGAACGGCAAGGCGATCGGTGCTCTCCAGGTCGTTGATGATGATGAGATCATGATGATCACCAACGGCGGCAAGATAATCAGGACCAATATGAAGAATGTTAGGGTTATCGGCCGGAACACTCAGGGAGTGAACCTCTTTAGGCTGGGCGCGGGTGAAAAGGTTGTCGGCATGGACCGCATGGCCGAGCCGTCGGGTGATGATGACGAGGAAAGCAATGAAACAGAGATATCACCCGAGGATTAATCTAACCGGATGGTAAGATCTGCCCGTCCAGCCAGTTGCGGTAGCAGATGCTGGTATCTGTAATGGTCTTGGATATTTTGGCAACCGGTGCCGGGGATAATGATGAAGAATTTATTCAGGAACAAGGCCAGGAGACAAACGGATGACAGTTGAAAAGATAGCTGTTATTGGGGCAGGCAGTTGGGGAACAGCCCTGACCAAACCAATTGGTGACCTGGGCCAAACAGTCTCCCTGTGGGCCCACCGAAAAGAACACGTTGAAGAGCTCAAAACGACCCGCCAGAACAAGGACTATCTCCCGGGTTTTACACTTGCAGACACGGTTACCCCGGTTGCTGGTCTCAAAGAAGCGGTTGAATGTCATGCAATCATCATAATGGTTGTGCCCTCCCATGTTTTTCGTGAAGTATTTACAGGGCTGGAACCATATCTGCATAATGACGCGATCGTAGTTTCCGCATCCAAGGGCATTGAAAATGACTCATTGCTTACCATGACACAGGTAATGGAGGATGTCCTGTCATCTGTCGCAGTTACTGGAGAAAGAAATATTAAGACAGGGGTGCTGTCCGGCCCCAGTTTCGCCAAGGAAGTTGCCGCAGGGCTACCCACTGCAGTTACGGTAGCTTCGCAGAAGAAAGAAGAGGCCATCCGTATCCAAAGGGCTCTTTCCACCTCGCTTTTCAGGGTCTATGCCGCAACAGATGTCATCGGTTTAGAGCTGGGAGGAGCCTTAAAGAACATTGTTGCCATCGGGGCCGGCATCTGTGACGGACTCGGATACGGCACAAATACAAGAGCAGCACTTATCACGAGAGGCTTGGCTGAAATAAGCCGGCTCGGAGTATCAATGGGGGCCGACCCTCTTACCTTTTCGGGTCTGGGGGGGGTGGGAGACCTGGTTCTTACCTGTACAGGAGACCTGAGCCGGAACCGCATGGTGGGCTTGAAGCTGGGACAGGGTAAAAAACTAAGTACGATCCTTTCAGAGATGAATATGGTTGCCGAGGGTATAAAGACAACGCGCTCTGCCTGGAATCTTGCCAGGAAGGTTGGCGTGGAAATGCCCATCCTGGAACAGGTGTATCAGGTTCTCTACCAGGACAAACCATGCAAGGATGCTGTCCGGGACCTGTTGGGCAGGAGTTTGAAAGAGGAGCAATACTAATGACAGATAACAAGGGGAACAGATAGCAAGTTCAATTGGTTGTGCTTTATGAATACCCACAAAGCATGTGAAGAGATAGGAGCTAGACCATTTTGTCTTCAGACCAGTCATTATGTTCAAACTGGGCATGGTCAGGCTTTGGAGGCTTGACCTCCGCCAATCGTGCCTCCAGCCACGCGAGAATTTTATCGAATTCCGCTGCCACCTGAGCCAGTGCTTTTCCTCTGTGACTGACCTTGTTTTTTTCTTCGCTCGTTAATTCTGCAAAGGTTTTACCATATTCCGGGAAATAGAAGACCGGATCATATCCAAAGCCAGAAACACCTTTCGGTTCCGTGGAGATTTCACCTTCGCAGCGGCCCTCGTATGTCAAGGCAGGGCCTGATGGTACCGCTATTGATATGACGCACTCAAATGCGGCGCCCCGATCGGCTTTCCCCTCCATTTCTCCCAGAAGTTTTTTTATGTTTTGCTGATCTGTGGCATTCTCGCCTGCATAACGGGCTGACATTACACCAGGGGCCCCGCCAAGGGCCTCAACCACAAGCCCGGAGTCATCGGCGATAGTCGGCAAACCAAGGACCTTGGCCGCAAATGAAGCCTTTTTATAGGCATTTTCATCAAAGGTCGTGCCATCCTCTTCAACCTCTGGAATAGGGCCAAAATCATTGAGATTTTTTATCTGCACAGGAAAATCTTCCAAGAGCTGTTGAAACTCTTTTACTTTGCCTGCATTTCTTGTGGCAAGGACAATTATGTGAACCATTGAATTTATTCTCCTCAAACAGAAGCAATTGCGTTATAGATATATGCAAATATTCGATGTTTGTTGACCAGGGGTTAGATTTACACGGAAGCACTGTACTGTAAAAAGTTTTTTTTCACATCTGTTTCGTGCCACAGGAAAAGGGGTAAAAACTTCGTGATAAAATATCTTCCTAGTCCAGCGCAGACATTAAAAGTTAACTGGCATGCAGCGAAAGAATATTTTTATGGTGCTCTCTTGTCTCTTTCCCGAATATAGCGTATAAATCACGTCACACCACAAGAAATGAGGCGTTGAATTCAGGCGTAAACTGTTTGCAAAAGCTTCTCCCAAAAAGGTTCCATCATGGCAGAGATAAAAAGCACACTTGAAAAAGTAATGGAACGGGCCGCCTCCATGGGCCGTGCCAGCCAGGAAGAAATTCAGAGCGAAGAAAGAGTGAAAGAAGGCATGCGCATGGCAGCCGACTATCTCCAGGGAAAGGAGGTTGATTTTTCTGGTATCCTGGAGGCAACAGGCGTTTCAGCCCTTGTTAAAAAAGGTTTGGTTCAGGTTTTTTTAAGAAATATTACCCTGCCAAGAGATGATGAAGGGCAAAGAGCCGAAAAGGCGATGCAGGGTCTTTTAGAGCTGGCAAAGGGAAGCGGCGACCTGGTATCGGTGTTCAGGGACATGAAAGGAATTCTGGAGCATTACCAACAGCACAAAAAAGAAATTCACCAGCAGGTGGAAGATGCCTTCAGGCAGCAGATGGAACAGGCCCTGACCCAGCAGACAGGCCAAAAGGGCCTGGGCATGAAGGTGGACCCGAGGATGCATCCCAAGTTTCAGGAGGAGTGGTCCAAGGTGAAGGCAGATCTGGACGGCCAGTACAATCAAGTTCTGCAACAGCACAAAGAATTGGTAGCCCAGAGATTTTCCGTTACCCTGTAGAAGATCAGGAAGCCTTTTCGATATTGGGTACATTGGAGCAGCGAAAAACATGGAAATAGAAATCCACCTGGATTTAGAAGAGGCCGCGCCGGAAGATTACCCAAAGATCAAGCAGCGTTTGGCAGACTGGTATGCTGAAGGAGCTGAAATACGCTATGACAAAGAGTGTTTCGGCCATATGCTGGAACTGGAAAAACCTTTCAGCTATAGGGTTAACCTGGGCAATGTTAACCCTATTGAGGCAATTCGGGATTTGCACGCCAGGGTCTATCGCCTGGGGGCAAAGGCATATATTTACTTTGTGCCATTATAACAATAAGTAATTCTTCACGATTTGAAATCACTTGCTAAAATTCAGGCAGCAATAAGACGTAAGGGTGCTGATGCCTTTTTGGTTACCCAGCCTGAAAACAGGCGTTATCTCAGTGGCTATACAGCCACCGACCTCTCCATTGCCGAAAGCGCCGGTGTCCTGCTTGTTCCCAGGCGCGGAACCCCTCTTCTCTTAACCGATTCCCGTTATCAGCTCCAGGCCGAGAAGGAGGCAGTCGGCTTTGAGGTGCTGCTCTTGCGGGGCAGCCTGTTGGAAGGATTGAAGATGGTTTTGGGGCGGCGCGGTCATCGAAGACTGGCCTTTGAAAGCCATTATTTGCTGCATGGTACCGCTATAAAGCTCATGGATTTGGGACAAAAGCAGGGGGTTGAAATGATACCGGTCAGCGGCATGGTTGAGAAACTGCGGATGATTAAATCCCGTGAGGAAATACAAAAAATCCAACAATCTGTTTTATTGAATGAGTCTGTTTTTCAGGAGGTATTTGCTGATTTAAAACCGGGCACAACAGAAAGAGAGGTTGCTCTTGCCATTGAATCAACCATGATGCATAGCGGTGCCGATGCTGTGGCATTTCCTACCATTGTTGCTGCCGGCCCGAACGCAGCCTTGCCACACGCAGTGCCTACAGAGAGGGTGATTAACGAAGGGGAGACAATAATTATTGACATGGGCCTGAAGCTGGACGGGTACTGTTCTGATATGACCCGGACAGTTGTTCTGGGTAAACCCGACAAGAGCATTGTAAAAATTATACGATTGGTGCGCAAGGCCCAGCGTGCTGCCATCAAAACCATCAAAGCCGGCATCATGGCCCGGGATGCAGACATGGCGGCTCGGGTGGTACTTTCCGGGGAGGGATATGGGAAAAACTTTGGGCACGGTCTCGGACATGGCGTTGGTCTTGCTGTGCACGAATCGCCGTCCCTCAACAGGATGCGGCGCAATAAACTCCAGGCAGGAATGGTTGTGACCGTAGAACCTGGTATCTATCTTCCGGGCTGGGGTGGGGTTCGCTTGGAAAACATGGTTGTTATTGAAAAGAAAGGATGCACCATCCTTAATGAGGACAAAACGTTTCTTGATCTGTAGGCAGCCTTTGAACCTTGCGGGGTAGTTCTCATATCAAGATTGAAGAAGCAACGATTGGCCTTTCGGCAGTAAGCGAGAAAGGGGCGCAAACAAAAAGCTGTGCTGCCCGTATGAAACGCAAACAGCCTAAACTGAGAGGGGCTGCAGAGAAAAGTTTTTAAGGGGAGGCGAGCTGTGCGACAGTATAAGATTGATGAGCTCAGCAGGGAAGAAAGGGCAAACATTGAAAGCTATCTGCAAAGGACCCTGAAGCGCGGTCCAGTGGACGGGGTTTACTGGCTTGAGGTTCCGCAGGACTTACTCGGCCAAGAACAGCGTGCCCATAAGGATTGCAACCCCTTCTTCTTTGGCGTGGTGCTTGAAGCTGAGGCGGTATGCTTTGAAATGCTGGTCCGCAGCCAGACGAATCTGCACTGTCCCTGTATTGCTTATGCGACAGCGGCACAGCGCGATTTTGTCCTGCGGTTCGTTGATAAAATGCTGCATGAAGAAAGGATTGTGGCCTGATTACAGAATTTATTGCTTCAGGATAGATCTTAGCAGACCCTTAAAACCTCACTAAGGTCAGTTACACCGAGAAGAATTTTTTCAATTGCATCCATGCGCAAAGTGCGCATGCCGTTTTGCAGGGCCATCAATTTTAACTCTTCGGTTGATGCCCTATCTTTAATGCCCCGCTTAATATCGTCGGTGCTTTCCAGCATTTCAAAAATTGCCCTTCTGTCCCTGTAGCCTAACTGGTAACATTTTTTACACCCCACTTTTTTTCTAAAGAGGGATTTTTCATAAATTTTATCCATCCCGTGTTTCTTAAACCATACTGGATCATAAGCCTCTTTCAGCTTGTTATATTCATCTGTGCCGAGTTTGTATTCCGTTTTGCAATTTGAACAGAGCTGGCGAACCAGTCGCTGGGCAATAACCATGGAAAGTGCCTCGGAAAAACTTATGGGGTCCATTCCCATTTCAACAAGGCGAACAAGAGTCTCAGGGGCATTATTTGTATGGAGAGTCGAAAAAACAAGGTGGCCGGTAAGGGATGCCTCAATGGCTGTCTTGGCAGTTTCCCTGTCACGCATCTCGCCAACCATAATAACATCAGGGTCGGAGCGCAGGAATGAGCGGAGCGCATCCTGGAATGTAAAGCCTATCATGGGATTGACCTGGACCTGCCGCAACCCTTTCTGGGTGATTTCCACCGGATCTTCCGCGGTCCATATTTTTCGATCCGGTTTATTGATAAAACCCAAGGCAGAATGAAGCGTGGTGGTTTTGCCTGATCCCGTAGGACCAACACACAGGATCATTCCAGCGGGCCGGACAAGCACCGCCTTAAACTTTTTCAGGGCATAGGGCGAAAAGCCTATATGTTCAAGCGCCATGGGCTCCGCCTTTGTCAAGATACGCAGCACAGCATCCTCATTACCGCCAACTGTAGGAGTAGTTTCCACCCGGTATTCAATTTTTCTATCCTTGTAGCGGATTACTACCTTGCCGCTCTGGGGTTTACGACGCTCGGTAATATTTAAATTGGACATAATTTTTATTCGAGACAGCAGGGCTTTTTTGTAACCGAAGGGGACTTCATGGCTGACGTGGCATATGCCATCAACACGGTAGCGCACGGTGAGGGGATCTTTTCCTATCCCCGGTTCAAGGTGGATGTCTGACGCATCTTTATTATACGCGTCTACAAGAATTTTATTCACCAGTTTGATGATTTGAGAATCTGTTTCATCAACAACTGCTGTGTCTGCTGATTCAGCAACATCAACGGCCTCTTCGGTCATTTTACCGATGAGGTCTTGAACCTTTTCTTCATCCCTGGTGTAATATTTGTCGATGGCCTCACTGATTTGTGCAGTAGGCGCCACTACAAACTTTATCCTGCGGTTGGTAATAAATCGCAGGAGGTCCCCAAGCTCCGGATGCTCGGCAGGTTTTGAGGTGGCTACCAATAAGTGGTCACCGTTGTCTTTAAGCGGCAGTATCCGCATTTGCGAGACAAGGGGGGAGGGGATTGCGTTTAAAGCCTTTTGTGTCGGCTCCATATCTTCAAGGTTAACAAACTCAAGCTGGAATTTGATTGCAAGTGCTGAGAGGAGCTGGTCTGCATTGATATGCTTGCGTTCAACAAGCAGCGCCCCGATTTTTTTCTTTTTATCTTTGACCTGCTGGGCAATGGCATCTTCCAGTTGTTCCTTGGTAATAAGTTTCGAGGCGATGAGAATATCACCGACACGGGCACTGGAAGGGATTTTGCCTGCTTTCTGCATCTTGCGCAGGATTTTTTCAATCTCCTCCTGGTTCAGGTTATGTTTCTGGGCGATTGTCTCGCCAATCCTTTTTTTCTTTATGTTGTTGTAATCACGGATAACTTCCTGCAGAGTTTCACGGGACACCATGCCCTGCTCTTCCAGTATTGTGCCAAGAAAGTTGAGCTGGCGGCTTGATTTCACTCCAGGGTGAGTAAAAAAAGCAGACCTGTAGGGATTGTCCAGATCAAGAAAAGAACCATAAAAGCCTTCTGCAAATGATTGATCTTTGGCAATCCTTACAAGGTGTTGGGAGCCATTAAGGGTTTCGATTTCCATGAGGTCATGGTCTTTGTGCAGGGTACTGCGATGGTTCGGGTCGTCTTTTTGCAGGATGCAACAGACCTCACTCAAAGGATAGGTTTTTTTCCTGCCGTTGCGGGATAAAATTACCTCAATTTTATTTTCATCAGGCAGAAAGGGACGGTTGAGAGTAGCCTCTTCTCTGCCTTCCAATAACTCTATAAGAATGTCCGGCTCTGCAGCTTTTGTTGATTGGCCTTTTGCATCTTTTGAACCACTGTCTTTTTTCGGGATTGACATGCTGTTAACCTAACGGGGCGAGTTTGAATTTAAATCTTTTTAAATATAGAGAAATTCTATCTACAATAACTTCATTACCTATGGAATACAAGACCAATTGTCAAGAAGAAATTCCTTTCTGATGCCCAAGAAACATATACCGCCCGGCGTGATTTATACATAAAATTACGCAATATAAAAAAACAAAATTTGCGGCCCAAAAGGAGAAAAGTGGGATGTTGACGCCCACATTCCAGGGGGTGAATTTTACTCATTGAGTTATGCTAGAGGAAGAGTCGCCCAAGATTTTTTTTTCAGAACTGCTTTTCTGCCGAAAGACCCTTGTTCTATTTGCTGTCTCGCGCTATCTTTTACGCTTAAAATATCGGAGGCCGCTCTTTCAAAACGGGATTATCGCAACGCCTTAATATCATTATATTTTTCGAAGATTTTTTCAGAACTAACAGATGAGGACCGTAATGCATATCAGACATTTATACAGGCAGGTAAACGATGAAGTGGAATTCTGCTTTAATATTGAATCGACAGCCCCCCTGACAGATGAGGAAATATCCAGGCTGCAGTTTCTTCTTGCAGATGGATTTATAAAGGAAACAGTCAGTATGCGCTCACATTTTCAGACGGCAGAATCAGATGTTGTGGAACTTGGTCCCAGGCTGAATTTTGCCACTGCCTGGTCGTCAAACATGGTTTCGATCTGTCATGCTACCGGCCTAAACAAGGTTACCCGCATGGAACGTTCCCGGAGATATCTTGTGAAAGACTTTATTGACAGGAAACAGTTTATTGCCGGCCATCATGACCGCATGACGGAATGTCTTTACCCCGAACCGCTTTCAACATTTGAAACCGGCATTGCCCCTGATGACGTCTTCGAAGTTCCTCTGATGGAAAAAGGAGCAGCGGCTCTTCAGGAGCTACCTGGCATCTCAATGGATGAGTGGGATCGAAATTTCTATTATGACTACTTCGTCGCCAAACATGGGCGCAATCCGACCATCGTCGAAATCATGGACTTAAACAATGCCAACAGCGAGCATTCACGCCATGGTTTTTTTCGCGGCAAGCATGTTATCGATGACAAGGAAAAACCCGAGACTCTTATGGAAATTGTACGGTCGACTCTTGAAGCCAATGGGACCAACAGTATTATAGCATTTAAGGACAACTCCAGCGGCATCCGCGGCCGGGATATTGCCACCATCCTGCCGGAGAACCCAGGAACTCCTTCCCCTTTCATCAAGCGCAATCTGCCCTATCACATAATTTTTACTGCTGAAACCCATAACTTCCCAACAGGTGTCGCTCCCTTTCCCGGGGCTGAAACAGGGACAGGCGGCAGGATCAGGGACATCCAGGGAACAGGCAGGGGCGGACTCGTAGTGGCTGGTACCGCTGCATACTGCGTCGCAAACCTGCAAATTCCGGGCTATGATTTACCCTGGGAGGAAAAAGATTTTTCCTGTCCCACCAATCTGGCGAGTGGTCTCGAAATTGAAATTGAGGCCAGCAACGGAGCCTCAGACTACGGAAACAAATTTGGTGAACCGATTATCCAGGGGTTTACCAGGTCATTTGATATGCGGCTTTCCAACGGTGAGCGCTGGGGGTTTCTGAAGCCGATCATGTTTACAGGAGGTATCGGGCAGATTGATGACAGGCATATTGAAAAGGCAGATGCTGAAAAAGACATGTTTATTGTCCAGATCGGCGGGCCTGCCTACAGGGTAGGTTTTGGCGGTGGAGCAGCATCCAGCATGCTGCAGGGAGATAATGTAGAGGACCTTGACTTTAATGCAGTGCAGCGCGGCGATGCGGAAATGGAACAGAAGATGAATCGTGCCATCCGCACCTGTATAGAGATGGGGGAAAAGTCTCTCATAGATGTTATCCATGACCAGGGAGCAGGAGGGCCGGGAAATGTGCTGAAAGAGCTGGTAGAAAAATCCGGGGGCAGGATTGATATCAGAAAAATCAAGGTCGGCGATCCCACCATGTCGGTCCTTGAAATCTATGTGGCAGAATACCAGGAGCGCAATGGCCTGTTGATCCGTCCGGAGAACATCGGAGCATTTAAGGAGATCTGCAAACGAGAAAAGGTAAATTGTGAAGTTCTGGGCACAGTGACAGGCGATGGCCGTTTTGTTGTTGCTGACGGGCAGGACAACACCACGCCGGTAGACCTGGAGTTGCATGAAGTTCTTGGCAACATTCCCCAGAAGACATTTTATGACAGGCGGCTGCAAGAACCACTCGCCTCCCTGGAACTGCCGCATAATTTGACGGTAAGTGGTGCCTTGCATAATGTTTTGCGTCTTGTCTCAGTTGGTTCCAAGCGTTTTCTTACGAATAAAGTTGACCGGAGTGTCACCGGGCTTATTGCCCAACAGCAATGCTGCGGGCCATTACAGGCAACCGTTGCTGATGTTGCTGTTGTCGCCCAGAGCCATTTTGGACTGAGTGGTGCGGCAACAGCAATTGGCGAGCAACCCATAAAAATGCTGGTAGACCCCAAGGCAGGCGCCCGAATGGCAGTCGGTGAAGCGTTGACCAACCTGGTATGGGCTCAAATTGATACCCTGGAAGGGGTAAAGTGCTCTGCCAACTGGATGTGGGCCCCGAAATTACCCGGGGAGGGGGCGGCGCTCTATGATGCTGCCTGCGCCATGCGTGATGCCATGATATCGTTGGGCATAGCAGTTGACGGCGGGAAAGACAGCCTTTCCATGGCCACCCGCGTAGAAGAAGAAACGGTAAAATCACCACGGGAATTAGTTATTTCCGTCTATGCAACTATGGAGGATATCACCAGGGTTGTTACACCTGATTTAAAAAGAGCCGGCGATAGTGTCTTGTTATTTGTCGACCTTGGCCAAGGACAAAACCGGCTGGGAGGATCAGCTCTGGCCCAAACCGTTAAGCAGATAGGCAATATTTCACCGGACATGGACAACCCGGACCTGGTGAAAAAAGCCTTTAATGTTATGCAGGAGTGTATCGGAAAAGGGTTTATTCTGTCCGGGCACGACAGAAGCGACGGAGGTTTAATCGCGACCCTTCTTGAAATGGCTTTTGGGGGCAACTGTGGTCTTGATATTGACGTGCGAGGAACAGGGAGTCCTATCGAGCATCTTTTTTCTGAAGAATTGGGCCTGGTTGTTGAGTGCACGCCGGAAAAGGTTCAGGAAGTTGAAGGCCTGCTCACGGAAAGGGCCATACCGTATGCGGTTATTGGCCGGACGACTTCTGAAAAGCACATAAAGATACAATTTAACAACGAGCCTGTTCTTGCTGAAAGCATGCAAGAGCTTCGCCAGGTTTGGGAGGAGACAAGTTTTCAGCTTGAAAGGTTGCAAATGAATCCTGATTGCGCGGTGGAAGAAAAACAAAACATTTATGATCGGCAGGGCCCCCAATACTTCATAGGCTTTACCCCCAGGGAAACATCCCAAGAGGTTCTTGAAAGTCCCGATAAGCCCAAAGTAGCCATCCTAAGAGATGAAGGAAGCAACAGTGACAGGGAAATGACATCGGCATTTTATGCTGCCGGGTTTGAGCCATGGGACATTGCCATGACAGACCTGCTTGCAGGAAAAGTAGGGCTTGAAGGCTTCAGGGGACTGGCAGCAGTGGGAGGGTTTTCCTATGCCGATGTGCCGGAAAGTGCCAAGGGTTGGGCGGCGACAATTCTCTTCAATGAACGGCTGAAAAAAAAGTTTGATGATTTTTACTCACGCACAGATACTTTTTCCCTGGGCGTATGCAACGGCTGCCAGCTTTTCGCCCTTCTCGGCTGGGTGCCATGGCAGGGCATTGAACCTGCCGGCCAGCCGAGATTTGTCAGGAATGTATCAGGCCGTTTCGAGTCCCGCTGGTCAACCGTAAAGGTAATGAACAGCAAGGCAATCATGCTCAGGGGCATGGAAAATCTGACTTTTGGTATACATGTGGCGCACGGCGAAGGACGCCTTCAGTTCCCGGATGCAACAATTCACGAAAAGATCAACAACGATGGTTTAGCTGCCCTGGCATTCGTAGACGATGAAGGCTTGCCGACCGAGCAATATCCCTTTAATCCAAATGGCTCTCCTGAGGGCTTAGCGGGACTCTGTTCAAATGATGGACGACATCTTGCCATGATGCCGCACCCTGAGCGTTCCTTTTTGAAATGGCAGGCCCACTGGCTCCCGGAAGAGATGAAAAAGGAACTGAGGGTTACCCCTTGGCTGCAGATGTTCCAGAATGCTTACCAGTGGTGCAGGGAAACAGAATAAACCCGTTATTGCGGCTTACCGGTCATTTGCAAAGCAAAAAAAAGGAGTTAAGCTTTTTTTGAGCTTAACTCCTATAATTTGGCGTCCCCAACGAGAGATGTTGACTATAAAGGCAGTAATGATTCCAGGCTAGGAGTTTGGATTTAAAAGAGGTAATATTAGAAGAAGATTAAATTTTATTTTTTAGTCTGAAAGCTGTTCATGTATCTGGCCAGGTTGTTTTGCGCAGGTTTGTAGGCCGGATTATATTTTAATGCTTCTTTAAAATAAAAAATTCCTTTATTGATATTGCCGGTTTTTATTGCAAGTAACCCCAAATTGTTGAGAGTTTCTGCATCTTGAGGGGAAAGTTCCAGAGCTCTTTCAAAGTTTATAGCTGCACTGGGAAAATTACCCTTTTGTGCAAATAGTATTGCCAGATTATTGAGTGCTTTCACTTCAGTGGGTTTAATACGCAAAGCCTCTTCATAATGTTTAATTGCCTCAATGCTCTTTCTCTGCGTTTGATAAATAAAGGCCAGACGGTTATGTGCTTTTGCAGTGACCTCATCATCAGTATTCATTTCAATTATGATTTTATAATGTCTTTCCGCTTCGGCAACTTCACCTAAACGGTAGAGATTATTTGCCAGATTTAAATGAGAGTCCGGCAAGTCCGCTTTTATGTTAACGGCTTTTTGAAAATGTCCGGAAGCCTCTTTTGCCTTTCCTTGTTCTTCCAGCACCATTCCATAATTATTCTCAATGAGCCAATTATTATCCGTTACTGACAGGGTATGAGCATATAGGGTACTGCTGTCCCTCCAGTGACTGACCTGGAACCACGTCAAGGTGCTTAATATCGGCAAGACCATAAAAAATATGACAAAGGCAACTGCTCGTGGAGTTTTCAACACCTGTAAGAAATGCGGTACTCCCCAGGCTAAAATTATATATATCCCGATAAAAGGTATATATACAAATCTGTCAGCATGGGATTGGGCACCAGATTGAAACAAACCTATTACAGGTACTAAACTGATAACATACCAAAGCCAGCCAACGATCAGATACGGATGTTTCTTATGCACCTTCAGCATTAAAACTGTAATTGCTACAAATATCAAAAAGTTAACAAAAACTTCCAACAAAGAGAAACTTTGCTCATATGGGTAAACTACGGCAAGGTTTATTGGCAGCAACAGCTGTACCAGATAGGCAATATATGAAGTTACGGCATTTTCTATTCTGGTAATTATGTTGATACTTTCAAAATTTACCAGGGCCCCGGCATTTAATTGGGAAAAAATTGTTTTAAGGCCCACCAGTAAAGAAAAGTTCAGGAAAGGTATTTTCTCCAGGATAATTTTCAGGGTACTGGTTTTTTCAAAGCGGCCCAATGGCCAATAATCTAATAAAATAATGACTATTGGAACAGTCACCAGCATGGGCTTCGACATCAAACCCAAAAAGAAGAAAAACATTGCGATCAGGTACGTCTTAATATTTTCTTTTTGGGTATACTTCAGATAACTGTGCAAAAAAAGCATGAGAAAAAAGGTACTGAGCACATCTTTTCTTTCAGTTATCCAGGCTATGGATTCTACGTGGATTGGATGACAGGAGAATAAAGCGGCAACAAAAAAACTCTGCCATTTTTTCCCGGTAATTTTATAGAGGATTGAAAATAAAAGTAAGGTGTTGCATATATGAAGTATCACATTTGTTACGTGATAACCTCCAGGATTCATCCCATATATTTCATAATCCAGAAAAAAAGAAATCCAGGTAACGGGTATCCATAAAGCTGTTACATCATTTGAAAAAGCCCAGATTATATTTGTTATGCTCAACCCATTCTTCAGTTGAGGGGCGTTATAGATAAAACTGTCATCAAGACTGACAAAATCATACCCATATACCCGCCAATAAAGAGCTATTATTAGCAAAGAAAGAAATAGCAGAGAGGCGAAAATATCTATATTGGGATACTTATTCGTTATAGAACTTATTTTAGTAATTTTAGGCAATTTCATGAGTAATCAAGATTTTTGCATAAGAACATTTTGCCAACAACAATACCCGAGTCAACCAGAAGAAAAAATTTCCGGTTCAATAATATGTCTAAACGCTGGCTCAATGAATCCAGCAGCTTCGCGTCCCTTTCTCACAGCAGGTCTGATTTTTCATTAATTACAAAAAACTTTGTAATATCAGGATATTATTTGCAATATGCGAGCCATCACTCAAGAAAAAAACAATTCTTAATGATTACAGTCTATTACCAGAAAACAAACTTTGATTATTAATGACATTAATAAAGAAGACTTGGGCATATAGCTAAATCGGTTGGGCATATATCACAATGTGGCAGTTGGTGATAGGGGGCTTAAATTGCAGATGTCTTGCCAACATATTGAGTTTTGTCCTACAAAATCTGACTCAACATATCCACTTGCAATCTTTATACTTTAGGAATTATTCGCAACCTTCAATTGAAGCAGACATTCAAACTATTCAAATAAAAAAGGCAGAGCCATTTCTAACCCTGCCTTTTTTTTATTATACAATTTGTTTGATGTTTTTACCCAAGAATATCCTTCAGGTCTTCTTCGGGTGTCTCTGCAACTGGTTTAAGATTAAAATTCTCAATTAGAACATCCCGCACTGCTGGTGAAATAAAAGCGGGTAAAGATGGGCCAAGACGAATATCTTGGATTCCGAGATGAAGAAGAGTCAAAAGAATGGCAACAGCTTTTTGCTCATACCATGAAAGAATTATAGATAATGGGAGATCATTAACTCCACATTCAAAAGCTTCAGCAAGAGCAACAGCAATTTTTACAGCTGAGTAAGCATCATTACACTGGCCGACATCGAGTAATCGTGGAATACCTCCAATATCGCCAAGATCTTTATCAAAAAAACGAAATTTCCCACAAGCCAATGTCAAGACCACGCAATCGCTAGGAACCTGTTCTACAAATTTTGTGTAATAATTACGACCAGGCTTAGCTCCATCACAACCTCCTACAAGAAAAAAATGTCTGAGCTTTTTATTCAATTTCCTTCATTTGTTTATCAAAACAGTCTGGGCAAATACCATGGCTAAATTCAGCATCTGAATGTTTTGAAATATAGGTCTCTAATTTATTCCAAGCTCCGTGTTCCGTCCTTATTTTATGGCAATTCATGCATATTGGTAGAAGTCCTCGAAGTGTTTTTATCTCTGAAAGAGCTGTCTGTAGCTCGATAATCAATTTTTCACGTTCTTCCTCTGCTTGCTTGCGAGCATTAATATTTCGGGCAATATGAACAACCCGTTTAACTCTCCCTTTTGCATCTATGATCGGAGATGTTGTAATTTCAGCAAAATTTTTCGAACCGTCAGGGAAGAAATGAATATGTTCCGCATGCGCAGTCCGATTCTCCCGAACTGTTTCAATGAGTGGACATATATCGTTTGGTGGACAACAAGGTTCTTTTCGATTGTGGGTGACTAAGTAACAAGGCTTGCCAAGAATATCTTTTTTCGAAAGACCATATTGCCCCCAGAAAGCTTTGTTGGCATCAATAATACTGTAATCATCTGTATTAATAAGACTTACGGCATCACTCATTGAATCCAAAATGATTTCGCTAACTTCATTGGAATGTTTGAGTTCTTCTCCTGTCTGTTTATTCATTGAAATCTCTTGTGTAATGCCTTTAGAGGGATTTCCTGAAGGAAGATAATAAGGATCTCCTCTTCCCCTCTTTTTTACTAATAGGGGCTCGTCATGAGTACTCATCAATTAGAACCCTGTCAGTGATAAATGATCGCCCAAAATACTTAATTTACAAATGCAAAAAGTAAGCCCATACTCATTAGATAAAGCAATAATCTTTTTTCTGGTGTTATATCAAATGGTTACAATGCTGTTCCATGTTGAGGCAAGAGCCGCATTAAAGCCTTGTCGTTGATTTTAGGGAATTTTGCTAAAATAATTTGGGGATATGCCACATTGTGGTTGTGTGGAGGAAGATACGAGAGCTCACATTTCTTGCCACAATCTTAACTATTATCTGACAAAATCTGACTTAATATATCCACTGTACATCTTAACTTATGCCTCGGTCAAAATAGTAGGGAGATATGTTGACTAAAAAAGTTAACATGTATGGTGGATACATTGATAGTTTAAGAACAATTCACAAGTCAAAATTGAAAAAATTTCTCTTTCTTGCTTATGCAGCCCTCCGAGAAGGAGGGACAACTTTTTTTAGGCGACTAGTCTTTTTATAAAGACCTATTTCCTGGAGAATATGAGCCGCTAGCTCTTCAATCGACTTTCTGGAAGTGTTGATATACGGAATCTTATAGTTCTGATAAATCTGCTCTGCTTGCCTTAACTCCTGAATGCATACTGAACGTTTGGCGTAGTTGCTGTCAGGATATCGTTCTTGTCGTATTATGCTTAGTATTTCAGGATTTGAAGTCAAACCTACAGTTTTGGTTATATTCTCGCTTACTTCTTTGGGGAGTTTATAATTGTTCAAGGTTTCTTCTGTTAGTGGGTAGTTTGCTACTTTAAGCCCTATGTGGGTCGCAAGATAGATGCTTAATGGTGTTTTTCCTGAACGGGATACTCCTAGCACGATGACATCAGCTTTGTTGCAATCGACAATTTTTCTCCCGTCGTCATGCTCAAGGCAGTAATCAATGGCTTTGGCCCTTTTTGAAATTCCGCTATCATCAACATGCCTGGAAGAACCAGGAAGAAGCAGTGGTTTATCATCAAGGCAGTTTTCAAGACGACCGAGGAAAGCATCATAGATATCAAAGAGTTCTACCTCTGGGCGGTTAAAGACCTCTCTAACTTCGGGGTTCACAAGACTACTAAATATTATAGGCTTAACACCCACAGATTGTTCAAGAATATAGTTGATAGTTTTTTGAGCATCACTGAGATTTTTAATAAAAGGAAATTTTTCTTCATGAAAGCTTGTTTCAGGAAATTGGCTAAGAAGAGATTTTCCAACATCTGTTGCAACAATCCCGGTACACCCTGAAACATAATAAATATTTTTTTTATTCAACATAGAACTCCTTGGTCATTACGTTTGGATGGTGCTTTATAGCTTATAGAGACAAGTTGGTATAAAACAGTTTTTGAAATTGCTTAACTTTTTGACCTTGCCAGACTATCAATTTTTCATGAATCGTATATCGAGAATGAGCCGATGTTTTATGGTCTTTCCATTATTCAAGACTCATGCTGAATTGTACGGCTAGAAATGTATTTATGTCGCCAAACACAAAAGCCTTCAATTATAGTAAAAGATATAACCGAAAGGATGGAAGTCAATTTTTAATTGAGAATGGTTACTAATAAAAATATTTTTGCGTTTTAATATTGGGGATTTGTTTTGTAGAGTTAGATAAAAATAAGAAGAATGCAAAGTCCAGATGTCTTGCCA